>Ga0082335_1001063_pt1 | contig 62951 bp, 50 predicted proteins | sample Subgrocontami58m_FD_72375 | JGI IMG/M metagenome (GOLD analysis project Ga0082335, IMG submission 72375) | Subsurface groundwater microbial communities from S. Glens Falls, New York, USA - GMW37 contaminated, 5.8 m (SPADES assembly) (version 2) ... | reverse complement strand
TGGCCCACACGGCAAAGTTGGTGGCTATGAAGAACAGTGTTGATGATGCGAGTGATGTACCCAGAACCTTCACTGCCTTCATATCCTTAAGCCAGCTGCCCATTAGCGCGCTTGCTGCGAAGCAGGCGTACACCGTAAGCATAACGGGCATATGGTAAAAGCCGATTATGGAATCCGAAATGAGCATTGCGACAATCGGCACACCTATTGCCCACTTGCGCGGCATTATTGCGCCCGCGAGCATAGCCGCGGCTGCGACCGGCGCCACGTTCCACACGTGCGGCACCAATCGGCTGACAGCCGCTATTACAATGAGTACAAGAGCTATAACTATGTTCCGCTTCATAGCACTGACTTTCTAAATGTCCAAAAAACTGCCTCTCCGCCTTTTAGTTGCAGCTTGTCAGCGGCTATCAAGGGTTGCGCGCCGTTCACCCAATACTGCCAATACCTTTGCCCAGTGCCGTTCTTTTGCTTCCCTATCTGCTTTACAAACGCGCCCATACTAGACGACGTATCCACATCCAGCACTAGCTTTTCTTTGGCTGCCACTGCCTTCAATGCGCCGAGCACTGTGGATTCGCTCGCTGATACAACTACATTGTTCCAGCCACTTATCTTTTCACCATCATCCAGTAAAAAAGAAACCGTAATAGTCTGCTGTTCAACATTCGATTGCAGAGTCGCTGCTGGCGCTGGCTCGCGCATAGCGACCGTGAGCCCGAGCGTAAAAATAGCAGCCGCACCAATAACGGCGATGAATATATTGCGAATGGGGTGTTGCATTTGCATAAACTTACTTACTCCCGTGCCAGGTAACCTCGCGCCCGCCCGGCAGTTCGGCGTTGGCGCGGCGCGCGAGCGAGAACAGGTAGTCGGACAAACGATTCAGGTATTGCACTACGAACGGCCGTACTGCTTCGGCTGATTGCAAGCGCACTACCGCGCGCTCGGCGCGCCTGGCTACTGTGCGCGCGACATGCAAGGCCGCGGCCACTTGGTTGCCACCTGGCAGCACAAAGCTCGTGAGGTGCGGTAGTTTACCCTCGGCCTCGTCCATAGCTTTTTCAAAGTCGGCAACGCGCGATTCGGCAAGTGGTGTAAAGCCGGTGGGCGTAGTTTCGGGTGAGGCTAGTTCGCTCCCCAGTGTGAACAGGTCGCGCTGCACAGCTTCCAACTCGGCATGGTAGCGTTCAGCACCTGGTAATGCCATTACAACACCGATTGCGGCATTAAGCTCATCAACCGTACCATAAGCCTCAAGCCGCAAATCAGCCTTGGAAATGCGCTTGCCGCCGAACAGGCTTGAGAACCCACCGTCACCAGTTTTCGTGTAGAGTTTCATGGTATGTATAATTGTTACTTCTCTAGGAGAAGTAACCAAGAGTCGCCACCCAGGTCTCCGGATTAGGCAGTGCTCGCCGCGCTCACTGGCTCCGGCCTATGCACAACGGGCACATACACGGCGGAGCCGGGCGTTCGCGCGTCTTCCGCTCTGCAGCTAACCCTACGACATGGTGGCAAGTTGTTAATGCGCGCCGAAGTGAGGCAACAGAATTTGCGTGCTGTGGACGCTTAGCATAGCAAATTCGTTTAGCCTCACGAGAGCGCGCCAGTCGGGCGTGCCAGGGGTGGAGGTGCAGGAGGTAGGGGGCGGGCTTAGCCTAACTCTGAGCCCCCTACCTCCTGCAATCACTCTAAAAACGTAGCAAAAACAATTTTACTTCAACTCGCAGGCGCCACTGACGCAAGCCAGTTCTTTGGACCCCGTGGTCGTATCCTCGTACTCGTAAGCGGCGAGCTGCGCAAAGTCGATGTTGGGAAACTTGGCTGCCAATTTTTCGTACTGCTCTTTTGTAATTTCCTCGTACGGCGCCAGCTGATACACATGCTCGTCCTTAGGGAGGAAGCTGAGTCCCCCGACCAGGTCCCAGTTGTCGTACACCCAGGTACCAACTTTCAGCCACTCGTCAGCCGAAACCGAGATAGTGGTCGATGGGTTGTGCTCGGTGTAGCTTTCTTTTAGCATTTTCCAGTAAGCCAACAAGTCGAGCGCCGAAATGTCGCGGCGGGTGGGCGACCCTTCGGGCGCTTTCATGGGGAAATCAAGCACGAAAGTGGTGGCAGTTTGCTCCACTTGCCCGACCTCGGGGTGGTACGGCACACCCATGTCTTTGAGCATGTGGAACATGGGATTGTGGTTTTCGATGCGGACGCGGCGAATATAGTAAGCCGCGTGCCGCGGGTGCATGCCGGACGAAGTGTCGAATAGCTGCGAGCCGTTGCCACTGGGCTTTACGCAAGTAATGCAAGTTGATTGGTTGATGCCGAACTTTTGCGCATACTCGCGATTAACCTCGACCGCCAGCTCTTTCATTTTGCGCAAAGTAGCGGGGTTCCTAACTGCCGGACAATCCCACTGGCCAGTGATAGATACGCCGAGCAAAGCTTCTTCCTGGCAATGCTGCTGCCATTCTGGACTAAGATATGGGAAATGCGTGAGCGTGGCTTGGAACGTGCCCAGGATGGTCGCAATGCGAACTTTCTTAAGTAGTGTTTCTTCCGTATCCTCAGGCCGCGCCACGACTTCGGATAAATTACAGAATTGCTTGGACTTTAAAATTATCTCGCCGCAGGGGTTGGTGCCCGAGGTGTAGGAGTCGGGCTGGAATATAGGCCAGCGCCGGGCGGGCAATTGCTTTTGCAAACTGCCGCGGTTGAAAATACCGCGTTCGCCTGAACCTGACTTCACCAAATTAACCCACTCGTCCAAAAATAGGTTTAAAGATGGCCGCTCATTGTACACCGCCGAGTTGTTGGCCATGGCGCGCTCGGGGTGCTTCAAGTAGAACTGGCCGTTCTTGGCTTCGCGCATTTCAAGGTCGTCAAGGTCCGACAGCGAGATGAGCGCCGAGCGCCTAACCCCGCCCATCACCACTACCTCGCCAATTTTGCAAATAATATCGTGGGCATCAAGAGTGGTAAGCCGACGGCCCTGGCGCGCAAACATTTTCTCGCGCGAAAATTCAAGCAGTGCTTTTAAGGGCCCGGGGCCAGATGCCCGGCCGCCCATAATTTTAAGCCTGGCGCCCTGGGGGCGAACCTTCGAATAATCAAAATCAATGTCCTTGCCGTCAGACCAGGTGTTAAGCCCCAAGGTCAGGGCATCGCACCAGCCTTCCTTACTGTCCTGAATAGTGTGGCTGAAAAGCTTAACCCCGCTTTGGCGCTTGATAATAGGTAGCTGCTCCACAGTTTGCCGCTCGACCGAAAAGCCTACGCCCGTGCCGCACATCAGCACATACATTACTTCAGCAAAGTCCCGCCAAGTGCTGGGCGCCACAAATGAGCAATTATAAGCGCAAACATTGGTCGCGGCGGCCGCCTCGCCCGCGCCCCACAACAGACGCATCGAGCCCATGGCATCCATGGTGAGCATGCTGGCACGCACCTCGGCATATTCTTCCATTCGTAACTTGTCACCCAGGTTTTGTTTCATGAACCCTAAGTAGCGGTCGACTGTTTCCACCCAAGTTTCACGCCGGCCCTGCTCCGGCACCCAGCGCGAGTAGGTGGTGTAGTAGACGAACTCGGAAAGTTGATTGCGGAAGTAAGCTTTGCTTTGTTGAGCCAGCTCGCGCACTATAGCCGGCACGTCGCGCTTTTGGCCCCGAGCTTTGGCATGATCCTCGCGATATAAAATATATGCCTTGGCGGTTTTGAGCCAGCGCGAGCGCATAAGCGTAAGTTCGACCACGTCCTGCACTTGCTCGACCGTCGGCGTAGTGTGACCGTCGTAAATCAACTCCAGCTCCTCGGTCACGCGAAATGCGAGCCGAGCGGCTTCTTCGCGTGCGAACTCACCAGTTTCCGCCCCGGCATGTGCAATGGCCTCAATTATCTTTTTGGGGTCGAACGACACGACGCGACCGTCGCGCTTCATAATGTTACCGAGCCTACCCTCGGCCGACTGCACGGGCTTAGTGGGCACTGGCCTAGCTGACAGCAACGGCTCTTGGGACATAAGGTGAGATAGGTAATTAGTTTTAGTTAGAAATTTTACTTGAGCGCCGGCCTGACAATCCTTTAAGCTCGCGGGCAAAGCTTTGAGCGTCCTGGAAGCTGCGGTAAACGCTGGCAAAACGGATGTAGGCGACTTGATCGAAGGTCTTAAGGCGCTTCATCACCAGTTCACCGATGTCCTTGGAGGTGAGTTCCACTTTCCGCTTGCGCTGGATGTCACGCTCGATCTTTTGTACCAGCCCGCGAAAGTGTTCGGCGGTGTGGGGACGCTTCTCCAATGAGTGCTTAAGGCCTTGCTCGAGCTTTTCCTTGTTGTAAGGCTCGTGCCGCCCGTCGCGCTTGATGACAGTAAGGTCGAGGATCTCACTTTCCTCGACGGTAGAAAAACGGAAGCCGCACTTGGTGCATTCGCGTCGGCGGCGAATGGTGAGCCCATCAGTTGCCACCCGTGAATCGGTAACTTTAGTGTCGTAATAGTTGCAAAACGGGCAATGCATGGTCTTTTCGGCGCACCACAAGATGTAGTAGGCGTAAACTCAATTGTACCCCTAGATGTAGTACTGTCAAAGCCCCGCATTTTCAGGGTTTTTGGCACCTGACTGGGTGCAGTCGGGCTGGCACTGTGGATAACGCCTGGTGAAACAAAAAATCCCCCGAAGGGGGACACAAAGTACGACGCATGCCATGAATCCAGTTGACTATCAACCGCACTCGTGGCGGTCAGGTGGCTAATACTAGCCATAAGCAATTTTGTTTTATTTAACCCCCTACTTACAAAGGTATGATAGCACAAAAAAGCCCCGAACTCAAGTACGGTCGCGCCTGATAAAGCCAAAAATGGCTTACTGTGTCAGGCCCGAATGCCGCGGTCTGAAGACCGCGGATGAAGGACTATGAGGAATGGGTGGCGGAGCCGCAACTGCTCGCAGCGAACCTCCCCTGATGCCCCGGTCGCAAGGCCGGGGAGAGGTTCACCTAACGCCTAACTAAAGCTTAAGCTTTTTGCGGATGAAGGCCGGCACTTCGAAATCTTCACTTTCCTGAACCTTGCTCGCCGGCTTATCAGCGACTTTAGGTGGCGGATTAGTATTTCCCAGGACGCTGCGCTCGTGGAACGAGTTTTCAGGCGCGGGCTTAGACGAAGGCACACGTTCCTGTTTTAAGAAAGCAGGTGGCGCGTAGCTAGGGGGCGGCACGGTGGGGCCAAGCGGAACCTTTTTACTGACCGTTTGCGCGAACCCGGTGGCGATGACCGTTACCTTGAGTTGATCCTTAAGGTTTTCGTCAATGACAGCGCCGAAAATTATCTTAGCATGGGGGTCGGCACTGGCTGTGATGATGCGCGCGGCTTCGCTAACCTCGTACATAGCGAGGTCGGGCCCGCCGGCAACGGTGAAAAGTATGCCACGCGCGCCATCGATGCCTATTTCAAGGAGTGGTGAATCAATGGCGGCCTTGGCGGCCTCGACCGCCCGATTCTCGCCCGAGGCGGTGCCGATGCCCATCAGCGCCGAACCTGTTCCTGACATGATGGCCTTAACATCGGCAAAGTCGACGTTGATAAGCCCGGGCACGGTCACGAGCTCGGAAATACCTTGCACCCCTTGGCGCAGCACATCGTCAACAATCGAGAAGGCGTCGAGCAATGAGGTTTTTTTATCAATCAGCTGCAACAGACGGTCGTTCTGAATAGTTATCATGGTATCAACCTTATCGACCAGTTCCTCGTACCCGCGCTCGGCGACCTCCCGCCGCTGCACACCTTCAAAACCAAACGGCTTGGTGACGACGGCGATAGTGAGGGCGCCGGCCTCGCGCGCCAGTTCCGCGATCAATGGACTGGCACCCGTACCAGTGCCACCACCTAGGCCGCAGGTTAGGAACACCATATCAGCCCCCTTCAGCGCTTCCTTAACTTCGTCGCGGTTCTCTTCGACCGCCTTACGCCCGAGGTCGGGATCCATACCCGCACCCAGGCCCCGGGTGGTGGCTTCGCCAATGTGTATCTTGACCGGGGCGCGCGAGTGATGCAGCGCCTGGGCATCGGTATTCACGGCCAAAAACTCCACGCCGCGAATTTTAGCCGACACCATGCGATTGATGGCCGCTCCACCCGAACCACCTACTCCCACCACCTTTATTTTTGCGTACGTTTCGATATCGGGTTTTACTTCCATAGGTAAGTGTCTAAAGGCTAAATTCTAAAGATTAATGACAAATATTATGATAAATACTAGGGCATTAAGGCCTGGAACCACTTTTTCACCTTGGCCGAAACATCCCCTAACGCGAGATGCGGCAGGTGGAACCCACCTTCCTCACCGCGCTGCTGCGCACCCCAGCGCACTAGCCCAATTGCGGTCGTAAATGAAAGATCGCTAATGCGTTCCAAGGGGCTCGCCACCTCGAGTGAGTAGCCTAAGGCCGCCGGCAGTCGCAGCCTGCGCTTCGCAACCTCGATGATGCCCGACAGTTTGGCCCCCCCGCCGGTTAAAACAATGCCGGCCGGCAACTTGCCCGAGCGGTCGAGCTTTTGCAATTCGCGTTCCACTAGTTCAAAAATTTCTTCCAAGCGCGCCTCGATTATCTGAGCGACCTGACGACGCGACACCACACCTTCCTCGGGCGAAAACTCACCCAACGAGATTTCTTCGCGCTTGCCAACCTCGTCCGGCACCGCGTGACCATAATCAATTTTTAGGCGCTCGGCAATATCAATCGAGGTACGCAACCCGATGGCCACATCATTGGTGATGTGGCCTGAGCCTATCGGCAGAATAGCGGCGTGCAACGGATCACCGTCCTCACACACCAACAGACTGGTGGTGGCGCCGCCAATGTTTATGAGTGCCACCCCAAGTTCGCGCTGACGCTTCGGTAGTACTGCTTCAGCGTTCGCCAAAATATCAAGCACCAGGTCGTCGATGTCGAGCCCAGTGCGATAAACACACTTGGTCAAGTTCTTTATTTGCGCCGACTGCCCCTGAATAACCTGGGCCTCGACCTCGAGCCTGACGCCGGTCATACCAACCGGATCCTTAATATCGCCCTGGCCGTCGACGGCGAACGAGCGCGGCAGGACGTGCAGAATTTCGTAGCTCGGTGGCGCGGCCACAGCTTGCGCTGCTTCCACCACGCGGGTGACATCATCCTCGCCGATCTCACCGTTGGGTTTAGCGACCGCAATCACCCCATGGCTCGACTGGGCCACAATGTGACTGCCGTTAATCCCAACCCAGGCGTGCTCGATTGGCGTACCCGCCAAGCGCTCGGCTTTTTCCAGGCAGCCCGAAATCGAAGACACCGCATCTTCGATGCTGGTAACGACGCCACGATGAATCCCTTCGGACGGAACTTCAGCTAAAGCGACGATTTGCAGGTGCTGACTAGGCGAGGCGTGCGCCACCGCCAGCCGAATCGCGGTTGATCCAATATCGAGTCCGGTGATGAGAGCAGGGCGGGCCATGGGTTAGTACTGTACCTCTCAGTATAAAACCACAGCCCGCTGCTGCCAAGGCGTACGAGCTGAATAATTCTATTGTTCAGCTAAGGAATTCAACCACTAAGAGGGCGATCGCCGCCAGTGCCGCCAAGCCCATTATAAGGGCAGCGGCGGCTAAGATATCCTTTAAGACCCCGGCGTGGTGCGAGAAGCGAGGCTCGATAACGTCGAGCAAGCGCTCGAGGAAAGTGTTGAATACCTCAACAACTAACACTCCGCCGGCCGCGAGTAGCAACACAGCCAAAGCCGTCCGCGAGAGCTCAAAATACCAAGCGCCCAAAAGGACGACGGCCGCTACCACTAACTGAAACCGAAAACTGGACTCGCGTCGCAAAATATAGCTCAGGCCGCGCCAGGCATAATACGGTTTACGGAAAAATGCAGTCATAGTTTAGGGATAAGGCCGGCGCGGCCTGCTAACACGCGCTGCTCGAGCGCCATCATTACCTTGCGCTCGGCTAGTTTAGTGTGGTCATAGCCCGCCAGATGCAACAACCCATGAGCAACGAGCACTTCAAGTTCTGCGACTAATGAATGGCCGCGTTGCTTAGCTTGACGGCGGGCTTGCGCCAGGCAAATGATGATTTCACCGGCCACTGGGTCAGCTTGGTAAGTAAATGAAAGTACGTCGGTCACATGGGGTTGGCGACGGTAGCGCTTGTTAAGCGCACGCATCGTAGTTGAATCAACGAACGCCACGCTAACGTCGGCGAAAATGCTGGCGGTAGCGGCAGCGGCCCGGCGCACAAGCGCACGAATGCGCGCAGCGAAAGCGGCAGGCAGCGCGGCTCCTCGAGCCTGATGAGTAACCCTAACTACCTGGTTGGGGCGGCGCATTGGTCGTATCGCCCTGACTACCACCAGTGGTACCTTCGGCTCCACCGCCCGGTACAGCAACACTGGCAGCTGCTTGAGGTGGTTGGAACAACTTCACTATCGCTTGGAATAGTTGGTAGAAAGATGCTTCGGTACGTGTGCCGATGTTGTAGCTTAAGGTAATTAGATGCGAGCCTGAAGCAAGATAAGCATTTAAGCCGTCGAATGACAACGCCCACGTAGTTGTACCAGCCACCAAAGTGGGCACGTCCGTCGGCGATAACCCCGGCACCTGTTTAGCATACCAAACTTCGGCTGTCAGTTGTTCGGGATTATCAACTATCAAGACCTCGATGAACTCGCCTTCGGCGCCACTCAAGATAACTTCGGCTTCTTCTTGATCGACTGCTTTCGCCAACCAGGCGGTTGGGTAGCGCACTGCATAACCAAATTTCGTGCTAGTAAAGGTGGCTAACCTAGGGCTAGCGGCGAGTAGCGCTCCACTCGAGAGTGCCGGATCGAAGCCGCCAGTTACCTCGCGTCCGTCGGCATAGGTGTCGCCATCAGTATCCAAGAGCGCCGGGTCAGTACCGAACAGCGGCTCTTCCGCGTCGGTTAGCCCATCACCATCGCCGTCGACCGTCGCCGCCGGTAGTTGCAATTGCCGCGGTAGCTCGGGCGGTGGCATTATGGTGCCAACGCCATCAATTCCTTGCGGCTGCGCCTTGTGCTCGCCGGCATTAAGGCCGGCCGCGCCCTCTTCAAACCTAAAAGTGACAGCATAGGTAGTGCCATCAAGACTTTCATATAAGTAATCAGCCGCACCGGGTGTAGGATTTTGTGGCACTTCACCCAAGTAGGTACGCCCCTGGGCCGGTATCGTAAACCCAGCGTCGCTTAAAACCTTGGTGGAAGCGAGCCCCAGCGCCAGCGGTAAGGGCGCTAACGGATAGCGCTTATTGGTCGCGTAATAAAGTTCCAAACCACCCTGAATAGTTCGCACATCTAAATAACGCCGATCATCGCGAGCGGTGGCAGTCGCGAGCGGCGCTGGCACGACCGGTGCCGGCGGAGTTGGTTCAGGTGTTGGCGCTGGCACGGGTGCCGGGGTAACAGGCAACGCCGGCGGCGGTTGGGGCGCAAAAAAAGCCAAGTAAGAAGCCACCCCACCAATGCCAAGCAGCACCACAACTATCGCGACGATAAGCCAACGCTTGCTCGCCTTAGGCGGCGGTGGCGCGACCCCACCCGGGGCCGCGCTCCAACCCGAACGCGAACTCGGCATAGAATGAACCTCACCCCAAATATCAGGCGGTTGGGCTGCACTTGAACCTTGATCTAGGTTCTGGGCCGGTTGGTTATCAAACATGGTGGCAGTAGTCTACGACTGAGGAAGTTCCAGCAACTTACCCTGACCTTTGGGATTGAAGCCGTTCTGGACCTCGGTGCCGTCGGTGAACGTATCGCCGTCCGAGTCGGGGTTTAACGGATCAGTTTGATACACTCGCACCTCGTCGCGGTCAAAAAGCCCATCGTTATCACTGTCGATATTCTGAGGATTTGTGCCCAGGGCTATTTCTTCATCATCGGGCAACCCATCGCTGTCGGTATCCTGGGGCTCGGGAGTTTCGACCACGGGTGGCGGCGCAGGGGTTGGTTCAACTTCTGGTGTGGACCTTGGCACCTGCTCAACCGGTGGTGCTACGGGCACCGGCGCCTCGGGCGGCAAGTTAGTAAACCACCAATAAGCCGCGCCCGCCAACCCAAGGACGAGCACAGCTATAACCAAACCAATTACTAAACCTCGCCGACTCCGCCTAGGTTGGTCGGAGAAGTGTGAAACTGATACTGGTATCGGCGCGTTATCAGCTGGTGGTGCCGGCACTACCGGTGGCACAGCGCGCTGCCCAAGTGTCTGTTCAGTATCAGCAAAAATATCTTCCACCCGCTTCGGGGTTGCCTCACCTACTGGCGGAACATCATCAAACATATATAGTAACTATACATTTTACTTGGTTATGGTCAAAATGCCGGCCATACTCGACCTACCCAAATAACCAACACCTGGATCAAATTGGGTTATTCCGCTAACCCACACTTGTGTGGGGCCGTCGAAACGGTTCAGACTACTAAATGTACCTGGGGTATATGTCATAGCGCTAATGGGTACTGATGTATCTAACGAGCCAGACCCATTCCAGCTGACGGGTAGTGATATAGAAAATGTTGAAAATGTAGAGGAGGCGGTAATAGTTACATTTTGAGCACTGATAAACCTTACAAAGTAAGCATACCCAACCTCAATATTTGTCGCCTGCACATACACACCACCATAGTACTTCAACGGCAAGGTGGTCGCGGTCGGGAATAATACATTCCAAGCCGAATTAGACACATTGAACGGTAAAGAAATAAAATTCCAGCCGTTTGCCATGTTATAAGTATGAGTCAAGCCAAAGTCGGCCGTCACCGATATATTACTGGCCGGCATAATAACAGTGCATTGGTTACCGCTGACGCTGGTACAACCACCACTGAAACCAACGAATGTACCATTAGTACCCAGATTAGCTGTTAGGGTAATTGTCGTGCCCGGCACATACGATGCCGGCGATGCACTACCGGTTACGGTACTAACAGATGCACCCGGACCTGACAATGTTATGGTCAAAGTGTAAGTTACCGCGGCAGCAATAAAGTTGGCGGTGATATTCTTAGCCGCATTTATAGTAACAACACAGACCGGGTTCGTAGTACATGCACCAACGTCGCCGCTCCAGTTGCTGAATGAATAGCCCGCAGCTTCCAGGGCTGTAAGTGTCACTGAACTTCCACCAGCAAAGCTGGCACTACAGGTGACTCCGCAGCTAACGCCGCCTGGCGAGCTAGTCACCGTACTAGTAGTAGCACCGGCACCTGATTTTATCACCGTGACAAGGTAACTTGGCTCAAAACGTGCATTGACCGTACGGTTAGCTCCCGGTACTGGTGTGCAGGTACCGCTGCCAGCGCAATCACCAGTCCAGTCTACAAAGGTGAAGCCAGCGTCCGGTGTGGCGGTCAAGGTAACACTAGTGGTGCTGCCGTAAGAAGCAAAGCACGAAACGCCGCAATTAATACCGGCTGGAACTGAGGTCACTGTACCGGTGCCGGCGCCTGACTTTGTCACGGTAATGGTGTAGCTGGCGCCAACAATGAAGTTGGCCACCGCAGTCTTATTGGCCGACAAAGCGTTAAACGTGCAAGTTGGATTCGTGCCTATGCAATCACCGCCCCAACTGTCGAACACATAACCAGGCAGTGCGGTAGCGGTAAGCACCACATTGGTGCTATCAACATACGAAGCTGTGCACGAACTGCCACACAGGATACCTGGCGGCGAACTGGTAATAGCCCCGAGGCCAGTCATGCTTACTGTAACCGTGTGACTCGCTACCAGCGCGGTAAAGTTGGCGGTCACCGACTTGGCCGCATTCATATTTACGGTGCAACTTGGGTTAGTCCCACTGCAGACACCGCCGGTCCAACTACCAAAGACATGCCCAGCACCGGCCGCGGCGGTAAGTATTACGTTGGTGCCGCTGATGTAGGAGGCACTACAAGTTGTGCCACAATCAATACCACCGGGGAAGCTGGTCACGGTGCCTGAACCCACGGTCGTGACGTTCAAAGTGTAGGAAGGTGCAATAGCGAAAACGGCGCTGGCGGTACGATTAGCAGTAAGTGATAATGTGCAGGTGGGGTTACTGCCGTAAACTGCACAATCGCCGCTCCAGCTTTGGAACACCGAACCAAATTGAGCTGTAGCCGTAAGCACGACCGTGGTGCCGCTGATGTAAGCAGCCGCAGGACATGCCCCGCCGGTGACGCAGCTAATGCCCGCTGGGCTAGAACGAACACTGCCTGTGCCAGCACCGCTAATTGTAAGCGACAGGGTGCGCGCCAACGCGAAGGTCGCTGTTACATTCTTGGTCGCATTGACCGTCAGCGTGCAGGACAGGCCGGTGCAGTCACCACTCCAGCCAGCAAAGATGGAACCGCCCGCTGGTGTCGTCGTAAGCGTCACTGGGGTGCCCTCGGGATAATTCTCAGTGCAGTCCGTTGGACAAGTAATACCTAACGGCGTGCTATTTACCTGACCACTGCCCGCGCCGGCTCGCGTAACATTTACGGCGTGCGTAATAAGTTCGAAAATTACGTTGACCGTGGTGGCAGCAGTAACTATCACCGTGCAGGTAGTGCCTGCACCACTGCACCCGCCACCACTCCAGGAAGCAACGCGCGAGCCTAGGTTTGGCGTGGCGGTTAATTGCACGCCAGTGCCTGAAGCGTAGGTGTGGTTGCAATCCGAACCGCAATTTATTTCACTTATATTAGTAGCCGTCACCGTACCACTACCCGTACCAGATGCGCGCGTGACAGTAAGTAGGTAAGCGTTATCAAAAGTAGCTGTGACGGTGCGGGCCGCGCTCATCGTAACCGTGCAAGGCCCAGCGCCAGTACAACTACCAGTCCACCCAGTGAACATAAAGCCTGCACCTTGCGTGTACGTCAAGATGACTAAGGTACCGGTGGCATAGGTTTGGGTGCAATCAAGACCGCAACTAATACCAGCGGGGTTGGAAGCCACGCTACTGGTCGCTGCACCTGCGCCCGATGTAGTAACAATCAACAAAAACCCGGCTGTAAAGGTGGCGGTGACATTGGTGGGTGCGGCCACTGTCACAGTACAGTTAAATGCATTACCACTGCAGCCGCCGCCTGACCAGCTAGTGAATACAAACCCGGCTGCTGGCGCGGCGGTCAAGGTCACTGGCGTACCGGCCGCGTAGGATTGGCAATTAAGCCCACAAGCTACGCCCGTGGGGCTTTGGGTAACTGTGCCGCTGCCAACCCTGACTACTGTCAAATTGTAAGCCAGGGCAAAAGTAGCGTTGATGGTCGTATTGTTACTCAAAGTGAAAGTACAGTTCCCCACCCCAGGGCAGGTGGCTAGGCTCCAGCCGGCAAAAATGGAACCGGCGTTCGCCACGGCTTGCAGCGTAACGGCCGTACCTTGTGTAAACGAAGCGGTGCAGTTAGCGCCACAATTCAGCCCCAAAGGCGCCGTGCTTACGACCGTGCCACTGCCAGCGCCGGCCTTTACCACCGTAACAGACGTAGCCGAAGCCGAAGTAACAAAATTAGCCACGGCAGTTTTGGTGGCATCCATGGTCACGGTGCAGCTCGGGCTACCGCCAGTGCATGGCCCAGTCCAACTTTGGAACAACGAACTCGCGCCCGCGATCGCCAGCAGCGTAACGGTGGAGCCGCTTGGATAAGTTTCAGCGCAGTCAGTCCCGCAATTAATGCCGGCGGGGTTCGATACCACTGTGCCCACGCCGGCGCCTGGCTTAGTGACGTTAAGCGAGAAATTAACAGCCGTAAAATTAGCGGTAATGGTACGATCAGGCAGTGTTATGCTAGTAAGCGTACAAGTGCCGCTGCCGCTGCAACCACCACCCGACCAACTAGCAAATACTGAGTCAGCATCTGCCGTGGCAGTGAGTGTTACAGTACTGTTAGCAGCATACGTTTGGTTGCAATCTGCACCACAATTAATACCAGCGGGAGTCGATGTCACAGTGCCCGAACCAGTACCGGCCTGGTTAATAGTGATGGTAACGCCGACAGCAAAGGTAGCTGTCACCGTGCTGGTGGCCGAAACAGGAGTAAACGTGCAAATGGGATTGGTGCCGCTGGCGACACATGCGCCACCCCAACTCATAAACACGCTGCCAGCATCAGGCACGGCTGTTAAGGTAAGTGGTTGGCCCATGGCGAACACGGCGCTGCAATCAGCCCCACAAGTAATGCCTGCCGGCGACGATGTTACCGTACCATTGCCGGTTAATGTTGTAGTGACAACAGAACCGTCGACGAACGTCGCGGTCACTGTTCGATTAGAACTCATGCTGATACCGCAAGTGGGGCTCGCGCCGCTGCAAGCGCCAGTCCAACCTGTAAATACCTTACCCACTGCCGCGGCGGCTGTGAGTGTAACACCGCTGCCTTGAGCATACCGCTCAAAGCAATCTGCGCCACAATTAATCCCAGGCCCAGCGACAGTGCCAGGGCCGCTCACGGTGACTGATAAATCAGCCACTGGCGCAAAATTCGCCCGCACCGTGCGATTGCTCGTCACGACCACAGTGCAAGTGATACCCGTACCTGTGCAATCACCGCTCCAACCAGTAAATACGGAGCTGCCGGAAGCAGGTGTCGCGGTTAGAACAACAGACGTACCACCAGCGTAATTCTCAGTGCAGTCGGCGCCGCAACTAATGCCGGCAACGTTTGTCGATTCAACCGTGCCTGCGCCACCACCGGCTCGCACCACGGTCAAGGGTGGGTTACCGTAGTCAATAGTATCTACCCGGCTCTGGCACGAATCATCATTGTCAACAAAAATGTCAGCGGGTGTGCTCCTGTCACAGGCTGCGGTGCCACACCAAGTCACGTTCTTCACCTCCATATTTCGACTGAGCTTCACCTTGTTGCTACTCAACGCCTCATATTGGTAGACGTGTGAACCGACTGGACAAACAAAGTCCTTGGTCACTGAATTCCAGCAGGTAGCTTGATCGTAGCCAACTGGACAAGCCGTCGCCTGGCACTGCGGGTTAGTAACCACGTCGCAGAACGCGTTCAATGGATCTTTAGGCAACGTGCCACCGAGCTCGCTGCCCAAGTTCCCTTGCCACGAATCCCAGGCACTTACCGTGCGGCTACGAATGTAGGTACCGGCCATAATGGTAGGAATGGTCTGTCCATGGCCCTTAGCATAACTATCGAGGCTATTAACAATGGTTGTGCGGTGCGCCAGTCGCTCGAGATCGCGCTGCATTCTTTGTTTTAATGTGCCGGCGCTACCAAAGTCAGTGTTGAACGCCCAGCTGTTGACCAATTCCTGGTAAATGCCGTTAGTCTCACCTTCGGCCCCACGATTTAACCCCAGCACGAATATATAGCTCCGTAACTGACCGCCATTGTGATCAAGCGCTGAGACATAGGTCGTGCCGCCATCGCGTAGGCCGGCATAGCCATCAACCACCATTGACTGCGGCGCACCCTTAACAATATCGGGGCGCGAATCATACCAAATGCGCGGGTCAAGTCGACTATCGTTCTTATAGATGCGAAGCGCGATAGCGTCGGGGTTCGATGGATGTTTCAACAAGTACTCGCGCACGATATCAGCGCTAGAACCAGGCAGTTCGGCAGATTTTAGGAGTGCGGGCGTAAAATTAGTCGTTTCCTGCACTGTTACGGCATCAAAGCGAATTGCTACACCGGTGCTATTCACGGCACCAAGACAAATGGTGTAGGCCGTATTGTTGCCCGTATCGAACGGCACCTGCAGCCGCTGCCAATCAGGCGCGCTGACAACCTGGTCAATAGGGGAGGTACCGACAGCACAACTGGTGCTAGTGGTGGCGACCATGTTGACGTATGGGGGAGGGTTGTTGGTGTAAGGCCCCACGAACGTATAAGCCTGCGCCACATAGGTCGTATTAGGCTTAAGCCCGGTAATGGTCTGGCGCAACCAAGCCGGCCACGTCCGGCGTGATTCAACCGAGCTGGTATCCTGGTAGCCAAGGTTAGATACTACCCAATCAGGCGCGCCACCGTCCTCGTTCCACGTCCATGCCGGATTAAGAGGACTGTCAAAGCTACCGTTAACAGCCAGATTACTACCAGTTACCTCGGCTACCTTAGCGCGGCAGTACTTTAGGGTGAAATTGTATTCAACGTCCTTCAGCTCCCATGGCACCTCGCACAAGAACACCTCCAAACTAGCACTGCCACTGGCAACATATTCTCGCTTGACGCACTCCTGCGCGGCAAACAAACCGCCGTCAATAACTCCGTTACCATTATGGTCTAGCCAACGGTAACCAGCGGGGCAAGCCAGCGGTGCGCCAACAGGATTTACGCGTCCATTGGTTGGAAAGGAGAGCGATACATCAGCCTGCGCGCTCAAATTAGCGCGGCCGTTGCGGTTGCCCGCATCCACGGTCATGGTTGAAAAACCATTGGTTCGTAAAGTCACCACATCATCACGATCATCCTCACTCCACCTGAAATTGGCCGGTAACACTTGGCCGTCTTGGGTGAGTGCGGTAGCGGTAAATTGTTTGGAATCACCAAATTTGGTAAAGGTGTAAGGGTTTGGAGTAATTTCCACGCGATCGACCGTACACACTTCAAGGCCGGTAGTGAACGACCACTTGCATGGCGTACCCGTGCTGTCACAAGTAGCGCCAACAGAGTCAGCCAACATTGGGCTAATGATGGTAACTGTATGTATGGTATCGGCTTTCAGAGCGGTCACCGATTCAATAGTAAGGGTACGCCTGTCAGTCGAAATACGAATATTAATTGGAACATCGCACAGCGGCAGTGCGGCCGCCGCACTAGATACCAGCGACCTTAACCAGTGACGCAGTTTAGCAAAGCGTGCCGGGACGGACGCAATAGTGCAGGAAAAGGGATGGGTTAACTTCAAGGTGCCGGGCGGAATCATGTTTGTATCAATATCAGCGTTAAACGTAACTGCGATGGCGGCATTGCGGCAGATATTGGGGGCGCCATCGGCCGGTACAAACGAAAGCGGAACTATGTTTGGGATAGTAGTGCTGACACTGCCGGTAACTGTAAGCTGTTTGGGGTTGGAAATAGCCAAACGCTGTTCGGTAACATTTTGCCAGCCACCAATAGCAAGACAAGTGTCGCCAACCTGAACACCTGGACAAGTACGCCCGGTAACTACTGTAACCTCGCGCTGCACAGTAACAGGGCCAGAAATAGTACTAGCTGGAATATCGACAATGATGCTTGAATCACTCCACTGACCATTGCTAATAGCGGGTGCGGTCGAACTTGGCCAATTAACCTTGTCGTTAGCACCAGCGGGGTCATTACCAAATCTATCACCGTAGAGTGTTACGAGGGGGATGGATACATTACAGGTACCATTAGGAACAAACGGTGGGCTCCCCAGACAATCTGCATTAACCCAACAGGCTGCACCTGGATTAGAACCGCCATTACAGGTGCCTGTCGCAACCGTATCTGGTACAATGGCGCACAGCCCCGGCCCAAGCGGAATGTTGTTGTCCACTGTAAATGGCTTGCGTGAAGTTGGCGGTACTTCAAGTGTGCCGATCGGCAGCGGCCAAGCCTCACTCCGCACACTCACCATTTTGTCGGCATTATTGCCAGCAGCGGCTGGTACCTTGGCAATGATTTCGGAATCAGTCCAGGTGTTATTGCAAGTCGGCAGCGAATCGCCGAGGACGCGGCTGCTATTGTTAGCAGCAAACGTTACCACGCAAGCATCGGTTACTGCTGTACCGCGTACCGGGCACACACCAAAGTTGCCGCCACGAATGGTTACCCAGGCGCCATGTGGACCAGTAGAAGGTGCAAGGCTAGTAATGTAAGGCAGTCCAGTAAACACGAATGGCTTTGACGCCCGCGGCACGCCACCAGCGTCACCATAATCAACTGATACAATAAGATCACCGGTGCGAACCTTGGGTGGCGCTTTAACGACAATACGACTTGTGCTCCAACTGGTGACGTATGTGCTACCAAGTTGGAAGCGGTTCGGTTGAGTACCAGCTAGTGGACCCAGATTAAGGGACGCCAAGCAGCCTGCCTCGCCATCGGCCGGGTTGCAAAACATCGAAACAAAACTATTGATCGTGGCTGAAGGCTTTCTGTTGTCCGTAAAATTGCGTCCACTGATAACAACCTGCGTCCCCTCGCGGCCGAAACTTGGGTTGATCGAACAAATACCAGGGCGAATAGTGCTGTTGACATCGAAGTAAACAAGGTCGGTAGACGCACCGACACCGGTTTTTACGACCACTTGGTGATTTCCATTTGCGAGTGGCGGCACTTCAACTGTTATGGCACCCAGCGTACTCATACAACCCGTGACTGGCGCCGCTATGCCGCCGAAGTACACCCGGCCACCGGTGAGGTTGGTACCATAAACTGTAACAATAGAGGTAACGCCTGCCCGCGCAATGCCGTCGGGCGGATCAACCGAGGTTACAGTGGGTGGCAGCCCGCTACCTGGCGGGGCGCCTGGTCGCACGGTGTAGGACATTTGGTTCGAGGCTGCACCGTTACGCACTACCGCAACTAAACCAGCGCCAACTGGAGTTCCTGTAGGCGTGTTCACGATTGCCGCAATGTTAGACCACGAACAGTTATTAGGCTCACTCAGTGGGTTACCGTCGCACAGGGCAAAATCAGCGCTATCGAAATCCGTGGTAGCGGTACTGGCAGCATCGTAGTACTGTACCTTATCCACCGCGCCACGCGGGTCGCCCAAGTCCTTACCCCTAAGCTGAACTTCGGCGGCCTGGGTACCGAGCTGCGATTCGTAAGTATAGGCGGGCTGGGTGCGGCACAAGCCAGGCCGGTTCGTGGTATTGACGTCAAATAGTTGTGTACTGGGTGCGAGTACGGGGGGGACATCGGGCCGCTCAACCGTAATACGGCCATCGGCCGCCGCGGGTGGCACCTCGCTCACGATTTGCCGGGTTGTCCAAGTGTTCGCAGGGCAGATAGCTGGGTTCGGCCACAAACCCTCGATGGTCGGCAGCGCAGGAGGCGGTGAGCTGTTTTGGTACAACACACGGCCACGGGTGTTGCCAAAATAGCAGCCATTGATGGTGGCCCAAGTACCCGGTGCGCCGTTGGCTTCACAAGTACCTCCAGGACATTGGCTCACGTTGCTGCAGGCGCGGCCAGCATTAGCGCCTCCGTTGCAACTCTTAGGACTAAAATCCGTTACGACCGGGTCGCAGGTGCCAGAAAAAGGGTTGCAGCTCGAAACGCCAACGCCACAAGCAGTACAATCAGACGATGCTCGACAGGCCGTGGCGCTAACATACACATCGGCGGTATCTGACTTTGCCTCCAATGGAATTTCCGCCTTGAGCTTAGCTGGATTATTGCGGTTCGGCATGTAGGAAATAGCACGGGCGGTTGCTTGATTCAGGTTCTGGGACGCGAGCTCAACCCACGGCGTGCCGCTGTTTAAGTTATTCGAAAACGACCACGCCCACCCATACGCAGTAGCATCAAGACTGTTACAGTTCAGAGCGGTAGCATCAGCCAAAAAATCCTGCGTGCTCAAGGGATCAGGATCGAGTTCACGGATGGTGGCGTAATCAGGATCCACCCGCACCGCGTTCACGGGGCACAAGGCGCTGCCCACTTTAAAATTCCAGGTGTAGGTTGCGCGCAGCCTGACCGGCGGAGCAGCTTCGCTTTCTAGATTATCCAGGATAGTTCCCTTATACCAATATCCAGTCCGAAGTGTTCCTGCTGCCGGTGTAGCGCGGAAACCAATAACTTCGTTCTGACTATTTCGCATTAATTGTGTTGAGCCAAAGGATAGTGTACTAGTACAAGCGCCAATAGTCGCACCATTACCACACTCTTGAACGTAGATATTACTCCCCGCCCCAAAAGTAATTGTGGCTGGGTTCATGGGCACGCTAAAGCGCGCTGAAGCAATGGCATTGCCACAGGTGTCGGTTGACTCGCGCCACGGGCTCGGGCTTTGGCTGCTACTGGCGCACATCTGCTGCTCAACCACTCTAGGAGCTCCACTGCAAGGAATTTCAAAGTCGAGTGAGTTACTAGCTCGTCCGCCTGCCACCACCCGCACGTTGTGCGTGGCATCCTGGTAAGTGGCGGTAAAGCCGACGCTCTGGATGCGCTGGTCGCCCCACGTGCCGACGCTCGATTCGTTCTGCACCGACATCTGAACATGGCTTGAACCTTGGGTCGTGCCAAAGCGCACGCCGGTGAGCTCGGCGAACTGCGGATTCACACCGCTCTGAGTACAGCTCGGGGTAACGGTGCACAAGCCAGGCGCGAGTGGGTCGGTGTTCACAGTAAAATCAGGCAGGTTGCTGCGCTTATTAGCCGCCGTTACGACCTGCACCTCGTAGCCACCCACGCCAATACCAGCCGGCACCTTAACAACAATCTGGGTTTCCTGCCACGAACCTATACCGCAAGCGAGTTCAGTATCGGTGTAGGCGCCGGTTATGGTATTGCGGAAGCGAACCACGCCGGGGCTTGGGCCGAAATTCGCACCTTTCACAGTAATAAACTGCCCATCAGGACCACGGTCAGGCGACAACGAACGTACATAGGGACTCTGTAGATCAAAACTCAAAGCATTGCTCGGTACGCCGCTCAAAAGATCAACCACTACCATCGTAGGATTAGGTGGTATGGGTGCCCCCACCGGCACACGCAGGCGGATGGTCTCAATTGCGCCAGTACTGCAAGCGGCGGCACCCCAACACACTAGGTTAGAAGTTACGGGGGGCGGTGGTGGAAAGACATTATTCGTAGTATCAACCTCCAACCCATTAAATAGTACTTCACCAACAATGGCGAGATTATTACCAGTTAATTCAACGATGGTCTCGCCGTAGTATCCGCTTATAGGTGTAATTGAATCTAGGTGTGGTGCGCATTCGAGCGTGTCGCCTGTGCGGAATGTCCAGGTGTAGTCGCTCGGTGTACCATCGCCGTCGCCATCAAGCTGATTACCGCAAGCATCGGCAATACCTGTGGCACCAGAGCGGAGCAGCACGTTAATATCCGCATTAGCTGGTAAGGGGTCTTTGGTATAGATAGTGACTGATTTAAAATCGGTCCCTGGTGTAATGCGACCCAGGGGTACTGGCGTGCCACCGACCGTCACCACAATATTAGCCGCGGTGAAGGTGGTAACATCCATCTCCTCGGAGAAAATTACCTGGATGGGTGTTACGCGACATATTTCACGGGCACCACTCGAGGGCAACACGGTATCGACGCTCGGCAAAGTGGTATCGCTCTCGGTACCAGTGGTGAAGTACCAATTGTAGTCCGCGCTCAATTGACGACCACCAGTATCCTTCACACCACTAGCGCCACCTTTGATCGTGGAGCGATATTGACGATCACGTTCAAATTCGGGGTGGGCAAAACTAAAGGCTTTCGGTGCAAAGGTAAACGACCCCGTCACTTGGGTATCATCAGTCGTGACGAGAGTGCCGTTCGTATTCCACACTTGAACAGTACTTGAATCAACCGAACTCGAATCAAGCAGGTTAATGTAGCCGGTATCGAACACACCCTGTACCCGATGACAGAGCTTAACGTTCGTGGCGGCACGTGCCGGCGATACGCTTTGCACGCGAAAACGATCGAATCCCGGGATAATCGGGCAGCTGGCAGCTGGTGGTATGGTTGTAACTCCGTCAGAACATACGAACGTTCCTGGTGGGTTGGTGGCATTGCTTATTTGCCTGATAACAAAAGCTGCGATCGAGAAAGCAGCGAAGATAATAACGAGGCCAATAACTGCGCCTGATAGTATGCGCTTGGCTTTACCGATTTTCTCCTCGTTACCCTGGGCCGTCATCCACAAGAACCCCGCGTACAAAATTAGCCCGATGGCGATAACCCCCAGGAACCCTAGGAAGACGTTGATGATGGTGCCGATGGTTGAAAGCAACGGCCGGTTGCCAAGGTTAACATTGCCATACAAATTCTCAAGACCGTAGTTCTGCGCCCCGGCGCTGTGTGCAAACGCCAATACGCCCGCGGCTAAGGCGAGTACGACTAATAGTGCCCACCCGCGTTGCCATAAGCTACGACTTGAAGTTAGGATGCTAAACATAAAATACTAGCCTAAACCAAGGGCTTTGCGAGCGGCCGCGCTCGCACTGCCGCCATCGCAAGCACCATCAAAGTGGGCCATAATCGCTTTCACTAGTTGGCCCATGCTCTTTTGCGCGGCCAGCTTTAAATGCGCGGCCAGTTCGGCTGCTGCCTCTTCAATTACTTCTGCCGAAGGCGCCGGCGGCAAGTAGCGCTCAATAACCTTGGCTTCTTGGAGCTCGGCGGCCATGAGTTCGGGTCGCGCGGCTTGTTCATACAATTTGGCTGATTCTTGCCGCTTTTTAAGCTCGCGACGCAAGACAGCTAAAACCCCCGCTTCGTCCCATACCGAGCCGCGCTTAGCAATCTCCTCGTTCTTTAAAGCCGCACGCAACAAGCGCAGCACCCCAAGCTCGGGAAGCTTGCCGCGCATAGCGGCTTGGCTGTCGGCCTCGAGTCGCTGCTCCAGCATGCTACAAAATAAATACGAAAACTAGTCGCGCAAGGCGCGCTTGATCATGGCAATGACGCGAGGATTGCGGCTACGCAGATCCTCATCCTGGAGCTGGCCTGTTTTTCGTAGATACTCCTTGCGGCCACGAATCGTAATACGTCGCAGCGCTTCTACTTTCTGCTCGCGCTTTGACTTGGCTGGTTCGAAGAAACGACGCTTCTTGGTACGCAGAATAAGGCCCGACTGTTGCACCTTTTTGGAGAACCGACGGAGCAGGGTTTCTACTGACTCACCATCTTTCCTTTTTACTTCAATCACAGGTGCTCACCTCCTTCTAGAGAGATACAATTTAACTTTAATAGTATACCTTATTTTTACTCACACGTCAAATAGCTAACAACCGCTAAGGCGGAGTTTGACCGGCTGCTAAGCGACAACTATGGTGACACCAGGCTCGCTTGCGTGCGGCGCGCCTGTAGGCGCTTGCCTACCTCAACCACCACCTTCTTAAGATCCACGATCTCCTGAATCCCATTCTCCATATCGCGCACGATGATGGTGCCATCCATAAGTTCTTTTTGCCCGAGCACCAGCGCAAAAGCCACGCCCAAGCGATTGGCAATTTCGAGCTGACTTTTCAAACCCTCCTTAGTAAAACTTTCGGCCACGCGCACGCCTTGGCGACGCAAGTCTTCAAATAGTTTCAAAGCTTTCTTGCGAGCGCCTTCGCCTAAAGAAGCCAGGAACAGGTCGGGTGGCGGGGTGACGGGCACAGCTACTTGCCGCTCTTTTAGTTCCAAGATAAGCCGTTCGATGCCGCCAGCAAACCCGACAGCTGGTGTTTGGTTACCACCAAGATCTGCGATCAAGCTATCGTAACGGCCGCCGGCTGCGAGCGCCGACGAGCCACCGCCCGAACCCCAAAACTCGAACACTGTTCTAGTGTAATAATCAAGTCCGCGTACGAGGTAAGGATTAAGTTGGTAGGCTAGCTCCACCTCATCAAGGTACTCCAGCAGCCGGACAAAGTGCTGCTTGCAGACCTCGCATAAAAAATCTACCATCTGCGGCGCACCCGCGGCCAGGGCGTGGCAACCTTCTTCCTTACAATCGAGAATGCGTAGGGGATTTTTAGTCAAGCGCCGCTTGCAATCTTCGCACAGCGCGGCGCGCTTGGTGCGGTAGTAGTCAACGAGTGCCTGACGGTAGGCTGGTCGGCAAGTGGGGCAGCCGACGCTGTTAATTTGAATGTTTACGCTCAGCCCAACACTTTCGAACAAAGCTGCCCCCAGCAAAATAAGTTGGGTATCAGCCGTGGCTGACGCTTCGCCCAAAATTTCAAAGTCATACTGCCAAAACTCACGGTAACGTCCAGCTTGCGGCCGTTCGTGACGAAAAAGTGGCCCCATAGCAAATAATTTAACCGGTTGCGGCCACGACAACATACCGTGCTCGATATAAGCCCGGGCAATGCCGGCCGTATACTCGGGGCGCAATGACAGGTGATCCTCCGACTGGTCGACGAACGAATACATCTCCTTTTCAACAATATCAGTAGTGGTACCAATGGCCCGGGTGAAAAGGTTGGTTTTTTCCACCACTGGTGTCTCGATGCGCTGAAAGCTGTAGGCCAAAGCATGCTCGGCCGACTTGTTGGAAACGAAATTCCAATACTGCCATTCCGCCGGCAAGATATCGCGCATACCGCGAACAAGTTGCGGTGGCATAATCTTTTTTACCTTGGGCTGGTCGAGAATGGGGGCTGGGATGCGCGCCTTATCGCGCTCGGGTGTGCTAGTCATAGCGATATCTATGGTGAAAATTCGTTCGCCGAATAAACCTTCCAACTTTCAAATGGCCAACCGCGAATCCAAATGCGTCCCACTAATCCCCGCTTAGCCACACCGACGAATGAACGAGAATCCAGGCTTGATTCGCGGTTATCACCAAGCACGTAGTACTCATCAGGCCCTAAGGTCGCATCGTACTGGCCACGTGTACGCACGACGCCAAGGTATGGTTCATCGAGTTCTGTGAGCTCGCCGCCAGGTGGGCCGACCCAAACGCCGTTATCCTTAATGACCACGCGTTCGCCAGGCAAACCAACTATTCGCTTAATGAAATACTGACGTGGGTCCTTAGGGTACCGGAACACAACCACCTCACCACGCTCGGGCGCGCGAAAACGGTATGATATCTCGTCGATCAATAAGTAATCGTGATCATAAAAACTTGGTTCCATCGAAGCACCCTTAACATAAAAGGGCTGCACCAAAAAGTAGCGAATAGGCAGGATGATAGCGAGCGAAATAAGCGCCACCTTAATGACTTCCCAAATAAATCCTGTGGCAGCGCGCAGGTAAGTTAACATTATAGATGATCAGTACGGGAAATTAAATGGTGGGCGGCACTGGACTCGAACCAGTGACCTTACGGATGTGAACCGTACGCTCTAACCAACTGAGCTAGCCGCCCCCGTTGGTGGCTGCCGCGGCGAAGCGGCTGGTACCCTTAAATCAATGAATAATATAAAATTGACAGCGAAGCAGTGCGAATGATACCATCATCAATACTGGTTGTAAAGTCCTATGCTCAATCTGCCACCGGCGGCCGAGCTTCCCCCCTCACCGCGCGCAGTAACACGAGGGAAATTTTTTTTGTACGGCCTGGTGCTGATAGTAGCGGGTACGGTGTTAATGCTGGCCCGCCAGCCGCACGTGCAAGCCACGATCATCGAGTGGAACCAACACACGTTATGGGAAAACGTTCGGCGCCTGGTCGGCGCCAACGACGTGGTGCTACGTGGTGAGGCGCAGGGGCGTATCAATATTCTGCTACTCGGCCAGGGAGGCTCCCGGCACGAGGGGCCTTACCTCACCGATACTATTATGATTGCGAGTGTCCAACCGCAGCCGCTGCGGGTGTCGCTGTTATCCATACCGCGTGACCTAGTGGTGCCTATGCAAAATTTTGGCACAAGGCGTATCAACACCGCTAACGCCTTTGGTGAACAACGCACGCCTGGGCAAGGTGCCGTCTTTGCTTCCCAAGTAGTGGCGGAAACATTCGGGCTTCCTATTCACTACTATGTTAGGCTCGACTTTTCCGGTTTTGCCAAAATTATCGACCAGCTCGGCGGCCTACCTATTAATATCGAGCAGGGCTTTACTGACCGCGAGTACCCGACCGAGACCAACGGTTTCACTGAAGTAACGTTTGAACCTGGCTGGCAAACCCTGAACGGCGAACGTACCCTACAGTACGTTCGCTCGCGCCATGGCAGCGGCGGTGAGGGCTCGGACTTTGCCCGCGCCCGACGTCAGCAGCAGGTGCTGATAGCTATAAAGCAAAAAATACTTTCGCCTGCTACTTTTTTTAATCCCTCCCTGGCTTTAAAATTTTACAGCACGTTAAATAAGAGCCTAGAAACAAATCTAGGCCCAAGTGAAGCGGTACGCATAGCGCACGTTCTGCGCAAAGCCGACCCAAATGCGGTCGTTAGTCGCGTGCTCGATACTTCACCGCGCGGCTTACTGAAAGAATCGATCAGCGCCGACGGGGCCTACCTACTTGTCCCGGCCTCGGGCGACTATGCAACCCTGAAGCGGGCGGCGGCTGAACTGCTCCAAATAAATCGCGTGGCCGAGGAACAAGCTCGCGTAATAGTTGAGAATGGTACGACCTCAGCCGGTTTAGCTGAAGCGGCCGCCGACGGGATTACCAGCCAAGGCTTTACCGTGGTGAGTTTTGGTAATGCGACCCACCGTGACTTCCCGCGCACATTAATCTACGATTATTCTGGTGGCACTAAACCGTTTAGCCGGCAAGTGTTGGAATCAACTTTTCAGGCCGCGGCCATCAGTCTAGAACGCAGCGCCGAAACCAACATTGATTTTCGTGTTGTCATGGGCGCCGATCGCCTGACACCATAACATATACCTATGCCCGACTCAGCTGTATTGGTCGGACGAACCAACGTCGGCAAATCATCGCTGTTCAACCGCTTAGTCGGTCGAGCGCGAGCCATCGTTTCGGCGGAACCTGGCACCACGCGCGATGTTAACCAGGCGCTGGTTTCGTGGCGCGGGCAGGAATTTTGGTTGGAAGATACTGGCGGCTTTGATCCGGTGGCCTTGGACCCAGCTGGTACGGCGAGTAAAAAGCAGCTTGCTCGCGTGCTCGCCAAAGCGCGCGTTATTTTATTTGTAATCGACGGTAGCATCGGCCTGATGCCCGCCGAACGAGCATTTGCTCGCTCCATTCGCAAACATGCGGCCCACATTATTATGGTAGTTAACAAGGTCGACGGCCGACGCACCGAGTCGGGGGCGCAAAGCATCGGGCTCGGCTTCCCCGATACTGTACTCACCTCAGCTAGAACCGGGCGCGGCTTGGGCGACTTGTTGGACCTCGCCACCAATCACCTCACGCCCGCGGTCGAGCCTCGCCCGCAGCTTAGGTTAGGTTTATTCGGTAAAACCAATGTCGGCAAATCATCGCTGTTCAATCGTCTGATTGGATACGAGCGCAGCATTGTACTGGCAACCCCACACACCACGCGTGACCCTTTGCACGAATACCTGGAACTTGGCGGTGCGACACTGGAATTGGTCGACACGGCTGGCCTTAGACGGCAGTTACAAAACGCTCCCCACCTTGAACAACTAAGCGCTCACGAAAGCCAACGGGCACTGGACGAAGTTGAAGCGGCGCTGTTGATAGTTGACGGCGGCACCGAGCCAACCTGGCAAGACCAGCGCCTAGCGGATCTTATTGTGGCTGCTCGCGTGGCCACGGTCGTACTCATTAATAAGGCGGACCTGGTGCCGTTTGATGAACGTCGGAAGGTGGTCGAACGCCTCGAGCGCTGGCTACCAATGGTTTCTTGGGCGAACGTACTGTGGGTGTCGGCCCGCACCGGCAAGGACGTCGATCGAATTATTCCCGAAGCCCGTGCCGCCGTGGGTTCATGGCGGCGTCGTTTGAATGATGGTGAACTGCATTTATTTCAGCAGTTTCTTAAAAAATCACGCACTCTAAGGCAGCTGACGCTGGTTGATTTCACCCAAGTGTCCACGGCACCACCACGCTTCACGCTGACCCTACGCCGCAAGGCCGACATGCCAAAGGCAGTTGGCCCCTGGATCGAAGGTCAACTGCGGCGTCGCTTCGGCCTTAAGGGCACGCCCGTCATGGTTCGCGTCGAAGGTGTACGCGGCAATACCTAAGCTATACTGTATCTATGAAGCTAGTCGTCGGTCTTGGCAACCCGGGAAAGAAATATGAAAAGACCAGGCACAACTTTGGCCAGTTGTTTGTGCAAGAACTTTCACTTGCCCGTAGAGTGGCTAGCTCAACCTTGTTCAAAAATATACAACTAGTAAAAGTGACTTTGTCCAACCAAGAACTATTGCTGGTTGGGCCGCTAGCATTCATGAATGAATCAGGCCAAAGTGTAACTGAAGTGATGCACTACTATCACATTGCAGCCAGTGACCTGTGGGTAGTGCACGACGACCTGGACCTACCTTTCGGCGCTGTACGTCTATCATTCGACGCCTCCTCAGGTGGACATCGGGGAGTTGAGAGCATAATCACGGTTCTCGGTAGTAAAGAATTTCACCGCCTCCGCCTCGGTATTGGTCGCCCGCCAGAAAATATTCCAGCTGAGGACTTCGTCCTCCAATCATTCACTCTGCAGGAACAAAAGCAACTAGACGCCACCATTGCGCTAGCGATACAAAAATTAACAGACTCACTCGAACAATGATAAAAAAATAAAACCGCCCCCAAGGGGCGGCACGTCGCGTACTCGAGCCTACTTACCAGCGCTAGGTTGCACAAGAGAATCAAGTGCCACCCAAGCTTTGCAGATCAGCCCCACTAAGGAGGGGTCGCAGGGCTGCCACTGGCAAGTAGACCCGAACACGAAACGTTTATTGATGTAAAACCCACGTGACCACGCGCACCTTAGCAGCCAAGCGGAATCCTGTCAAGCACTCACACTCGACCCATGAAGTGGTGACGCTTCCCGCCAACCTGGCTGCTCAAGCCTACTTAATAAGCGAACTACCACCCGCTGCCTTGCAGCGCGGTGTGGTGTGGTTTGTGCCGTCAACGCGCGATGTCGAACGCGCCCGCACCTTGCTGCGTTTTTTTATATTGCGCCGCGAACAGGAACTACCTGAACTACTGCGTTTCCCCGACGATTTTTTTGCCTGGCTGGGGGGTAGCGATACCGGCAACCCGCGCGTACTGCTGTTAGCGCGCGAGCATCTCGAGTTGGCGTTGCCAAAAGCATCGGAACTCGAGTGCCACACCATCACGCTTACGGTGGGTGACATCATCAAACCATTCAGCTTATTAAGAAGTCTGGAAGCCGCTGGCTACGAACCAGGACCGTTACCCGATGCGACGGGTTGGTTCGCGAAAAGCGGCGGTACAATAACGGTTGCAACCGCGGCCGGCGCCTGGCGATTGACCTGGGCCGGCGATCGGCTGGAACAAGTCACTAAGCTAAACCTGACGATCGGTGCGGCGGCGGGTGAGGCTAAAACAATTCACCTGTTACCGCGCCGCTTGCCGGCCGACCCGGCGACAACCATTGACGAGTACCTTACCCCCCAACACACGCTGATAGCGGCACCGGCTGACATCGCACCCCTGGGCGCACTTGTGTACTTACTCGACGAACTAAAACCGAGCGCGCGCTTTGCTCCTGTACCGCTATTTGGTAAACAATGGACCGAAGTTGCCCGCCACCTCATGGAGGTATCCGCCAAGGGTGAACGGGCTCTCTTATACAGCTGCGAGCCACGCGTTATCAGTGAATCACTTAAAGCTCATGGGTTAACGCCAGAAATAATTGAGATTCCGGAAGGGGTCGCCGCCGAGCTGGAAGGCTTTTACGATCGCAGCCAAGGCATCACTTACTTTACTGACCGCGAGCTTACCGGTGCCAGACATCGCAAGCGCCTGCCGCCACTCGCTGCCTTCGAGCGGCTCGACCTCGACAATTACCTGGTGCATATCGACCACGGCATCGGCTGCTTCCGCGGCCTGGTCAGCCAAACAATCGATGCTACCGCTCGCGATTACTTCATGCTGGAGTATGCCGAGGACGACAAGCTGTACGTACCTATTGAACACACGGACAGACTTTCCCGGTACTTGGGTGAGCCACATCCAAAATTACAGCGGCTGCACGACGCATCCTGGTTTCAAACGACGCAACGCGTGCGGGCCGAAGCCACTGTGCTGGCGCGCGAACTATTGGCGCTTTACGCCAAGCGCTCAATGGCCAACTTGGCGCCTTGGCAACATACTCCGAACGAGGCAGTACTGGCCTCGAGCTTCCCCTACCCCCTGACACCAGACCAGCTTAAAGCCTGGGCCGAAATTTCAGCCGACCTCGATCGCCCCCAGCCAATGGATAGGTTGGTCTGCGGCGATGTCGGCTTTGGTAAAACTGAACTGGCTGTACGCACCGCCTTTCGCGCCACCCAAAACGGCTACCAAGTGGCGGTACTGGCGCCCACCACCATTCTAGCTCAGCAACACCTTGATACGTTCGAACGTCGCTTCCGAGAATTTGGCATACGGGTCGGGATTGTATCGCGCGCGCAAGCGGCGGCTGATATTCGCCGCACGCTTAAAGCCGCGGGCGAGGGCGAACTCGACGTCGTTATTGGCACGCACCGCCTACTAGCCCGCGACGTGCACTTTAAACGCCTGGGGCTCTTGATCATCGATGAAGAACAGCGCTTTGGTGTAAAGCAAAAAGAGGAGCTTAAGGCATTGAAGCCCGCGCTCCACGTATTATCGCTGTCAGCCACGCCCATCCCACGTACCCTGCACCTCGCCGTCTCCAACCTCAGGGACCTATCGATGATAACAACCCCGCCGGTCGGGCGGCAGGCGGTTATGACGGAGTTTGGCCCACCGGACGAATCAATCATCACCTCGGCCATAGCGCGCGAACTTAAACGTGGCGGACAAATCTATTACCTCGTTAACCATATTGCCGATCTGCCGGCGGCGGAAGTCAAACTCAAGCGCTTGCTGCCCGAGCTTACCGTTGGCGTAGTCCATGGCGAGCTCAAACCCCGCGACCTAAGTTCGACCATGCACCGTTTCGATGCCGGCGAGCTCCAGGTGCTCTTGGCCACAACAATTATTGAAAATGGACTCGATTTGCCGAACGTTAACACGCTGATCGTTGAAGGTGCTGAGCACCTGGGACTGTCCGACTTGTACCAACTACGTGGGCGCGTGGGACGAGGCGGCGTGCAGGCATTCGCCTACTTTTTAGTATCTGATAATCGCACGGCGGCTGCCAATAAGCGCCTCGAAGCTTTGGCCCAAGCACAATCATTGGGCAGCGGGTTCACGATTGCACTCCGCGACCTTGAGCTTAGAGGCGCCGGTGCAATTTTAGGGCGTGAACAGCACGGACGCGTATCAGCGGTTGGGCTTCACCTGTACGGACAATTACTGGCTCAAGCTATTGAGGAACAGCAAACTGGAGAACCAACACCCACCATACCCGAGGTGCTTATTCGCCTACCGTTGGAGGGCAGAATTCTGCCCGCGATCGTGCCGGATGAAAAGCATCGCATCCACCTGTATCAACGCCTGGCCAGCGTGCGCGAACCGGCTGAACTCGCGCCCTTGTCCGAAGAACTCCTCGGGCGAGCCTTAACCGATACTACTCCTGACCGCTTGTTTAAAAACTTACTGACGCTGCTTAGTCTCAAGCTCCTAGCTGAACGAGCACGCCTCAGGGAAGTATCGTACCGCGCCGAAGGCGACAGCGGCACGTTCACTTTGCGTTTCCTCGAGCAGCCCAATGTCGATACCATTGCGCGCTTAGTAACATTTGACGAGCGCTGGCACAAAGTTGAAGGCACCTGGCAAGCCAAACACCCGCTGGCGGCCGGTGCCTGGATCAGCTGGCTCAAAGAAAGCTTGACGCGTCTCGGACGGTAGCTTATTCCGAGGTTGGAAATATTTTAAGCTGCTGCTCTAAACCCAGCTGTCGTTCGAGTTTAAGACGCCGAGCGACCAGTCGCTCGAAGCGTTCAGTTAGATGTGGCGGAATGCGATAACCCAGGCGCTGATAATCCTCGAATATGCTGCGCAGTGTAGCCAAACGACTTTTCACCTCGCCGTATTCGTAACGTGCCCGCTCGAGGTAAGCCTCGAGCGGAATTTCATACTCCGGGCCGCGATCAGCTGGCTGCCAGCCCAGTGCCCGGGGATCATTTTCTGGTGTCTCCCCAAAAGTTTCCTTGCTCATAGCTTCACCACTATGACGTAATTAGGCTACCATTATGGTACTGTAACCAAGATTCCTTGGCGAATATGCTGAATAACTCCGAGACAACGCGCGACGATCTTCCTTACTGGGTGGCCCTGGCCCACTGCCTTAAGCTTGGGCCGGCGCGATTTTCACTGCTGCGGCGGTCATTCACTACCATGCGCCAAGCTTGGGAAGCGAGTACGGCCGAACTTAAAGCCGCCGCGCTTGATGCCGCGACGGTGCGCGCACTTGATGAACATAGGCAAACGGCTGACGTGGAAAAACTTTGGCAACAGCTCACTGTTATGGGAATCGAGGTTTTCACGATTGCCGACGAATACTATCCCAAACTCTTAAAAGAGATCTACGACCCGCCGCCAGTGCTTTTTTATCGCGGCGACCTAGGGTGCCTTGCGCGCCCGTGTCTGGCGGTCGTCGGCACACGCCAAGCAACCACCTATGGGCGCCGGGCAGCGGATGAACTTACGAGCGAGCTCGCGGCCGCGGGGTTCGTAATTGTTTCTGGGCTAGCTTATGGCATCGACGCCATTGCCCACCGCGCAACGCTGCGTAGTCACGGCACTACAGTAGCAGTACTGGCTAATGGACTCGACACTGTGTATCCGACGGCTCATCGTGACCTGGCTCATGACATTGTGGCCGCAAACGGGCTACTCCTATCGGAATTCCCACCAGGAGTACCGGCTTTAAAACAACACTTTCCTCAACGCAACCGTACTATCGCTGGGTTAGCACGTGCTACGCTCGTCATCGAGGGCGCGCGCGAATCAGGCGCCCTTATTACCGCGCGCAGCGCACTAGAATCAAACCGCGACGTAATGGCGCTGCCCGGCAGCATCTTCAGCGACCAGTCACAGGGCACGAACGACCTGCTTAAAGCCGGTGCACACCTGGTAACGTCAGCCAACGATGTACTCGCCGTACTAGGGGTGGAGTCTATCACCCGCACCAAATTACCCCCGCCGTCAGCCGCCGCCACGGCGCTCCTTAATTACCTGAATGATGAACCAATGCACGTCGACGAACTCGCTCGCTCGAGCGGCGTCGCGGTCGCCGACCTCATGGCGCAGCTCACTGCCCTCGAGCTTTCCGGCTACGTCCGCGAGGTCGGCGGTAATCGCTACATTAAGCTAGCCTAAACCCCCACACCTAGCTGCTGGCAAAGTGTAGAATCACAATCGTTTCGTATCGCTTACTAAGTATTTGTTTGATACATTTTCAAGAGGCTAGGTGTGGGGGTGAATTTGCCAACTGGAAACTGCCCGTGCTATAACCACTGCTGTTTACCACTGTGAAAATTTCTGTAATCATAGCTCATGTCTAAAAACCTGGTCATTGTCGAATCACCAACTAAGGCAAAAACAATCGGCCGCTTCCTGGGGGCTGACTTCAAGGTGATGTCGTCGTTTGGCCACGTGCGCGACCTGCCTAAGTCGAAGCTGGGGGTAGACGTCGAACATGACTTTGCGCCAACCTATGTCGTGCCAGTTAAGGCGAAGGTGGTAGTCGCCGAACTTAAAACTGCGGCCAAAAAAGCTAAGGTAATTTACTTCGCGACTGATGAAGACCGCGAAGGCGAGGCTATTTCTTGGCATCTTATAGAACTATTGGAAACGCCGCCGGACAAGGTTAAACGTATCGCTTTTCACGAAATTACCGAGGAAGCCATTCGCCATGCGCTCGAGCACCCGCGCGCAATTGATAAAAAATTAGTCGATGCGCAGCAAGCTCGCCGTGTGCTCGACCGCCTGGTCGGTTACGAGCTGTCCCCCTTCCTGTGGCAAAAGGTGGTGAAGGGTATATCGGCCGGGCGTGTGCAAAGCGTGGCGGTGCGTTTGATTGTCGAACGCGAGCGTGCGATTACCGCTTTTGTGCAACAAGAGTACTGGACTATTGCCGGCCTTTTCGCAAAAGATAAGGAAACATTTTCCGCCCAGCTCATTAAGCTCAATAGCCGAACGCTAGAAAAATTTTCCCTGACCAGCACTGCCCAGGCGACTGAGGTGGTGTCACAACTCAAGATCCTGAACGGCTGGCAAATCACCAAACTCGAAGCACACGAACTCAAACGCTCAGCCCCAGCGCCGCACACTACCTCGACCTTACAACAAGACGCTAACCGTACGCTGGGTTTTTCCGCCAAGCAGACCATGACCTTGGCCCAACGGTTGTATGAAGGTATTGAACTAGCCGAAGGCTCGGTCGGCCTAATTACTTACATGCGTACTGATTCGACCAACCTAGCTGATAAATTCCTCACCGAAACCCAAAACTTTATTAAAACTGAGCTGGGGCAGGATTATGCCAAAGGCCCCCGCCGGTTCGCCACCAAGTCGAAAAATGCGCAGGAGGCTCATGAGGCTATTCGTCCGACTGATGTCACCCGTACCCCCGACTCGGTGCGCGGCGCGCTTGAGCCTGGGTCTTGGCGCTTGTACAACCTAATTTGGCGCCGCGCCGTTGCCAGCCAGCTGCCCGAAGCTGTGTTCGAAAACACGATTGCTGATATTGTCGATGCGTCGCAAGCCGCTCAGTTCCGCGCGGTCGGCTCGCGCCTGATGTTCGATGGCTACCTCAAAATAGCTGGCAGTGGACGTGAGGACAACCTATTACCGCAGCTCGCGACCGCCGACCCAGTTAAACTTTCCACCGTGACGCCGGAACAGCACTTTACCGAACCGCCCGCCCGCTACTCTGAAGCTACGCTTGTAAAAGCGCTGGAAAGTTACGGTATCGGCCGCCCCTCAACCTATGCTCCCACGATCAGCACTATTATCGACCGCGGCTACGTTGAGCGCCTGGAAAAGCGCCTCAAGCCTACCGACCTCGGTATTACTGTGAACGATCTATTGGTCGAACATTTTCCCAATGTGGTCGATTTCCAATTTACCGCTAAGGTCGAGCAGCAGCTTGATGACGTGGCCGAGGGGCAGGCCGATTGGGTACCGCTTATTCGCGATTTTTACGTACCATTCAAAGAACACCTCACCCAAAAGTACGGTGAAGTATCAAAGAAGCAAGTGACGGAAGAAGCCACCAGCGAAGTGTGCGAAAAATGCGGCAGCCCGATGGTCATTAAGCTTGGCCGCTACGGCAAATTTATGGCCTGCTCCAACTACCCGACGTGCAAGAACACGAAGAACTTAGGCGCCGATGGTAAGGTTGAAGCGCCAGAATCCACGGATGAAAAATGCCCAACCTGCCAAAGCCCTATGGTCGTAAAGCATGGCCGCTTTGGCAAATTCCTGGCCTGCACGCGCTACCCCGAATGCAAGGGTGTAAAAAGGATACTAAAGACTACTGGTGTAAAGTGCCCCGCCTGCAAAGAGGGTGACATAGTTGAGAAGCGTTCCAAGCGCGGCCGCAACTTTTATTCGTGTTCTCGCTACCCCGAATGTAAATTCGCACTGTGGAGCAAACCAACTGGTGAAATCTGCCCGACCTGCCAATCACTCTTGATCTTCGCCAAGGAGGGGGCGGTAGCCTGCTCGAGCAAGACGTGCGGCTACAAACTTACAGCGGAACAGACTCACGCTAGTTAGCCACCATAGTACAGTACACCCCCGACCCGCGCCGGGGGTTTTGTTGCTATACACTTGACAAAGTAACTTATCAGGCATTAACTAGGGTCGAAAAGTCAACAACAAAAAGAACTCACAAAGAGGAACTACTAATGAAAAAAGGTATTTTAATAACCGTTGGCTTGGTCGTACTCATTGGTGGCCTCATTGGCTACCTTTTCCTGCAAAAGGCCGAACGAGGAGCATCTATACGCTACCGGGGCGTGCGGAACCCGGACACCAAGACTATCTACCTGGCCGACGCCAGCAACGTCACGGTCGCCAAAACGAGCGTCCTCAGCTTATTGACAGGACTCAGCAACCGATTTGATGCCATCGTCTGGATTACCACTACACCAGATTCGTTCAGCCTAGCTGACCCCTACGACCCCACCATTACCTACCGAACGGCCGACAACGCCACCCAGGCGGTTACACTAGCAGCTAAGATAATGAACGATAGCGGCTGGATAAATTCTGCGCAGGAAAGATACCTGTTCCACAGTTTCGTCCTCGACGATTCGACCGAAGAGCTTATTAGGCACTGCATCAAAGACATGGTGTTCACCAGCTTCACCAAGGTTGGGTACGATTACGTGCCACCGCGAAAAAAATAATACCGAACTCTTCACCACCCGACGGGGAATCACATTCCCCGTCTTTTTTTATCTGTTGAAAAAAACAAACAACCATGCTAGGGTAAAGCGTGATCTTATGACGACATTTGACGATATTAAAGCCGTCATCCTAAAGAATAAGCCTGGTGCCGATATCACCATGCTCGAGTTGGCGTATGACTTTGCGCAAAAGGCCCACCAAGGCCAAAAACGCCTCGATGGCACCGAGTACGTCCAGCACGCCGTGGAAACCGCCTACACACTCGCAAACATGAATCTTGACCTGGCGACCGTAACGGCGGGCCTGCTGCACGACGTGCCCGAAGACACCGCGATCACCATTCAAGAAATCGAAAAGAACTTTGGCAAGGAAGTAGCGAAACTAGTGCGCGGTATTACTAAGCTGGGTAAATTGAAGTATCGGGGCCTAGAGCGCTACGCCGAGAATTTAAGAAAAATGTTCGTGGCCATGGCCGAGGACGTACGCGTTATTTTTATCAAACTCGCCGACCGCCTACACAACCTTAAAACCCTCGACAGCCTGCCACCGGTTAAACAACAGCGCATTGCCCGCGAAACGCTCGACATTTATGCCCCGATTGCCAATCGGCTTGGTATTGGAGAACTCCGTGGGCAACTAGAGGACCTAGCTTTTAAATACGTTTACCCCGAGGAGTACGAATGGGTGATGACGAACGCCAAAAGCCGCTTAGATGAGCAACTTACTTATGCCAACCAAATTATCAATGATGTGCGCGACCTCGCCGCGCGGCATGGCGTTAAACTGATCTCTATCCATGGTCGCGTGAAGCATTACTACAGTTTGTACAAAAAGCTGCAGCGCAAAGACATGGACCTTGGTAAAGTGTACGACCTGGTAGCAATTCGTATTATTGTGACCGATGTAGCTGCCTGCTACCAAGTACTCGGGCTGTTGCACAGCGAGTGGAAGCCGTTACCAGGACGAATTAAGGACTATGTTGCTCAGCCCAAACCTAATGGCTACCGCAGCCTCCATACCACTGTCTTTGGTAAGGAAGGACATATTGTCGAGTTTCAAATTCGCGACCCCGAAATGCACGAGCACGCTGAGTATGGTGTGGCGGCACACTGGCGATATAAAGAAGGTGAACGCGAGCTCAAACTGCCGCCTGACCAGCTTAAGTGGATCCAGGAACTGCTCGAATGGCAGAAAGACGTTACCGACCACGAGCAATACCTTTCAACTCTAAAACTCGACGTTTTTCAGAATCGCATCTTTGTGCTTACCCCCAAAGGCGACGTTATTGACCTGCCTGAAAATGCTACGCCGGTAGACTTTGCCTACCATATTCATTCTGACATTGGCGATAAGTGTTCGGGCGCGCGCGTTAACGAAAAGCTTGTCCAGCTTGAAACCAGGCTGGCCTCGGGCGACATGGTGGAAATTATTATGGATAAGAACCGCCCCGGTCCAAGCGAGGATTGGTTGGAATTCGTAAAAACGAATATGGCACGGCATCACATAAAGGCCTACACCAAGCGCAAGCGTTCGAAGTTGCTCTCAATGTTCAGGCGTAAGGCGGAATAATATTCTGCCACTTCTTTAAAAGAAGTGGCGTAAGAAGCGCCGCACAGGCCTCCGCGGCTAGCAGTGCTCGTCCGGCTCGCTGCCGCCCGCTATGCACAATGGTCACAACACGCCGGCGGCACGAGCTCGCCGTCCTTCCGCTCTGCACGCCGTTCCGGCATGGCGGCAAACGAGAACGTCGAAGCGAGGCAACAGAACTTGCGTGTTGTGGCAATTGCGCATAGCAAGTTCGTTTGGCCTCGCGAGAGCGTTCCACCCGGGCGTGCCAGGGGTGGGAGCAGTGAGGGTAGGGGACGGGCTTCGCCCAACTCTGAGTCCCCTACCCTCACCAAAACCACTTTTCTAGGAAAGTGGCAAAAAAATATTAAATCTACGATCTGCCGCTAAGCTTGCGCACCAAGTTAGCCAGTTCATCAAACGAGAAATACAATATCTCAACCACTCCCCGCTCGCGCTGGCCGCGCACCTTTACGCGCGTGCCCAATGTTCGCTGCAGCTCTTGTGCTAACGACGAAAGTTCGGCATCTGCAACCTGCCGCACATGGCTCTTCACCTTCACTCCCCGCGCCTTGGCATCAGCATAACGCACTGGTAACCCCTCGCGTACTATCTGCTGAAATAGTTTAATCTGCTCGCGTTCGCCTTCCACACCCAATATTACCTTGGCGTGGCCCACAGTAATTTGACCAGCAGCTAGCGCCTCGCGAATCGGCGCTGGTAGTGTAAGCAACCGCATGGTGTTCGCCACTTGCGCGCGTGATTTACCAACCCGTTTGGCTACATCCTCCTGGGTCAGGCTAAATTCGTCATGTAGTTTTTGGTAACCGGCCGCTTCTTCCAAAGGGCTTAAATCCTGGCGTTGGATGTTCTCAATAAGCGCTAGTTCAAGCCGTTCTTGGTCAGCGGCAGCGCGTACCAATACTGGTACTTCCCTAAGGCCTGCTACCTGGGCGGCTCGTAAACGCCGTTCACCGGCGATCAATTGATACCGCCCACCTGCTGCGGGCGTTACGATAAGTGGCTGTAAGATGCCGTGTACCTTAATTGACTCAATTAACTCTTCAAGCTCGCCGTGTCCAAAGTGCTTACGTGGCTGGGCTGGGTTAGGGTCGATGAGCGACGGCGCCAGCTGCTGCCAGCCACCGGCCACGGCAGCTGAAATTACTGGCTTAGTGGGTGTGGGCTCAATCTTTCGCTGCGGAATTAGCGCGCCCAGGCCGCGGCCAAGTTGAAATGGTTTGGCCATAAACTTAAACGGTTACGCGATCAATCAACTCACAGAGCTCGTGGGCGAGCGCTTCATACGCTCGGGCACCTCGTGAGTGGGGATCATAGTAAGAAATCGGCTGACCATAGCTTGGGGCCTCGGCTAACCGCACATTGCGCGGCACCATTGTTTGAAACAGCTTATTAGGAAAGTGTGCTTTCAGCTCTCCCAAAACCGCGGCCGACAATCGGTTGCGACTATCATACATCGTCACTACCGCCCCCAGCACCCCAAGTGACGGTTTTAAATTCGCTTGAATAAGATTGATAGTGATGAGAAGTTGTGACAGGCCCTCCAGGGCATAATACTCGGCCTGCAACGGCACCAGCACATCATCGGCTGCCACCAGCGCATTAATGGTGAGAAGCCCAAGCGAGGGCGGGCAATCGATTAGGATGATGTCAAAATCATCGGCCAAGAGGCCGAGCGCCTGGTTAAGTTTGAACTCACGCCCATCGACCGATACCAACTCTATCGCCGCTCCTGCTAAGTCCGCGTGGGCCGGCAGCACCCACAACCCGGGGATGGCAGTTTGGCGCACGATATCGCGCACAGTGGTTGGTTCCAGCAGTGCGTGGTACACATGGCGCTCATCGGCCTCGGGGCGCACGCCAAGTCCGACCGAAGCATTGGCCTGAGGATCGATATCAACCAACAACACGCGCTTACCCTGGGCGGCTAAGTAGGCCGACAGGTTAACCGCGGTTGTGGTCTTGCCGACACCGCCCTTTTGATTCACGAGAGCAATCGTACGCGCCATAGCACCATTCAGTATACGGTCGTGAGGTGGCTTTGACAATCACGGCGTGCACTATTATAGTGAGTTGTGCTCTACTAATCATTAAATGCGCCGGAGTGGCGGAACTGGCATACGCACAGGACTCAAAATCCTGGGCCCGCAAGGGATTGAGGGTTCGACTCCCTCCTCCGGCACCACTAATTTTTGTGACAGCAGAAGAAGAACAGTTGATTGCTAGAGTTTCGCAATACGTAAAGGAAAAGCTTGCCAGCGAAGGCACGGGGCATGATTGGTGGCATATTGAGCGCGTCCGACAAACAGCCCGCCTGATTACTACCGAGGAACACGCTAATGCCTTAGTGGTGGAATTAGCTGCTCTAACGCATGACCTGGGCGACCCTAAACTATACCATGGTGATTATTCCGCCGTTCCACGGGTGGCAAAGCGGGCGCTGCTTGACTGCGGTGCCAGTGCAGCTATAGCGGAACGAGTTGCCATAGTCGTGAATGAAGTTTCTTTCAAAGGCCCAGCGGCCGCTACGACGCCCACCAGCCTGGAGGCGGCCATTGTGCAAGACGCCGACCGCCTGGATGCTATTGGTGCCATCGGTATTGCTCGAGCCTTCACGTTTGGTGGTTCATGTGGTCGGCCATTGTACGACCCTGCGCAGCCACCAAACCCCACCATGACAACTGAAGAGTACAGTAAAAAACTCGGCACCACTATTAATCACTTCTACGAAAAGGTGTTACTTATCAAAAGCAGACTCAACACCATTACGGCAAAGCAAATAGCAGAACATCGTCACAAATTCGTAGAAAAATTTTTAAAAGAGTTTTTGGAGGAATGGAATGGTACACTTTAACTCTTGCCAAAAACCACATCATAGAGTATCCTGGGGTGGCTTTATACGACGCGGGGTGGAGAAGTGGCATCTCGCCTGGCTCATAACCAGGAGATCGTGGGTTCAAATCCCACCCCCGCAACCAAAAATCTCTGAGCCCTCTACGGGCTTGGGGATTTTTGATTTCGGACGTAGCGGGATTTGAAGGGTATGTCCAAAACATGAACTGCTTCATGTTTTGGACGACCCAGGTTCCGAAGGAGACGCGCGAGTCCCCAAGCGCGGCGGGTGAGGAAAAATCCCACCCAATGGGCACCAACCCTTACCTAACCTTGATTTAAATGTTGGGCTGGGGTAGGGTGAATATCGCTAGAAAACCAAGCTAGTACAGACATAGCGTGGCGGAGTAGCTCAGTTAGTTAGAGCGTGGGACTCATAAGCCCAAGGTCGGTGGTGCAATTCCACCCTCCGCTACCAAAATAATCTATTCTACGCGACCGGAATGCTATCAGGAAAATAATTACGTGGTCGTGACATAAGGCGGGATTATTAGTCCCGTTTTGTGTTTTATAGCGACTACAAACTCATCAATATATGTGACCACGAACAAAGCTTTACTATGCTAAAGTTTTGCCCTGTCTTAGCCTAAAACTGAGGTCGGCTAATACGACTCCCCTAAATGGGTGCTATACTATGGGTACTATTCACATGTGTACGAAAGGGGGTGAACGAACATGATGCAAGGTAACAAGAGGCTCCACATGGTAACGTGGATCCTGGTCATGGTCGGCGGTATTAATTGGATGCTTGATGCGTTCGGCTGGAACCTGGTGGGCGCCATTTTTGGTTCATTCAGTATGTACATCTACATTCTGGTGGGGTTGTCGGCGGTATACGAGATTGTAATGCACAAGGCAACCTGCAAAATGTGCGATACTGGCACGGGTGCGAACCCAGCTATGGGTGGTATGGGTAACATGCCTAAGTAGTGTCATTCTATTAACACCGCCTCAGCTATTCACCGAGGCGGTGTTGTGTTGTATGCCAAATAAATCTGTTACACTGGCACCATACTACTATTAGCCTGTAACCTATGTACCTAACCGTCCACGCCGCTGCTGGCCTGGCAATCGCGCGCCTATCGCCTCACCCCGTACTCACTTTCGTGCTGGCGTTGGCTTCGCACCTCGTGCTTGACGCCATTCCCCATGGTGACGAACATCTGGCGCCGGCGCACTTCGCCTGGGCACACAAAGTACGGCGCCTAGTGGGCGCGGCGGTGGTAGATGCACTCGTGCTCACGGGGTTCCTAGCCATCTACCTATGGGTCACACCGATCGATTCGGGTATTAATCTAGCCGCCGGTGTTAGCGGCGCGCTGCTGCCGGACGCGGTGGAGGGAGTATACCTTATTACGCGAGCGCGCGGGCTTGAATCGTTCGACCGCTTCCATGTATATATCCAAAGTTTCGCGGGTAGTAAAATCGACTGGGCACATGGCATGTTCGTGCAGGTAATGACCTTCACCGCCCTGTGGTTAACGTTGCTTTAAATAACTTTTACGAGCCTAATAATCATCCCTCGTTTCGGGGGATGATTATGTACTTCAAATGTAGCTATACTTTACTTTTTTAACCATTTACCCTTTCGCGCGAAAGGGTAAATGGTTAATTGTGTGTAAAAAAAGAGTAGGATTATGCGCTACTCATGAAAATTGTGCGGCGTAGTTCAGGTAGGCTTGCCCCGATCGATACAAAATGCGAACCATCAAGCCAAAAACAACTCGTCTTGCATTGGTCAGTAACCCTGCTACTGTTAAGGTAATAAAATCGAATTTTAAATAAACAACTTTCTTTCACAAACTAATACATATCGAGGTTGTCATGTACATCATACTCATCGCGGCTGCTATTTTGGCCTATTTGTTTGTGGCGGTAGTGCCTTCAGGCCACGCCATCGGAATATCATTCACTCTTTACCTCCACCGCCAATTAACTCATGGATCAGTCCAATTTAGGGGCTGGATAGCGAACGCCATGCGGCTATGTATTTGGCTCCACGCTGGCGTCAATCGCTGCCAATGGGTTGCGGTTCACCGCTACCATCACAAAACATCTGATACTCACGATGACCCGCACTCACCAGTCGAGCATGGTTTGCTCTGCGTACCGCCAAATAAATTGGCCACCAAAAAACCGCGCTGGCCGCTTCAATTCTTCTGCCCGCAGGGCTTTGGCCTATTTTGGACAAATCTTTCCCAGTACCTAAAGACCGCGCACAATCAGGAGATAGTGCAGAAGTACGGACGAATCGCACATGACGGCCTCGAGCGCCTAATTACCGGTCGCCTATTCTGGCTTGGGCCATTCGTGCTAACACCACTGCTCCACGCAGCCCTAAGCGGCTACTTATTCTACTTGATTGGTTTGAGCCCCTGGTGGGGATTGTTAGTCGGGCCGCTGACTATGGCCATGATCTTGGTGTGGACCATTCAAGGACAAGCCTACATTAATAGCTTTGGCCATGCCGCTGCCGAACGCGACCAGCGCACCCACGATTTCAGCCGTGATATCCGCGGCCCCTGGTTTAAGAACTTGATCTTGAACCTATTCGCTGTGGGCGAACAAATTCATCATGGACATCACCAAAATCAGCGGAGTTGGAACTTCGGCCCGAACGACCTTGGTGCGTACTACATAAAGCTGCTCCGCTTCTTCCGGCTGGCACAAGTCCACCAAACACCAATCTAAGCAACACATCACACCATCACTCCCTGAATCTTGGGGAGTGATTTTTTATTTACGGCGTCTCTGCGGCTAACGCACTCCTAGTTTGCCCGCGGTAATATCAATATATGATGCCAAGCTACGCACGTGCGCGCTGCAACGCGTCGAGTAATTTCGCTTTGGCGATGCGTGCTCCGGCCAATACGCGATCGGCACCGCCATAGTACACCAGGTAGTCCAACCCGCGCTCCACCATGCCACAGGTGAACACCACGTTCGGTACACGCCCAACACGCTCGAACTCCTCCTTCGGCTCAAGTAGCGGTTCAGGCAAGGTAGCCAGCACTAACTGGGGATTATGGCTATCAACTAACATTGCACCCAAACGATACACGCCCCGCTGGTCACGGGCATGGTATAGCACGAGCCACCCGAGCTCGGTCTTCAAGGGCGGCGTACCAATCCCGACCCGATCATCATGCCAGCCTCGCGCCGGCTCAAGCACGGCTCCAACCTTATCCCACTGCACAAGGTCTGGGGACGACGCAACCACAATAGCTAAGTTACGGCGATGGAACATAAAGTATCGTCCATTGATTTTCTCGGGGAAAAGCGCAGCATCTTTATCGTCCACTTCGTCAGTGAACGCCAGGCCAAGCCTATCAAAATGCTCGAAGTCGAATGTCTTTAGCAGTGCCACGCGCGTCCGCCACGGCGCTTCGCTTCCAACGGTTGTAGCCGTAGTGGTCGGGTAGAGCGAGGCGGCCGTGTAGGTAATGTAGTACACGCCGTCAAGCGGCGTAATACGCGGATCCTCACAGCCGCACCATTCATATGGATTACCCGGCTCTGGCTCAAACACTGGCAACAATCGCCGTTCATCTATTGTCACGCCGTCGTGACTTACCGCCAAGCCAAAACGAGAAGCTCCATCCTGCCCCACCGCTCGATAGAGCAGATAAATGCGTCCATTGTGATCTACCGCGCCGCAATTGAACACCGCTTGGCACTCCCACCAATTGTCAGTGGGGGCAAGGAGTGGATGGTTAGAAAAACGCTCGAGCACAACGCTCATACATGTGTGAATGAATTATGGGCCGACATTGGTGGTAGTGTCTGGAGCGCTGTATAAGCTAGGTGATAGCTCAATACCGCCTCCGCGCCCTGGTTGGCGTTCACGCCGTGGGGTGTTAGTCCGTCGAACACCCCACCAGAACGCGTATCCACCAAGCTTTGGTAGAGAAGGTTATCCCCATGGTACCAAGCAAATGCCTGTTCAGCTAATTGTCGGTAGCGTTCCTCGCCCGTCAATAAGTAAGCCGCCACATACACTTCCACTGTCGCCCCAGCCTCCACGGGTTGCTGATCGAATTGGGCACGAGACCCGCCGCGCGGGTACCAACCATAACACCCGACAAAAGAAAAACAATCACGGCCGACATCGAACGTTTGGCCTAACAACCAGTCGAGCGACTGGCGCCCCACTGCCCGTACCTGCTCCGACCGATGATAGCGGGCGGCAGTGAGCAGCGCCTGGGGTAGGCGAGCATTATCGTACGTCAGGTACGGTTCAAACCACTCCCAGCCAACCTGTGTCGAGGCTCGAAACAGCGCAGTTAGTTTAGTAGCTAGCGTATCAAGTGCACTGCTCACGATTTCACGACTTAACCCCACTGACGTCGACTGCTCGACCACCTCCCCGAGTCCCAAAATAGCGTAGGCGATAGTGCGGGGAGCGGTGAGGTGAGGAATTTGTGGCCAAAGGTGTAGGAAGAGCTCCTTACCCTGACGTGTCAGTAATGGGGTCGGCCGCTTATGCAGCAAGTGGCCCGCAGCCCAAAACGCCTTTCCCCACCAATCACCCTGACCCGGACTCCCCTGCCAACTCCCATCGGCCGTGCGATCGTTGTAAAGCAATCCCCCGCGCTCAGCCTGACAAAGAAAAGTAAGGTAACGCCGCGCCAGTGAACGGTCGCCGTAATCCAGTGCCACGATCAGCGCCTTCGCATTATCATCTACTGTATAACCCTCAGCCTCGGTTGGTACGCGGCGCGCGCTATGCTCCAAAATGCCCCAGCGCGTCGTCAGCTTACGCACATAATCAAGTGGTAGTGGGGCAGCTGCGAGTGGTTGCAGCCGAGGCGGATGCTGGAGTATCGTGCGAAAAAGCTCGAGGTATTGGAGCGCCACGCGTGGCCAGGTCATGAGGCGCCCTTCAGCGTACGCCCGCCGCTCGATGGCAGCTCGCTTTACAGGATCTGCCACCAAATCAAGCAGTATGCGACCTAAAGTAGCGCTGCTCCGAAATGGCACTAGGACACCGCGACCGCGGCGTAGTAGTTCACGCGCGTAAAAGTAAGGTGTTGATAAACATACTTTCCCCGCACCTACGGCGTAGGCAAGTGAACCCGAGGCAGCCTGTTCGGGATTAAGATAGGGTGTAATATAAAAATCACTGGCCTGCACGTAGCGCACGAGTTCATCGAGCGGTAGGTAACGATTAATAAATTCGACTGACGACGTTAGCTTGAGCTCTTGTACCAGGGCCTCAAGGTGGGTGCGATATTGCTCGCCCTCTGCGCGCCGTACCACGGGGTGTGTTTCACCAATGACAAGGTAGATAAACTCGGGGTGTACAGCTACAACCGAGGGTAGGGCCCGAATAACGTACTCAATGCCCTTAGATTCGCTCAACAGATTAATACTGGACATCACCATCCTCCCCGACAGATTGAGTAAGGGCTTTACCACCGCGGTCGACTGGCGCGGAAAATCGGGTACACCGTGGTGAATGACCGTTACCTTGGCAGCCGCCACGCCGTACTCGCGGCGCAAAAGGTCGGCCGCAGCCTGCAGCATCACGACCACAGTGGCTGCACGCCGACAAATGAAGTTCATAATCTCGCGCTGGTGGGTGGTCGGATGAGAAAGTACGGTATGTAAAACAACCACGCACGGCTTTTTGAGCTTCTGCAAAAATGTCACCACTAACTCACCGTCCGCACCGCCCCAAATACCAAACTCATGCTGTACAACAACCAAGTCAATGTTGCTTTGGTTAAGGTAACGAAGCGCATGCTCGTAATCGGACCATGCATTCTGACGTATCCGTCGCACCACCTCAGGTGGGTAGGTCAAACTTTCACTCTCTGTATTATCCAGCGCAACAATTTCTGCCAGATGTTCTGGATTTAAAAGATTTATAGCGTTCGTCAGGTCTTTGGTAAAGGTCGCTAACCCGCACTTCCTTGGAATATAGGACGAAAGGTAAACCACTCTTGGTGGCCGTAGTGCTGTATTGTTCATGGCTGTTACGTAATTCTCACAACTTGCCGCTGCGGCCAGACCCTGAGCTTACCCGCCTTAATTTCAATCGGGTCCGCGCGACGCAAACGCCGCCTAGCGCTTAGTGAGAGCACAGGATAGTGTTTGGCACGATCCAAAAGCTGCGGCACGAACCAGACGTCGTCTTCAGCCGTCATCCAACCATTTTTATCAAGCGGACGTAAACTGTATGCGCCGGAATAGCTGCGCAAATTCTTGCGACCATCGTTTGTAAAGTACTCATGAAAGTACGACATGGCCAGCTCGCGTAAACTTTTATAGATGGGTTCGCGGTACTTTAGCACGGCGTAGTTAGTATGGCTGATAGCCCCCCACAGGCCCCGCTCTCGAAACAGCGCCACCACATGATCAAAGTCGCGCTGGTTAGAACGCAGGTCCATGAGCCAAGGTGGCCGCCCCTGCAGCCTAAGCACCAAGGCGGCCAACATGGCGCCTTCCAGGCAGTGTGCCTGACGTTCGCGTAACACTACCCGTGGACTGCGGCAGCGGGTACCGCCCGGGCCACGGATAGGAATGGTATTTAAAAAACCCTGCACCTTGGCAGGTGTGGTAAGGCGCGCCAGCTTATGGTACTCAAGGCCCGTTAGCCCAAACATCATAGCACTAATCTTTACGATTCATGAGTTCCTTGAGCTTTACTTCACCCAAAGGCGCATCATTTGGTGCTAAACGGAAGCTGGCGCGAAATGATTGCCAAAAGCTGGGGTCGTACCGCCAATTGATAATTGCTACTACGACCATGGCTATAAGCGCGCCCAGGCCGGCGAGCCCCATATCTTTTTGCGCGTCCCAAATATCGCCTTGACTCCCTAAAAAAGCCAGCCCAGCGGCCGGGTCCACGTTGCGCGCCGCAAACCACTCGACCAGTTCGTACACGGCGGAAAATGACAAGGTAAGATCGAGTGGCAGATAGTAGCCCCAAAAACCCTTGGCCTTGGCCAGGCGCAAGAAGACCTCGCGCACCGGATAAGCCAGCAGAAACCCGAATGAAAAATGTACCAACCTATCATACATGTTGCGGTCAGACCCTAGCCACCGTTGCAGCGTGTCGCCGAACGGCACCTCGGCGTAGGTGTAGTGTGAACCGATCACATGCAGGATCATGAACAGTGTAATCAGGGTATAAGAAACGTTAGACAGCCTAAAGTATCTGCCCACAACCAAAATAATTGGAACAAAAAAGAACACGAGATAGTTTTCCAGCAGCCAGTCATGCGGATACACCGGGTTAATGGCCGCCCACAGCCAAAAAGCGAAAAAGATAACGAATAGTATCTTATGATAGCGGGTCATATGGAACCAGTGTAGCGAAAATCACACATCCACGCCATGACCTTAAAAAATATTGTTGTCTCAGTTCCATAACTGTTTGACAAACACCACCGGCGTCGGTAAGATGCTGGGATAAACAAAAATCCATTCCCCTACCATACAAAAAGGACCGCACCATGAAACACAGAGGCAGTGCTTCAGCCGAAAATCGAGTAACAAAATCAATCATGCACACCAAACACAACCTTCGCATCGCCTGGCGCAAGCTCCCGGGCCACCTCAAGCATCGTGCGCGGCGCAAAAAAAAGTCGAACGGAAATTGCAACCCGATATACGCCATTAACAACAGCATCAACGCGCTGCGCCGAGCCTATCGCACTATCGCACAAAATGGCCTCGACGATGCTATTGACCTCGACGCCTTATGGCGGTGCATCAAGTACCACGAGCGCAAGCAGCGCCGCATCCCGAAGCAGCTCGGCCCCTGGGGCGGCACCAACAAACATGCGCACTTCAACGGCGCCGAACGAGAAAAGCGCCCGGTTATACCGAGTTACTACAATCTATAATTTCTAACCTTTTAATTAACAGCTCTCGCCAGAGGGCTGTTTTCCTATTATTCAGGAAACCAAGAATTGACTATTGACTCCCTAAGTCACGAGCACTAGGATGTACTATCCTAGTAAGTAGACTAGGTACCTTAACAATCAAGAAAGGGGGCCTTATGGCCACTATCGGAGATCTGCATAAGGTTGCAGAGCGTGTTCTTTTTTTAAAGTTAACTCAAGGCTACACCGGCGCATTTATACGGGGATACCACCGGCGGCTGCGGGCGGTGGTGAGTGCTATTCACCAAGAACTTTATGTAAAAATCAGGTCGGTCAGTAAACTACCCCGCACGCAAGTAATCCCCCAAAGGGCGCAACAGATATTCGAGCAGCTTAAAACCTGGCTGGCACAGCAACACCCCGAACTCCAAGACCTTAATCCTGGAGCAAAACCATGAATTGTCAAACCTAACGAGCATGTCGCACCTCGCGGCATGCTTATTTTTTTTACACTATAGCCATCGCGACCAATGGGCAATGCGAAAGCATCAAGCCCGTAGCGCAGGCACTAGCGGGTATTTCTGGTATACTTACCATGCACTATGAAGCCAGAACGACATTCGCCTAAAGCTTGGGTCATTGCGGCCGACATGGGCTACGGCCACGAACGCGCCGCCTATGCATTGAAACACCTGGCCTGGGGCAGTGAGGTTTTAATTGCCAACCGCTACCCCGGCATACCGCAAAATGAACGCGGCCACTGGCAGCGTCTACGGCGAGTATACGAAACGGTTTCGCGCATTAAGGCGTTGCCGGTGGTCGGCGATACGTTGTTTGACGTGATGGACCACTTTCAGCAAATCGAGCCTTTTTACCCACGGCGCGACCTTAGCGGCACCAATATGCAGCTTAAGGAAACTTACCGCCTTATTCATCAGGGGTTAGGTAAGCATCTTATCGATCGGCTGCGCCACCGGCCACTGCCGCTTATCAGCACCTTTTTCCAAGCCGCGTTCGCGGCCGAAGAGCATGAATATCCCGGGGACATCTACTGCGTTATATGCGACGCTGATTGCAGTCGCACTTGGGCGCCGCTCACCCCGCGCTACAGCCGCATTAAGTACTTGGCCCCAACCGGCCGCATTGTGGAACGCCTCAAGCTCTACGGTATTAAACCCGAGAACATCTACCTGACCGGCTTTCCTTTGCCCAAGGAGCTTATTGGCGGCGCGCAAGCGCCTACCCTGAAACGCGACTTGGCGCGGCGACTTAAAAACCTGGACCCCCGCGGTATCTTTACCAAAAAGTACAGCCGCACGATTGCGGCACACTTAGGCGCGCGTTGGCGCAATGTGAACCACGCCCACCCCTTGACCGTCACTTTTTCGGTCGGCGGTGCGGGGGCACAAAAAGCAATTGGGGTACAAATTATGGAAAGCCTGCATGACAAAATAACCCAGGGCAAAGTGCGCCTTAATTTGGTCGCCGGCACGCACCACGATGCCGCGCGCAGCTATCTTGAAGCCGTACGCGACCTAAAACTGCAAAAGTACATCGGCCGTACCCTAAATGTGATACATGGCGAAACCAGGCTTGATTACTTCCGCACCTTTAGCGAGCTCTTGCACACCACCGACATCTTGTGGACCAAGCCATCGGAACTATCATTTTACTGCGGCCTGGGCATTCCCATTATCATGGCACCCCCCATCGGCAGCCAAGAACAGTTCAATCGTCTGTGGTTGAAAACGGTCGGCGGCGGCCTGTCGCAAAACGATGCGCGCTATACCAATGAATGGCTGTTCGACTGGGTGAACTCCGGCGGTTTGGCGCGCATCGCCTGGAGTGGTTTTATCGAGGCGCCAACCCACGGCACCTACCGCATTGAGAGTATTATTACGGGGAAACGCGTTAAACTCGAAGAGCTGCCTCTCATCGTGTAGCGGTCAAAGCAAGATAAATACAAAAAAGAACAGCTAGCGCGTGGCGCTAGCTGTTATGTCGTTAAAATACCTTAAAAGTGGATTATTTTTCCCTGCTCTTCTTTTGTTTCCTTCTTTGGTAGGCAAGACGTATCTTGCGCAGGAATTTGGGGGCACGCGTAAAGCGCGCTTTTGGTGTTCCGATGCAGGTATGAGTCGGACTGAAATGAGGCAGATTGTTAAGTACAACGAGGTCTGCGGGCAGGGGCGGGATAATTTCTACCTCTAGACGTGGGGGAATAAACATTTCTTCAGCGCGAGGAATTGTAGCCACGCAAGCGAAATCTGGGGTGTGGATCAAGGCGAGAACCGTAGTGGATGGGGCATCTTGAGATCCGATGATGACAGGAGTAAACTCAGATGGCGATTCGTCGTCTTCAATAACTTGCGGCAATTGTTCATCGCCCTCTTCTGAGGTAGAAAACAATCTATCCTCCAGCGTGGTATCGGCAGGCAGCATGTTGTAAGGCACCATGCTAAGTTTGACTATTTTGCTGTTAGGCATAACAACGGTTCGGGCGTGCAACTGCACGCGTTTTTCATCGCGCACGCCATCGAACAGGGCAGCTGGGTCCATATCGACTGGTTTGGGATTCCCCAAATTATCATGTCTGCCGTAGTGTTCAGTGTGATGATTATCCGGCAAATCGCTGGATGCATTTTGTGAACGAGCCATTCTTAACTCCTCTCTATGTAGATAGTGTTGGATTGTTTTGTGATTTTATTGTTATTACGTAATTTATTATTTAGCGTAACGCTTTAGTATACCCTTTTTCAAGCCTATGTCAAGCGGTACTAACCGCCCAGCGCCAGCCTGAGGCTCGAGTTCTGCTATACTACATTGGCCTAAACAGTTAACAAGAATAATTATGAACATTCGCCCCCAGCTCACCACCGTGCTTGCCGTAGCGCTCATAGTGCCTATTCTAGCCATTGCGGCCGTTGCACCTGCGCCGCGCCCCATTATCATACCCGAGGAGGAGGCGGTGATAAGCACTTATGAAGCGGTGCTGCCGTCGGTCGTGAATATCGTTATTAGTGAGGATATCAAGAACCTGGTCGGCGGCACCTCCAAGCAAGATACCGGCGGCGGTACGGGTTTTTTTGTCACGCCTGACGGCTACATCATTACCAACAAGCACGTCGTGTCGCGCCCCGAGGCCGAGTACACGGCGGTAACGAGTGATGGCAAGGAATACACCGCTTCAGTGCTGGCCCGCGACCCTTTCTTCGACATCGCCATTGTTAAGGTCGAGGGCGCTGGTTTCAAGCCCGCCAAGCTCGGTGATTCGGACAAGGTACGCATCGGGCAAACGGTGCTGGCGATCGGCAATGTGCTGTCGGAGTTCCGCAACACAGTAACGCGCGGCATTGTGAGCGGCATTAGCCGCACCATCACAGCTTCTGGTGGCGGGGTGACGGAGACAATCGAAGGTGCCATTCAAACCGACGCCTCGATAAACCCCGGCAACTCCGGCGGCCCGCTGCTGAACTTAAGGGGAGAGGTGATCGGTGTTAATACGGCTATCAACCGCTCTGGCGAATCACTGGGTTTTTCCATACCAATTAACCGGGTCAAACAGGCGCTGGAAAAATTCAAAAAACACGGCAAGATCCGGCGAGCCTTTTTGGGCGTGCGCTATGTGATGCTCAACCGCTCCATTGCCCGCGCCTACGACCTGCCTGTAACCCAGGGTGCATTCATTCTCATCAAGAACGACCGCGGCGAACCAGGCGTGGTTGAAGGCACGCCGGCCGCCCGGGCTGGGCTTAAACCGGGCGATATTATTTTGGCGGTGAACGGAATTGCGCTTTCGCCACTGCGCTCGCTATCAACCGTCGTATCCCAATTCGAACCTAGCCAAACCGTGGAGCTGAAGTTACTACGCGCTGGGGCCGAGCAAATTATCTCGGTCACCTTAGGCGAGCTTTCGGGCGAAGACTCGGTAACTCCAACCAAGCCCTAACGAACTAATCAACGTAACAGCACACCTCACAAACCTGTAGCGGCCACTACAGGTTTGTGAGGTGAATTGGGTAGGTTAGGCTAGCGCGCGATATACGCCTTGTAATCGCGCGAATTTTTCCATTCGCTCCATGGTATAGTGGGGTGCACGGTCTTGCCGCCGTGCTTTACTGACTGCACAATTGCCTCCGTAGAGTAGCCACCATAAGCGTAAGCGTTCACGAGTGTATACCAGTTCTGTCGGACTGAAGCGGGCACACGGCCTTGGAACACGCTCCTTAGATACTGCCTAAGCTCCACAGCGAGCGCACGTTCAGCCGCTAAGTCTCGACACGGCGCCGCATACACGTACGGACCGCGGCAAACAGCGCCACCCACCGCCCCGGTTGGCGACTTTGGCACCGGCCGTGTTGGATCGGTTGTTAAATGTATCTCCCCCGTCGTCACTGACTTACCCAACGCGTCCTTAGCATAAATTTTTACCACGTAGCGGCTCGCGGATTTGAGACCGGTAATGGTGAGTTGGTGTTCGGTCGTCAAAAAACCAGTCTCACTTAAACGCTTACTTGGCACCCTTACGCCGCGCATATCAACGTGACCCTTGGCTAAGCGGCTGGTTTTCCAGGTGAAGGTGACGGTCGTATCTGTAATCGCCGGATCGGGGAACGACACGGGTGAAACCTGACGAATGGCGAGAAGTTCACGCTCGTTGCTTTGGTCGTTGGGAAGCGTAGTTGCCTGACGTATCGCACCCACGGCGAAATTCTTGTCCTTGTCCCGCGAACGAGCACGGTAGTAATAAGTAGTAGCTGGTTTCAATCGCCCGACAACTACTTCGTGCATTGTGGTGTTGGCATTTCCACCGGCCGAACCCGGACGCTTGAATGCAGCATCGGTACTGAACTCCACGCGCGAGTCTGACAGCTCGTCAGTCATCCACTGTACCACAAAGTACGTCGCACTCACGCCGCCCAGCTGCACGTCGGTAATAGCCGGCGGCACCTTGTTAGTAAACTTCAGTGTTTTAAAAGTTTGGTCGAATGATTCCAGCCGCTCGCCAGTTGGGGTAACTGAGGTAAGCTTGAAGTGATAAGTTGTTTCGCTTTTCAGGCTAGATAGAATCACCTCACGATAATCAGTTACGATGGACGAAGCCACATAATTACCATACGAAGTTGTGGGTCCGTAATCAACTCGCCCGTCAGCCGCCAGGTTAGTGAACCAGCTGATGGTAGCCGAAGTCGACACATTATCCTGCTCCAATTTAACAGTTTCTCGGCTGATAATAAGCTCTTGGGCTTGGGCAGACTGCGGCAATAGCAATCCTAGCGCAAACGCTGCACCCAGAGCTAGGCCGATAATGTGTCTTAAAAAAGTATTCATAATAACGAATAAAGCTACCACAGCTGCACCCCTGTGTCAATACCCCCCAGTATAGCAAGACGCATTAGATGCTGGTAAGCTTACTGCGTCGGGCCCGAATGCCGCGGCCGCAAGGTCGGCGGATGTCATCCCTGCGGGAGATCACCCGTAGGGTGAAAGGGCAATTGGGAATATGCGGCGCCCGCTTCAATCTCGCTTCTCGCCTCGTCTCCGACAAGTCGGAGCGGGCAGCGAGGTGAGGAGCCGCCTGCCTACCGCAGGTAGGCAACTCCTCGCAGCTAACCCACCCTGATGCCCTCCGAGTGAACAATCGGAGGGATGGTTTTACTAAACATATGCGCGTACTGGGCATTGAAACTTCCTGCGACGAAACATCGATTGCGGTACTTGAGGTCGGCCGTACGCTCGACCTTACCGGTTTTACGGTATCGTCGCAGGTAAAGCTCCACGCCCGTTGGGGCGGCGTGGTGCCTGAACTAGCAGCCAGGCGGCACACTGAAACCATCATGCCGCTGCTAGACACCACCTTACGCCAGGCTAGAATCACCCCCGACAAACTAGATCTCATCGCTGTCACCCAAGGCCCCGGCCTTATCACCGCGCTGCAAGTAGGTGTGGAAACTGCCAAGGCATTGGCCGTGGGCTGGGGTACACCTCTCATAGGCGTCAACCACATCGCGGGGCATCTAGTGAGCCCATTCCTAACCACCAGTTACTGGTCACTCGCCAACAGTAAACGAACGTGGCCGGCGGTGGCGCTCGTGGTATCAGGCGGCCATACCGAACTTTACCTAATGTCATCTCTGTCCAGCTGGAGGCTGCTGGGTAAAACGCTTGATGATGCTGCTGGCGAAGCATTCGATAAAGTGGGCAAGCTGCTTAAACTCCCTTACCCCGGCGGTCCTCGCGTGGCCAAACTAGCCGCCCGTGGTGCACCGGACAAATTCTTATTCCCAAGACCAATGTTGAACCGCGCCGGATACGATTTTAGTTTCGCCGGGCTGAAAACTGCCGTGCTGTACGCGTATGAAAAAGAATGCAGACGAAAACGTTCCGGGCCTGGGCACCAAAAACTGGTGGCAAACACCTGCGCTTCGTTCCAACAAGCTGCGGTAGATGTACTAGTTGAAAAAACCATGCGCGCCGCGAGCGCGACTGGTGCAGGCACGGTTATAGTAGCTGGCGGTGTAGCGGCAAACTCACACCTGCGCCTGGCACTGAAACGGCGCCTAACTAAGGAACTTCCAAAAGCACGGTTACTGCTCCCTGAACTTAGATTCTGCGGCGACAATGCAGCCATGATAGCGCTCGCCGGCGTGGGTGCCGCAGCCAAGCAGCCGCGACCGCGCCTGCTTACGAACTGGCGGCGCCTGAACGCCAATGCCAACTGGGAGCTGTGGTAAACTAAGTTAAGATCATACTTATATGTTCTCGGCCATTCTCACCATCGCTGGTTTAGTTGTATTCGAAACAGTATCAAGCATTGATAACGCCGTTATCAATGCCGAGGTTTTGAGCACCATGGGGGCCAAAGCGCGGCGCTGGTTTTTAGTCTGGGGTTTGTTCATTGCCGTGTTCCTTATCCGCGGTCTATTGCCCTGGCTAATTGTTTGGGCGGTAAACCCAAGCCTGGGGGCCTGGGGAGCGCTCACCTCCACCTTCTCGAGCGACCCTAAGGTGCAGCATGCCATCGAACTGTCAGCACCTATTCTGCTGATTGGCGGCGGAACCTTCCTCGTATTCTTGTTCTTTCACTGGCTTTTTTTAGAGCCGAAAAATTTCGGCCTGCTGCGCAGCGAACGGTTCTTCTTGGCCCAAGGGGTGTGGTTCTATGCCGTGGTATCGGTTCTGCTCGCGGCCATTGTGTGGTTCGCGCTGGAGCGCAACCCGCTCATGGCCTTCGGTGCGGTAGTAGGCTCGACGGCATTCTTTATTACCCACGGCTTTAAGCAAAACGCCGAGGCGAGCGAAGCTCGCTTGCTCGATAAAACGCGCTCCGACCTTAGTAAAATATTCTACCTTGAGGTGATCGATGCCACCTTCTCAATCGACGGCGTTTTAGGCGCCTTTGCCTTCACCTTGTCAGTGCCGCTCATTCTGTTTGGCAACGGCATTGGTGCTTTCGTAGTGCGGGAGGTAACCATTAGGAATATTGAGAATATAAAAAAATACCGCTTCCTAAAGAACGGCGCCATGTATTCTATCCTGCTGCTTGGTATCATCATGCTGCTCGACGCCTTTGGTCTTCACGTGCCGAGCTGGCTGGCGCCGGTTACGACATTCCTCGTCATTGGCTACTTTTTCTACCGCTCGAAAGTGGAGATAGCCGCTTCCAACCAAACAAACTCGACCCCTTAATTAACGGCGCATGATAAAACTGTTCACAACCCATAGCGCCACCGCGACCAAGCGACTGGGTATGGCGCTAGGCCGTGAACTTAAAGGTAGCGAGGTGCTAGCGCTCACCGGCAATTTAGGCGCGGGCAAAACTACGTTCGTGAAAGGTTTGGCGAAAGGCCTTGGTGTGCGGCAAACCATCACCAGCCCTACGTTTGTGCTCATGAAAGTGTACCAAGCCAAGCGCGGCAAAATTAAGAACTTCGTGCACGTGGATTGCTACCGTGTGCCTGGAGTAGAGCTGAAGGCGATTGGTCTAGGCGACTACCTGGGTGACCCACATACGGTAGTTGCTATTGAATGGGCGGAAAAACTGAAGTTCAAACACCGAAGTGTCATCAAGTTAAAGTTCGGACACGGTAAAAAATCCAACGAGCGCAGTATCGGCTGGCAATGAGCTAACCAGGCCTACGGGGAAAACAAAAGTCGCCCCAGGTTTAGCGGGGCGACATTCTTTTTTCGCGTATTATTGTATTGAGATAACAATATCCCAATCCACCGTCGATAGATCACACCACCACTTTTGCCGCTCCATTTCATCGAGCAAAAGGTACTCGCACTGCAATTTTTCCAGCTCGGACAGGCTAGAAAACACGTATTTCATTTTCATGGTACCCCCTTCCCGAGGTTTATGTATATTTGGAGCTCTAACCTTAGTTAGCGTTATTTTGGTATTGCCATAAGAGCATTACCGAAATTTTATGCCGCTACACCCGTCTGGTCAATAGCAAAAAACCGCCCCCCTCGAGCGGTTTTATAAATACCTGGTGGGCGGCGATGGACTCGAACCATCGACCTCTTCATTATCAGCTTGCTCGCCCACTTTGGTGGGCACGGATGGAGTCTCCCTAGCTCCGACTCGGGCACCCGGGCGCTACACTCAGCGAGCTCGGGCCAGCTCGCTCGCCTGTCTCGCGCCCTTCTCCTCCGGCATAGCCACCAGAATTTTACCCGCACTACGTGCAGACAAAATTCTGGTGGGTGTGGATGGAGTCGAACCATCGACCTCTTCATTATCAGTGAAGTGCTCTAACCAACTGAGCTACACACCCCCGCTTGGCAAATAGCATAGAGCAACTGGCAAATGGTTCCGTGCGATTTGCCATTCGCTATTGGCTAGGTGCCAAAATTGCCCTCGTATCGTAGCAAATGCTCTGCCCCAGGGCAAGGCCCCGCGAAACACAAAGGCTCCGAATATATCGGAGCCTTTGTACTGCTCGCTGATAAGTGGTAGGAAAATTCATACGCCTATTCTCCTTGGAGCTCCTCCCCTTTGCGGGGGACGAGAAAGACCATTTACGAGCCATCGCGACGGCACTGATGCAAGACCAGTGCTTGGTGCGGGCTCGCCTAGAGAAATCTCCCTAGAAAGGAGGTGATCCAGCCACAGCTTCCGCTACGGCTGCCTTGTTACGACTTCGTCCCTATCGCTGGTCTTACCTTCGGACGCAACAAGCGCCTTCGGGTATTACCAACTCTCTTGACGTGACGGGCGGTGTGTACAAAACCCGAGAACGTATTCAACGCACTATGGCTGACGCGCGTTTACTAGCGATTCCGACTTCACGCAGGCGAGTTGCAGCCTACGATCCGAACTGGGGGGTGGTTTGGTGGGATTGGCTCCGTCTCGCGACTTCGCGCCCCATTGTTGCACCCCATTGTAGCACGTGTGTAGCCCAAGGTATAAGGGCCATGCTGACTTGACGTCATCCCCACCTTCCTCCCCGTTAACCGGGGCAGTTTGCTGTGAATATGTTAACACAGCATGAGGGTTGCGCTCGTTGGAGGACTTAACCCAACATCTCACGACACGAGCTGACGACAGCCATGCAGCACCTGTGTTAGCCTCCTTGCGGATTTGCTCCCTTTCGGGTGCATAGAACGCTAACATGTCAAACCTTGGTAAGGTTCTTCGCTTACCGTCGAATTGAACCACATGCTCCACCGCTTGTGCGGGTTCCCGTCAATTCCTTTGAGTTTTAGCCTTGCGGCCGTACTCCCCAGGCGGGATGCTTAAGGTGTTAACTTGGTTAGACGACACTGGCAGGGTCGATACTGCCAATGCCTAGCATCCATCGTTTACGGCGTGGACTACTGGGGTATCTAATCCCATTCGCTCCCCACGCTTTCGTCTCTCAGCGTCAGGTATGTTCCAGCAAGCTGCCTTCGCCTTTGGTGTTCTTACCGATATTAACGCATTTTACTACTACACCGGTAATTCCGCTTGCCTCTCCCAACCTCAATCCTACCAGTATCCCAGGCTGTTCCACCGTTGAGCGGTGGGCTTTAACCGGGGACTTAACAGGACGCCTACAGACGCTTTACGCCCAATAAATCCGGATAACGCTCGGGGTCTCTGTATTACCGCTGCTGCTGGCACAGAGTTAGCAGCCCCTTATTCTCATGGTACCGTCATTGTTCTTCCCATAAAAAAGTAGTTTACACCCCGAAGGGCTTCTTCCTACACGCGGCGTCGCTCCCTCAGCCTTTCGGCCATTGGGGAATATTCTTGACTGCAGCCTCCCGTAGGAGTCTGGGCAGTGTCTCAGTCCCAGTGAGGGGGGTCGCGCTCTCACGCCCCCTATCCGTCGTAGCCTTGGTAGGCCGTTACCCTACCAACAAGCTGATGGAACCTAGGTCCCTCTCGAAGCGCCTTACGGCTTTCTGCATCAGCCCTACGGCCGATGACCACATCCGGTATTAGCCCACCTTTCGGCGGGTTGTTCCGAACTTCGAGGCAGGTTACCAGGGTGTTACGCTCCCGTTTGCCACTAGCCTAGCCTTGATGTAATCGCAACTAGGTCCGTTCGACTTGCATGCCTAAGACACGCCGCCAGCGTTCATCCTGAGCCAGGATCAAACTCTCAATAAGAGTATTGAATGACTCTTGAAGTTTAAACCGTTTTATACCTGGACGGTTTGGGCCTACCGCTACGGCGTGCTAAACGCTGCAGGGTACGCCGGTTGAACCAGGTGCCTCCCCTTACGGGGGGCAAAGGAAAATTGACGTATAACTTCCTACCACTTATCAAAGAGCAACTTTGTCTCGCCCTGAATTTGTAGGACGATTTTTTCTACACCCTGCCGTGAAGTGTTTCGCGGAGGCGAATTTACTTCGTGGCTGTTTGGGCGTAGAAAAAACAGAGATACTCGTATTCCCGAAGGACAAGTACCACTGTCTTTTCTCCACCGAATCCGCCCAGGGCGGATTATATTGTCAGAGAAGTATGGTCGGTTGTGAAACTTATGCTGCTTAAAGCTTTGCTTTAACCCCGATGAACATCGGGGTGGTTGCGAGGCAACCAAAGCGTATTTAGTATAAATCCCTGATAGGGCTTTGTCAACCCCTCGACTCGTACAGCTAATATAAGGGGGAAATCAACCTCGCTCGGGGTTGACCCTGAGGCCCGCCACGGGCGGGCTCGAATGGGTCAAGCGCTATTGGGGAAGGCTGTGGACGAACTAAACCCTGGTTTTTTTCGAGGTTTTGGCGCGCCAGGCGGCAATATCCTTGTGGTGCCCACCTAACAGAACCTTAGGCACGCGGTACTTCTTGCCGTCCGCTACGAACACCTCTGGGCGGGTGTAATGAGGGTGTTCAAGTGTAGCGCCATCGCTAAAAGATTCATTGGCCACTGACTCCTCTTTCCCCACCACGCCTGGCACCAGCCGCGATACAGCGTCTATGATGATAGCGGCCGGCAACTCACCGCCGGTAACAACGTACTGGCCTACTGAAAGCTTCTCATCAATAAACTTTTCTGCGCGCGCATCAACACCTTCGTACCGCCCGCAAATAAACACCAACCGCTCGTACTTAGCCAGCCGTTTAGCCACGGCTTGTGTGAACTGTTTCCCATTCGCTGCTAACAGTATTGTCCTGGTTTTCTTCGATTTGCCATTTGCCATTTGCCATTTGCCACCGAGTGCTTTGAGAGCTCTAAGCGCTCGGTATATGGGTTCGACTTTTATCACCATACCCGCCCCGCCGCCGTACACTCGGTCATCAACTTTGTGATGTTTGTCAGTGGTGTACTTCCGCAAATCGTGCGCCGTAATCTTAATCAATTTTTTTTCTTGCGCACGCTTCAAAATGCTCGTGCCAAAATACGAGTTGAGAGAATGGGGGAAGATGGTGATGAGGTCAAAGTGCTTCAATATTCGTTTGTAATTATTGTTCACACTCGTGCCATATGCCTGATACCTTTCTCTAAAATTCCGACTTTTCAAGCGTTTACCAATATAAGTATCAAAATCTATAGCTCTAAGCCTTATCCGATGCATACAATTGAAATAAAAATTAACTACCTTAAACAAGGTGTTTCACTTGGTCAGCGACGCGTTCACAAAACTCCAGGTATTCCCGTGCCTGCTTTCCGGTAATTACACTGCCACCGCTGTAGAGCTCAACGTTCCTGGTCTTTCGCATAAGATCACCTACAGCCGCCACTTCTTCATCACCCAAAAACTCAGCCAATTTCTGAATAATTTTAGTATGGTGGCCAGTTTTGCTATGCGCGCGGTATCCCTGTTTGGCAATGAGAACAATCCCAAGTTTTATCAGCGCATTGTAACTAAACTGGAATACCACCTCGGGTACCTTTGAGCCACCTGCGATAGCAAGGTCCTTCTCGGCTGAAGCTAGGTAATTGGTGAGCTGCTGGGGAGTAAACCGAAACTTAACAAAATATGAATCCTCAAAACGAGTCATAGCAGCCTTATGTTCCGGCTAGAGAAAATGCGCACCACGAGCGGATCACGCGCCTTTTTACGCTTTTCTAGCTCACGCTCCGTCATGTCCACCACGTTAATCTCACGATCAAACTTCTTCTGTATGGCCGTTAGACGGCGCTGTACATCTGCCGCCTTATGTGAACCAACTACGAGCACATCCACATCACTCTCCGGTCCCATGGTGCCTTTAGCGTATGAGCCAAAAATATTAGCCTGTTTGATGCCAGAAATTTGCTTGAGTGCTGAACGCAGCGCATCCTCCAAACCGAATTGTTTTTCCACAATAGAGCGCAGCTCGTTGCGTAACGGGTAGTGCGGGTTTAGCTTATATAAACTAAGGTTCCCGCGTTTACGTTTAAGCAAAATTCCCTCTTTTTCCCACTCGGCGAGTTTTCGCGCCAAGTTACCCGGGTCCACGTCAAATTTAGCTGCCATCTCATGCAGGTACAGCTCAGCGTGGGGGTTAAGCAGTAAATAGCTTAAAACCTCCTTGGTTATTTTGGAACGAAAGCTAATCATACATTGTATTAAATTACAATAATCATTGTATATTAGTACAATAGAACCGTCAAGCGCGCTTCAAAATACTCGTGCCAAAGTACGGGTCTGGAGATTGGGGGAAAATGGAAATGATATCAAAACGTTTCATAATGAAAGAATAAACAAGGGCTTGTTTTAAAACAAGCCCTCGATTTTTCACCTAACGTTTGCATACGATGCTGCCTGCATTGAACGCGCTTCCTCTACCAGCGCTGGATTTTGAGCTAGCTGAATCAACAGCATGCCCAGTACCACAACTGGCCCACAAGAAGCGGCCCAGAGAATTCCCAGACAGCATATACTTCCATAGTACATCGTTATCAAACTCGGCGTTGTCAGAAGTATGCACAGCCAAAACGGCAACGCGAGTAATAGCGATGGCAGAAGGGCACATAAAAGCATCTGCCAATTGTATGAACTCTGAAAAACGGCTGCTGCCTCTGGGTCGTCGTTCTGCAACGCGACACGATAATAGTGCCACAGGCCAAGTTTAAAAAGAATGGGCACCAAAATGCCTGTTGCTAGGGCGAACGCGATTATTCCAATGATCATTATTGTTCTCCTTGGTTTTGTTTGAAATTGTGTCTGGCATATTAGCTGATTAAACTAATAACTGTCAACACAAAACCACCCCGCCGATGGGCGAGGTGGTTTTTGAAATCGCTGTTATATCTTCAAGTCGTCGACTATCGAGGTGTCGGGGCCAGCGCTTGAACCACTGGAAGTAGAAGGGCCCATATTCATGTCCCCACCGTGCATAGACTCACGCTCTTCGCGCGGGCGCGGGCCACGGGAACCTTCGGGTTCGTAAATCTTCAAATTCACGCGGGCGTTATTCTTGGCGCCAACAACGCGCAGCAAGGTGCGCAAGGAACGGGCGGTTTGCCCCTGGCGGCCGATAATCTGCCCCATATCTTCCGGGCTTACATGCAGGGTGATAAGTACCCCCATTTCGTCAACCGTGCGCTCGGTCTTCACGGCTTCCGAGTGATCGACCAACGCCTTGACGACGAAGTCGATGAACTGCTGATCCTGTGGCATGTCCGACATGTGCGTAACAGTAAATGGTTAGTTAGATTAAATTAACAAATTCAACTAGGGCTTAGCTGCCGGCGCGGCCGCTGGTGCTCCAGCTGGCACGGTGGCAGCTTCTTTCTTCTTCGATTTCCAAACCCGCAACTTATCGGCCTTCACTAAGCCATGTTCTACTAATAGATTGTGGACAGTGGGCGAGAGCTGGGCTCCCTTACTAACCCAATACTGAATACGGTCGGACTTCAACACCACCTCACGCGGATTAGCGTGCGGGTTCATGTGTCCCAAGTTCTCGAGGTAGTCCCCGTGGGTATCCTTGGTTTTTTCCGATACTATCAGCCGGAAATAGGCCTGCTTCTTCTTGCCCACCCGCGCCAGACGAATCATCAACATAGCGAAATAAATAGTAACGAATAGCTGCCCTGGTGTCAAGCCTTGGCCCCGCCCCGCTTTGGGGTGGTGGCGGTCCCAGCCGGTGCGGATCTTGAGCGTGCCCGGCCCCGGCACGGCACGCCCTCCCGCTTCGATGATGCGCCTGACCAGCGGTTCATCCTGCAGCAGCGCGGAGCCCGCCATT
>Ga0082335_1001061_pt1 | contig 62975 bp, 60 predicted proteins | sample Subgrocontami58m_FD_72375 | JGI IMG/M metagenome (GOLD analysis project Ga0082335, IMG submission 72375) | Subsurface groundwater microbial communities from S. Glens Falls, New York, USA - GMW37 contaminated, 5.8 m (SPADES assembly) (version 2) ... | reverse complement strand
AGCACGTCGCCGTCCTCAAGCGCGGCCAGCACCTTGCGAAGCTGGGCGCGGTCGGTCTTGGCTCCGCTCGCCGTCTCGCGGAACACCTTCTTGCATCCGGCGCGGGTAAGCTGGGCAACCTGTGCCGTCACGCTCTGACCGTCCGTTGACACTCGTGCATAGCCGTATTTCATAGGTTTGTTATGCACCTAATTTATGCAACGGAAAAGCCCTGTGATTTCAAGGTTCCTGTTTTGGTGCATAATTCTTGAATTGTGCGCAGGAACACAGGCCGCGTGCGCGGCCATATGGAGCGTGTGAGGGGGCGTTACCGGTTGGCCGAGACGCTACGCGGGTCGGTGTGGTTCGCGTTCATTGTCAGTCAACACCGCTTGGCTGGCGGGGCTTCACGGATAGGCCATGCCTTTCGAGGCGCTGCCGTATTGGCTCCGGCACTGGCTTACCGTGCTCTTGCAACATGAAGGCAAGTCCCTGCTGAACCAGTGCATCAACCGGATTGCCGGTTTCGGCGGCGAGTATCCTGATGAGCCGTTGCGCGTCTCCATCCACATGCGCTGTGACGGCTTTCGTCCCCTCTCGGCTTGGGGGGACATACGCCTTGTTGGCGGTGGGGTGCATGCCGCTGCGCCTTCTCATAGGTGTGCCTGTGGCGGTGGCGCCATGTATCCATGTTGGCTGCTCACCGCAAGGCTCCGGAAATAGTCGTGCATATGATCCTCATTCATTGTTGCTAAAATTCCACTGCGATGACCTGGTACGAAATATACGTAAATAAACCGTGATCAGCTTCCGCGTTGCAGGAACACCGGAGACGCCAGCCACCCCGCCCCGAAAGCATACCACCCCCGCAAAAAAATGGAACCATATCGGCATGGCCGTATGGAACCATGATTCCACAACAGGCGGGTAATCTCGCCCGCCATGGGGGAGTGACGTGAATGAGCGTGTTCCCACCAAGCCGTTCGAGCGCGGTATTCCCTGGCAACCCACCTCAGGGTGCCAGCCCCCCAGCCTATCCTGAGCCTCCCGATCAAACCCCTAGGCTGGTCGGTATCACGATCCCCTTTTCATGGCCGACGTTGGCGCTGACCTGCGCATTGGTTTTCTCCGGATACCTCTTGTGGGATCAGCGCTCCGAAAACAGGGCGCATAAAGCCGATCTGACGCTCTATCTCCAGCAGCTCGAAGCCCTGAAAAAAGAGTATGGAGATGGCGCGTTTGTCGAACTTCGCGCGGATTTCGGCACCTTATCGAAGAGGATTGACGCACTGGCGCAACAGATCCGCGATACCAACGCTGCCTTGGCGTCTGAAGCGAGCAGCATCAAATCTGAAGTCAGCCGCGTTTGGTCACAAGTGGGGGAGGTGAAAGCCATCACTGATCAAGTGTGCTTTATCACGATACCGGACAGCTCGAAGACTATTACCGGAAAGAACAACCAGAGAGTCGCGCCATGCTGACCCTATCCCGCCGCGCGGCTCTGGCATCCGGAGCTGTAGCGCCGTTTGTCTCATCGGCAGAAGCACAGGCTAACTTTGGCAGCGCGGTAGCCGGACTCGTTGGGATTCTCTTGCCCGGTATCCTGATCTATCAATGGATTAATGGCGACTTCCGGAGAGGTAAGGATACCCCTGTCCGACACGTCAGATATAGCGTGCTAGGCGCTCATCCTCTCCCGCCCCCTGACCCAAACGAGCCGGAAAACCCGCTGCTGCAAACACTTGCGGCTCGGTTCGGTGGTAACAAGGAGGTCGGCGGCTGCCTTCTGCGCGAACTTGGTGACGGGCGCACCAAGGACTTTATTTCTGGCAACCTCGGCCTTTGGACACAGCGTTTTCGGACTGATGATCCGAATATGCTGGTCGTCAGAATGCAGAACAATTCGCCTAACACCGTTCGATATCAGCTTGAATACAAGATCGAGCAGTGGCCTGCGAAGGTCGCAGAATATCCGTCTCTTCTGGACAACGGCTACAAGTTCGGCGGCTATGCCAGCGCGGAACGTCACATTGCCCTGCGGTTGCAATTCAAAACCCCAGGCCTACGGAGGGTGTCTCTGATCAACACGCCGGATTCCATCTTTGTCCCGCCTGCCTTCGTCTATGTGTTGCCCTTCACGATTCAGCAGACGGCGTAGGCCATGGGCTTCGTGGCAACTCTGGAACGGCGCTGTCAGCAGGCGATAGCGTCGAACTTCGTCCTGTGCCTCGTCGTGTATATCCTTACGATCGTCGCTTACAGAGAGGAGTTTTCAGTCCCGCGAGAGGTGATAACGATTGTCGACACCGACCGCGAGATAATCTCCTTCCTTGTTCGGCGGACATCGTTTGATGATGTGCTTGGTGCGTTCTTCGGGGGGCAAGACATCGCCTTTGGCCTCATCGGCAGATTCCTGCTCGTCGGAATGTCGTGGGCGATCATCGTCTTGCTGATGATCTGGGCAACGCGTTTCGTCACCCCGCTGGCCAGGGCCAATCCGGTCGCGACCACGGTATGTGGCATGATATTGGTCGCGATCTTTGGTGTACGCTATATCGTCGCCCTAGTCTTCTAGCTGCTAGCGGTGTTCTGGTTCCGCAAGCGTCGCCCGATATTCACCCCCTCGAGGCCGCAGAGGCCACAGGGAAAATGGGCAAGGGATGATGGTATCTACATCGGGCTGCGGACAGACCGTTCGCAGCACGGGAGAAGATCGCCACCTTCGTATAGCGACGGCGACGTGATGGCCTACACCGGAGACCGGCACTGCGTGCTGGTCGGCGGCAACGGCAGCGGAAAGACCCGCCGCTTGCTGCTAACCAACGTCATGCGCCTTCAAAGCTGGTCAACGGTGATCGTCGATACCAAGGGGGTGTTGGCGGCGATAACGGAAGGCCGTCTGAAGACAAGACGGATCGTCATCGACCCGTTCCTGATCCTCGGCGACGAGGGATTGCCGTTCAACCCGATAGCCGCCCTCAATCCAGACAGCTACGATTTCGTGGATGACGCCATGCTGATGGCCGAATCCATGATTACCCTCGGCGAAAAGGAGCCGCATTGGGGACAGGCGGCGCAGGATTTCCTCAGCGGATTCATCATGTATGTGCGCCTCAAATACGGGCGCGACGGCTCCATGGTCGATGTCCGCAAGCTGGTGACGCTTGACCAGGCCAATATGGTGAAAGCGGTCAAGGATATGATCCGGACAGCGGAAATCCATGGCTGCGACGCTCTGACCGCAAAGGTCACGCGGCTGCTCGATTGGACATCGGAAAACAGGGAAATTTCTGGCGTCATGGCTACGGCCATAGCGCAAACAAGATGGATCGACAGCCCGCTGATCTCCGCCTGTATGGGCGGCGACAACACGATAGACTTTGCCAGCCTGAAAGACGAACCCACAACGGTCTTCCTTGTTCTCCCCCCTGCCCGCCTCCGCACCCATGCCATGTGGATGCGGCTCATGCTTGCGTCGATCCTCCAGCCATTAATGAAGGACACAAGAGCCGATACCGTGCCCGTCTTGCTGATGCTCGATGAGTTCTATGCCATTGCGAAGGGTGGTCTCCCAGTTATTGATGACAATATGGCAATGCTTCGTGAATACGGGATAAAACTCTGGGTCGTTCTTCAGGATTTAGCCCAAGCTCACATGCTGTATGGGGAGCATGGCTGGCAAAGCTATATCGCCAACTCCGGCGTGTTCCAGTCGTTCGCGACAAACGACGTGATCACCTCGAAATTCGTCTCCGACCTGTCCGGCGAGTTCTTCATGAAGGTGAAGGGAACATCCGGCACGATCCAATACACGCCGGATGGCCAGATGACGGAATCAACGGGTAGCTCGGTCAACCCGACGCGGATGCCAGTCATCCTGCCGGAGCACGCCCGTAACATGGATGACGGCTATTCGATTGTTTTCATGAATGAGGAAAAGGGGCACAGGTTCACCTATCTCCCCTACCCTACCCTTATCCCATGGACGGCTGCCGCAATGGCTTCCGACCCTTCCGCCGCAACCGCGTCAAGCAGGAAGCAAGAAGCTCCAGCATCCGCCTAGCGGCCTCCCTGAAGCTCCGGATGAACGTGGGCTAACTTCGTGATGCCGCTTCGCCCCCGCACAGTGGCCTTGCTATCGCGACATGCCCCCGCCCCTGCCCATGGCGCGGGCGGCGGTGCGTTCTGCTGCCCGTTGCTGGGTATTGTTTTCGTGGGATTTCAGGATGTCGGAAGCCTTTAGATTCCGCACGTCGAAGCCTTCGGTTTTGGCGCCGCCTTTGTCTATGCTGCCAGCAAGGATGCCCAGCTTATTCGCCATGCCATCACGGGCGTGTTGGTCGCGTTCCTGGTCCCGCTTTGCCATTTCATCCCGCAGCGCCGTGGCACGCTCCTCGTAGGTCTTCTGCTGAGTTGCATACTGAGTAGCCTGTGTGACCTCGCCGCGTTCCTCCGCCCTCTTTTCGGCACCAGGCCCAGCGGTAGCGCGCGATATCCCCACCAAACGCCGACTGGTGATCGCCATGTACTCGTAGAACTCGACCTCGCGGCTCATGCGATAGACGGACAACTTGTGCTGATCCCGCTCGCTCTCCGGCTTCGCCATTTCAGCCGCTTCTTTCTGACGCCACGCAGCCTGCTGTTCGCGTGCGATGGCCGCTTCCTTGACCGCGGCCGCCGTCAGAGACGCATACGGATCCTTTGCATCGAAACCCCGAAGAGCTGCAGCGTAGCGCTCGCTGGGGTCGGCGATATCGCCAGCTCTGCCGCGGGCCTCCTGCCCTCGCCGGGTCGCCTCCGCCTGCTGGGCTTCCTCAGCTTCCCTCGCCACACGTTCCTTCCATTCCTGGAAGCGCAATGCGTTCTCAGAAAGTGTGGGATCGGCGGCTTTCATCTCCGCCAGCTTCGCCACCACTTCCTCGCCGCGCTTGGTGATGGCCTCGTCGTTCGCCGGTTCCATGATACCCCTCCTGAGCCGTTCAAGCCGAAGGTCGATGATTTGTGCCGTGACCGCGGCGTGTTCCGCGTTCAATGCCTGCCGCTGAGCGTTCCGGAACGCCACGGCACGGATGTCGTCCCCCGCATGGGATGGTCGGCCTTCGCGCTCCATCTTGCTCGCGATCGGGCCGAGTTTCGTTTGCGGCTCCCGGTCGATACCGCGATCCTCGAGGCTTCGATGATCAACACGTTCATCGAATCCGGCTCGTTCGAGGGCGGTGTTGATGTGGTTGGCCCATGTCTCGCGCCACTGCTGAATCTTCGCAATCGTGTTCCAGTCCCGTCGCTTTTTCCCGAAGCCCGATGCGTCGATGTCCCGCGTCGTCAGCATCACGTGGGCATGGAAATTCCGAACATCCCCCTTACGATGCGGCGCATGGAACGCGATGTCGGCGACCATACCATCGTTCACGAATTGCTCCCTGACATAGCCGCGCACGAGTGCCTGGCGCTGTTCATGATTCAGCTCGTGCGGCAAGGTGAGAATGATCTCTCGGGCAAGGCGAGAATTGCTACGGGTCTCGCATCGCTCAACCTCATTCCACAATTTCTCACGATTCTGAACCCACACAGGTGCGGATGCGGGCGCGATAATTTCTGCGCCCAGAATTCCGCCCTTCTTCGAGTAGTCGAAGGTGAGACCGGTGCGCTCATCGGTCATGGTGACACCGTGGCGGTAGGCCACGGCGGCGGTTGCGCACTTGCCCGTGCGATAAGCCGCGGAGCCGACGGCACCCCTGCCCCCGTTCCGGCTGATGACCTTTACTTCCATACGGAAGATCGCCATCGTCGCGCCCGCTCCTCACGTATCACAAACGCAGTTTGTGTAACCGCGCACTTACAGCACAAAGCCTACTTGACGGTGCTCGATTTCTGCAAGCCCAATGCGGCCTAAGAGATCACGTCGGCGCTGAGAGAATCAGCATGGAGGATCGGAACGTGCCGGGTCAAAGGAAGAAGACGGACGACAAACTCGCGGATCTGGTGAAAAAGCAGGAGCAGCTCAAGGCTCAGCTCGACGCCCTTAAGACACGCAAGAAGGCGGAAGACAGGCGGCGCGAAACGCGCCGCGCCTTTCTAGTTGGCAGTGCCGTTCTGGCTCGCGCAGAATCCGATCCATCCATCCGAGACGTGCTGCGTACTACCCTTGAAGCGGCCAACATGCGCGACGCGGACAAAGCGGTTGTCGCTGATCTTCTTGGCAAGTCTGTGCCAGCAAAGGCCGAACCTGATGCAACCCCGCCGGCGGATTCCGGCGGGGTTGAGCACGTCAGACAGGACTAACGCCGTCGTGATCAGTCAGCGTCATGCCGGGCGTCACCGACACGAACAGTGGCGTTAGGCGATAATCGCCGCCCGTACGGTTAACCGCAACAATCGTCACGGCTGGATCGCCGTCTACGAAACAGGACAGCAGGGCGAAATTGTCGAACTGGCCGGAGGTCAGCGCGTCAAACATTTCGCGATGCGTGGTGGTGATGTTTGTTGTCATGGCTCACCGCCTGTCGCCTGAGCGATCACGGCCCTGGCCTCGTCAATGAAGGCGAGGTGTTCGTCGTCACGGCTCGCACGTCCCAATCGTTCGATAGCGGCGTTGAGCGTGTCGAGCAGATCCTGAGCGGCGAGGCGAACCCGCAGATCGTCGCCCTGCCAGACCGCGCACTCGCCACCGTCGGGATCGTATATCGCGATTTCGCTGAGCGGCGAGCTGCCATCGTAGCGATCGAAGAGGAGGTCCTCCGCGTGCTCGCCGTAGTATCGTCGTGCCCGGGCAAGTGCTTGGTCGGGCGTATCGGCATCGAACGCCTCTGATGCCCAATCGGCATCGGTACGAAAATGGGCTGTGTAGGTTGTCATGGCTCAAATCTCCTGTGCTGAAAGAAAAAGGGGCCGCCTTGCGACGGCCCCGGGTCGTCAGTCGTGCTTCGGTTCGTCCCGGTTCCACACCAGGATGAAACCGCTGTCCTTCTGCTCGATCAGCGCGCAGTTCACCGGCGCTGGCAGAAACGGGCTGTCGAGCTTTACGGACAGGTAAGCCTCGCCGGTCTTCTTGGCGGTTCGCTTCCAGGCCGCGCCGACTTCGACGTCGCCGATCAGCACCCGGTAGTCGACACCCTTCTCCGCCGGTTGGAACGTCACCGCCTGGCAGTGCGTGAGGGTGACCAGCTTGCCGGTATAGCTCTGGTTCTTTTTGGTGAATGTCCCGATGATCATCGGATCCTCCTTCGCGTTGTGAGGCCGCCGGATTGGGCCTCGATGCGGGTCGTTCATGGACGGACGGGACGCGCGTCATGGCGGTTCGCAGGGACCCGGGAACGCAAGGAAATTGCCGAGTCCGCCACTGTTTGGCGGCCGGCAGTTTCCTCTGCGTTCTTGGGTGGAAGCGCCTTGACGCATAGCGGCCCGAACGGCCATAGACCCCGCACATATCGAGGCCTTTCCCGGCGGCCCACGCGAAGGTGGGTCCGGATCGGGACCACACGGACGAACCAGACACCGGCACGTCACCCCACGCCGGACGGGCGGTCTGGTCTATCGTCCTGGGGAAGGCCGACGCGGGGAGCGTTGGCGCAACGTCGCTTCGGCCAGTGCCCGAACCGGCATCGTCACGGCCCGCGCCACCGTCGTCCAAAGCGCGAACAGATACCGTTTCCAAACCCCGCGTGATCGCCGCCGCGCAGGACCCGCCGTCTCCGTTGGAACCGGAACACAGGGAGACGACGACATCGGCGGACGCGTGGGGGGCTCTTTTTCTCCCCGCACCGGAACCGCCATGACCGAAACGCCCTCCGTTACCGCAAGCTCGGTGCCGATCCCGACGAGTGACGCGGCAAGTTCGGCGCGCCGCTGATTACGTGCCTGTGCTGCGCGACGATCATCACCGGCATGCGACACATGCCCGTTGCGCTCCATCGTGGTAGCGACGGGACCCATCTTCGGTTCCGGCTCTCGGTCGATCCCACGCTCCGCATAACTGCGATGGTCAACCCGTTCGGCATGACCATGCTGGGCCAAGGCGCGATTGGTTGCATCGGACCAGTCGGATCGCCAGCCTTCAAGCAAAGCTGTGTCATTCCACGCTCGCGCCTTGGGACCAAACCCGTCACCGATGATGCTGCGCAAGGTCAGCAGCACATGCGCGTGATGATTGCGTTCATCACCGCGCCGGTCGGGCTGATGCACGACGACATCGGCGATCATGCCCTGCGCAACGAACGCCGAGCGCGCGAAACCAAGCACCAGGTCGAGCCGCTGGCGCGGCGTCAACTCGTGTGGCAGTGCCAGTTGCAATTCGCGGGCGAGTTGCGCGTCCTTGCGCTTCTCCACCACCTCGACGGCATTCCATAACTGGATGCGATCCAACATCCAGTCGGGCGTATCGGGCGGTGCCAGCACCTCGGCATACACAACCCCTCGGCGGCGAGTGTAGTCGTGAAGCTGGCCAGTGCGCATGTCGGACATGACGATGCCGGCGCGATAGGCGGCGGACGCGATGACGCTCTGTCCCTCCGAACGCTTCACCAGTTTTGCCGAGAGCCGATAGATCGCCATGTCTCCTCTCTCTGTTCAAACCGACAACGGGTTCAGGGGCTGTGCCCCTGGTCGGGATCGAACGACGAAACGTTCGGCGCGGGCCGGCGGCGAAACGCCGGTCGGGGGTCTCGGGGATGAAATATCCCTGAGTGCGGGGTCCAGGGCGGCAAAAACCCTGGCGCGCGTCCAGCCGGCGCACGGCTGGTCAGGGTCAAGGGGCAGGAACGCCTCTTGTCGTGGGAGACGACGACGCGTGGCCAAGGGTCGCGTCCGTCGGCGTGGGGGCGCGAAAGCCCCCGCCGGATCGCCACAAGTGCGATCTGGCGCGTGGTGAAGCGGCGATACGCTTCTCCCGGGTGTCGGGGCGGGAACGCTCTGACGCGGAAGGTCTCGGAAGGGCAAGGCCATTCTGAGTGCGCATCCAAACCGCATAGGGTTGGTCTGGGTCGGGGGGCAGGAACGCCCATCGTCGGGGGTGCAGGGGGATGAAATAACCCGCCAGAGTGCAGAGGCAGCGCCTTTGCCGCGCACGTTGCCGCTTGGCAATGTATAAGCGCGCACTTCGCGATTTCCTTTCGGCACCGCGTATGGTACGATGACAGACATCGCTGTTGGTTTCAGCAGCTTTCTTGCCGTTTTGTTCAACCCGATGCTTCCATCTCAGCATGAACTGGTTAAGGCTCCGTTAACCCCCGCGCCTTCCCTGATGCCCTTTGCCGCACACACCTGTGTGCCCGGTCGGCGAGAAAATCTGCTCCGTCGCAAGGTCCAGATCGAGGCGCAGATCGCCAGCATCGACGCGCGGCAGCGTCTCGCGCGCCGCAAACGCGAAACCCGGGCCAATATTGTCATCGGCGCTATCATGCGTGCCCATGCCGGGCTGAATCCAGGTTTCGCGGACCAGATGGCGGCGATCCTCGATGACGTGGTGAGCCGTCCCGCCGACCGCGTCCTGCTCGCCTCCGTCCTCGATCTGCCCCGATTGGCGCGCGCACGTCTGCTTCCGGATGGTCGGCCGCTCCAACCGACGACTCCCCTACCCGCCCCTCAATCCGTGACGATAACCGCCCGTCCGGACCGGCCTCGCCTTCGCCATCTCGCCGCGGAACTCGTCAACCGCCGATGATGAGCGATGCAGGCGCGCGTTACCGTCCGCTTTCATCGCCGCGCTTTACCGACGCCGTGCCTTCGCAAGGTCTGGTCGCGCGGCATGCCGGAAACCGGCTGCATCCCCAGAACGCACCGCGCGCGCTTTCGCGCCGACGCATCGTTGCGCCACAACCGGGGCAAGCCGGTGTGCTTGGTGCGGCACCGACCCGTGGTGTCCCGCCATAGCGCCAATCGGTTCGGTCGCGGTTGCCTTTGCCGCGATTGCAGGGACCGCACAGCACCTGAAGATTGCCATAGGCGAGAGCAAGATGCGGATGGGTCTGGCGTGGCAGAATATGATCGACATTCACCTTCACCCCATCGACCACACCCCGGCCGCAGCACCGACACCGCCCGCCGTGATCGCGCAAAAAATCATAGCGGAGCCGCATCCATGCATTCGAACGCGTAAAGCCCGGCGACTGGATCAGCGCAACTTGTTCCAGTGACAGCGCTGGCAAGCCGCGCAGCACCTCCCGCTTCGCTTCCCGGAGGAGGCGCAACGGGAGTGTGAAAGCCATCGCCGCCACCATCAATTCCACGACGGACGCGCGGCCAGGTCCCCTCCCCGGCTGGTCTTCGGCTGCGGTTGCGGATCGTTGGCACGGCGCATCGCCCACAACGTGCGGTCGAGGTTGAGTTCCCCAGCTTTCGCCTTCACCACCATGCCGTGGAAATACCCGCCGGCTGTCGTCCGGAAATGATCCGGATCCTTGGTCGAGACGATGGCGAGGGCAACGGCGGCTTGTTCGCGGCCCATGGCCAGGCAGGCCTCGCCCCACAACGGTTTCGAGACATCGAGATCGTGCCGTAGCCAGTCCGCGGCGTCGACCAATTCCGGCCATGAGGGGTCGGATCGACGCAGGTAGGGTTTCAACCGCGGTGCCAGCTTCACCAGCTCGTCCGGGTGGAGCTTCAGCACCCTTCCCCGTTCCGGCACTTCCCGCCGCACGGATGGTGATCGTTGTGTGCTGTCCTCGCCGGCTCGACTACTTCCCTCGCTGGCAATTACCGTATCCTCTTGAGGATAGAGATTTGGTTTGTAGGTATAATGGTGGGGGCCGTTTTCGGCCTCCGAGGGGTCTGGATTCACAGGTTCAGATGGCATGACCACCACTTGAGCCAGCAGGAATTCCAGCCGTTCGCGTGCCGAACGCTGCCTGCGTTCCATGTTATCCACACCAAGCGCTACCTCATCCGGCATATCGACCTTCCGGAGCGCCCGGGTGATGTCCCTCGTATCGCCCGCCAGACGGGTCCATTCCTCACCGGTGAAGCCATACTCGGCCGCCGTTTCGAGGATTTGGGCAATCCCGTTGCGGGCAATCGTCGCCCGTCGGCGCAGGCGTCGCAGCTCGTCGCGTTCAGCTTTCGCTTCGGCAGCAAGACGCACGAATTCCGCATGGCGTGCGGCGATTGGCGACAGGTCGAAGCCATAGGCTTCGACGATGTTCCCCCTGCTGTCGCGTTTGCCGTACCGTTTCCCATTCGGGCTATCGCGCATCGTGACCAAGCCAGCCTCGATCAGGGCGCGATTGATGGCCTTCACGCGCGTGGCCGACAGGCCGAGCGCGTCCTGCTGCGTTGAGGCTGAAGGCCAGACGATGGGACGCCCTCCCTTGCCCCAATCCTGCGGCTGGGTGAATTTGAACAGCCAGTCGATGGCGTGCACCAAGCGGGGCGACAGCCCCAGCCTCGGTGCCGCCGCTTTGAAGGCCGCCAGCAACTGGCCATGCACGCCCACACCATCCGGCAGGCCAGCGAAAGTGCCGGCCATACGGTCAACATGGAGCAATCCGGGTGTCAGCCGTCGAAAGCCGGTAGGGTAACCGGCACGTCTTTCCCCATGCGCCTCTTGGGCGCTTGTCTGCGTCATCGTGATCCTCCTCTAGGTTGGATCGCGACGGGCAAGCCTCCCCCCTCAGCGGAAACGATAATTTTCCACTTGCTTGAGAGGCATCTTCGTACTACGTTGGGGGTGTTCGAAGTCCCCGTACGCAGGCCGAAGGCCCGTCACGAATTTCACAAAAGCCCGCCCGGCAAGGCGGGCTTTTGCATTTCAGGCGATCTGCTGGGTCGCTTCCCTCCCCCGCTCGATCAGTTGCAACAGCGCCTGGCTGCGGCTTCGCAAGCCCTGGCGTTTCTTGATCTCGTCGATGAGCGCGATCGTCTCGCGCGGCAGTTGGAACAACACCTCATCGCCGCCGGACGCGCGCAAGCGCTGGCGGTAGAGTGCGACCTTCTGGGCGGACGTGACAGCGTCTGACATCGACGAATCCGAATCTGTTACTAGGAATCGGACTTTCAGTCCGAATATCCCGTCTGTCTATAGCTTTGTACGAGCGAGTCGCTGCCAGCCATTGAAATTGCTTATTTTCCGCCAGAATTTCGATTGCGGAAACATCGCCGGAATGCAGGCATATGGCCGCGATGAAGGCCGACTCGGAGACCGCAACCGTGGATCATAAGACCGACAAACCCCTTTATTCAGGAGAGAAAGCGAGAATTCTGGAATTAATGGAGGCTACCTGCCGACACCCGAGCATCGCAACGTCCGATCACGTCCTCGCCCCTACTCCCCGGCCGCCCCGATCAGCCCCCTGCCCTACCCCGGCATCGAGGTCATGCAGACCCAAGCCTATCGGCCGACGGGAGAATTCTAGAATTCCCGTTTTCTCTCCGCCGGGTCAGATGTCACCATGGATCGTGCAGGTCGCAGGGAATGACAATTTTCTAGAATTACATAATTCAGTAATTCGAGAAAACGGGAATTCTATCTTTTCAATCCGCGTTGCTCTTCCCAGGCGTCGAGCGCCTCGAACAGCAATTCGTTGAGCTTGAGGTCCGCATTGGCCGCGCGTTGGCGAAAGCGCTTGCGGAAGGCTGGCGGCACCTTGAAGGCAAGTGCCTGCAGATTGGCGGTCTTTGTCCCCTCCCCTTTCGCTGGCCGCGCGGCCGGTGGCTGGGCTGGGGGTGCCGCTCGTGGCGCGCGCTGCACCGCTTCGGCCATAGGTGCCGCTGCTTCGCTGGTAAGCGCGGCCAGGTCGATGGATGGGCGCTTGCTCATTCCTTATTTCTCTCTTTCCTGTTTTCTGTCTTTCTTGTTTTCTAGAATTTTGTTTTCACCGCATCCCAAAGAGCCGCGATTTCCTGAGCGGCCACCCCTTTAGGCTCGATCTCGAAGGCGGTTTTGCCATGCGCGAAGGTCTCGGCGTAGATGACGCGCTCATGCATACGCGCCGGCAGCACCAAGCCAAGCGCTTCGAGCGCCATGGCAGCCCCTTCGTTGTTCCGGAGATTGGGACGCACCCGCGACAGCACGAAATAAAACGGCCGGCCTGATTGCTTGATGAGCGGCAGCCCCTTGACCAGAGCGCGCAGGTCCGCCGGCGTCGGGTTCAGAGGGATCAGGACAAAATCCGCAAGGCTGAACAGCTCCGCATTCACCGCATTGATCGAGGGCGCGGTATCGATGAAGAGGTAGGCCGCGCCGGCCGATGCCAAGGCCTGTGTCTTGCTGCGCAGATCGCTGAGGTTGAGCGGCGAATAGAGCGGTGCGTCGAGACCGGCGCGTTTCCGCTGGTTGAACCAGTCGGAGGCGGTGCCTTGAGGGTCGGTATCGGAGATGACGACCGGACCATCGCCCGCGCGTTCGGCGGCGACGGCGAGATGGACGGTGAGGGTGGATTTGCCGGAGCCGCCCTTCTGATTCGCGATAACGATCGTCTTCATGAAAACGAGAATGGCATATTTCTATTTTTCATGAAAGAGAGAATTCCTATTTGCCTATTCGGGGTGACGGATCCGCCCATAATGGCTATTTTACGAGCTATTATGCCCTTATTTTCCAGAAGGAGATAATTCTCTTTTTCATGAAAGGGAGAATTATTCCCTCAGATAAGGCGCGGGCCGGGCTGCCGAACGATACGGGACGCGCCGGTTCTGGAGTTCAGCGTCAGAATGAAAGAAGAGAATTCTCTCTTTCGGGAAAGAGCGAATTCTCTTTTTCTCTATGACAGGATGCCCGACTCAATATTCATCCGGAAGCAGTATGGTCTTGTCGGTGAACCAAATCTGCACCTCGTCCAAGGGAAAGTCGGTCAGGGCAATATCCTTGGTGAAAAGGGCGTTGCCATTGTCGCCTTCGCACCGGAGCGTCGCAGTGCGATCGGGCCGCACGGTCAGCGTCCAGACCTGGAACGCGGCCTCCGCCACGCGGATATTGCCGGCCTGCGCGAAGGCAATTTCGTCGATCAGCCAATAGGCGCCACCCTTGTCGGCGATGTATTTAACGCCGTCGGTGAAAACGATATCGCGCACCATGCCGTGGGGGTACCAGTGTTCGGTGCCGCCAACGAACGGACGCAAGTCGGCCTTGGTCAACTTGTGGGTTGTCATGATCTTGTCTCCTTGTCGTTTGGGAGGCCGTCGGAACGAGGCCTCGATGCGGCCCAACCGGAGCGCGGGGCCTCGGCAGCGGCGGGGCGTGGCGCGGGAGGGGGATCACCCGGCTTGCAGGGAGAGCAGCGACCGAAAGTCGGGGATACCCGCGCCGCGGGCTTTGCCCCCCGCTTTCGCGGGGGCAAGCCCTTGCCCCGAAGCGCCGGGGTGCGCTCCAAGGTCCGCCGTAATCGAGGCCCGGTCTGTCGTTCCAGAAGGGCAGGGGGGACAAACGGCGGCAGGAGCGCCATAAGGCGGCATAAGAATTCTATAATTCTCCTTTTCTTGTTTTCTCTCTTTCTAGACTCGGACTCATGCTGATCACGCGCGAAGTGCGAGACGCCGGACCCTTGCGAGCCCGGCGTCTCCAGCGGTCAGAACGGCAGCTCCGCTTCCGTGATCGCGTCCGGCCCGTCTTCCCGGTGCCAGAGGATGTCGGTCGCTTCGCCTTGATCCGGATGCCGCGTTTCGATCGCGAGGATTTCGTAGCGGCCGCGCTTCAGGCGGCGAATGTCGTAGCGGGTCAGACCGGTGCCGGTGCGGATGATGGTCATGATGCGGTGCTCCACTGCTCTTCCAGCCAATCGCTGGTGATCAGCGGGACCGCCGGCCTTCGCGGTGGGTCAGCACCGGAGGCCTGCGAGCCAGCGGGGTCGGTTTGCGCCGGGCGCGAGGCTTGCCTTGCGTCCAAGCAAACCGGCTCCGCGCAGCCGAGCGGGCCGGAGCCGCGCCTTCGCGGCACACCGCGGGCGGTGTGGTGTTGACGCGGCGTGACCTTGGCCGGCGGTACAATGGAAGAATCAGCAAAGAGGCTTCTTCCTTTTCGTCCGTGATGCCGACACAGGACGACGGGACAAACCGCAGTGACCAAGCCACACGACGAAAACGGCGCGAGGATCGAACCCCGCGCCGGTCTTTCAGATCGGGTTGGGGCGGAACCGCGACTGGCTCCGCCCCGTGGCCAGATCAGGCTGTCCCGAAGGCGGCGATTTCGGCGGCAGCCGACTGGCGGCTTACGCTGGCCGAAGCGGGCAGGGGGGCTTCGTAGGGCTTCCAGGTCTCACCGGTGACTTCGGCATAGGCGGTGATCGCACCCTCGGCGGCGGCCATGAGGGCGAAGGACTGCAAGGCCATCTCGGCGGCGAAGAGACGGGCGCGTTCGGCCTTGCTGTCGAACCCGGCCGGACCCTCGCGGTCCTCGTCGCGGTCGTCGTTCAGCAACCGGCTGGTGAGTTCCAGCGCGGCCGATTTCTTGGTGCCGTAGAACTGCGCGGCACCGAAGGCGGAACTGACGAAGGCGCCGGTGATGCGTTGCAGGTGGATCTGCATGGCCTTCTCGTTCAGCGCACCGTCCAGGGCCTTCGCAGTGCGGGTGACGTGTTCCCCTGTTGCGTCGCGGATGGTGTCGTAATCGACCGGTTCGAGGCCGAAGGTGCGAACCAGGTTGTCGGCCAGGCCTTGATGGGGGGCGATGCGGGCAACCGTCTCGAAGGTGATGGCGCTGCGCTGCGTCCCGGTGCGGGTCGGCGTGGTCTTCGTGCTGCTCTTCGCGGCGGTCTGTGTGGTCTTGCGGGTCATGATCGTGTTCCTTTCGCTCTGCCGGGAGGTCCCGCCGGCTGATTGCCGGCGTCCGCCCCCTCGGGTGCGGTTTCCTGGGGACGGGCACAGGCGGGCGCGGAAAGCCCTGAGGACGGCAGTGGTGCGGGAGCACTTGCGACCCGGTGCCGTCCGAACCGTCAGGCGCTCCGCAGGAGCGGGGCTTGCAGCAACCGCCGACCGTCCCAAACCGCACGCATCCGAGGGGGAGACGCAGGCACCGCGCGGAGACATCCTCACGGCCCGAGCGAAAGGCCGCGATCCATGCCGCATCCCGCCTGACGGCAAGAGCGGCACGAAGACCACGCCGCACGGCAGATCGGAAGACGCGACACGACCGATCGGTTGCCCACCATGCCCCATGCCGCCGATACCGGCCCGCACCGCCGCACGGACGGTCGCACCCACCATTGCGCGCGGAGCCGGGAACCGCTGCCCGTACGCAGACCGGACGGATGGAAAGCGAGAAGGCTTGCAGGAACGCCGCATCTGCCCGGCACCTCCGGATCCCATCCCAGTCGGGCTGCCAGTCTCCGGCACCTGAGGACGCACCGCTCACCGGCCGCTGAACCGCGCGCGACGAGAATTGCGGGGGTAGGGCAGGGGGGTCGTCACGTCGAACGCGCCCGCCTGATCGACGCGGGGCAACCGCAGTCTTACCCACCCGGACGATCCGAAGTGGAATCACCACCGTGGCATCCCGGCGCAGGGCAGGGGGCCTCTCGCAGCGCCGACCCGCCCCGGCCAACCGACCAGGGCGGGGATACCGCCGGATCATGCGGCTTCGCGCACCGCCGGCGCATGGGCGTGCTTGTCGTCGTTGTCGCCCGCATCCGTGGCGACGGTAGCGGCGTCGGATTCGTCCCGACCGTCACCATCGTCTTCCTCGGCTGGTTCGACCCAGCCCGTGCCGTGCCCTGCGTGGCGACCGGTTGCCATATCATCCCGCTCCCGCGGGGCCAGTTGAAACAGCGCCGCCGGATAAACGAATGTTCCATCCTTGAAGCGCGTAACCAGACGCGCCCGCGTATCCGTCGCACGGGGTGCGATGTTGACGCCCTCGGTCTTGGCGACGGTTTCCAGCGCGCCGCGTGACAGGCATGACAGGAATTCCTCCGTCGCCATGTTCGGCAGCCGGTGCGAAGCGCCGATCGTCTCCCCGGCAATGCGGGCGAGGGAACCGCTTTGCGAGCGATTGTCCCGGCAGGACAGCACGCCGATCAGCATCTGCCGCGCGGCCTGGCGCAGCGTATCGGGATCAGCCGTGAGCACGCCGCCCTCGACCAGGCTGGAAGCGATCACACGGCGGTCATTGCCGCTGAGGCCGCTGCCGCTATCCACGGCGACGTTGTCGCAGCCGAAGGCGAGCACCAGCAGACCAAGCAACGTGTCGTCCTCAAGCGGCCCATCGGCAAGCGCCTGGTGCATCGCCTCGGTGCGCAGATCGCCGATCATCGCGATACCCTTCTGCGTCACGTCGGGCCGGGTCTGCGCCGGAGGCGCTTTGTCCCCGCCATCATCCGCCGCGCCGGACACGGGATCACCGCCACGGGCAGGCTTGCTGGCCTTTTTCGGTTCCGGCATCCGATAGGCGACGGCCTGCACCGTGCCGCTACGGGCATCGACGTAATGGCCGACCACGTCACCCTTGCCGGGCTTGCCGTAAACGCGCTCGGCCTTCTTCGGCAACTTCGCCTGGCCGTATTCGTCGACGGTCAACAGCGTGCCGCGCTCCGGCAGGCTATTCTGCAACCATTCCTGTTGGGCGCCGAAAAACCCTTCCACGTTCGTGGTGTAGCGGCTGTCCTCGCCCGGCGGGGCGAACAGATCATCCTCCCATTCGATGCCATAGGCCTTGGCCAGATCGTCGCCGAACTGGGCGGCCGAGGCCGGCATGCGGCGTTTCGCCAAAGCGCGGGCGATCTCGTACCAGGCCACATCGGTCTGCCCCTTCTTCGGCTTGTGCTTCTTCCAGACCTGCGCCTGCTCATCGGGCGAGGCGGCGGCGATCGTGCGCAACTGCTCCTCGTTCGGCATGCTGCCAAGCGCCATCACGTCGAGCATCGCCGGCGGCAGATGCGCCAACAGCTTCAGGCGGCGGATGGTGCGCACCGGCAAGGCAAGCGCGTCGGCAATCGCCTGTTCGTTCCAGCGCTGGGCTTCGAGCCGTTCAATCGCGCGCCAGATATCGACGCTGGACATCGAGGCGCGGATCAGGTTTTCCGCCACGGCGCGCATCGCGTCGGCGGCCTCGTCGGCATCGCAGACCATGACGTCGATCACCGGCAGTTCCGCCATGATCGCGGCTTTCACGCGGCGATTGCCGACGACGACGGTCAGCCCGTTGTCCCGCAAGGTGACGGAGGGCGGCTGGATGATGCCGACCGCGCGGATCGAGGCGACGAGTTGCTCGTCCATCGCCGGCGGCACGGGCGTGCGGCGGGGATTGTTCGGGTTGAGATGAAGGGATCGGGGATCGACGCTGCGTAGTTCGGCCATGGCTGGCTCCTCTGGTTTGGGGTTTTTCTTCCCTGTGCATTCGGGAAGATCCCTTTCCAGCGGCGCATCCCGGCCCGTCGGGGCAAGGGCGCGCGCAGCGCGGGAGCGCATGGCGCGACGCACCCTTGCGGCGGCGGACGGTGATGCGGCAGCCCTATCCTTGCGGCCTTCCCTTTATTCGCCTTCCATTTTTTGTTGGCCTCATCCCGGCGCAGCCGCGTGACTTCTGACGTGGCAATCCTAGCTGTGATTGAACGGGAATACGGGCGCGGAGCCGTTCGGGCGTCCCGGCGTCGTCAATGGCACGCTGCGGTCTCGATGTCGTGATGTCAGGGCGCGCGCGACCATTGGGAAGTTTATCACAAGCGCGCTCATTCATCGTCTCCATCAAGCTCAACATGCGCCAATGCGTACGCCATAGGCCAAACCTTGCCGATTTCCGCGTCGGTGAAGCCATGATTTTGCAGATCGTCGGGACGGCAATGTCCCTGTTGCCGGATTGTCGCGGCGATCGTCTTCGCCACGCGCTCGGCAAGCGTCATGCGTTCCTGCGTTTCGCGTCGGGCTTCGGTCAAAGGACGGTTGTCCTGCTCGCTGGCATGAAGCGGTTGCAGCACAACACCCCACAAGGGATACCGCGCCAGAACATCGAAGAAGCCCACGCCGTGACTCGTGAAGGTGAGTTGGAGTTTGGCAAGCGTTTCCGCTTGCGGGCGGAACCGGCCATTCTCGAGGTTCTTGATGGTCTCAACCGAAACGCCGCTTGCTGATTTCAGTCGTTCCCGGCTCATGCCGAGGAAGCCACGGGCGGCGCGAAGCTGGGCCGGGGTCATGGCTGTCCGCCTTCCAGCAGGCCGACAAGATACCGCATCACCGCATCGAACTGCGCCGCGCGCAGGTCCGTAAGATCAGCAATGTCGAACGTGATTTCGACAGCCAGGGTGATGAGATGTTCGAACACGCCGAACTCGTTGGCATCATAGGCGATGAGTGAGCGGATGGCGCGAAGCTCGGCATCGGTCAGCGGCCTGTCGGGCCTGATAATGTCCGGCGGACTGGGTGACGGATCAAGCACGATCTCCATCAACCGGTGCAACCGCTCGGCCTTCGCCGGCGGCTGATTGTCATTGGCGAGCGAGGCCAGCTCGGCGCGGGCATGCGCGGAAAATTCGGCGATCTTGACGGCATTCAACATTGTGTCCTCTCCTGTGAAATGAGTTGGTGCGTGAAACACGTGAGGAAAGATAAGTGGAAACACTTAACGGTTCGTAAAAGAACCTAGTGAAATTGTCAGTATCGGTCAATTATTTTGACCCTTGAAAGTATTATAGTTCTTGATATTGTCCGTATTGTCCAATATCACAAACTAATTACTCTTATTGTGTTACCTGAATTAGGCCATCATGATTTCACGTCAACAGCTTCGCGCCGCGCGCGGTTTTCTCGGTCTGGATCGTCAGGCGATTGCCGACCGTTCGGGCATCAGTGTCGGCACGCTCAAAAACATCGAAACCGGACGGACGCAGCCGCACGCTTCCAACATCACCATCCTTGAAAATCTATTCCGCGACGAAGGCATCGAATTTTTGCCGAACGGCGGCCTTTGCCCACGCGACAATACCTTGCGGATCATCGACGAAGGCGACCCTTACCTGCAACTGCTTGACGATGTTTTCGCCACGCTGAAGGACACAGCCCGTGGCGAGGTGCTGTTCTGCTTCGTGCGGAACGATCTGTCGTCGCCGGATGTGATCGCAAGCGATCTGCGGCTGCGCCAAGTGGGAATTCGGTTCCGGTCATTGATCGAGGAGGGGGACACCTATTGCCTTTACCCTCTGCGCGAATACCGCTGGGTGCCTCGGCGCTATTTTCAGAACAACACGCAAGTCATCTACGGCGACAAGGTTGGTTCGATGATCGGCGGCAATCAGAAAGCCGTCATCATCAACAATCCCGATTATGCCGAAACGCAACGTGGCATTTTCAACGCGCTGTGGGAAAGCAGCAAGGGCAGGCCGACCAAATCCATAGCCCCGGAAACGCATGAATAGCGCGGCGCGGCGCGCGCGCATCCGCAATCCGGAAGGCTGGATGGACAAGCCGTGGGTCTGCCTGTCGGTGAGCTGTGGGCAGGACTACCATGAGGGAGCGGATTTAGCGGCAGCGCTCAAGGCTGTCGCCGCAAGTGGGAAGCCGCTTCTCGTCGATCTTTCCGACAGTTTGCAGGCGCACAATCTGGTTGCGTTGGGAATGGATGAAGCGGCGGCGCGGGTCACGGCACGACGGGATGGCGCGGAATGGATCAGGCGCAACGGCGCCGCTGTAGCGGCGCATGGGGGACGTATCCTGCGTTGGGATTTGTGGCTTGACGATACCGCCTTCAAACCCGTGCATACGGCACTCGTCGATCTCTACATGCGCAGCGGCATGTTTGCGGCGGTTGTCGATCAGGATATCCGGGTGTTCCTCAACCGGCGGACGGAAGCAACGCCGCTGATGGCGGCGCGCAGTTGGGAATTCATCATGGAGGAAGCGGCTGGCGAAATCCTGCTGGCTCGCCGCTATCCCTGCGCCCGTCTCTATCCGGGTCGGGAACTGGCGACGTTGACCGCTCTGCGTACCGGCCAGGTGCCGGACGCGCCGAGCGGCCTTGAACAGTCCGCCTATTATCGCTTCACGTTGGAAACACCACCCGCCGCGCGGACTGGCGGCCAGCGCTATCACGAAGCCGCGCTGTAAAGGACCACGTCACAAGACCGGTCAGGATACGATCAAGGGCACCGGCTCACGCGCGACATTCACACGGTGTTCGCCAGATCGGCTTCGATCTCTGCCAACAGCATGAGCTTATCATCCAATTCCCCCTGCAACGGGAATGCCTCGCCGAGACGCGGCTCATAACCGGCCAACCGGACTTTTGCGTCAGCCGCGCGGCGGCGGTGATCCGCCAACTCACCGTCCATACGGTCGAGCGCGTGTTCCAGCCGCGCGATGACCCCGGCCGCCGTCGTCTCGCCATCCATCTCGATCGGCTGCGGAAAACCCGTGCGCTCCAGGGTCAATTCCGCTGCCAGCCGCCCGTCGGGTCCGCCCGCCCTGACATCGCATGTCAGATCGAAGCCGCCGATCCCTCCAACCGTCCAGGCCCGCCCCGCGCGTTCCCGCAGCGCGAGGCGCACCTTCGTCAGAAGCGTGGTTCCCGCCGCCTTGCGCTGCGTGATCGTCCGTCCATCGACCACCATGGTGAACCGATCGCCCCGTGTCGGCTCACGCCGGGCCAGATCCTGCGTGACCGCTGCGATCCGCGCCTCGGCATAATCCCGCTCACGCTGCGCATCGCGGATTTGCCGACGGATCGCATGCTGGTCATCGACATGCGCCGCGCGCTGGCGTTGCAGCCGGGCGATCTCACTTTCCAACCCCGCCTTTTGCATCAGCCGACTGTCGCCGGACGCGATCGCCTTGGCCATGGCGAACTGGTTGGCCTGGCTGCCCGCGTCTTCGATCCGGCGGATCGTGCGGTCGCCGGAGAGCGCCGCCTCGATGAACCGCGCCTTGCGCTCGTTGTTCTGCCACATCGTCGCGTCCATCGAGCCCAGCGTGGCATAGGCATGGATAAGAATCTCGTCGTGCTGGTTGCCCTGCCGTTCGATCCGTCCCTCGCGTTGTTCGATCTGGCTCGGCAGCCACGGCACGTCGAGATGGTGCAGCGCCTTCAGTCGCTGCTGCACATTTACGCCGGTGCCCATCGTGTCGGACGATCCGATCAGCACCCGCACGCGACCGGCGCGGAAATCCGCGAACAGTCGCTGCTTGTCCGCCGACTTTTTGTAGTCCTGCATGAAGGCGATCTGACCGGCAGGCACGCCGCGGACGATCAGTTGCTGTTTGATCCAGCGATAGGCCGAGAAGCCGCGTGTGGCCTCGACATTGATGGTGCCGAGGTCGGAGAAAATCATCTGCCCCGCGCCGGTGTTCGGCCAAGGCGTGCCGTCGGGACGCAGATAGGGTTGCTCCGCCGTCTCACTCCAGATGCGATGCACGTTGTCGATCAACCTGTTGAGCTTGTTCGCCGGTTCGTCTTCGCTGCCGGACCAGACGAGGCGCATGTCGATCGCGGCATGCCGCCCGTCGGTGATGACCGACAGCAGGATGTCGTCGCCCTTCTGCGCCTTGCCCTTGCGAGTCTCGATCGCCGCGATCCGTTGTGCCAGATGCTTCTGATAGTCGCGGAAGGCCGGGCTCGCTTCCGCCGTGATCAGCTGGCGCTGTCCGGTGCGAATGCGGGGCAGGGTGAGCAACCCGCGCAAATCCGTCTTCTGCACCACGTCGGCGACGGAGCGGAACATCATCATCAAATCGGCGACGTTGATGAAGGATGCAAACCGCGTCACCGGCTTGTAAGTGCCGCTCGGCTGCAATTCGAGTTCGGTCGTGGTGTCGCCGAAGGCCGACGCCCAGGCATCGAACTCATGCACACCGCGTTCGCGCAACGCTTCCGGCGCCTGAAACCGCAGCAGGGTGTACATTTCTCCCAACGTGTTGGTGATCGGCGTACCCGACGCCTGGATCAGCGCGCGGCCGGGACGCTTGCGGTCAAGGAAACGGGATTTGACGAACAGGTCCCAGGCTCGCTGCGAACCATCCGGATCGACACCTTTCAGATTCACCTGGTTGGTGGTGAAGCTGAGCTTCCGGAATTCCTGTGCCTCATCGACGATGATCTGGTCGATGCCGATTTCCTCCAAGGTCACCATGTCGTCCCGCTTTCCGCGTAGGGCCGCCAACCGCTCGGCGAGCTTCTCCTTCGCGGCCTCGATCCGTTTGCGGGTGACGCGGTCGCCGCCGTCGTCGCGCCCGGCGAGGTCGTCGATGACAGCGATCTGTTCGGCGATCAGCGACCGCTCGAAGTCAGCCGGAACCGGGATGAAGCGGAAGGCGGCATGGGTGATGATCACCGCGTCCCAGTTCGCCGTCGCCGCGCGCGCCAGGAACCGCGACCGCTTCGCCTTGATAAAATTCGTCTCGTCGGCAACCAGGATGCGGGCGGTCGGATAGAGTTGCAGGAATTCCCGCGACACTTGCGCGAGACAGTGGCCGGGCACCACCAGCATCGCCTTGCCGATCAGGCCAAGCCGCTTCTGTTCCATGATCGCGCCGGCGATGGCGTAGGATTTTCCGGCGCCGACGGAATGCGCGATGTAGGTCGAACCGGATGCCACGATGCGCCAGATCACCCGCTTCTGATGGTCGTAGAGGCGGATGATGGAACTGGCGCCGGGCAGGGTCAGATGCCTTCCGTCGAACCGGCGTGGCACCAGGTTGTTGAAGCTCATATTATAGGTACGCGCCAGACGGTCGGTGCGATCGGGATCGGTCCAGACCCAGGCCGTGAACGCGTCCTTGATGCGGGCGAGTTTTTCCTTCGCGGCTTCCGTCGCTTCGCCGTTGAGCACGCGCTTCTCGACACCGTCCTCGATGACGGTGTCGAATATCTGCGGCATGGCGCTGTTCAACGCATCGTGCAGCAACCAGCCGGCGTTGCGCCGTGACGTGCCCCATTCGGAGGTGCCGGCCGCTGTGTAAGCGAAAGGGGCCGCGTCCACGGACCAGGACGCGATCTCGACCGTGTGGCGGATGGTGGTTTCCGTCGTCATCACCTCGGCGGCGAAGGCCTCGATGTCGGTTGCCGGAATCCATGGTGCGCCGAGGCGCGCGGTGATGTCGGACGGCGGCAGATCGTCGGGTTGCACGCGCCGCAACGCTTCCACGTTGCGGGCGTAATGCGGATTGCATTCGGCGGCGGCCTCGGCGCGCGCGAGCTTCGTGCGGACGGAACCGGAGAGATAAGCGTCGTCGGTCTCCCAGATTTCGGTGACGGGATCGCGGAACACGGCATTGCCGAGTTGGGCAAGGGCCGTGTCGGGATCGCTGTCCAGCAATTCGGCCAGGTGGTCGAGATCGACGCGGCCGGTCTCGTTGAGCGTGACGGCAAGCGCATCCGCCGCGGTTGCGATCAATGGCGATGATGGCGGCGCGATCACCCGCTCGCGGAAAATTGCCCCCATGCGGGCGAGACCGCTTTCGAGATCATGATCCTCGATGCTGGCGACCAACCAGCAATCGGGATCGTCGGCGAACGGGGAAAGATTCGGCCGCCGATGCGCCTCGCGTTCCTCACCGGTTTCAGCGTCGGTCGTGACCGCAATGACGGTGTGGTTGATTGGACCGTGGGTGCGAACAAAATTGCCGTAGGCGATACGCAGGCGGATTTGCGCTTCTGCCCAGGGCTGGTCGGCGGCCTGCGCGCGCAGCACGTCGCGGATCGCGTCGCGGATTGGCAGCAACGCGCGGACAATCTTTTCGTCGCGAGGCTGGATGCCGTCGCCGCTCTTGCCGTTCTTCACGGCGACGATGCATGGCGCGCCGTCCACCACCTGCATCAGTCGTCCGCACGCGCCGATAAGATAGGAACCTTCCTTGACCGTCGCGCCCTCGGCCGCGGTACCGGTCGCGGGACGCGTGTCCGTCTCCGTATCCTCGCTGTCGTCCGGGGACTCTCCTGACGCGGTGACGATGCAAGCAGGCAGCCGCTCGAGCGCGGCGGCAAGCGACACCGCCAGATCATCACCCGGATGAGATTGACACGTGTAAGCGAGACCCGGACCGTAGATGCCGCGTTTCAGGATGTGTTCGCCCAAAACCATCTCCGGGTGCTCCGCGAAATACCGGTTCACCTGGATGACAGCGGCCTCGGTTGCGTCCGTGTCATCGTCATCCGACGCGGCATTGGCGATGGTGACGAGATCGCGCCACGTCGCACCGGCAGGAAGCTGGTCGTCGGCACGACGTTGGAACACCAGGATGTCCACCACGACACTGGTGCCGGCGGTCGCGCGCATACTGTCTTCCGGCAGGCGCACCGCGCCGATCAGATCGGCGATGCTCGCGATATGGTCCCGCGCCGCGCTGTTCGCCTTGTCCATGGTGCCCGTGCTGGTGACGAAGAGCGCGATGCCGCCGGGGCGGAGCCGTGCGATCGAACGGGCGATAAAATAATCGTGCAGCCGCAAGCCGAGCGCGCGCGTCGCGGGATCGGCGCGCACGATACGGTCGGAGAAGGGCGGATTGCCGATCGCCAGATCGAACCGACCGGCGAGATTGCTGCGGGTATAATCCTCGCACCGCACCCGCGCTTCGGGATGCACCAGCGTCGCGATGCGCGCTGTGACGGGATCATATTCGATGCCGGTGAGCTGGCAGGCGGTGCGCAAGGATTCGGGCAGGAGGGAGAAGAACAGCCCAGTGCCCATGCCGGGTTCCAGCACGCGACCGCCGGTGAAACCGAGACGTTCGGCAGCACGCCAAAGCGCGCGGATAATCGTCTCCGGCGTGTAATGGGCGTATTGCGTCGCGCGTTGCAGGGCGGCGTATTCATCCGCGGTGACGACGGCTTCCAGTTCCGCGCCGATGTCGTCCCAACCGGGGCGGAACGCATCCTCGCCCGGACGGCGAAAGCAATTCTGCGCCAGTTCCGTGGCACCGAAACCGATGAAGCGAAGCAATCGCGCCTGCTCATCCGGTGTCGGAGCGCGACCCGATGGCTCCAACGCCTTCGACAGCCGGATGGCCGTGATGTTGTCACGCGCCCGCGCCGGCCAGCCGCGCGCCAGGTCACGGTCGCCGGTGAGATGGAAATTGCGGCCACGCGGAGTAACCACAGCAACGGGCGAAGACGTGTCGCCGTTCCCAGCGTGTTCGACGGGGTTCGCATCTTGTTCGTCGGATTCGTCCGAATCCCATGCCGGAGTCGGGACGGCGGGACTCCAACCGGACAGCGCCGTGCTGTCGAACAGGCCAAGGGTAAAATTGTCGGTATCGTTCATGGTGGTCTCCGGGCCGGTCGCGCGGCGCCGTTCGCCGGTGAGGCGTTCGGACCGGGCAACCGGCGGTTGGGGTGAAAGAAAGGGGCTACGCCGCGACCGACAGGGATGCCGGTGTCTCGGCCGTCGCATCGTCATCAGCGGCGGCAGTTTCCGGCGGTCCGGCCTGGCGGTTCGCGTAATCGGGATGAAAGGCGAGCAGGAAATCGGCAATGCGCTGTGCATCCGCCGCCGCGCGGAAGATTTCCTTGCGGTCGGCGCGCAGCTTCTCCAGCCAGGACGCGATGTAGGCGGCGTTGTTGGAGAAGTCGCAGTCAGGAATGCCGAGTTCGGCGCAGATCATCACCTGGCCGATTTCCGCGCGCAGTTCCTCGCGCGCGTAATCATGCGAGCCGAACGAATTGCGCAGGTCGCGGTTCAATCGCGCCGGCGCGCCCGTCCAGTGGCCGAGTTCATGGATCAGCGTGCCGCACCAGCCCTGCGCCGTGGCGAAGGCCGCTTGCGGCGGCATCTGGATGTGATCGGTCACCGGAGAATAAAAGGCGCGCTCGCCGCCGGTTCGCAGCACCGCACCGCTATTGGCGAGGATGATCTCCGCCGCTTCCGGCGCGCGCCATGGCGCTTCGTCGATCGTCGGCGGCGCGTAATCCGGGATGCCTTCGATCTGGCTGGCATGGAATAATGTGAAGGCACGCAGCAGCGGGATGCGCCGCACGGCATCCTCGTCGCCATCCGAGGACTCGCCATCGCGCAACTCCAACCGCTTGAAGAAATACCCGGTCGTGCCGCGCGATCCTTTCTTCACCTGCCAGCCGCGTTCCTCTGCTTGCTTATAAGTCGCCCAGCGCGGGTCGCCGCTGGCGAACGCCATCGCCGACATGCCCAATGTCAGGACGTTGATGCCGCGATAGCGTTGTCCGGTTGACGCGTTGCAGGGCATTGCCGGGCCGCCGCTCTTGTCGGGGTCCCAGGGTTTGCGCCAGGGCGGCGTGCCAGCTTCGAGTGCGGCGATGATCCGGTCGGTGACGTCCTGGTAGTGGTCGCGTTTTGCGGCGGGGGAACTGGTGTTGCGTTCCCGGTTTCCGGTTGTGGTTCTGTTCATCGGGGTGTCCTTCCTTCATGGGTTTCGGAAACACCCCTCCCACCCCGCATCCCGGCTGACCGGGGCAAGGGCGCGTGCAACGCGCGGCCACAGGCCGTTCCCTTGCGGCGGGCGGACGGCGATGCGGTAGGTCTCTGATTTCTGTTTCTTCCTTCTCCTGATTGGTGATTTTCGGATTCATGGAATCAACTCCCGCGCACGCAACACGTCGTTCCAGTCGTTCAATCCATTGGGCGGCAGGATCGCGTCGAACCGCACACGGGATGCCGCCGCCAGTTCGGCGAGACGCGCGGCGAGGCGGCGACCGGGAAGATCGGCATCCGTCGCGGCGATTAGGATGCCAGCTGGGTCGGCGGACAGATCGCGGCAGAGATCACGCAAAGCCGTAACGGTGCCTGGCCCGATGCCGCCGGTTGTCGCGGCGTAGAGCGTGTCGCAGCGCATCTGCTCGATCGCGGCCAGGCTGAGCGCATCGATCGCCGCCTCGCATACCGCCAAGCGGGGCAGGGGACCCGGCCCGCCCGGCAGACGGAACAGAGTCTTGCCGCCGCCCGCCGAGAAACCGCGCCATGTGGGGCCGCGCATTTCGATGCCGGTTACCGTGCCGTCCGCGTCGCGATGCGCGAACCAGCCGCTGCCATAAGGACCTTCGCGGATCACATCAGCCGCGCGCGCGGCGAGCAGAACGGATGCAGGCAAACACCGCTGCAGGGTGAGATAGAGCCAGGTCGCCGAACCTTGCGACAGGCGTGGCCGTCGCTCCCATCGCAAGTCGGGCGGAACCGGAGGTGGCTGGTCACCACGATCGCGTCGCACGCCGGACGGCGTGGGTGCGATTCCGGCGATGTCGCGCAACAGAGTCTTCGCCCCGCCGAAATCCAACCCGGGATCAAGCAACCGGGCGAGGGTGAACACGTCGCCCTTGCGTTCGCTCGTCGGATCCCACCAGCCGCGACCGTCATGGTTCACGATCAGGATTTCGCCATGGCCACGGCGGTATTTACGGGCGCGGCGCGTGCTTTCACGCGCATCGAGCCGCCAGCCCGGCGCCAGCCGTTCCAGCAGCATCCCGCAATCCACACGTTCCTTCAGTTGTTGGATGTCGTCGTCATAACCGTGCATCGCTTCGCCCTCCTCTTGGGATCGGCGGAGCAGGACCAGGAGGGCGCCATGCTCTCCTTCTCTTTGCTCCAGCCTGTCCCCGGGCGACCGCGAAGCCGGCGTGGGACAAGGGCGTGCACCGCACGGGAGCGCGTAGCGCGACGCACCCTTGTGGCGCGCCGGGCGCGAGCGGTATCCGTCAGCTTCCGTAGTCGTCTTTCTTCCTGTGCCGGACCCGTGACCGTCCCATCCACGGCTCCGGCCGGATCGCCCGAACCCAGTCCGCGAAGGACGGGATGAACCCCAGATCCTCCTGCACATGCCGCTCGCCGATCAGTCGCGTGGGCACGACACGACCGGTGGAGAGCGTGACGGTGCGACCGAACAGCGCCTCCGCCATAAAGATACCCTCGGCGTGGTGGCGCAGGGCACGGTGACGGAAGTCAGCGATGATCTGCTTGGAACCGTCGAACCAGTCATGGATACGGGCAAAGTCCTCGACCGTGCCGCCCCAGGTTTTCACGCTGGAGAGGGCATGATGATAAGCGTGTGGCATGTTTCCCTCCCTCAGAATTCGTGTGTGGTGGTTTCGAACTCGACGTAGCGGGCGTTGAATTCCAGCTCGACAACCCGCGTAGCGACGTTGAAGGTGAAGACGCCGAAGCCGCCGCCATCGTTCTCCCATCCGTAATGCTCTGCGGAGAGATAGTGGTAGCAGACGCGCTCGATCGCCTCGTGCAGCGTCGCCTGCGTCGCGACCGGATCATCGTTTCCAAATTCCGCATGGTGAGCGGCGACCTCGCCTGTGGGCAGGGCGACGCCGGTATTGCCTTGGTAGGCCGAGACATTGGTGATTCCGCCGCTGTCGCCCTCGCCGTCGAAATCGGCGCAGACGGACGTGATGCCGGCGGCGGCGAGCGCGTCGAACACGGCCGTCTTGTTGGCCTCCTCGATCTTCCGAAAGATGGTGTCGTGACGTTCGTGCGCGGCGGTGATGCTGGTTTCCTGCTCCATGATAATCTCCTGCTCAAATGGTGGTTGATGCGAAGCGGCAGCGCGCCGCCTCGCTGGCGGACAGGGACACAGCGGGCGGATCAGGCGAGCGGGTCACACGGGAATTTTGTTTCGCGAGGAATGCCCGCAGGGCAGGGGAAAATTCCCGTTGACGCGTGAGCGCCGCCCGCACCCTGGCCGGCGAGGTGGATCGCGATGCCGTTCGCCTTTTCTCCCTTTCTTGATTTCTCTCTTTCCGCGCGAAGGATCGTGACCCGCAGGGCCGAAACCTGTCACTTGCACGCGGTCCCCAGCGGCAAGCCCAAGGTCGAATGTGCCGACGCAAGTGACAGGGTTCGGGGAGGGCGCTCGCGCCCGAGTAGAGCCTGACCTGTCACTCACCCGTGGGTGACAGGACGCGCCCAAACCGCAATCACATCGGTGAAGAATTGTGTTTCCCGACTCGGGCAAAATATCCTAGCCGTTGCGGCTTCGCAGTTCCCATTGGGGACTCCCTATGCGCTTCAAGCCGCAGGCTGTTCAGAAATACGACTACAATCCCGACCCTCGATTGTCGGCCGGTCTGCTTGCGGAGTATCTGACCGCCACGGCGCCGCGCCGGACCAGCATCATCCGCGACGCAAAGTTCCCGAAGACCGCGATCGTCGCGAAATACCGTGAGGCGCGATCCGGCATCGTCAGACATTTGTGCGCCGGGCCGGGCGGAACCAATCATCTTGACGAAGCGATCGCACGGCTCGCGGAGCGCGGCAACGGACCTGATCCCAGCCAATGGACCGCGGATGATTGCCGCGATTCAACGGCGGCGCTGCGCCTTTTTCAGAGCTCGCATAGTGGGATCGTCGGCCAGCAACTGGGATTTCGCGCCATCAATGGGAGCCTGCCGCTGCTGATGATCGCCGGCGTCGGTGTCAGTGTCGCGCTTGACGCAACCGTCCATCGCCGCGCGCGTGACGGCTCCGAGCGCGTCGGCGGCATTCTGTTGTTTTTCTCGAAGCGTTTGGCCAACGATGAGGCGGCAACGGAACGAGCCACCGTCAGCGCCTTGCTGTGTCTCATGTTCGCCGAGAAACACCTACTCCATGCCGGCACGGTCGATCCGAAGCTCTGCTTCGCGCTCGACGTGTTCGGGCAGCGCCTGATCCCGGCACCGTCGGGGCGTACCAGGCGGAAGACAGCGATCGAACATTCCTGCGCCGAGGTTGCAGGGCGTTGGGCGGGCGTGAAGCCGCCACGGGATTACGACGGCCCGCCGGTCTGAACCGATCCCGGGGCAGTGCGGCATCATGTGCCCAGTACATTCCGTCTGCTCTAATTCCCGAGAAACGGGAATTCAGAGCGCTCGGCCGTACCGCCAAACAGAAAGCGACGCATGGCCGGATCGATCGCCTCTAGCCGACAAAGACCTTGAGAATTTTCAGGATATCGACCCTCTCAAAAGGCTTATCCCTCAAGCTGTAGACGTGCATCGCGGGTGCCCAGTGGCAGGAAAGATTATCGGCAAACAACTTCGCCTGTGTCGCGAATGGCTTATATCGTGCCGACCGCCCTGTGAGGGCGGAGACATCCGTCTCCACAAGAATCCATTGGCCATACAGGCTATCAGGCGGGCGAACGAGCACGACGTTCCATCCCTCGCGGTCTTCGCCATTTTCTTGAATCTCGATGTAGCCGCCGTGAACGACATGGCGCCTACGCAAGGTCTCCATTCGTCCTGGTATCTCGGGGTCGGCATAAAGCTCTCCGGGGGAAAAGAAATGCAGGACGAGTGTCCGATTACCGAAGCGCCAGGCGACGGCGGCGCGGTTCGATGCCTGCTGTATCTTTACCTCTTCGAGCTGCGTGTTGATTTCCGAAATCACTTCTTCAATGGCACCACGGAGTTCCTGTTCCTTATATCGGTTGCGCTCAAGATCTGTGAGATCCGCCTCCATCTTCTGCTTGTCGGCAAGACGCCTCTGCTCTGCGGTGTCGTGGTGCTGACGCAACCGCGCTGCGATCTCGGCGACATCGGCACTTGGTTCTCCGGACTGTACATTGCTGAGCGCCTCCAAAACTTCTCCGGATGATTGGAACCGATTCGACGGCTCCTTTTCGAGCAGCTTCTTGACTATGCCCTCCAATCGGTCGGGCACACTCCTGTTGATCGACTTTGCGCGAGGAGCTGGGGTGAAGAGGTGCATCTGGCACAGGCGATTGATGTCACCTCCGGAAACGAATGGTGCTTGTCCCGTGACCGCCTCGTAGAGCATCACTCCAATCGCGTATAAATCGGTGGCCGGCGTCGTGCGATGCATGCTCCACACTTCAGGCGCCATATATTGTGGCGAGCCAAAGCCCTTGAAGGTTAATGTCCGGGTAGCTTGATCGATAAACCTGGAAAGGCCGAAGTCGCCAATCTTAAGGATACCGTCGCGATCGAATATATTCTCCGGCTTGACATCGCGATGAACGATACGCTCGTGAAGCGCTTGCAGCCCGGCAAGGATCTGCCGGAAATCAGCCACCACAGAGGGCACGTCGAGGGGGTCCAGCCGATAAGACATCATCCGCCGGCGGTAGTCGCCATCCGGACACAGCTCAGCGATGGTGAACAGATAGAGATCGCCCGATGCTTCCTTGTGTGTGCCGAAATCCACCACCTTCAGGACATGTTCGTTGTCCACGTTCTGCGCGGCACGTATCTCCCGCTCGAAGGTTTCCTGCGCCTCACGGTCGCGCACAGGACCAATGAGTTTGAGTGCATACTCTTCATTGGCCGGGCCGGTCGCGACATAGACCACGCCAAAGCCGCCGCGTCCGATTTCTCGGCCGCGCTCATAGCGGCTCCCGGATTGACCGACAACGAAGGTGCTCATTGCTGTTTCCTCATGCGGAGACCTGCGCCTTTGCGTGTCATTACGACGTCTGATGCTTTTACGGGAAGCTGCTATCGGCGATGTGCTCACGCGCGCACCAGGGCGCGCGCCACAGCCGAGATCTGGGCGTTCTCAGGAAAGAAGCCCAGCTTGTGAAGCTGACCAAGGATCGCTTCGAAGTCCTGGTATTTGACGGATCCCACCTTGGACGGTTCCACGAGCTTCTCGATCGCGCCGGCCAGTGTCTCAATCTGCTGCTGCTGACTGCCGTCACCCATCGCTGACCCGCTGCGGACAAACAGCGCCGAGTTCTTCCGGGTGTAGTCGGCAACCGCTTGCAGCGCGGCGACGATCTTCCTGCGGCGGTCGCATTCCCGCCGCAACTCGTGCTTGTCCCAGAGAAGGTCGGGACGATTGGGTTCCCTGATCACGGCGTCGTGGAAGCCAGGTGATCCGATGGCGACACAGGCGTGCTGGATCGCGGCCTCGTTGGAAGTGAAGGGCCGCTCCATCGCCTGCTGGACGCCCTGTTTCCAGGGGATGTTGTACCAGGTGAGCACGACTGGCCCGAATTCGGGAGCCTTCTTCAGCGCCTGGGCGATGCAGTGGGCGGCATCTTCGATGAACTCCCAGTCGCGCCGCACGTCGGGATCACCGTCCCGGCGCGTGTAAGTCCCCAATGAGAAACCACCATTGAGAAGGCGATAGAAGGAGACCTCCATGGGCCCGAGAGTGGCGCGGGCGTCCTGGAGATCGACTTGCCACGGCAGGCGGGAACCGCCGCGGGATTCCACCCGATCCAGCAAGGCGCTGAGGTCGATGGCATGCGCCCGGTGACGCGCGATCTGGTCCTGATCGTCTTCAACGATCGACACGCTGTCGGGCCTCCATGGCAGGTTTCGTTCGGCAAGACGCCGCCAGGCGCGAAGCGCGGCTTCTGCCGGGCCAGCAATTTCCTCCCCCTCAAGCCATCGGCGGAGGGTTCGCGCCGAAATCCCCAGCAGCTGTGCTGCCTCGGTCTGGGTCAGCCGAAGAAAGTCCAAATGAGCGATAAGGTCCTGTAGGGTCATCACGGCCGTTCACATAAGGTCATTATGTCCGATTTCAATAGGTCAATAGGACTGGAACGCAGCAGGTAGAAACAGGGCTTGAACTATGGTAACCTTTGTGTTACCTTATGCCGTGATTGAGCTGCGCTATTACCTCGCCGGGGATGGAGAAAGTCCCTTCGAACACTGGTTCGCTGACCTTGATGCGGCGGCGGCAGCGAAGGTGTCTGTGGCGCTTGCTCGACTGGAACAGGGCAATCTCTCGAACGTCAAGCCGGTCGGCGAGGGTGTGCTCGAATACCGGATCGATTGGGGACCTGGGTATCGGGTTTATTTCGGGCGAGACGGGGATGTGCTGGTGATCCTGCTGACCGGCGGCACCAAGAAGCGGCAGCAACGGGATATCGACACGGCAAAGACGTTGTGGGGCGACTACAAGCGGCGTCGGCCGCGAACACGGTGATGGAGGCAGAGATGGCAGTGACGAAAAGCTTCAAGGAACTCGTTCAACGTCGCGTGGCGCGCGATCCAGATTTCGCGACCGCCCTGCTGCGCGAAGGCATCGACACGATGCTCACCGGCGATATGGACACCGGCAAGGCGATCCTACGCGACTACATCAAGGCGACCGTCGGCTTCGAGAAACTCGGCGAGGCCACCGACACGCCATCCAAGAGCCTGATCCGCATGTTTGGCCCACGCGGCAACCCGCAGGCGCGGAATCTGTTTGGCGTCCTCGGCTACCTCCAGCAGCAAGCCGGCATTGCGCTGCACGTGATGCCAGAACCACGGCCATGACGACGCTAAAACTGGGGATTCGGTAGCAACGGAACCGAAAGTTCGATTCAGGTTACCGGCTGGCTTCTACAGCTGGGTTCGACCTGAAGCGGACGGTTTGGGACGGCTTGCGGAAAAGGCGCCCCCTTCCTATGTGAAAACGGACGGCTTCATCTTCGGAGGTCGGGGTGGGTTCGAATCCCACAGTTGCGCTAGTTCTGGTCGCCCTTCTCACTGTCTTTCGCTTCGGCGAACAACAACTGAAAGGAGCTATCATGAACAAAAAGTCTGGGAACTCGAAGTCTAAGGCCTGCGGAACAAAGCGTTTTATGTCCTGTCTAGCGTCGATCACTGCCCATCTCTTCGAAACTGTTTGGGCGATGGGAGCTAGCGTGGCTGCGGCGATGGTTATCTCCACTCCGATCTATCGCGCGGGGCACCGATGAGTGCCCCGCGCACTGATCTGCGCAAAACCATCGTTTGATTCACCCGGGCGGCGCTCGCCTGCAATCTGGCCGGCGATGGTCGATGGCCTGCAACAACCCATGCATCAATCTACCTACCGAAAACCTGCACTGCCGGGGCGCACTAGGCGAAAGACAGCGGTCGAACATTCCTGCGCCGAGATTGCGGGACGTTGGGCGGGCGTGAGGCCGCCGCGGGATTACGACGGCCCGCCGGTCTGAACCGACCCCGGGGCAGTGCTGCATCATGTGCCCCAGTACGTTCCGTCTGCGCGAATTCCCAAAAAAGGGAATTTGGAGGCTTGTTTGGGTACTACCGCAGGACCGAAACCCGTCTCCGGGTTCGGAGAACGCTCGCACCCAGCGGAGCCTGGCTCACGCTCCTTTCACCGCCGCGACACATAAAATTCTATATATATGATATAATTATAGTTTATCTTGCATTCTGTCAGGTTTTTGCATAGAGTAGAGTCAGGTTTTTGCAAACAGATGGGCACCCCATGCGGGAACGACGGATGACACTGCGGCAGCGGATCGAGGCGCGAATGGCGAAGCGCCGCGATGACGCCTTCCTCACGCGCGAGTTCCTTGATCTCAGCGGCGAACGTCAGGTGCTGCGCGCGCTGCGGGAGCTGACCGAAGAGGGCAAGCTGATCCGCCTTGGCTATGGGGTTTATGGCCGCGCCGAAATCTCCTCGCTCACGAACAAGCCCATGCTGACCGGCGACGGGTTCGGACAGGTGTCACGCCAGGTTCTGAACAAGCTCAAGATTCCGTGGGAACCGACGACAGCCGAGCGCGACTACAATGAAGGCCGCAGCACGCAGGTGCCGATGACGCCGCGTGTGCGCCTCCAGCCCGGCAATCGCTTCAGCCGCAAGCTCCGTTACAACACCATGGAGCTGACATTTGAGCGATGAACTGCCTGACAATCTCCGGCCCGTCGCCGATTTCTTCGGGCTGCCAGGCACGGCGCCCGTCGCGAAGGATTTTCACGTCGTCCGCGCGATAGCGGCCCTTGCCGCCGCCGATGCCGCGCCGTTCACCCTGGTGTTCGGCGGCGGCACCGCGCTCGCCCGCGCGCACAAACTCGTCCGTCGCATGTCGGAAGACGTGGACTTCAAGATCGTGCCACTGCCAGCGGCACCCGTCAGCCGCTCCATGCTGCGGCAACGGCTCCGTTCTCTGCGCGATCAGGTGACGCAGGCGCTGCTGGCGACCGGCTTCGCCTTCGATCCGGGAGATCCCGCCCACACAAGATCGCGCAATGAGAACCACTATACGATCTGGCAATTGCCCTATGCGAGCGAAGCCGGGGAGGGACTTCGCCCGACGATCCAGGTGGAATTGACCTATGCGCCGCTGCGCCATCCACCCGTGATGCTGCCGGTCAGTTCCTTCATCGCCGAGGCCCATGGCCGCGCGCCGGAAATTCCCAAGATCGCCTGCGTCAGCCTTACCGAAACCGCGGCGGAGAAACTGGTCTCTCTCACCCGCCGCACCGCCATGGAAATGGCCGGCCTGAGCCGCGACCCTGATCCGACGCTCGTGCGGCATATCTATGATCTGCATGTGATGCGCGATCACGTCGATCCCGACCAGGTCGCCACTCTCGCGCGCGCGATCGCAATCGCCGATGCCGAAGAATTCCGCCACCAGTATCCCGCCTACCATGCCGACATCACCGGTGAGACACGCAAGGCACTGGCCGCCCTGCTCACCGATCCCGCGCACCGGGAACGCTACATCCGCTTCATGGCGGACATGGTCTATGGCGAGCGGCCGGAGTTCGACGACGCCATGGGCATCGTGACCACGCTTGCGGAGACTATCTGGCCGATATGACAATAGAAGCCGGAAAGAAAGGATGTCATCCTGAGCGAGCGGGAATGCAAGCTGAGAGGCGCTGCCTCCCGCGCTCTCCGGGATATTTGGAGAAGGAAATGGTCGATGGTAGAATTATTTAATAGTACGATCTGGAAAGGTTATGATCGTCAAGGAAACGGGCCGCCGGGTAATGCTTGGCGGCCTTTCGTTAGCGGAGTTTCGATCAGTGGACAAAGGGGCGCATTTCTATCGTTGTGATTTTCAGGTCCACACGCCACGGGACCAGAATTGGAAGGGCAAGGACGCGGTAACCCCCGAAGAGCGGGCGGAATACGCTCAGTCCCTCGTTGCCTATTGCCGAAGCCATGACCTCCATGCGATCGCGATAACCGATCATCACGACATGACCTTCGTCCCCTACGTCCTCAAAGCAGCAGAGACAGAGACCGATGACAACGGTGACGTGCTCCCATCCGAAAAGCGCCTGGTGGTGTTTCCAGGTATAGAGCTGACGCTTGGCGTGCCATGCCAAGCGATCTTGCTTCTCGACGCTAATTTTCCGGAGAACATGTTCGTCCCGTTGCTGACGGCACTCCACCTGACTCCACCTTCGGATAATCAGCCGCGTAATGGGAATGTGACACGACTCGATGACGTGCATTCGTTCCTCGATCTCAAGCTACAACTTGACCGACATATTTGGCTGAAAGACAAATATATCATCTTTCCGAACGTCACCGGGGAGGGGGAGTATTCGCTCCTTCGCACCGGGCAGATGGGAAAGTATATCGAGATGCCCTGCGTGGGCGGTTACACCGACGGCTCCCTTTCAAAGCTGAAGCCCGGCAGGAAGAGTATTCTCGACGGATACGACAAGGCCTGGGGCAACAAACGGATCGCCTGTTTCCAGACCTCGGACAATCGACACGAAGATCATCGCGATCTGGGCACTTCAACGACCTGGGTGAAATGGGCAACCCCGACGGCGGAAGCACTGCGTCAGGCCTGCCTTGCGCAGGAGTCGCGTGTCTCTCAGGAGACACCCCTACAGCCTGCATTAGGGATCGCATCGATTAGCGTCAGCAACAGCCTCTTTCTGGGACCGATTGATCTGCAACTGAACCCCCAATACAACGCCCTCATCGGCGGCCGGGGGACTGGCAAGTCCACTATTCTCGAATATCTCCGCTGGGCGCTGTGTGATCAGCCACCTGTAATCGACGATATCGAAGCACCCAACTATCAGGCCCGCCGGAGTCGTCTGATCGAACAAACACTGAAGCCAATATCCGCAACGGTCGAAGTTCGGTTCGAGGTCAATGGCGTGCCGCATGTTGTGCGCCGTGCCAGCGCTGACGGCTCGATACTACTCAAGATCTCGACCGGTGAAATGCGATCTTGCACTGAAGACGACGTGAGATCGCTCCTGCCCATTGAAGCCTACAGCCAGAAGCAGCTCAGTGACGTGAGTGTGCGAATTGATGAGTTGACGCGGTTTGTGACCGCTCCTATCCGCAGCGAGCTTAACCGAATAGATCGCGATCTGGCTGATCACGCCGAGCGGATACGGCAGTCTTACGCGACGCGTCGCCGGCGCCGCGCGCTTGAACAAACAATTCAGAAGCGGGAACTCGAAGCGAAATCGCTGGTTGAGCAAGCGGACGCTTTGCGCGCTGGACTGACCGGCCTGTCCGACGAAGATCGCGCCCTACTTGATCGGGGAAAGGTTTTCGACGCCGCCAACCAGTCGGTCGAAACGTGGAAAGATGGAATCAAATCGGTAGGCCAGGGGGCGTCGAATCTTCAGCGGAGTGTCACCGTTGCGCTCACTCAGATGACGCCGCTACCAGCCGATCCTCCAAGCACTAATCTAGCTGCAGCTCAGGCCGAGTATAGGGCATTGCTTGAAGAAGCCCAGGAGGCGCTGAAATCGATCATGGAGAAGTCGGCCGCACTCCTGAACCCGCCGACAGTGGGTGGTGCCACGAACCCGTGGCACCTATGGGCGGCCGAGTTGGAAACATTCAAGGCATCCTACGATACCGCCGTGCACAAATCGTCGTCGCACACCGAGAAGCTGCAACAGCTCCAAACCATTGAGGCGCAGGCTCTCAAGCTTACCCGGGAAATCACCCAACTCAAGGAAGAGATGCGGGCGCTAAGCGAAACGGAAACCAGCTATCTCGCGGATCGGCGGGCATGGCAGGAACTGCTCGGCGAGCGCGATGATTCGTTCGATAACCAATGTGCGTCACTGACTGCCAATTCGGGCCAGGCGATCCGCGCGCACGTGAAGCGATTTGCATCGGCCGATGATTTTACTGGTCTGCTCCGGCAAGCGTTGAGCGGTTCGCGCCTCCAGAGCAACAAGATCGAACTCGTCGGGGAGTCAATAATCACCGGGCCCAAGCAGGCCGACCACTGGAACGCCATTCTGGATGATCTCGAAAAGCTGGCGGAGCACGACCCCGAACGGGACGGGGCTGAGCGCAGACCCGAAACCCCGACATTGTCCTCGATCGGATTGTCTACCGGCGACCTGGATCGCATCGGCCGAACGCTGAAGCCAGAGCAATGGCTGTCATTGTCTCTGACCCCAATCAAAAGCATACCGATATTCGAGTATCAGTCCCGGGAGGCCGAGTACATCCCGTTCAATAGCGCGTCGGCCGGTCAGCAGGCTACGGCCTTGCTCGAAACACTCCTCTCGCAAGGCACATACCCGCTGATCATCGACCAGCCTGAAGAGGATCTGGATAACCCTGTGATGTTGGAAATCGTCGCGAGGGTTTGGGAGGCAAAGCAGAGGCGTCAGATCATTTTTGCCAGTCATAATGCCAATCTGGTTGTGAACGGCGATGCCGAACTGGTGGCATGGTGCGATTATCGGGCTATGGGCGATCAGTCGCGGGGCACAATCGGCGGAACTGGTGCGATCGACATGCCGGACGTCCGCGAGGCTATCAAGAAGATCATGGAAGGTGGCGAGGCCGCCTTCAAGCTACGTCGCGAGAAGTACGGCTTCTGAGGGTCGTGGTCGAAATCCATGGGGCAGCATGGCTGCGCTGATAGGGGCGGAAGGCCCATCCGTGCGAAAACGTACGCTAAGGAAGATCTCCGAAGGTCATTTCGGCGGTCGAGGGGCCTGAATCGGACGATTCTGGTGCGGTACCGGTATGACTTGCCCATTTATTGCGTGCAATCATTGCGTCCAATAGACATTGCACGCAATATCGCGATTTGGATCGGCGTATTGCACGCAGCAAACGGGGGGTCTAATGCGGGGGATCACTTTGCGTGCAATACACACAGAGGTCGATGACAGCCTCGGCGAGACCGGATGCAGACCGTCACCAACCCAACCCCACAACATTGCGTGCAATACGCTAACGTACGTTTTCGCACGGATGGGCCTTCCGCCCCATACTGGCAAAGAGTGGACTGCCGCCGGAAGATTAGTCACTATCGCTGGCCCCGAAGCTAGGCCAGGGCTATGTCGTCCACCGCCCTGCGCATAACGGGCCGGGGAAGAAGCGCTGATCATCGATGTTGGGCGTATGCCGCGCCCGGCCCATCAAACCACGTATTTCAGTAGGGCAGATTGCAGGAGGAACAGCATGGCATCGCTTCCAACGCCGGAAGAGAGCGCGAGACACATACTCGAAATCTTCCATGAACACAGCCGCAGGCCGGGAGAAGTGCTGCGACACAACAATTTCTTGCTGCCCTTCAATAAAGGCGGCTGGCGATCAGAGGACTTCAACTCGGGGATCATATATGCGGCGGAGCAAGGCTGGGTGGAGCTGCTAGAGAGAGGAATTTCTGTCAGGCTGACACGGAGGGGATTTGAGCAGGCTCACAAGGTGGAGCACGGGAACGCAAGGAAGCCCGACTACCACCTGCATGTCGCCGGCGATAATGCGCGGGTCAATATCAACTCGGCGGACAACTCCCATAACACCGTTGTTCGTCAATCGGGGGTGGGTAGAGGTAGGAGGGGGGGAAGTGATGTTTAGCAGTCTGACCAATGACAGGGTTACCCTCGTCAAGAAGGATGGAACCGTGGTGCAGGAAAATATCCCGGCCACAGTGAGCTCGAAACAAATCACCACATTCATGCCGGATTTGCCGATTGAGGTCGGTGACCATTTCCTGCGGCAATTGCCGAGTAATTTGGTGGAGGACTTTATCGTCACCGATCCGGGCTTTCGTAGTGGAGTGTCGCCTATCCCACCACATTTTCAGACCAAAGTGCGGCGCAGTGACGCGCCGGCGGCTCCCCCTCAATCTATCATAGCCACGTTCCACGGCTCGAATTCGAGGATAAACATCAACTCAACTGACAAGTCTGTGAATATAGTATCGGGCGTATCCGCCGATAAGCTGGCGAGTTTTGTGGCACAGGTTCGATCCAGCATGGCGGTGCTGCCAGTTGAGCAGCAGCAAGCGATAGTCGAGCCGCTTGCGGTCCTTGAAGGGGAGATTGTCAACCCGACGCCGTCTCAAAGCAAAATCCGGACAGCCCTTGGTTCGATAAAGACCACAGCCGAAGGCGCGGCCGGCAACCTTGTTGCGACGGGAATTGTGACCCTCATCGCTCGAATGCTTGGCGGAAGCTAACTACCTCTGCGACACGGGGCGGGTCTGCTCGTCCGAGCTTTACTCTTGATAACAGATTTTGCCGATACTATACCCGATCGCGGGAGGAATCTGGTCGCCAAAGTCTGCAACCGGTTGATAATAAATGGTGAAATATGGCCTGGACACCAGATTCCTGCCGCGGTCGGGTATACCACATTGCTAGTGATTCCAGGTTGCCGATCGAACTGGCGTTCCAGATGCGCGTCAGCTTGTGCGAGGACGCAGTAACCAACCGCTCGACCGCTGCGTCGGACGCCAACTCGGCCCTAGATTGTCGCGCGATAGTCGGCCAGTAGGGTGACGACCGCCACCGGCAGCGAGGCCAATTTTTGCTGCGCCGCTAGCGTTTTGCAATTGGCCGCGCTCACTCCTACCGTCAATGGGGTTCGGACGGGGGAGATCAGCCATGCAGGGTCGCTATCTGGTGATGTCAGTGGAAGATATTAGAGAGGGCCTACCAGACTCGTCGGTAAGGCCCGGCTGGGCGGTAGGCGCGTTTTTGCCTATCGACCATATGAGATTTATTAGAGACTTTGAAGTCAAGGAATGGAATGTCTCCGGCATTCAAAGAAACTGGAAAAGCAATGAGAATAGTGGAATCGAATACGTTTCCGTGACCAACGGAAAATTGGTCGTCATTCTAGGCGACGAGGTTAAAAAGGACCACGTGATAGAAACTGAGAGAGTTGAGGTTTCAGAGGGTCATTCGATATTACTTAAACCGGGCGTTTGGCGCAAATATGAAGGGACGCCGGAAGTAACCGGCTTGACTGTCCGAGCGCCCGACCGGAAAGATGATCGTGCTAAGCTAGATGAGAGATTCAAGCATTACGTTGACTTGTATAACAGCATAGATAAAATACTCTGGCAGTTCCCTCTGACCGCAATTGGCGTATCAGCATTATTTGCTGGCCTAGTTGCAGTTAAGAGCGACACTACTGGGATACCTTTCTACTATTTATCTGCGGCGATGTTCGCCGCGTCCGTGTTTTCCTTTGTTTCCGCGCGCGTTATGTGGAGAATATGGATGCAGCATGATAAAGTATGCAACCATATCGGAACCATGGAGGCGAGGTATTTAGAGTCGAGGCACATGTCTATCAAGGATGGCTATTTTTCGACGCGCGCGGACGAAATACGCACAGGTGTCCTTTCGCGAGTGGCGAGAACGCCGACCACATTTATCGGTTTGTTCGTATCAAATGGACTGATAACCCTTGCAGCATCCATACATTTTCTTTGCCGGGCACTTCGCTTGTAATTTACAGGACCACTAATCCTAGGGTTCCCGTGCTGGGGAGGAGGGCCAGTGCGGAGAGACGTCGTGAGAATAGTGGTTGGCACATATGTCATGACGACGGGACAAAGGGTGGAGGGACATTCAGGACGTGAGTCTGCTAGCTTGCGGCCCTTCTACTGTCGTTTTCCAAAGTCGACTGCAGCGGTTCCCATTGATATCTCACGATTCACCCTGCCACAGTCCTCTGCAATCCTGGTCAAAGTGGGCTGCAGAAACCCGCATTCTGCCACAGCCGACTGCAGTGTGGCGCAGATCAGAGGGTGGGAACTGGCGGAATCCCGTATGTCGATCCACGCGACCTATCCACTGCAGAGGACTTTGGCGATCCACTGCAGTCGGCTTTGGAAACTGACACGATGACGGTAGTTCGTGCAACATAAAGGACGTTATGTTTCCGTTAGTCCCATCTAAGGCTTGGTTCTACATCTCAGATTCCGATAACCCGTACGACGTCAACCTCCTGAAGTGCTCTCCCATTTCCAGAAATCCTCAGCCTATACCTTGGTGCCTCCTGAACTATTTTGTGCGTCTTGCCATTAATTTCTATAACACCTCGACTGATGTCATCATCAAGGACTGATACCCTTTCGAATCCCGAGAAATCAAAGAACCTCCCGAGATTGATCATAATCCTCAACCCAGCCTCCCAGGCTGGGACAGCGTTAGTTTCCGTCGACATTATGATTTCCTTCTTATTCCAATAGTCTTCATATAGAGCAAACATACGGGTGTCTTGCCAATGGCGTTTCGATGTCATCAATCTGACGTATTCTTCAAGAGAAAAGCGGGACAACATGGGCCTTAAATCGGCATGTAAGCTCCCCGCCGCTCTTACCAGGATACAGAATACCCAGGCTACAGGATTGAAGACTCCTAGCGGGGTGACGAGAATTCTATGCACTAACCGGGAGATTTTTTGATGCATAGTCTGCATAGACGCGTCGAGCGCCTCTTGTCGTGCAAAGAGATAGGATATTTGATACGGCTCAAGCCTCGGAAGGGACTCCATTGGCACATCCGTCACGGTATCACTGCGTGGATCATAGATCACAATACGCTTTCTTTTGCCCTTCCAATCCGCAAGCAGCAGCGAGCATATTTCCCCGAGAGTCCACCACGAGTTAAAATAATCCTCTGTCAGATAAATCCAGAATTGGTCACAGTCTTCTATCAGAATTGATAGTCTCCTAATTAAATCCCATCTCCTGTGTTCTGTTAAAATCTCGTCTGAGAAGACCAAAGCACCATTTCCCAGAAAATGCGCAGAGATATCAACTCCATAGTGGCCCGAGGATATCCTTCGAGCCAGTGCCTCGACATCAGTCTGAAATCTTGTTCGAAAGCTAATGAACGCCGTCGATCCACTCATGGTGGCGCGACGCATTTCCGAGAGGCGAACCGTAGTCGACCTTTTATTCGCACTCGTATACCTCTCGAATACTTCTCTCTGACCGAGGAGATGGGTTGTGTTTGTGACAAGGTATGCAAATATTTCGTCGCTATTTTTTGTTTTTTCATTATAAGATGGGTAAAAGCCATACTGCCATCCATCGAAATCCTCTGGGAGGTAGTTACGACTAATGATTACGACATGCGGAAAACGGGCCAATGGCGGAAGAGCGATATCAAAATTATCTTCATTTTCACGAGTTGCATCGAAAATCACTAAATTATCCGTTAAAATTGCGGAGAATACGATGGAGTCCGATACAAATTCTTCTCTGCGGTCGTAGACCCGAACGACCGTGTCCTGCATACTAAAATGGCGCGAAATCCTATCAGCCAGTTTTGCGCCCTCGCTAGATCTGGTAGGAAATATCGATATTGTTCGTAAGGCCATGTCGGTTTCCCCCCGATCATCCGCTATGTATCAGCAATACGACAATCTCGTCCGCCGCCAAGCGGCCTAGTCACAACCGGATCCGTTCCACCTCATCCTGCGTCAGCCGCTCCTTTGTCCGGTCATACAGTTTGGTCGTGCGCGGGCTCTCATGCGCTGCCATCTCCTGTGCGTGCTCAAGGGCGCCGCCGTTGGCCAGATAGGCGGTGATCCCCGTGGCTCGAAACGAATGATTGCCGATCGGCGCATGAATGCCAACCGCCAGCGCGCGCTTGCGGATCATCCGCCAGGCATCCGGCTGCCCCATCGACCCCTCGGACAACTCAACACCACGGTGCCCGCGTGAGGTACGGAACAGATACCCCTTGCGGTCCTCGGCGATGCCGGCGGCATCGATGTAGGCCCGCAGCGCCTCGGCCAGGGCGTGATGGCAAGGCATGACGTGGTGCTTACCGCCTTTCTCGTGCAGGCGGATTTGCCAGCCGGCCCCCTTCGGCCGCAGGTCCTCGACCTTCATCTTCAGCGCGGCGCCGATGCGCGCGAAGGAGTAAGTGAGGGTGGCAATCAGCGCCCGATCCCGCAGATCACGCACCGTCTCGGTCGGGATCGCGTCGAGCAGCTTGCGCCACTCGGGGGCATCGAGCACCGGCGTCTTGCCGGTCTTCACCACATGCTTCGGCCCGCGGACCGCTGCGGCCGGGTTGGTCGGCACGACCTGGCCGGTGATCAGCCAGTCGAACAGCATCCGGATCGCCGCGAGCTGCTGTTTCACGTCCGGCGCCGAGTGGGTCTGCTGGCGGCTTTCTATATATAAGGAGACGTCGTAAGGTCGGATCGTGGTCAGGCTCAGGCCGCGCTCTTCGCACCAGGCGAAGAAGGTCGAGCACGCGCGGGCGTAAGCCCGGCGGGTGTTCTGGTTGCGGATGTTGGCGGTGAAGAAGTCGATGTAGCGCCAGGCTGCTTGCTCGCCGGCATCGGCGATCAGCGCGGGTAGCATGCCCGCGGATGTCGCGTTAAGCGACAACGCACGGGGCTCGACAGGTTCGATCACAGCCAGCAGCTGATCGGACGGTTCATTGGTCGGATCGAGGGCTGGGTCGATGGGTGCGTCGTATGTGTCGGATGGGGCCATGGTGGCGGTGATTATAACATTGGTATCGCGCATGATAAAGGACGTTATCATGGGTGATGTTGGCGGCCGAGCGCCAGTGATCCGCGCCTCGTGACCACCCAGTTTCCATTTGGTTTCAGACGTGGGGCGCCCGGTCTGCTATGACCACCATCCCAGGCCAGCTCGATCCACGCGCTGAGGAGCAAATGGGCAAACACACCGTCAGGCTTATCACCCGTCGCACGATCCGAATCCTTCGGCACCCTGCGATGTCTTTGCCGGATGGTTACGAACGATGCATCAGTCCAGCGACGCGTCATCGTTGAGGTAGTACTGCTGATCAGGCCGCATGAACGCTCCATGTAGCTTGTTCGAGTAGGCAGCTAGGTTCCGGTCCACACTGAGCCTGATTATTCCTTAAGTTTTGACAACAAAATTGACCAGGCGTCCGGCTACAACGATTGCATTGATAACGGTCGTCCCGGCAAGCAGACGTTGTACATCTGGATCCGTCCTGACCACGGCAAGAAGCCCATCCTGATCAAGCTGCGGAGCAGCAAGGACGCGGGCGCGCAGTTTACCGTTGATCTGCACCGGGTATTCCTGTTGTTCAACCGCCGCCTTGGCGAGTTCCGGATCCGCCTCTGGCCAGGGCTCATAGGCGAGCGTCGTGGTGTGGCCGAGCTTCGCCCACATCTCCTCTGCAATGTGCGGTGCCAGCGGTGAAAGCAGCAGCACGAAGGTCTCTGCGACACTGCGGGGATAGGTGGCACGTGGCGTCAACACGTTGACCAGCTCCATCAGCCGCGCGATGGCGGTGTTGAAGCGCAGCACCTCGATATCCTCGGTGACGTGCAGGATGGTTTTGTGCAGCATGCCGATGAGGCGGATGTCCGGCTCGGCATCGGTGAGGCGCGCCGTGTCGAGTTCGTCCACGTTGGTACAGATGAGCCGCCAGGCGCGGCTGAGGAAGCGCCGCACGCCGGCCACGCCCGAAGTCTGCCATGGCTTGGTGGCATCGAGTGGCCCCATGAACATCTCGTAGAGCCGCACCGAATCGGCGCCGAACTCGCGCACCATGTCGTCGGGATTGACGACGTTCAGCAGGGACTTCGACATCTTCTCGATCTGTTGGGTGACCGGCACGCCATCGACGGCGAATTTCTCCCCGTCCTGAGCGACGTTTTCCGGCTCGTAGTATTTGCCCTGCGCGTCGCGATAGGAGAACGCCAGGATCATACCCTGGTTGAACAACCGCTTGAATGGCTCCTTGGTCGAGACGATGCCGATGTCGTATAGCACCTTGTGCCAGAACCGCGCGTACAGCAGATGCAGCACCGCATGTTCCGCACCACCGACATAGAGATCGACCGGCATCCAGTATTTCTCGAGTGCCGGATCGATCAGCGCCTTGTCGTTCTTCGGATCGATGTAGCGCAGATAGTACCAGCACGAGCCGGCCCATTGCGGCATCGTGTTGGTCTCGCGCAGCGCGGGCCCGTCGGTCGCCGGATCGGTCGTATTGATCCATGCAGTGGCGCGGGCGAGCGGTGGCTGACCATCTTCGGTCGGGCGATAGTCTTCCAGCTCCGGCGGCAGCAGCGGCAGCGAGTCCTCCGGCAAGGGCACGACGGTGCCGTCTCGCAGATGCAGCACGGGGATCGGCTCGCCCCAATAGCGCTGCCGCGAGAACAGCCAGTCGCGCAGCCGGTACTGCACCCGCCGCGTTCCCACGCGGTGCTCTTCCAGCCATCGCAGCATGCGCTCCTTGGCATCCCCGACGGCGAGGCCGTTGAGGAAATCCGATTTGATCGCAATACCGTCGCCGTCATAGGCGGTCTGCATGACATCAACCGGCGTCGCTGGTTGGATCACTTGCACAATTGGCAAGCTGAACTTGCGCGCAAACTCATGGTCGCGCTCGTCATGCGCTGGCACCGCCATGATCGCGCCGGTGCCGTAGGATGACAGCACGTATTCGGCGATCCAGATCGGAATGCGCGCTTGGTTCACCGGATTGATCGCATAGGCGCCGGTGAACACGCCGGTCTTTTCCTTCGCCAACTCGGTGCGTTGCAGGTCGCTGAGCCGTGACGCCTGGGTACGATAGGCCTCCACCGCCGCACGCTGCGCCTGGGTGGTGATGCGATGGACCAGGCTATGCTCTGGTGCCAGCACGCAATAGGTCGCACCGAACAGCGTATCCTGCCGCGTGGTGAAGATGGTGAAGCTGGCGTCGGAATCGGCGACGGGGAACACCACGTCGGCGCCCTCGGATCGGCCGATCCAGTTGCGCTGCATGGCCTTGATGCCCTCGGGCCAATCCAGCTCCTCGAGGTCCTCCAGTAGGCGGTCGGCATAGGCGGTGATCTTCAGCATCCATTGCCGCATCAGGCGGCGTTCGACGGGATCGCCGGTCTCGACGTATTTGCCGTCCTTCACCTCCTCGTTGGCAAGCACGGTGTTCTGTGCCGGACACCAGTTGACGGCGACCTCGGCCTGGTAGGCGAGGCCGCGACGGTAGAGCTGCAGGAAAATCCACTGCGTCCAACGCACGTACCCCGGGTCGGTGGTGGAAAGTTCGCGACTCCAGTCGTAGGAAAAGCCAAGGCGTTTGATTTGGCGGCGGAAGGTGTCGATGTTCTGCCGGGTGGTGATAGCTGGGTGCACGCCAGTGCGAATGGCATAACGCTCGGCAGGCAGGCCGAAGGCGTCCCACCCCATCGGATGCAGCACAGCGAAACCGCGCATCCGCTTATAGCGGCAGAGGATATCCGTTGCTGTGTAGCCTTCAGGATGACCAACATGCAGACCGGCGCCAGATGGGTATGGAAACATGTCAAGGATATATAGTTTAGGTTTGGAGGGATCTTTCTCCACCCTGAAAGTCTCTTGAGACTCCCAGTAGTCCTGCCACTTTGATTCTATCGACTGCGGATCGTACGGCATCGCTGTACCTCGCCCCCATTCCTTTGTCAGGCAACTCTCGCCTTCGTTCTATGGCCCAGAAATTGGAAGCCGCCAGTTTTCCCGTCGACCGATTAAAACCCCTACTTCTTTGTAGCCACGTCTCACCTGCTGGTACATAAGACCAGTGTTGATAGCCTGGACCTCTTCTGCAATCTCTCCCGCGCTCTTCCCAGTCAGAGTTTGCACATTGTGTTGTATAATATTTGTTTCATATGGCTTCTCTACCTCAGAAACATGGTACCCGTCGCTTGGCAACTTCTCTATGTGGTCTCGTATCCATCTAGCGTTTGAGAACTTCTCGACGTAAACCGCTTCGAGACCCATTTTCGTGGCAAGATTTTTGCAGAACCCAAGCAACTCCTCTAATATTTCTATGCGCCTAAAGGTGAGCTTTGTATCTAGGTCGGGGTTCGGCTCTCCGTCCTTCCGCTCCCGGAGTTCAGGGACAGCTTCAATGGCATCCACCATGAGGACCGGTCTGTCGTGTATGACTAGGGGCAGGAGGTGACATTTCAAAGCCCTCTTGCCATCCAATAATGCCTCAAGGACTCTATAATATGGGTCGAGTATCCACGGATATACTGTCCAGTGGATGTTCGCCACCCGGCTATCGACTTGTGATCTGATTCGGTTAGCGGTGCAGTCTCCGTACTCATCTCCTAAGAATAGGAATGACATATCTCGCGGCGAGAACGACATCTCAATTCCGTAATTCCTTACCACACGGAATTCTTCTGCTATTTTTAATTTTTCTTCCGGCTGAAGCCACCGAAGAATGGACTCTGAAACTACGTCAGAAAACAAGACATAATAATACGCAGGATGCTCTCTCAGATATGGATAGTCCGTGAACAGTCTCTTTAGGTCTAGCATGAGCCTGTGGCGTCGGACCTTTTTCAACATATCGGCCTCCGTCGCAAATTCGGCGCACTCTACGGAAAGGCGTCCAATTTGCCGGATGAGCAAATCAATCGTGTGCGTTATAAGCTTGTAGTACGATACTTTGTTCTCGTTGAGGTGCTTGCCGGTTATGCTCCGCAAAGCTGTCCCGGCTATGTCTTTTACGAAAGACATTTTATTGGCCGTGTAGGCGCCAAGCAGCTGGAATGTCTCTATCTCGCGTAGCTGGGATATGAAATCACCTGGGGCTGGAGACAGCTCAGCAATGTCGACTCCAAAAGTCGAGACGAAAAGATGTCTGGTTAGCGCAGGGGGATTCTGATTGAAGAGAGGTGCAGGGTTGATTCCATAATCCCGCGATATATCAAAGTGGCCCTCAACGATAGGGCGCATTGCAATGGGCGTAATGTCATTGCACAACGCAAAGGACGCCACGACAGCAGAAATCGCGGTGTGATTTCTCCCCTGATCCCTCGGCACTGCAGGCGCGTCACAAACATAATCCACGCTGAGGGAGCCGGACGCACGCCCGGAGTCCGAGAGATGCACAAGGGAACTTGCCACTAGATCTGCTAACGGTCCCATTTTTGGTGATCTCCAGCGTAGTTTGCCGCCGCTATTTCTGAGACTCGGAACTACTCGAGCCGCAAATCAGAGTGCGTTAGAGCTTTCCAGTGTTGTCGAAGCGGAATGGGCCGCAAAAGCGGTGCCTTTCGCCGTCGTCGCAGCAAGGCGGACGGCTATGATTCTTGTTCTGTCGAGCCTCGGGCTCTCAGCAGGTTTGGCAGGCCCGTTTTGTCCCACAGCATCCTCCTCCCGGAGGAATCCTGTTCCTTCCCCCCCCCGTTAAGGGCAGCTTAGCTCGAACCTACAAGATTATCAATATTCGTCTGCGATATTTGTTAAAATAAGATACGGAGGCGAGTTTGGATATACGGGGTCGAAATCAGCTTTGACGCGGCCGCGAAACCGTCGGCCCAGCCAGAACTCTTGGATTCGATCTTGGTTGGCTGGTTTCGCAGAAGATCCCGGGAATACCGCCCACCCGGCAGCTTTGGATGGTCAGCGGTCCACACGCGCCGGTGCTGAGCACCGCGATGGCGTCGGCAGTGGTGCAGACCACCCCGGTGACGACGTTTGCCTATAGCAAGCGGGCATGCGCCGACGCATCTGCAGGGGGACGACCTACTCCAAGCCGATGGCTATGTTGTAGGTGGCGAAAAAACTCGCCGCCTTCTCGGGGTTATGCCGCACCAATCGTACAGCTTGGTGGCACTCGGGTCGCGAAGGCCTGCGGCCTTCTGTAGGCGCTCCAGCTGCGCGCCGTTCTTCAGCGCGGTGGTGATGGAGCTCGCCCGTATCGAATGCGCCGAATAGCCGCGCCCCAGGCCGCGATCGACCGCGAGCTTGCGCAGCACGCGGTCGATCGCCGCCGGGTGCAGGGCGCGGCGCACCGGGCTTCGCTTGCCGTCGTGGTGCAGCGCCTGAATGGCGGGCTCTCGCTGCCATCGCCGTGCCTGGCGGCCTTCAGATAGGCCCGCAGCCGAACCACACCTGCGGGTTGACGGCGAGTGCCTCGTGCCGGCCACCCTTGCGGATGACGCGCAGCGAGTTGTAGCCGCGGTTCTGATGCAGATCGCCAACCGTCGAAGCGGCGATTTTGGTGCGGCGCAAGCCGACCTGCAAACCGATGGATGGCGCGGTCGCGCAGCCCCTCCAACGTGTCCTCCACTGGCGCATCCGTGGAGACCGCAGAGAAGACAGGATTCGATACGGGGCTGCGAGTACGGCATCCATTTATGTCAGGTGTCACCTTTCCAGGGTGGATCGCGAATTTCGTATTGATGGAATACGGTACCGGTGCAATTTTTGGCTGCCCTGGACATGATCAGCGCGATCTGGAATTTGCGCGCAAGTTTTGGGAAAGCTGCATGGAACGATCACTGTTGCCACAAACCAGCCAAACGTTGCACGCACTTTGCAAGGTAAGAAAATCGTGAAGCGAATTCATGTCCCCCGGGGGCATCGTCAATTTTGTGACTGCTACCTGATGCAAATCGACCTCTCATATTCAGTTTATCGATCAAGATTTAGCCCTTCAAGGAATTGCAGGATCGTTGTTGGTATCAGTGCCCGAGAGTTTACGAACGTGGCCGTCAGTTCTGGATTAGCTGTCGCTGGGTCAAGCACCCTCGTGTCTTCGAAACCAGTCCCTAGCAGTCGTAAGATTGCTTCGTTTGTCGGCTCCGAAGAAGTCGCTGCCGCAAATCGTGACCGAAGGAATCGATCATTTTCGTCGCCCATGTAGAGGGCCCTCTTCGACACCTGGTCACGAGGAATCTGTACCGCAATCAGCTGCCCCCTTGCCGGAAACGTGCCGTGTGTAGCCGTGCCACAGAAGATTCCGTTGAGAACGTTGGTTTCAGGAAACGCAGAATTCTGTAGCAACATCATCGTAACATATTGGGCTCGACGCGCAGCATCTTCGCCATGAAGCACAACGTTTATGGAACCCTGTGCCAGACACCAAAAGCCCCGGCATATGACTTGGGCTGAGACGAACGTGGCAAACAGCCCTGTATCCCCCCGTCCGTCGTGGGTCAGGATTAGGAGTTCGGGATGCAACGCATTTCTATGTCCACTGTCGCGGCGATGAATAGCATAGATACCCAAAAAGCGGGCCAGAGAATGGTTGTCGCTCTCTTTCGGATCGCTGTGGGGCGGGCGCACATAGCGATCTTCGCGATGATGTCGCAGCACCTCGCGACAGTTGGAGGCAGCGTCCGCGTAAGCGCTTGCATCGCTGATCTTCTGGGCATCCATTGCACTGTCCAGGTAATCATGAACGAGGGAAGCAAACATGTGGGTGCAGGATTTACTACCGTGTCGGAGGTAGTCCCGGATTGTCTGAGGCCTAGGACGGCACTCTCCCCCACTGGTGGGGGTGCCGAACTTGATGAGGTCGTCGACGAAGCCACCGCGGGCGCTGGCCTTGCCGACTGCCCTAGCGGCTCCTTCGATTATGGCCCCTACTTCTATGGGTTGTACCTTTGGCAATTCCCCCCCCCCCGCGCCGCAGCATTCAACCACGGGATCGTGCGGTTGAGAGCGTATAAGCACAATTCTAATAGATACAAGCCCTTGCGGTCTCGAAAATGGACTTACGCGGTCGTTTTTTGCTTCACGGCTTCATAAATCGTCGTCGAACTCCGATATTGTGTTGACAGAATCCTTGCGAGCGCATAGCCTACCTTTCCAGTCAGGGCGTTGCGGACTGCCGGTAGAGTAGTCCGCGTACAGGAGTGGACAGCACGATGACGGCTTTGTGGCCCTCGCGGGACGCGATCAAGACAGCGATATCAAGTCGATCACTTTCAATTGAAGATGAAGCGGCTCTTCCGGGTATTCTTGCAGACGTTTGTATTGATGTTTTACAGCGCGGCACTCTTGAGGCAGCGATAGGTCGATCACTGAACAGCATTAGCCTAGATCCAATAGAAGATGAAGCGGCCCTCTCGGACGTTCTTACAAACATTTGTATCGATGCTTTGCAAGGCCGTGTTGGTGACGCAACTGGTCTTGCCAGCACCCCCCCCGCCAAACCGATAGTTGCTCTGGAAGGCCGGGAGCGGTGGCGTCAACGAAGTGGCCGCTTCGAAAAGCCACTGGAGTTCATCGAGCGGGTCTACCCGGACCGGCGCGAACATGGTCTCACGCGCGGGGACTTTCAAAGATTAGACTTTGACTTATATCAAGCCTTGGCTCAGTGGCTTAAGCGTCCCAAGCATGAAATCCCGCCCGACTTTGGGTTGCCCTCGAAAAGCGACATCAATGATGCGTTGCTGGATGCCTTGCAGGCAGGAAACAGCCTCCCGCGAGGTGTCGGTGACGATCCGGTCCGGCTGATCGAGAGGCTCAGTTCAGCCGCACGTCGCCGCGCCGTGAAATCAGCCTCGGCACCGAAAACCCAAACTCGGCACCGAAATATGTAATGCCATAAATCGACATTGAACCTTGATATTTCTCCTTCGTCTGGCCTATCCTGGCCGGAATGGGGAGGTGGCTCGATGCATGGTTTCGCTGACGGCAATAAGGTCGTTCTCATCAACCAGAACCGGAACCGGTTCTGGTACGAAATGGGTTCTGACTCGATATACCTGGACACCCGCCGGGTGGTGCTCCGGACTCGAGGCCAAAAGGACGTTATCTGGCTCTTACTCTCGTCCGTCGGAAGCAATGTGCGACACGACGAGATAGCGCGAATCTGCGGAACGGGAAGCCAAACGGACGAGCCGAATGCTAGGTCCGCCAAATTTGTGGCTGGCCTTTGTAAGCACATCGAGAAAATTTCAGAATTAGACGACCTTATCGTTTCCGTCCGTGGCATCGGCTATACCATCGGGAGCAATTGGAACCCGCTGCCGAGCGAGATCCGTGTTCAGAAGTCGAATGACTTCCTCGCCATGCTCGACAGTGTGGTGGCCGACTGCATTCTGCACACCGAGCAGCGTTCAGTTATCGTCAGTATGAATGGCTTGCAATACCTGGATTTCGACGTTGAATTCGCACTTCAAAAATACCAACTTCTTAACGGAATGCTGTGGGATACCATACGTATCCTGTCTTCGTCGGCAAGGCCAAGCGATCTCATCGACATCAAGAACGCATTCCACCACCTCGCCTCTTACGTGCTTTACTGGCGCCTGGGCGACAGTTTGCCCGGCGAGAAATGGAAAGCCGACTATCGCGATGAGGTCCTTACATCTGCACGAAAGATCCGTACCTTAGTGGATTTGCTTCTCAATGACGTGCATCAGCAAGCCGCCTCATCCGCCGCCACCTCACTGAGCTGACGGCAGATGAACTCGATATGTCACGAAAAGCCGACGGGTTCGCCGACCTCATAGCTGACGCGGACGTTCGTCTTCTGCCTCTTGACCTTAGTGATCTTGATCGAACCAAGTTGGGCCAAGTTAGCAACATGGGTGCCGCCGCAGGGCAATGCGATGTAGTTGCCTATGGCAACGATGCGAGATGGCTTGTCCTTGGGAATGAACGGCGCCAAATGTGGCCGCAGCCGTGAGATCGTCGCAAAGTCCGATGCAGCGGCAGCTACATCATATGAGATCCCGACATCACCCACCAGTTGCGCATTGGCCTGTTCGATAAGGGATGCTGCATCGACATTTTGTTCATTTACGAACTCGACGTACGACCCATTGGGAAAGTGATACCCCTTGATGGGAATAAGCTTCGCGTCGAGCGTCTCAAGGACATGGCTGATGAGATGACCACCCGTATGCAGCCGGGCATTGTCCATCCGGAATATCCGGTCAACGGAGAGGGCTGCGATTCCGCCAATGTAGCTCTCCTTCCAATAGCTGTCGGGCACATAGTGGCGTACATCGCCGTCGTGAAAGCCCACAAACGTCACCGGCGCATCATCGTCGTTGACACGGAGATGTCCCCTATCAGCCGGCTGACCTCCGCCCTGGGGATAGAAGATTGTCTGATCCAGAACGATGTAAGCGCCCCTCTCGTCTCGCCCCAACGATTGAACGTTGCCGGTACCCTCGAAGAGGTATGTTTCATGCAGGTACAGTAGTTCAGTCATAGATCCTTACTCCTTTCCGCCATGTGGCTTGTTGTACGCGACATAATGCAGACGCAAGTATTCGCCATCGAACTCGTGCCGCAGGATATGCACGCGGCTCAGGGTGCCGGTCGACACGAGGTGTGTTCCGTTACAACGAACAGGCGCAAGGTCACCGAAGGTCACATATCGAGCGTCAGATCGGTTCTGAGCGAGGATCGGCAGATCTGCGGCGATCAGGTCTCGCATCTGATCGTGGACCCTTTCTAAATCCGCGACATTCAGCGAACGTCCTGCGTAGCATGTGATGACAGCGTGGTCCGGCCAATGCTGGCCGATTAGCGCGGTACAGTCCGATCGTATCTCTTGTAGTGCGTACGCGATGAGATGCCCTGCCGAATGATACGTGGACTGAAGGCATCGCCATGACGAGTCCACTAGCATCTCGACGTGGCCGCCTACCGACATAGCGTCGGTTCGATCGACATAATGATCAACGACAGCGCCATTGATCTCAACTGCAAGAACTTGTGCCATTCCGATACGCCCACGATCAGCTCGCTGGCTTGCGGTATTGGGATGGAACAAGGTCCGATCGAGGCGGACGATGGGAACGTCTGCCTCGATCTTGTCGACAATGCGGGCTGGGCCTGAAACCGCAGAGTCGGACAGGTACGACCGCAAGGTCATTGCCCATTAGCTCCACAGAACGAGAGGCGCGTCCGCGCACTGGTAGCCAACAAAGCAAGACCATGTGACGCGGACGCCTGCCCTGATTTCTTCGACTGCATGCACCTTATTGGCGTTGAACAGGATCAGCTCGCCAACACGCGGCTTGAGGGTGGCAACGGGATCCGGAAGCCCGTCGCGTTGCACGCCGTAGCTACCTGCGATTCGGTGTTGTTCGTACTCGTCCCGCTTGTATGAGATCGGCCAAAGCGTCAGGTCGCCGCCAGTTTCCGGCATTTGAAGATAGACGTTCATCGCAACCTGCGTCGTCACGCGCCTCGCTTCATCGGTCCCGGGTGCATCCCACTGAAATACGTCTTGGTGAGGCTCCGCGTACGAACCAACGCTGAACGTGCGCGCCAAGCCGACGAACATCTTGTGCCCGTTCATAGATCCTACGTGTGACCCCTCCGGCCATACTTCATCAAGTTCGAGCCGAAAGCGGTCGATGGGTGTCAGTTGCGGGAATAGGCCAGATCGCAGTTCGCGGACCCACCGAACGGCATCCCGTTCGTACCGGCGAGCTGCTTGCTCGTTCGCTTGGCTTTCGAAGAAGGCTTGGCCAACACGACCGATATTGGGTGCGTTCTCGTACTTGCCGTGTAGCTCGCTCTGCAACAGCATCATTGAAATCGCGGCTGCTGCGTCTTCAGGGTAGTATCCAGGCACCCTCACTGCTGTAAGATTCCCATCAAACAGCCCAAGAAGATCCTCCTGGGAAATCTCGTTCCTCTCGACGACCAGCATGACGGACCCCTTTCCTGGATCACCAATTCCACCCAGCGAGGGAATCCTTAATCGAGACGGAGCGCGCAGCTCCATGTCGGAAGATTCTGCGAATAAGGTAGAATTCGTAGAAAATCGGTAGTAGCGGCAGACCCGGGAAGCGCACTGCAGGATAAGTGGCCTCGCGCCGCCTACAGCTTCAGTCCTTGTCGGTATCCGAGGGTCTGCCGCTGTGCGAGCCGCCAGCAGCGAAGCCCGCTGAAGCCACTGTCCGCCGCTCGCTGATCACCTCGGACAGCACGCAGATGCGCCGCACGTCGCGTTCGCTCATTGTCACCCAGCCCACTGTCCGCCCCCTGGCCGATACCGCTCGGCGGGGAGGCTGACATTTCTATCGGTGATCTACAAAAAGATGTCGCAGAATCTATCTTATGTTAATTTATGGCCGCACCGGTGTTCCAGCGCCGCCCCGGCGTTTTCCCCTACGCCTTTGGCGCGACCATGACCACGGCCTTGCGCACCAGCCCATCATCCGTCACCGGCTCGCGCAACAGGTGCATGGTCCCGTCTGCGTCCCGTACGCCCACCACCAGGAAATAGTCACCCGCGACCGGGTTGGCCAGCAACCCCTCCGGCGCCGGCGCGCGGTCGACACTGGCGAGCCGGCCGACCGCCTGGCCAAAAGCCGAGGGCCGCCCCTGACGCCGCGGTCCGTCAGCCGCGCGCGGCAACTCGCGGAAGCTGCGGAGACAGACCTCGATGCCGCCCTCCTCCTTGATGAACGCCGCGATGCCGTCCGCGGTTGGGTCGATCCCCTTCCGCGCTGCCAGCTGCAGCACGGTCGCGTATTTGCTGGCCTTGCGCCGATCAGCGGTGACGACGAGCTTGGCGACCACCGTGTAGGGCGTACTCGCCTTGGTTGCCCGCACGCCCTTCTCGGCGGCGAACGCCGTCAGGGCCTCGTGGTCGTTGCCGACGGCGGCGGCGAACTCCGCCAGCCGGCCGATCGCACCATAGAGCTGTTGGTCGGTTCGGTTTTGGGCGGTTTCCCAGCTGGTGAACGCTGAGCGGCTATCCCGGTATCCCCGTTCCAGGATCGCCTGGCGGTCGTCATCTGCCCCCTGCCCTTTCCGTCGCTTGGGCTGGGCTGGGGTGGTACGGGGTTTCCGGGCCATCGATTCACTCCTCTTGATAACAGGACGATATGGCACGGACGCACGGTGTCAGGAAGTTGTCGCGTTAAGCGACAATGTGCGAGCACAATGACATGGCGACGCCCGTCTCCCCGAGGTCGCGAGGGGAGCAATCTTGATAAAATCTGTTATCAAGAATAAGATAACCAGCAGATGGCTAGGCTCGGCGGGTGACCTGAAGGGGCACGAGCGAACATCCGACCTAACCTGTCCCACGGAAGAGTTGGGCGGAGACGAACATCAGGATCACCAATAATAAGAACCATATCCGGTCCGAAGGGAGGCCGTTGACTCACCTAAACACGCACACGACAATCATCCTCCTAAAAAAATGGGTCTCAGGGAGGGAAATGAATGTTAGGTCCGTTTCGTACTGCCGCTCTTGGCATGCTCTGCACACTCGTCACCACCTGCTCCCCAGGACCTGCTGAAAGTGCCGATATTTCAATTTACGTCAAAAAAGCTGGCTTTAATGTGGTCATCCCCCCAACAAGCGGCTGGAACGTCGGAACTTTGCTCGCGATCCGAAGGGATATGTTCCGAAATCCTGTGCCCCCCTTTGATGTCATTTGTAAACCGGAGTTGGAGGTCCCAGAACTCTGGGCTGAGATCAAGCCTGCCATCCATCATGGCAAAACCGTCGATGTCGAAAACGCAGAAACTAGCTCATTGAAGGGGGAGCTGACAGCAAGTCCCGATACCATAACTCAGATAAATGCGAAGCTATCAGCAACCGGTCAACGTGTTAAGACCCTTAGCTTGAAAGTAAGCAACGCGAAGATCATTTCCATAGATGGAAATTCCCTATTAAAGCTCGAAGATGCGCTTAAGGAAAAATGCGCCCGCATTATCCGTGAGAAAAAGGCAGCCGAGACTTACGATATAAGAATTGTTGAGAGTATTTTTGTCGCGGATGCCGTATATACCGGTCAGACTAATACAGGAGCAAACATTACCGTGAACGGTGATCTTGAAAAATTAGTCACTACGGGAATCACGTTCGGTGCGTCAAATGACGCCATGACAAAACAAACGGGGCAGCAGATTACCTACGGTGTCCGCTGGCCGACGGTGCTGAGCGACTCACAGCGGCGCAAGCTAAATGAATGAGAAAATGCCCCCGAATAGCGCCCGATAAACCGGATTGGACTAAACCGCTTCGCGGCAATCCTGTGATTTAGGCATCGATTCTCCAATACCAAAGGGTTCGTTGGTGGCGACTGCTCGCTGCCTCCACTGACCTGACAACTCCACCCGCGAGACCATGTGCCGGCGCCATGTGGCGCTGTCTGCTTGCACAGGAGTTGTCCATGAGCCCGCTTCGTCGTCGGCTGGTCGAAGATATGCAAATCCGCAACCTTTCGGGGCATACGCAACGTGCGTATGTCGAGCAAGTCGTCCGGTTTGGCCGGTATTTTCGCAGATCACCTGAACATCTCGGGCCAGCCGAGATCCGGACGTATCTGCTCTACCTAACGCAGGAGAGACATCTCGCAGCCAGCTCGATCATTGTCACGGTCTCGGCCCTGCGGTTTTTCTACACCGTTACCCTCAAGCGACCATGGGCTGTTGAGGACGACATTCCCACCAGCCGTAAGGCGAAAAAGCTGCCTGTTGTTTTGAGCCAGGAGGAAGTCGCGCGCTTCCTCGGCGCGGTGGACAATCTTAAGCACCGCGTGCTTCTGACCGTCTGTTACGCGACCGGTCTGCGGGTCTCCGAAGCGGTCCGCCTCAAGCCCGCTGCGATCGATAGTCAACGCATGGTCATTCGGGTTGACCAGGGCAAAGGCCACAAAGATCGCTATGTCATGCTACCGCCCAAACTGCTAGCCATGCTCAGGGACTATCGTGCCAGAGTTTCAAGGCGAACGCCGTGCGATTGCAATTGCATGCATTGGCCTACAACCTCGCCAACTTCTTGCGCACATTGGCGCTGCCCGAGGCGGTCAGCCACTGGTCCATGACCACGTTGCGCGACCGGCTGGTGAAGATCGGCGCGAAGATCGTCCGCCACGGTCGCTCGATCACGTTCCAGATGGCCGAGGTCATGGTGTCCCGCACGCTGTTCCAGCAGATACTCGATGCCATCGCGGCGTTGCGTCCATTACCGCCGGCGCGATGCTGAGCGTCGCCGCAGGCACTGGAGGCGCAGACTGTTGGCGGGGGAACTGTGTTCGTTTGTCGCCCGACCCAGCCGAATCTCCGCTCGGACAGCAATCACCGACCGGTGACGCTGGTCGCGGGTGCCCTCCCGGCATTTCTGCCGTTGAAGAGGCCGGCGGCTGGTGGGCAGACTACCTCCCAGATGGCCAGATGGGCTGGTCATCTGGGGAATCCCGGTTCAGTGGACAGGCTGCCGGGAGGGATGGTCCTCGCGGCTGGGTGGGAGTTGCGGCACCAATGCTCGACAATACCATGAAAACCGTATCGTTAATTTCCGCCGTGATGGCGGTGCTAGTCTCGGCGGCAAGCTTCTTCATCGACTCGCGCTTAAAGGCGTCCGACGCCGAACTGCGAGCCGTCAAACAATCCGTTGAAGAGGCAGACAATAAGACCCGAGCGGCGATTGCCCGGTTAGAAGCCGACGCTAAGATGCTGGTCGCTCAAGCTCAAGTTAGAGCCGCGACTGTTGAAACGGCTGCGGCCGAGATGAAAAACAAGAAGGATGAATTCGAACTTGCAGCCCGTCTGCAGGTGAGCTTCGGATTGCCACTAGCTCGTGCATTTGCGATCAACTTCTCCACACATAACCAAGATTTTGCAATGCCGACGACGGAATTTAGTGACGAAATCAGGAAGGTTCTGCCAGGTTGGCAAGCGCGGAAGGAGTTGATGACCGGCGATGCCTGCGGCCCTCAGGGATTATTGGCACGCCAAGTTATCACGCTCGAAATCCGGAATGTCGGCGCTACTGACGCCGAGAATATAACGGTGCGTTTCGTACAAAAGGCGACGCCGCATGCCGAATCCACAAAGGGCTGGCAGGAAATGTCTCCCCAGAGAAAGCCTGTACAGTATTACGACATAATCCAGGACGGCAGCGGCTGGAAGAGTTTTGACATGATTGTTAGGAACCTTCCTGGGTCCCGTAATGCTGACAAGACGAAAAGTGCATTTACCGTGGTCCTCGCGAGTGTCTCGGGTGGAACGTGGTTCTATGGAACGGTGTTCGTTCCAGTTGAGATATCTTGGTCGGACCCAGTAACTAATAAGCGGCAGACGGCGCAGATCATTGAACCGGAGAAGCCTATGCTCCGGTCGGGCTTAACCGGAGCCGAGATCGGGTCCGTCCGGTCTACGTGTTAACAATTGAGAAATGCTAATGCGGGGATGCAGGGAGTATCCGGATTTCTGTGTGTGAGGCACAACCCACGCCAAGGAGGCGTGTACGTAGCACGCGAAATGTCCGGCGTAGGAAGCAAGTGATCTGTCCGGTGGATTCGACCCTTTGGAGGGTCGGATGCGCCGGACGGAGCAGCTGCAAGGCCTGAGGATGCTGAAACTCCGCGAGACCCTGACCCGCTGGGAAGCAGGGCACCTGAGCCAGCTTGAAGCCGCGGAAATTCTGGGCATGAGCGAGCGAAGCTTTCGCCGCTGGGCACGTCGGTTCGAGGCGGACGGAGAGGCCGGCCTGACCGACCACCGGTTGGGTCGGCGCGCCGGGCACGCGGTGCCGTCGGAATGGGAAAAGGAAGTCGCGCGGCTGTATCGCGGCCGGTACAAAGACCTGACCGCGAAACACTTTCACGAATATCTGACGCGCGACCACGGTTTCCGCTGGAGTTACAGCTGGACGAAGAGTTTCCTGCAAAGGGAAGGCCTGATCGATAAGGCCCCAAGGCGCGGCGCGCACCGGCGCAAACGCGACCGGCGCCCGATGGCGGGCATGATGCTGCACCAGGATGCCTCGCGCCACGTCTGGCTGGCGGGTCTTGGCGAACTGGACCTGGTGGTGACGATGGACGACGCGACCAGCGAGATCTATTCGGCGATCCTGGTGGAGGAAGAAGGCACGATGTCGAGCTTTCTCGGTCTAGCGGAAACGATCTCGGCGCAGGGATTGTTCAGTTCGTTCTACACGGATCGCGGCAGTCACTATTTTTTTTACGCCCGAAGCCGGCGGCAAGGTATCGAAGGAGGTCGTGACGCAGGTGGGACGGGCGCTGGCGCACCTGGGCATCAAACATATCGCGGCCTATTCTCCTGAGGCACGAGGCCGGTCCGAGCGTGCGTTCCGCACCATCCAGGGCCGTCTACCGAAAGATTTCGCCCTGGCGGAGATTGTCGATGACATCGTGGCGGCGAATCGATTCCTTCGCGAGGTGTTCGCTCCGATGTATAACCGCTTGTTCGCGGTGAAGCCGGAACTGGAGGAATCCGCGTTCGTTCCGGCAGGTGATCTTGCCTGGCGGGACGTGCTGTGCGTTCAGGAAGAACGTGTCGTGGCGCCGGATAACACGGTGTCGTGGAACGGGCGGCGGTTGCAAATCCCGTCACATCCATCGCGTCCGCATTTTGTGCGGGTCACGGTGCGGGTGCATGAGTACCCGGATGGCGCGCTGGCGATCTTTCATGGTCCGCGCTGCCTGGTGCGCTGGACGCCACCGGAAGCGGCCGAGCTTCCGGTGGCGAAACCATCCCGGCGCGGTGCGTCATGAAGCAAGATTGTTCACCGCCTCGCCCGGTTCCAGCATCGCGCGGGCGGGGGCACCGGTTCAAGGACGCTTCGCGCCGGCTGCGCCGGTTGCCTTCGGCATCCTTGAGCCGGTGCCCCCGCCCGCGCGAAAGGAACTGTATGGCCGGGACGGAGGAACAGGCGCTTCGACCGAACCGAGGAACATCAATGGGCGTGGGGTCCGTAAGCCGCTTTCGGACTTGGCGTCTGGCTCCGGCGACCCCAGGCTGGCCATTCATGGCCGCTGTCAGGGGCTCGGGAACGAAACCGGAAAAGCGGTCAATTAACTTGCTACCTAAACCGGACAACTATCGGTGCTGTTAACACCCACGCCAAGGAGGCGTAAGATGCCGAGTAAAGCGGAGCACGTCGAGCGCGAAGTTGCCAGACGGCGGAAACCCTGATGCAAACCGATCGCTCCGGCTGCCCTCTGGTCCCATCCCCATATGCCGATTGCTCTATCTCGCAAAGGATAGATTCTGAAACTGAGCCAAAGAAGCCTCTTTTCAATGGGCTGCAAGTTTCAGAAGTCTGCTTCAAATTAGACGCGAAATCGTACTATGGCTGACGTTGTAGCTGCGGCCAATATCACGCATCGGCTCGCCGTTGTCGCGTCGCCTGACGGCTTCCTTCATCTGGTGCGGCGTCAGCTTGGGCGGTCGCCCCATCTTCACGCCACGCGCCACGGCACGGGCGCGGCCTTCACCTGTCCTCGCGCGGATCAGCTCGCGTTCGAACTCGGCCAGCCCGCCGAGCACGGTGAGCATCAACCGCCCGTGCGCGGTCGTGGTGTCCGCCCATGTGTCGCCGAGGGATCGAAAACCCGCCTTGCGGTCGGTGATGGCAGCAAGGGTGTTCAACAGGTCGCGGGTCGATCTGGCTAGACGGTCTAGCCTTGTCACCATGAGCACGTCGCCGTCCTCAAGCGCGGCCAGCACCTTGCGAAGCTGGGCGCGGTCGGTCTTGGCTCCGCTCGCCGTCTCGCGGAACACCTTCTTGCATCCGGCGCGGGTAAGCTGGGCAACCT
>Ga0082335_1001060_pt1 | contig 62983 bp, 61 predicted proteins | sample Subgrocontami58m_FD_72375 | JGI IMG/M metagenome (GOLD analysis project Ga0082335, IMG submission 72375) | Subsurface groundwater microbial communities from S. Glens Falls, New York, USA - GMW37 contaminated, 5.8 m (SPADES assembly) (version 2) ... | reverse complement strand
GCCCACGGGCAATGACAACGGGGGCGGTCTACGACCAAGTGCCGAGCAAATGGATCCAATAATTTCATTCAAGCTATGAAACCCGCCATCAGTCACATTGAATACCCTACCTGCCGCCGCGGGATGAGAAACAGCCAGCGCAGCCGCACGACCAACATCCTTATCATAAACCAGCGTTCGCCGATTAAGCCCACGCCCAACAGGAATAAACGGAAAATGGGGCGGAAAATGGGGGACATGACAAAGTCGTGTCCCCCTTTTTCCCACCGCCAAAGCCCTCGTCAGCCGTTCATAGTTTCCCTTGATGCGCGACCCATAAACCGCTCCCAAACGTAAAACGGTGCCTAACGGTTGACCGTCAGCGCCCCTCGCATTCAAGACAATCTCTTCGGCAGCACATTTGGTCTGAGCATAAAAAGTGTCAGGATGAGTCGGCGACATCTCATTGAGCACACGACCTTCTGAAGGCCCATACACCGCAATCGTACTGAACAAGACAACGCGCTTCACGCCCGCCTTAATTGCAGCTTCAACTACCTTCGCTGTACCACCGATATTTACGCGCTCGTATTTTTCACGCAATTCAGACGGCGGATTGACAATGTGCAGGAGCGCCGCCATATGAACGACTGCATCCACTCCTTGCATCGCCGCCTGCACGGCAGAAGCGTCAGTTACGTCACCCATCCGTGCTTCTATATCATCAGGCCAGATACCAACAGGCGGTGCATCCAGTGACAGTGTGCGGATAGAATAACCCTCAGAGTGTAAGGCTTTAACGACAAGGGGTCCCACGGCACCAGTAGCGCCGGTCATTAATATGCAAGGAGAATCAATCATGCTAATGCCTGATTAAAATGCGAGAGAATTTGTTCTGCTGCTTTTGAAACAGAAAAAGTATTTTCCAAGAGGGTGCGGGAGTTTTTACCTAACTGTCGGCGGCAGTTTTCCTCTCTAACTAATCTTCTGGCATGAGTAGCAAACAGATCATCTTCACCATTCATACAGACCAGACCAGCTTGTTGCCTTTCAAGAATTTCTTTCAAATCATTACCTGGGTTTATACTGGCCAGAATGGGCTTGGCATGATACATATATCCAAGTAGTTTACCTGGAAAATTCTGTGTCCTTAAACCACGATCTAGTGATATCAACCCCACATCAAACTCGGAAAGCATGGATAAATATTCTTGCTGCCCCACCGCATCGTGCATGGCAATATTCGTCAATCCATTTGATGCAATAGCAGATTTCAGCCTGGGAACTTCGCTTCCGTCACCTAGCAGCAGAAAATAGGCGGTTTTCTCATTCCTCAAATTCTTTGCCAGGCGGATAATATTGTCCACGTCCTGTGCCACGCCGATATTGCCACCATAAAAAAAGACGACCTTCCCCTGTAATCCTAAACGTTCACGGTGTGCACCCGGCTTGAGATTACCTTCTTGCAACGTAGCCCAGTTATAAAGCACTTCTAACTGATATTGCTTATCAAGACCATGTTCTCCAAAATAGCGCAGGTTCGCAGGTGACTGAACTCCGATAATATCTGCTGCATCGTAATTCTGTCGTTCCTTAAATTTGAAATAACTGTAAATAATGCCACGCCGCAAAACGCCGGCATCCAGCGCCCATTGAGGGAAAATATCCCTGAGAATCAAATATGATGGGCAGGAAAAAAGTCTTTTCAACCTTTTTACAAACGTCCCAAAAAAAATGGTGGGAGAGTAGTAGATGATCAAATCACAAGAATTTTCCTTGAAGAAACGCCTTCCTCTCTTCCAAATTATTTCTGACAGTCTGGCTTCATTGACACCACGGATCAACTTGGATGCTGTTTTTATCTTACCGGTGCGTACCCGTAAGACCTTAATGCCGTTTTCGCATGTTATTTCCGTATCGCTTAGGATGTTTTCGTCAGGTGCAACTACGATAGGCTCATGTCCAAGGCGTTGTAGTTCTACCGCAAGATCATAAAATAATTTGGCACTCGACATGGTACTGGGCAGATAATAAACGACTAGGAGCAAGATTCGCATGAAAGTATCTGATAATAAATTGGATTCATATGGGACTCTTTCTTGGCGGACTACTTATGCCAAACTGTCCGATTCACATAATCAGTATAGCTCATGATGATCCGGAGCACTTTCTTAGAAACGTTTTCCCCATCGTAGTCAGGAACGATATTGAATGGCCGACTTGTATTTGCATAATGGACAGTAGCAACACCAATGGATTCAAGTACCCTTTCTGCCTTCAGTCCACTCATTATCAAGGTGCCTTCATCCATACCTTCCGGACGTTCATGGGCCTGTCGGAGCATCACGGCAGGAAAGCTCAGAACGGAAGATTCCTCCGTAATGGTGCCACTGTCGGAAACGACGCAAACGGCACTCATTTGAAGTTTCACATAATCCAGAAAGCCAAGGGGTTTCAGAAACTGTATTCGGTGATCCAGTTTTTTCATGCCGAGACTTTCCATGCGATTTCTGGTCCTCGGATGTGTAGAAACGATCATTGGCAAATCGTACTTTTCCGCTATCGCCTTCAGCGACACCATCAGATCGGAAAAATTGACGACACTATCGATATTCTCTTCCCGGTGAGCGCTGACAACAAAGTAACGTCCCGGTTCCAATTGCAGGCGATTCAGCACGTCTGACGCGTCAATCTTTTGCCTGTAATGGGCAAGTACTTCTTTCATGGGCGAGCCAGTTTTGATAACTGTCTCCGGTTTAAGACCCTCAGCCAGAAGATATCGGCGCGCATGCTCTGTATAAGGCAAATTAATGTCGCTGATGTGGTCAACAATTTTTCGATTTATTTCCTCAGGAACCCGCTGGTCAAAGCATCTGTTTCCTGCTTCCATATGAAAAATCGGGATCTTGCGCCGTTTGGCCGAGATGGCTGCAAGACAACTATTGGTATCCCCAAGGAGTAGGAAGGCCTCCGGCTGCGTAGCGGCAAATACCTCATCCGCTTTCGCAATCACATTACCAATTGTCTGCGCCACAGTATCGCCGGCAGCATTCAAGAAATGGTCGGGCTTTCTAATATCCAACTGCTGGAAAAAAATCTCGTTCAACTCATAATCATAGTTCTGCCCTGTATGGACAAGAATGTGCTCTGTATGCTGATCGAGCTGATGAATCACCCTGCTCAACTTAATGATTTCTGGGCGAGTCCCAACCATGGTTAATACTTTTAAAGCCATACGCTGACTGCTTCCTCTCTTCAAAACCTCATGAGATGTAATAATGTTGGTTCGCCATAAAATCGCTGTGCATCATCTCAATCAGTGTATCCCATGCTGGCGGCTGATATCCGGTCGCTTTTCGAAAAATGGTAGAATCCAAGGAACGATCCTGCACAAAATCGTCGTACGGTGTGATCTCGAGCGCCTTGCCATACCGCTCCGCAACTATACTGAGCAGTTCGTGCTTAGAGATCGGTGCCGAAGAAACATGATAGACGCCGCTCAGTTCAGAATTCGGCAGCACATAATTATGTATGATTCTGGCAAGCTCAATCGTAGGAAAGCCCGAGTAGATGGCTTTTCGGAAGCCGCGCACCTTCTGCGTCTGGGCAAGAAACCATTCAATCAGCCCGTATTGCCCCATTAACTCATGCCCGATGATGGACGTCCGCAGGGTAACACAGTGAGGATTGGCGACCTCTCCAAGGAATTTTGTTCGGCCATAAAGATCCTCGGCATTAGACTGGTCGTTCTCTGTATACATGCCTTTCTCTCCGTCAAAAACACAGTCAGTGCTGATATGTATGAACCGAGCGCCAGCCACGCGACTGATAAGAGAAATGCGGTGAGGAAGCAGGGCGTTAACCGTAATCGCTGTAAGCGGATCATCGGCAAGAGGAAGCTGCTTAATAATACCGATGCAGTTGATGACAACATCCGGCTGGATGGAAGCTAACGCGCCGATGACGCTGTCGAAATTGTGCATGTCAACACTGTCGGGACAGAACCTGGCAAGCAAATCTTCCGTAAAGTGCTTTTGTAACCCAGACAGACTTCGAGCAGTGGCATACACATCATATTCCTGGTACGTGGAAAGATGCCGCAAAAGCAAGTGACCTAACATACCGGTGCCACCCAAAATTAAAATTCGTTTCTTTTTATTCATGATGCCGTAGGCCTCTTATAAAATTATCTTACCCGTTTCGATAGCAGCCCTGACAAAATCAAGTTTTAACAACAATCCCATTAGTCCATCCTCGTCAAGACGACGAGTATTATGAGAGTTATAATCTTCCTGACACGAGACTTTGGTCTCACCCTCCGTAAAATAACAGGAATAGTTCAAATCCCGTACATCAGAAGAAATCCGGTAATACTCGTCCATATCCTCGGCCTTGGCCATTTCCTCCCTTGTCAACAACGTTTCATACAACTTTTCCCCGTGCCTGGTACCAATAATTCGAATTTCATTACTTGCTTTAAAAAGTCGTTTCAGGGCATTGGCCAAGGTCTCAATAGTTGCCGCAGGCGCCTTCTGGACAAATATATCTCCGGGATTCCCATGTGTAAACGCATATACTACCAAATCCACGGCATCATCGATAGACATCATGAAGCGCGTCATATTTGGATCTGTCACGGTTATGGGGGTTCCTGAGAGGATCTGATTGATGAAGAATGGGATCACAGAGCCGCGAGATCCCATAACATTACCGTACCGTGTTCCACAGAAGATCGTGCTTGAATCCCCGTGTGCCCGTGCTTTGGCAACCATCATTTTTTCCATGAGCGCTTTGGACATGCCCATAGCATTAATTGGATAGACAGCCTTGTCCGTACTCAGGACAATCATGTTCTTGACCCCACAGGCCAATGCAGCATTCATTACGTTTTCCGCACCCAATGTGTTTGTGCGAACAGCTTCTAATGGGAAAAACTCACAAGATGGCACTTGTTTGAGCGCAGCAGCATGAAAAACAAGATCAACGTTCCTCATTGCGCTAAGAATGCTGTCATAATCCCTCACATTGCCAAGATAGAACTTCACTTTGGCGTTCTGCAGGGCATTGCGCATCTCATCTTGCTTCTTTTCGTCGCGGGAAAAAATGCGGATTTCTTTGACATCAGTTTCCAGAAAGCGTTTTAAAACAGCATTCCCAAAAGTACCGGTACCGCCAGTAATCAGAAGTATCTTGTTTTTGAACATCTGTTTTCTATTAACCTTCTTTTTGTATGTTTATTTGTCATTATTAGCAGTTTATAGTAGTGCAGGTATTATTGCAGGGCTTTTTGAAATTCGTCCACGGTCTTTTGTGCACAAATTTCCCAAGAGAATCTGGATGCGGTGTCTTTTGCAACACTGGACATTTTTATCCTTTCAGCTTGTCCCATAGATATGACAACCTGGATCTGTTTTGCTAGTGTAGTAAAGTCCCTAGATGGATAATATAAGGCAGCCGACCCGAAAATTTCCGGCAAGCAAGGATTATCCGATGATATACACACACAGCCATGAGCCATCGCCTCCCCGGCAGTCATACCAAAAGATTCAACACGACTAGTCATTATGAAAGCTGTGCAATTCTTGAAGTACCAAGACATAGCAGAATCATCGAGCTTCCCAGTCCATTGAATCCGTTCCAAGACTCCCAATTTTCCAGCTAATTCCTTTAATTTTACAAAACAGGGGCCCATCCCAGGATCAACATTTCCACCAATGACTAATTGCACGGACCGTTCTGTTTTCAGAATGGCTAACGCCCGAATAACATCTTCCAATCCGCGGGCTGGTCGAAGCGAGCCAGCAGTAAAAAGAAATGGTAATGATTTCAGTGACGCAATGGCGTCAGGTTCACCTACCGCGACTTCGTCACTATTGGGATCAATGCCATGATAGACAAGACCGACCCGATCCGATTTGATCCTCCATTTCTCAGTCAAATACGTTTTTACAAATTTAGAAATGGCGATCACTCTGTCTGCGCGTCTGCATGCATACAAATTTGCAGTGTAACGTCCGATATTTTTTATGCACTCCTTCGATGGATTCCCCTGAAACGGAACAACGAGCGGCTCCATATTTTGTATCATGATGACTATTGGCGTTTGTCCGCAGTTGAGCCACATGGCTGATGGAATGAAGACCACATCTGGTTGGCGCGTGGCCAATTGATTTTTTAACCAACTATTATTTTTATACACATTACCTGCCGGAATATTATGCAATGTGTACGCATTACCGGTAAAGACATCAGCATGACCAGCAGGCATATACACTTCCAAGCTATCAACCCGTTTATCTTTCGCCATTAATGGCAGGATTCTTTGTAGGTATTTCCGATACCCCCCGCTCATCCCTCCAGCAGTTAAATTAACAATTGCAATCCGCAAAATTATTTCCCTAGCCTATGCACTCCAAATTCCAGTGACGAATAATTGCATCTATGATTCGGATAAAGATAGATTAAGAGCTTAAGACTTCCTGATAGAGTTTGAAATACTCTTGAGCGATGACTTGCGATTGAAAACGCTTTACATTCTGAAAGCCTAACTTAATTAAGTTATCTCTGAAATCATGATCACGAATCACTCTCATTATTCCGGCACGAATACTCTCAACATCGTAAGGATCAACAAAGCAGGCACCATCTCCAGCAACTTCTGGCATCGAAGAAATATTGCTTGTAATGACTGCTCTTCCCGTTGCCTGAGCCTCTATAATTGGTAGCCCAAATCCCTCGTCTGTTGATGCGAAGATAACTATATCGCAATCCTTATATTCTTGCAGTAACTCAACCTCAGAAATGTTAAATACTGACGTGAAATTAACATGCTGTTCCTCAAGTGCCATTTTTTGTCCTTCGGATAAAACACCAACAATCCGCAAATGACAATTAACACCCAGCAAAGCCTGTATTAGGCGATTAATGTTCTTGTTTTCGGTAACACCGATCTGCAGAATCCTTGGCCTATCAACATTAAATATCTTGTGGTTTGGTTTGAAGTTGTCAGAAATCGGGCAATAAACTACCCTAACGTTATCTGCATCAAATTTAATATGCTGTAATAATTCATTTTTAGTTGATTGAGAGATAACGGTAATCAAGCTAGACCTCTTCGCTGGAAGCCAATACCATAAGACGTAAAATAGCCACTTCTTCCATCCATTCAGCCTTTTAAGCGTTCCAACATCCATTATAGATAAAAGTGTCCTTTTCTTTCGCAATAGATACGTAACATAATGGACATCTCCTGTTACATGATTTATATCTCCCTGACGAAAAAAGGCTTCTATGATGTTATAAACACGTGGTAAAAAACCTCTGCTTTCAAAACGCGATACTGAGATCTTACTTTGAATATCCACTGGCAAAAACTTACGAACCGCATCAAATACCTTTTCAATGCTAAAACTGCCATGTAGTAATGGGCGTCGCTGATAGAAAGTTACGACCAAGCAAATCCTCAGTAATGTGAAACCAGCATTATTTGAAAGGGTAATGTACCAGGGCTGTCGCCTTACCGTTCGTTACAATTTATATCCAGCTTCCTGCGCATCTGCGTAAAACATTTTAACAGTTTCTAAAGAATAATCACCCAGATTTTTTCCTATCATGCTTAGTTTCTTCAGGATATCATTTGTCGCCGTAATGATATGGCAGCCGATAGTTTCAGCTTGAAAAATATTGAGTAATTCGCGCGGGCTTGCCCAAATGAGTTCAGCATTTGGTGTCAGGGACAACAACTTAACCGCCGCCGCCATCATGGGAACCGGATCACGCCCAGTGTCTGCAATCCTACCGGCAAACACAGAAATGCAGCAAGGTGCACCTGTAGCCACCGCTAAAACTACATCTCGCACCTGCGCCAAAGTCAGGAGAGCGGTCACATTAATCTTAACCCCGTCATGCGTCAGTCTATTAACCAAGTCATATGATGTTTCTCCTCTGGTGTTTGTCACCGGAATCTTGACGTACACATTTTTGCCCCACTTGGCTATTTCACGCGCCTGACGCTCCATTTCAGGGAAATCATCGGAAAAAACCTCAAATGAAACCGGCCGGTCTGGAATAACCTCCAGAATATCTTTGGCAAAGACTTCGTAATTAGCAATGCCCGCTTTTCGCATCAATGTCGGATTGGTGGTGAAACCTTGGACGTATGGTCTTGCGTACATCTCAAGCATTCCTGTTTTATCCGCCCCATCGGCAAAGATCTTCACTTTCAGCTCTTCAATTTTTTTCATTGCTTTCTCCATTCAAGATAATTAATGCAGCTTCATGTAACGATGATACTTTCATCGCAATTGATTGCGGTTGCTGCTCATCGTAACCGTAGTCAATAAAAAAAGTCCTACACTCCGCCGCAATTCCCGCCTCTACATCGCGCCATCGGTCACCAACCATGTAGCTTGAAGCAAGATCGACATGGAACTCACCTGCACCAGCGAGCAACATCCCCGGCCGCGGTTTACGGCAAGCACAGCAATCTCCGGTATCGTGGTAACACATGATAAAGCGATCTATCGGAAGACGCGCTGCCAGATAGTCGTTGATCGCCTCAACAGTCTCCTGTGTCGTTGTACCTCTAGCGACATCCGGTTGATTAGACACGACGATCAATACGAAACCCGCCGCTTTCAAACGCTGCAATGCTTCAAGCACGCCGGACAAAATCTCGACTTCAGTTACGCTGACAGGTGGATAAGGCCGACCGGCAAGAACCACGGCACGATTCAACACCCCATCACGATCAAGAAAGACCGCCCTGCGTTTCATTCCACCCACACCCCTTATTTGACTACTGATTCCCACTTGGTCTGATTTGCCTTCAGCTTCGGATGTGAGACCAACAAATGCCACACTATCGCCTGGAATGCCTCGGAATGAGGCGTTATGGTTTCGGAATTAACCGTTGGTACAATCACGCACGCATCCGCCACCTGCGCTGTGTAACCACCATCCCGCCCAACAACGCCCGCAATCTTGGCGCCAACCGTCTTGGCATACTGCAATGCCATCACCAGGTTCGGACTGATGTTTTTCTCCAAGTTGCCGCCGCCAACGGAAAAAATAAATAGCGCATCCTTGACAGAGAGCTTGCTCGTTTTCAGCCACTCAACGAAGATCGTTGCCCAACCTTCATCATTGGTGCGCGCCGTCAGTTCCGAAACATTGTCTGTCGGTGCATAGGACTCGATTCCGACAATCTTACGAAAATCATTCACGGCATGAGAGCAGTTACCCGCACTACCCCCCACACCGAGAAAAAAGATCCTCCCACCATCCTGCTTAATGGTGGCCAGTAAATCCGCCATCTTTTCTATCGCCCCAACATCAATCTTGTGAAGGATGTCAATTGACTCATTAACATGCTGTTTTGCGTAACTCATACATTACCTTCCTTTTTGAAATACTCTATGGTTTCATCCAGCCCCTTGTGGGAACCAATTTCATAAAATCGTTCAAACACCTCGTGGCCCGCCAACAACCCATGAAGCGCAAGTTCGTGATAGATGTCCGCCAAATCAAAAGGCTCATTGATGGGCGCATTCTCCAGAACCGAAGCAGACAACACCCCAAACCCATAGTCAATGTACGCCATTTCCGGGCGGGGTAGCTGTTTGTTGTATTCGGCGATACAGCCATCGCATAGCAATACATTGCTTTTGTCCCACTGATCATCGTTCTTCAGCACCGTCATAAGTGCCGGCTTGCCAAGTGCGAGGAAGTCCTTCTCCACAGCTAGAAAATCGATTGGCAGATAAGAATCACCGTAAAAGACAAAAAACTGCGCACCCAATAGCGGCAAGGCTTGCCTCAAGGCGCCGCCCGTGCCAAGCAAACGCGGGCCGTCCCATGAATAACGAACTTCCAAGCCATGAGCAGAACCATCACCCACAACCGCCTCTACTTGGTCACCCAAATAACCAAGACACAGCACCACGCGGGTGATACCTTGTTTCCGCAGATAATCCAGTTGTCGAACTATAAAAGGCTTGCCCGCCACATCGACAAGTGACTTAGGAATTTCTTTGGTAATCGGGTGCAACCGGGTCGCCAGACCACCTGCCAAAATAGCCACCGGCAGACTCATGAAAGAACCACCTTTGTTCCCTCAAAATCGTAGCCGAAGCGCACTTCCTCCAATCCCGCTTTGCTCATGGCATGACGCAGTTTGTTGCGGTCAGTCGCATAGAACATCAGGAATCCGCCTCCGCCTGCCCCTACCAACTTGCCGCCCACGGCACCATTCTTTAGGCCAAGTTCATACCATTCATCAATCTTGGGGTTACTCATCCCTCCCGAGCGTCGCTTTTTATGCTCCCAGTGCTCATGCATCAGCTCACCAAACTTCATAGTAGCACCCGCCTCAAGCGCATCTTTGCTGCGATAGCCAAGCTCTTTCACAAAATGGAGATTTTGCAGCATTTCGTCATCACTACTCTGGGTGCGTGTGTTTTGATCCTTGAGAATGCCGCTGGCGCTGCGGGAATAACCTGTAAAGAACAGCAGGATGTTGTCTTCGAGGTCAAATAGGGTGTCCATAGATATTTTGAGCGGCACAGCGGTCACGCTGTCATCTTTATGGAAAGTAAAACAGGTTAAACCGCCATAGGCAGCAATGTACTGATCCTGCTTACCAATCGGCTCACCCAACCGGTCAATTTCTATGTGACAGGCCATTTCCGCCAATTCTTGGGGATGAATCAATTGGCGGCGATGGGCATACAACGCCTTGAGTAAAGCCGTTGTAAAGCTACCCGATGATCCTAAGCCCGTTCCCGCAGGAATGTCAGCCAAGGTGGTAATTTCGATTTGAGGTGTGCGCAAATTTTGCATCAATAGCGCTTCACGGATGATCCGATGCTTCACGTCTTTCGCCGAGGCAACATGCTCCAGCTCTGAGTATTTAAGATAAATTGCCTCGGTAAAAGGGCGCATCACGGTCACATATACATACTTGTCGATTGCTGCAGCAATCAAGAAACCCTCGTGTTCACGGTAGTAGGAAGGCAGGTCAGTCCCTCCACCACCGAGAGTAATGCGTAAAGGACTACGCGCAATAATCATAGCCCGACTCCTTGTAAATTATTTCAATCACCTTCAACGCCTCATAGGCATCTTTCAAGCCCGCTGATGGTTCTCGCTCCAACCGAATGTCCTCATAAAACTCCGCCAACTCCACTGCCCAAGAATCGTCTTCCATCGGGTACTCCCAACTAGTTGTCTCGGGTGGACCCATCTCGGGCAGCATCTTGTAATACGTCAGCCGCTCAACCCCATAACTCCCACCCAAACCAGAAATTTCCAGTTTGGCATCGCGACCATAGATTTCCATGGAAAACAGGTTCTTCCACTCGGTGCAACTCGCATGTAGAAAGGCAACCTGCTTTGTCGCTGTTTTCAACAGCATGAAGCCATTGTCGTCCACCGGCATATTCCAGTAATAGGTATGGGCAAAACCCTGAACATCTGCAAAATTGCCCAGAAACCAACGCGCAAGATCGATCAGATGCGGCCCTTGGTCCATCAACTCCCCGCCCCCGCAAAGCTCCGGCTTCGCCCGCCACTCTTTCTCGTAACCAACCCTTCCTCCGTGACCGTAGCGGGCTCGGATGAACATCAAGTCGCCCAAGGCCCCGGCCTCAAACAACTCCCTTGCCTTGCGGAAGGCGCGGTGATAGCGGTGGTTAAAGCCGACATGCACTTTCACCCCACGCCGCTCAGCTGCCGCCATTACCGGTTCCAGTTCTTCTGGATTGCGCGCCGCAGGCTTCTCCACCAGCACATGCTTGCCCGCCTCAATCGCGGCCAGAGTAATCTCCGCCAATGAATCATGCAGCGTGGCTATGATCACGATATCTACCTCCGGCAGGAACAATAGCCCCCGCCAGTCGCTGAAAACCTTGGCCTCACTTTTACCAGCCAGTACCCGCGCGCAGCCCTCATTAATATCTGCGCAGGCGACCAACCGCCCAGCACCCAAAGCCTTGGCCCGTTTCTGGCCGATCAGGCCGCAACCAATAATTCCTACACCGTAACTCATTTATCGCCCCACGAAAAACCACGATCCCTTCCAGCAATACGCCGCAGTGTATAAACATCGCTGGTGCGCAATTCGTCTAGGTTTTCTGCCCAATGCTCCCAGTTGTCCCAAACAGCACTGATCAGTTTACCGGTGATACCGTTACTGACATCAGACGCTAGAAAGACGGCAAGCTCTGCACCTTGATCAAAACCTGATCCCCCCGATTCTTTCTGCTTGATCGACTTATCGAAAAACGCTTGACCAACTTTTTCTGGGCCGGCAGCAAGCACTTCATCGAGCATACGGGAATTCAACGCGCCAGGAGCAATTGCATTCACATCGATGTTGAACTCGCGCACTTCCTCTGCGAGCGTTTCCGCAAAACGCACAATTGCTGCTTTTGAGGCAGCATATGCACTAATATTTGGCATCGGATTCGTGGCCCCACCGCCGGAAAGCTGAATGATCTTACCTTTTTGCTGCCCTTTCATGGCGGGCAATACCGCTCTACACATCAATATCGAACCAAACAGGTTAATCTCGATTGCTTTGATCCACTGCGCCCAATCGATCTCTTCGATTGGCCCCATCGGTCCATAGATACCAGCGTTGTTAACCAGAATGTCGATTCGGCCGAAGAGCTGCAAAGTGACCTTAAGCAATTGCTCAACACTCTGTATATCTGATACATCTACCGATATCACCTCAATGACCTGCCCCGGCACCAATCCGCTGGTCAGTTCCTTCTGTGCTTTCGTCAGAAGATCGCCATTCCGCGCGCACATGACAAGCGAGGCGCCGGCATTTACATATTTACGCGAGATCTCCAGACCGAGGCCCTGATTGGCACCGGTGATAATTGCTACCTTCCCGTTCAGTGTAAATGACATCACGCCAACCTTTCTATTGAAGGGGTTCCAACCGCGATATAACGAAGTCCCGCCACCGTTTCCAAAGATGCAAGAAAACGATTCGGGTCGAGGACCAACAGACCTGGAGCAGCCCCGGCAAAAAGATCATTAGGGATTTCTTTATATTCAGGCCACTCAGTTCCAACCAACAGGATTTGAGCCCCCTCCAATGCCCTCAGCGCATCATCGAAACGCTGCACAAGACCATCCCACGCCAGTGGCAACGCTTTTACCGCTGGGTCATGCACCCTCACCCGGGCACCGCGCTCAATCAGCCAGTTACACAATTCAACCGCCAATGATCGGCGCAGGGTGTCGGTACCAGGTTTATACGTCAGCCCCCAAACAACGACAACCACACCATCAAGGCTTGGTAAGATTGCCTTCAACTTACGGTACACCCAGGTTTTGTGCAGATCGTTGCTCGTCTTAACTGATTCCAGCAAAGGAATCGAAAGCTGATGGTCATGGCTGGCTACTTTTAAAAACTCGATATCGCGCGCCAGAGTGCCACCGGCGAAAGCACCACCCGGCGACAGATAAGCCTTGGGTCCGATCCGCTGCTCCGACTTCAAACCACGCTCCACTTCTTTCACATCGGCACCAACCATCTCGCAAACAGCGGCAATTTCATTAGCGAACACAACAGAGGTAGCCAAAAATGCATTGATCGCATGTTTCGTCATTTCCGCCGACTCAACCGACATCCATTCAATCCTGTCAGTGATCGGCGCCAGTAGCTGCCCAATGCGCTTCCTATCCCTATCATGTCGCACACCTACAACAACGCGGTCAGGTTTTAGAAACACATCCAAGGCCTTGCCCAGTCGAAGATTTTCCGGTGAGTAAGCAAAGCTCAATGCCTTTTCAAGGCAGAGTTTGTCAGCAATCGCCTCCATCCGACGAATCGAACCCACCGGCATCTGCGAAGATACAAGCACGGTCGAATTGTTAGACAGAAAGGGCAGCAACTTCTCCACTTGAGCAACAACAAAATCGACATCCGCCACATCATCTTCATCGACTGGCGTGTCATAGGCAACCCAGAGAAGTTCGATGTCGCTTGGCAGTTCCTCAAGGCTAGCTGCAAATTGCAGCCGGCCAGAATCCAAGCCAGCCCTAATCATCTCCTCCAAACCTGGCTCGAAAATAGGTGGTTTGCCTGCCCGAAGCCATCGAATTACATGCTCATCAAAATCGAGACCAACAACCTCATGCCCGACCGAAGCAAGACATCCCGCGGTGACGGAGCCAAGATGCCAAAGACCCTGAACACAAACTTTCATCAGCGAGACTCCAGAACCCATTCGTTGCTTTTCAAGAACTCCACAGTTTTAACAACACCTTCGCTGATGGAATGCTTCGGCACCCACCCCAATGACCGGATTCTCTTAGTCTCCAGAAAGATAAATGGGTTATCGCCAATCCAACCGCGATCCCCACCTGTGTAATCCAGTCCAGGTTGTACCTCCAATACCTGGCTAATCCAACCGATGGAGTCATTTACCTCGCAATAGCCATCCACACCCAAGTTGAAAATATTGACCTTGTCAGTCGCCTTCCCAATGGCAACCTGCATTGCATCCAAACAATCTTGAACGTAAAGGTAAGATTTACGCTGCTTACCGTTGCCCAGAACCCGCAGTTGTGCGGGATCAGTTTTCAACTGCTTGTAAAAATCGAATACATGCCCATGGGTATAGCGTTCACCAAGAATCGAAACGAAGCGGAAAATCCAGGATTGGAAACCAAAGCCTTCACAATACGCAGCAATCAAACCTTCACACGCAAGCTTCGACGCGGCATAAAGGGATGTTTGAATAGGAAATGGCGCATCCTCCGGCGTGGGGATCACTGCCGCCTCACCATAAACAGACCCGGTGGAAGAAAATGCCATCCGCTTTATTCCATTGGCCCGCATTGCTTCGAGCACATTGTAAGTGGCGATGGTGTTTTGTTCTAGGTCCCTACGAGGATGTTCAGTACCAAAACGAACATCTGCATTGGCTGCCAGATGAAAGACAAACTCGCAGCCAGCCATTGCACTGGTAAGACTCGACAGATCAAGTGTATCTCCTCTCAGAAGATTGAAAGCTTCGCTGCGACTCGCATTTGTCAGAAAACGTTCGAATCCTGTAGACAGGTTGTCATAGACCGTAACTTCATGACCATCTTGCAGCAACCTATCCACCAAATTGCTACCGATAAAGCCGGCACCTCCAGTAACAAAAAACTTCATTCCAACTCCCTCATGGTTGCTCACCTGCCCTTACAAAAGTAAGGTGACTGTAGATTGGTACAATTTATCTTGCGCATAGAGATAATCGCAATTGGAAGAGCCAGGTATCCGTCGATCTTCCGTAAGTGGTATGACGGCATCATTGTCAATCATACAAACCGGGTGATACCCATTCTGCTCTAACAAGTATGCCAGCTCCTGACCGGTGTGGCCAAATGCTTTGAGCCGATTGGGCTCCACTTCCACCAAAATATAGTCCACGATACCGCTCTTTAGGAGCGCAGGTGCGCCCATAAGTGCATTAATTTCCGCACCTTCGATATCAAGCTTTAGCACTCTAACTCTTTGAATATTCTCGCGAAGCATAAATTCATCAAGGGTGATCGCAGAAACTTGAACTGTCGTCAATGTCTCAAAAGTAGCGTTTTCACGCAAGGCAGACCAGCCTGAATTGGTTGCAACATGGAATGAAACCACCCCTGATGACTGCCAAACCGCCGAATGATACACCCTGATGGGACCACCGGCTACTTCTGCAACACATTGACGAAAGCGTTCAAACATAACTGGCGATGCTTCAATGGCATGAACTTTTCCTTTGAAACCGACCCATTGCGCACAGACTACGCTGAAGTAGCCAACGTTTACTCCCACATCAATAACACAGTCCCCGGGGTTAAGTAATCGTTCCATCAAAAATGAGTATCCTGCCCCAACTTTTTGAAAGTAGTAATGAAGATCGTTTGGGTCTCCTGGGTCAAGTCGGAGCTTATACTCACCAATCCTCCTTTGTTTGAAAAATCCATAAGGCCTTATTCCAAGAACACGCGTCACCAGGTTTAACCAGCGCGTTTGCCCTCTTCGGAATGGCCACATGGGGATCAAAATCTCATAAAACGCCTGTCTCATGTTATATGGTGCCTCCAGGAAAAGTGTCAAATCAGTCTTTTTGCCTACAACCGCGCCTGTCCCTAACCCAAGTCGTAGTAAGTAGTAATAGTAAGGGCACTGTCAGGTTGCCCATATCCTGACAAGCGATGAGGCAAGTGAACCTATTCTGTCTTGCACATCACGGTCAAGGATTTTCCAGTTGCCATAATATATTGCGCACATTGCCGGGAGTAGCGCCAACGTCACCATGCTAAAACTCACCTGCCGCACCATGATGATACCGGATACCAACAAGAGGAGGACAGGCGGAATGATTGCCAGACCAATATGTTTGAACGCCAGTTTCGCGGAAAATCCGGCCAGCCGTTTATTGACAAATATCACTGGCAGGACCACTGAAGCCAATATCTCAGCAACGACACAACCAATACCAATACTAAGGATACCATAGAAACCGCTGAGACTATAGCCAACCAGAAAAAGTGCACCGGCACGAGTTATGGTAATAATCGTCTGGGCTCGCAAGTCGTTTATTCCCTGAAGATAAAGGCTTAGCCCCGCTCCAAAATTGGTGAGAGAAATTGCCACGACCAGCAGGAAGAACAGGACCGGGTTGAACGCAAGGTAGCCCTTTGTCCATAGCCGATATGTCGGCTCAATTATAGGCAACACCATGATTATTCCGAAATTGACGCAAATACCGCTAATGAACCAGTTCACGTTGAATGTGGTTGCCAATTTCTCTATTTCCCGCGTTGCATGAAACCTCATCATGTCGGGGAAGAGTGATGTGATGAAGATGGTCGTTACGGCGCCAGCCGTATTGGTCATAGTGCGGAGCGTGGTAAACAATGGGATGAGCGCTGAGGTAAATAGTGCGGAAATAAGGATTACCAGGCCGTTATTAGAGAGCTGTTGCCCGATGCTATTAAAGGTAAGTAGCAATGACTTCTGCAGACCTCGAAACCCTTCCTGCCATTGGGCAACGTGCCACCAAGGATAAAATTGCGGTAATTTCACTTTTATGTATCGAAATATCAGTAAAGACATTATCGATTGTATAACGGCGTACCACAAGCAGGCGGCAAGAATGCTTCCTCCAGCAAACGCTACGATAACAATTGAAAAAAATTGGATGAGGCGTATCGCTATTCCGAGCCACTGGCCCTCGTAAAGCATTCCGGTGGGAATCAAAATTCGTACGATGATACCCCCGACAGAACCAAACACAAGCCACATGGTCATCAAGAATAGTAACCCCATAGCGATCTGGTGCTCGACTATAATATGAGATGGAACGCCTAGAAACAGGGGCAGCGTACCGCTAGTAATTAACAACAGGCAAATACCAATCTCTACAAAACCGAGAATATAGGCGATTAGGAGGCTTGAGCCAAGTGTGCGCCTAAACTGGTTAATGTCCGTGTGATACTGAACATTAAGTTGGTTGCCTACATAATTCTGATGGCCAAGGTCAAGCGTCTGCAGCAGGTTGAACCCAGCCATCAGTGTCAGCCATAAACCATAACTGGCATTGCCCCAGTATTTCAGAAGAACCGGTACCAACACGATGGTCTGGCATAGGGTAACGAAAAAGGATAACGCCCCCACTGCCGTGTTCTTGAATGCGCGGTGTTCTATCGAACTTTTATTCATCCCGCAGCTTTCGTCCCTTCAGATAAATGTGTGAATTAGCCGCACTGTATCGTGCGAGAGATGTTTCCAAAGACTCCCATAAGATGGATTTCACAAGATAGTTGCGGATTTCATCAGCAAATGTCAGATAAACTGCATCAACATCCGGAAGAAAGTGATCCGTGAAGCAGGTGGGAGCTAAGTTGACAAAAAAACGGGGACATTTACGTGCTTCAGATCGCAACCGGGAGGCATGCAAGGGAATTTTAATCTTGTTGTCATACCCCGTAACCAGCGCATCCCAGTACTGCCCCCGAGAAAGTTTTTCTCTACCGGTACCGGAAGAGAAACCAGCGCGCTGGGAACTCATGCGGCCGGTTCCCAAGAAGTCCGGACAAAGTATACTCAATACTCCGCCGGGGCGCAGCACCCGCACGCATTCATCAAGGAACAGATGCGGGAAAACACAATGTTCCAACACATAATGGGAGAATACATAATCAAAATGGCTGGTTTCTGCCGGAAAGCGGGATATGTCTGCAATACAGTTGAATGTCGCATCGGGGAAGGTTACGCGATTTTCCTCAATTACCGCAGGAGAAAAATCAATGCCCGTATAATGTTTTGGAGAGATCCTGCCGGACTTTAGAATATTTGCTTTCCCGCACCCTACTTCGAGGACAGCTATTTTTTGCGATGCTTCTTTAAGAATATCGCTTGCTTCAAGCTGAGTTTCATCAGTCCATGTATCAGCAGTAAAGTCGATATCCCCATAGTATACTGGAGATGTCGCATAAAACTTCTTCATAGCTTCCTGCAATGCCAATAGTTGGGTGATACAACTTGCATCCAAGCATGATTTCCAGTTTATTTTTCGACTAGGTGTGCGCAAAGACTTGCTCGTATCTTCTTTATGAAATAATCAATGATATCGTTGAACGGGTAACGTTTTCTAAATGACAGGCCCAGCCAGACGACAAAACTCTTAATGCGTCCCAGCCGTATATATGCGGCGGAATCGTATGACTTTCACCTCAAATCCTTGACTGCGAAAACAAGCTCTTTGTCGCTTTCAAATAATGGTCTCGATGCGGAGAATTCCTGCGAATGATGACGCTCCACGATTATATAATCGAGCCTAAATTGCTTTGCAATCTCAACAAAATTGATTGGCTTTAGCGAGCGGAAGAAACGGGTCATATTGTCGCCCCCCGAAATTCCGGCCATTGCGTCCTGCTGTGCGAGTGTTCCATAAAGAGTTGTGTATCGAATATCGTACTCTCGAAATGCGTCCTCCAAAAAGGGGAAGCCATTACCGGTAAATATCGCACGGCGGGCCAATAACGGAATGTTCACCATCAATTCCTTGTTGTGATACACGCCGACAACGCTATCAGCTGGTGTTGTGGCTAAAAACGTGTAAAGAGTCTCATAGTGTCTGTAGAGATCGTAATACGGCCGATCGATCCGTGCGACCCCGACGCTGATAAGAATGGCAGCAACCAGCACGAACACTCTTGGCCTCAGTACAGGTAAATAGTTTGGCAATGTCACAATGCGATTTGTAAACCATCGAGTCTCACAAAGCATAATAACCCATAGAATTACCACCAGCCAGTAACCAAACTGGGAGAATCGGACAGGCCCAAGGATAGCCATCAACTTGCTTGGAAGAACACTAATAAAGATATATTGCAGCGCTACCGCGCCAACGTAAGTCAGAACAGACAGAGTTGAAATAGCCACTAAGAGCCGATTCCTAGTTGCGACAGCAAACCATAGCGGTACCAACATAAGTACCAGTATCCCTCCAAAGCTAACGTACCACGGAAAGGAGGACAAAGAACCGAAATGCGAAAGAAGGTAATGCGGGGCATGGGAATTAAGGACGTAAATGTTGATGAATTCTTGAGTGCCCAGTGATGCCGCGGACTGGAACACTATGGCCAAGATTAAAGCGGGCAGTAGCCAGCCAAACAACACGCCGGCAATCCATTTCCAAACCATTCCGTGCCAAAAGGGGATTGTTAATACTATATAAAAAACGACCGCAAATAATCCGATGGCGGGCTGCAACAAGGTGGCGCCAGCGAATGACGCATAACCGGACAAAACCAGCGCCGGCTTGCTCGATTCAAATAACACAATCGCCAACAAACCAAAAAAAAGCGATAAGGTTTGCGGTGACGCTTGGACAAAAAATGGAGACCACCACGCTATGGAAAAAATGGCCTGAAACCGACCAAACAGGATGATAAAGACGGACAACGCAATCAATAATTGAGCAAGTTGGTGGTTCTTAGAAATGTACATCCTCGCAATCAAGCTTATGCTAGCGAAATACAGCACAGGTAAAAGAATTATCAGAAAAATATGTAACGCAAAAAATGCCGTATACCAGTGACCGCCAATCAAGGAATTCAAAGCAATGACAACATAACCAAATACATGCCTAGGATTCGGCAAGGACGATGTACTGGCAAAGAAATCATTCGCTAATGCGTTTGGGTTGACATGCCTTTCAAAAAAAGGCGCCATATCAATCGCCGGCCAGAGGAAGGCAGTGCCGCCTCCCCTCAGAAAAACCAGAAACGACGCGACTGCAATGATAATCATTAGCGACGTGCTGAGACCATTTGAATTGACAAGGTTTTGATTTTTCATTATAGGAATATATAGAGAAGCGGCGAGGTCATTCAGACAACCGAGACAGATCTAAACCATCAGTCCGCTAGCTTTCTTTTCTTGCTTGCGGCGGTGGAGCACCCTCGCGAAAACCTTGCCAAAAAGGTGCATCCCCATAACAAACCCGTATAGATCCAGACTGCGTTAACATCTGCTTGATAATTGGCCACTCCCGATGGATGTGATCACTCCAGGAATATCCAGGCGTTTTAGAGATGGTAAGCCCGCAAGCGGCGATTTTTTCACGTGCGCCTGGATTGTCAAGATAGTAGCGAGCTTTTTCCACAAGTTCGCTCTGGTTTGAAAAAAGTACTGCACCCTGTCCATCACCATAGATAAATTCGTGTTCTGGGGTATATACCGCTAACATCATTGTTCCGATTGCGGGAATTTCAAAGGAACGCCCCGTTGATTCGTTGCGGTTCCAGCGTGAAATAGAACATAGTGCAATTTTGGCACGAGCAATTGTAGCCGTATAATCGGCATGGGGTAATGGCTTAATCTTGTGCAATACTGCATTACGCGCCTTCCACCAATTATATCCCCACACCTGCACGTCAATGCCAGCATTCCGCAATGCCATGATATAGCCCTCGGTATGAGGTTCCCAATGCCCAATAAAGACAACATCCAAATCTTTATACCCAGAAACGTCGATAGGATGGCAAAAAGCATGGTCAAAACCCATACCTGCTCGCAAGACTTTTACACCATATTGGTTACGAATTTCAGCCACATTCAATCGATTCGTCGTCAAGTAGATATCATAATTCCTTATTCCCATGCGGTGGAGCCAAAAGTGATCATATCGTCCCAGAAGGTCATCGGTATTATAGTGAATCACGACGCACCCCTGCCGACGTACCCAAGATAAGGTCCATGGATAGATCCATTCCCCTTTTTCAATCCAAACAACATCATATCGTGCCCGTTGCACCATGTCGCGAAGTTGCAAATTCATGCGGTGGACAGTGGGATGCAGATATGTTCGCTGTACAATTGAACGTACGAAGCGCGAACCGGAGGGCAACCAATTGGTTGTGTCGAGAGGGTCCAACTGCAGCCCCAATGAACACAACCCGTCAAGCCGGCTGAGACAAGTACTACCCTGCCAGAGCGGTCCAACGAAAAGAATGCGCGTTCGTGAAGAAATTAATACCATTATACCACATTATATCTGATGGTTAACTACACGCTGTCTTAACAAAGGTTTTCGAAAGCAACAATAAAATGAAGTAATAAAAACTTGCAGTTTTTTAAGAACAAAAAAATAAAAGAAGTTTTTGGGAAGAAAAAATAGTGCAAAGTAAAAAAGGTAATTAAAAGTGAAACCTACTGCCAGTATAGTTTGGAGCACGAGAAAGACTAACATTGCTGCCCATACTGGCTTTTGCCGCTTTACCCAGCATATGCCAACAGATGCGCCAAAAATGATGCCGGAGAATGTGTAGATAAGTGGTATGCCTAACCAGCCAAAGCGTCGGAAGCCATCGCCTACAGACGGGGTATAGACCCATGAGCGGGCTCCCTTACCCTCTCCAACACCATAGTCAAAGGCAATAATATTACCATCATCAATATCGGGACGATTGGGAGCAAGGACAGCCGGCATATAGACGTAGAAGACAGCATCCATGTTGTCAAATCCGGCATGAGGAATAATGTCGGGAGTCATTGCCATTATGCGATCTACAGTAAGAGTGGAAATGGCAAAGATACCTGCTTGGTTAGCTACTTTCTCACCCGGAGTGGCTTCTCCTGAATTTGCGAACTTTGCAAATTGTACAAATACCGAAAGACGTTCAAGAAAACCCTCATCGTATTTTAAAGCAGAGGTGTTACTGCGATATAAATCTACAACCCCTGCAAGAGGGATTAAAATTAATCCTACCATGCTTAGAGCAAGAAGTGTTTTTCTTACTGAGAAGCCTGCCCACACAGTTCCGGTCGCCAACATCAGTGATGAATAGATAAGCTGTCCCCTGTTTCCTTCCAGTGTCTGAAATACGGCATAAAACAAACTCAAGAAAACAGCTAGAACGATCCACCACCCCCTCCGTTTTACCGCAAGGGTTCCCAAAAAGAAAAAGGCAACGTACTGGACATTAATAAATGTGTAGAGAGCCGTAAACGTTTGTACATCAACGCCATCTATAGTGCCAATTCGACGCATACCGCCACTCTGATAGCCATAGATCAAGAGCAGTCCGCTAATCGCCACTAATAGTGCAGTATACCTTCTCCATTCAGATTCACTCGTTATGGTGCTTACCCGCTGCTCTTCGCTTTTACGAAAACGATATATTACCCCACGAAATACTATGTGGTAAACTAATGCAAAAGTTGCCAAACCTAAAGCAGCGCCCCACTGCGCACGAATCATTCCTTCTTCGATATAATTTTCGAAGTGAAGTATGTACCGCTGAGCCAGGGGACCTATTGAGTAGCTTAAAGCATGGAAAAAAAAGAAAACGCCGAGGGGACCAATTAATAGATCGGGTGTGTGCTTCCGGTCGAGGGATAGGTAAACTGGCCCAAAGCCGAGCAGTGCTATAGCGCCCCCCTCTAAGGGCATATTTATGACAGTTAGAAGAATCCCCAAGCATAACCCCGTTGTGGCTATAACGAGAGCCACGATCAGGTGAGATACTTTTCTCTGTCTACGCATTAGGATTTAATCCTTCTCAAAACTGTGCGGATTGCTGGTATCAGCAGCGGTAACCAAGGACGACCTGCATGCCGTGCTTCCCTCGCCAAGATGAGGCCCGGCTCCACCATGCGCCAGTATTCGTATAGCCAGGCATATTGCTGGTCAATCTGTGCGGGAGACATCTGGCGAATAGGCGCGACTCCTTCAGGTCTATCCCGCACAATATTAAGTAATTCATCCATCCGCTGTTCCAGTCGGTGATGTTGCTGAATCTCAGCCAATCCAGCCGCGGCGATTTTCGTGCATTCTTCCGGATGGGCGATATAATACGCTACCTTATCAAAAAGCTCTTTTTCATCGGCAAACGCGGCATAGTGCTTATCTTCCTCGAACAACAACTCCTGCCCGTTGTTTACACGGCGAGTAAGCAACATTGCACCACACGACATCGCCTCGAAAGTCCGAAAGTTCAAATCATCTTCTAAGGGCATGTTGAGCACGATCTTGGCGCGCCCGTACACTGCGGGGATTTCCTGCTGTAAATAGTATCGGGGTTCATTCATTTTGTAGCATTGAGACAGTTTCGCTATCACTGAACCTCGAGACTGAAGCGCTAACTGCCCCACGAAAGCAACATCCAAGTCTCGTTTGCATCCCTGCGGATGAATGAGTTCGAGATCACAGGCATAGGGAAGCCAATGCACATAACCATTAGGATGGCTACTGAAATAGCGGAGATAGTTACGATGATAAAGAAAAACATGATCAAAAAAAAGAGCTTGATTCTGCCTTGCTTCCAACCACTGATGGGTATCACACAGGATACAAACCGTCGGAAATGGCGCATGCTCCAACCCGCGTGGAATTAGTCCATTCGGCTCCATGTACAAAAATATATCAGGATCAAATCCAGCCATACGAGTTATAGCATCTAAATTGATTTCGGGTGCAAAGCCAGCCTCCGCCTGGAAGTCGTGCTGTAGATCATCAATTGCAGCTGGAATGGAAAAGCGAAAAACTCTGTGTCCAAGTCGCTGCAAGACACGCACATAATGTGCGCTTTCTGTTTTTCCATTGCCGGAAAGTGAAGAGAAGAGAATGTTCATACGCCTCAATATCCCGTTAATTTTAACCTTTCCTTCACTCCGTCTTTGATTCTCGTTCGTCTATGGTGATACGTCCTGAACATATCACGAAACTTTGCGATTAATCCTAATGGTAGCATGCCGATTACGTTGAGAATGCCCCGGCTCAAGGCAGAAAGGTATGAATGGGTAAGCTTAACATCATCTTCAGTCCAATAATCGTCTCGAAGTATACGACCGGCCCGCCACATGGATAAATCAAGAAACTTGGATTTTTCATATTTTAATGAATCCCACCATGACGCAAGACTCGAATGAGGGTGAAGTAAATGCCAGTTATCCTGGTGAATCTGGTTCAGACACAAACGCGATTCCCAGTGACGATTGGTAAGGTGATGATCCTCCTCACGTGTACGGAACTTCAAAAGTGAAAGTGGTACATAGCCAAAATCTGATGTGGCACACAAACGTAGCCAGAGGTACTGATCAGCATACCACCAATAACGGGAATCAAATAAGGGCTCTACCCCTTTAATCGCAGACCTGCGTATGACAGTGGTTACCGAAAATGGACAATCTGTCCGCGTTAGTAACCTTCGCAGTAACTTACGCCCTGAAACAAATTCTGGAATATTTTCCACATATCGTTCTAGTGAATTACCTTGCTCATCGATTGTTGTCAATCCGGTCGCCACAAAACCTATCGTGGGATACCGTGACATCAGTGCGAGAGCCTCCTGCAGGTAATTTGGCTCTAGGAGATCGTGATCCTCCAACAATACCAAATAATCACCTTTTGCCAAGGACATGGTGTAGTTGAGATTCTGCGGAACACCTAAGTTTTTCTCGTTGCGCGTAAACTTAATTCTCTGATCGGAAAAACTTCGTACGACCTCAGCGGTATTGTCAGGCGATCGATCGTCAACAACAATGATCTCAAAATCGTCAATCGTTTGTGCTAAGGCACTCTCTAAAGTTTGGCCGATAAAAGCTGCCCTACCGTAGGTCGGAACACATAAGCTCACCAGTGGATGCTTCTCAAACATTTATGTAGCGCCCTTATCTTTTGATATATGGAATCGTTAAGTTACAACAAAAGAGAACTAATCATGCAGACGTGATCTATATAATGACTTACCAGCCTGAACGGATCATATCAACTACGCGATCAGCATCACCCTCATCCATTCCCATATGGGCAGGCAAGCCAATATATGATTTGCTGAATTGGTCTAGATTTGGCAGATCATCCCTCACGCCGCCAAAGATGGAGTATTCATCATTGCGCGCATGAACAATCGAGACACGTACTCCAACTGAATTGAGTTTCCGGCAAAACTCATCACGGCGATCAACTAACACCGTAAAAAAATGATACGATGGGTATCGGTCATCATGATGCTTAAGCAAAGTAAGACCGGCAATATCATTCAATCCTTGCCAGTAAACCTCAGCTACCCTTTGGCGATGAGCTTGTTGATCTGCCAATGTTGCGAGATTCTCGATGCCGATCGCTGCCGACACGTTTGTAAGGTAATAGCCAAAACCCATCGTATTGACATCAAAGTCATAGTATCCCGATACAGTAGGTTTTCGCCCGACCCGATCGATTCCGTACCATCGCTTCATTCGCGCCAAACCATCGTCGGATGCCATTTGCATAGCAAGTACGCCGCCCTCACTAGCGGTAACTATCTGGATAGCATGAAACGAAAAGGCAACAAACCGCGAATGCAATCCCAAAGACCGCCCATGATACGTTGCACCAAACGCCTCAGAGGCATCCTCAATAATGGCCAATCCATGCTGGCGCGCAATGACATTTAATTCATCTAAATCGCACGGTGTCCCAGCCCAATGCGTGCACACAATTGCTTTGGTCTTGGAAGTGATACGCCTTGCCACATCTTTGGGGTCTATATTCCCAGTATCTGCTTGAATGTCAGCAAAGACCGGTTTAGCAAACTGTTCAAGGATCGGATGATTGGTCAAAGTACAGGTCATGGGCGTAGTTACAACTTCATCTCCGGGCTGAACTCCACAAATATCAAGCGCCAAACGAATGGCTGAAGAGGAGTTGTTCACGGCAACCACATACGATAAACCCAGCGTCTTTTGAATCGCGCCCTCAAACTCTTCAACAACCTGCCCTTGGCCAATCATAGGCGTACGCAAGACCTCCGTTGTGCGTTCGATGGCACGTGGAGACATATGAGGGCTAAACATGTTAATCACTTTATGAGCAACCATTCCAACCATCCTTTCTTTACCAACCGCCACGAACGGCTTCAATAACACGCCGTACATCATCATCAGACAAACCCGTGTGCAGAGGCAGGGAAACATGCGTCTCCGTGAAATGGGCTAGCTCGGGCAAGTCTCCCCGTTCGCCACCACACAGATCGTTTCGGTCAATTCGCAAATGCACCACTGACGCCATAATGTCTTTTGCCGCCATCATCCGACAAAAGGCTTCACGGCGCTCTACATGGATCGAGAACAACCAATCAGCGCTTTGACGATCTGATTGGCGCTCAAATAACTGAACACCCGGAACACTTGCCAATTCCGTGCGATAAGCCGCTACAATCTCACTCCGTCTCTGAAGAATCCAATCCATGTCTTCCAGATTACCCAACCCTATGGCAGCAGCAATATCATTCATGTGATACTTGTAGCCTAATTCGGTCACATTCCATTCCGGCTCACCCAACACTGATGGCTTGCGTTTGTAACGGTCAATGCCGAACCAGCGTAATTGGGCTGCGCGTCCGTGATCTTCTGCAGAAGACACACAAACCATGCCACCGTCGCCTGTTGTCAAATGCTTTATAGCTTGAAAAGAAAAACAGGTAATCGGTGCAACTGCGCCCACGGGTTTCTCTTTATAGGTTGCTCCAAGGGCATGAGCCGCATCTTCGATGGCAACCAAGTGATGCTTCTGAGCCACTGCCAAGATTGCGTCCCAGTCGCATGGGTAACCTGCCCAGTCCACCGCCAGAATTGCACGTGTCCTATCTGTCACGTGTCGAGAAATATCTGCGGCTAGAATATTTCCAGTAGCATATTCAACGTCGGCATAAACAGGTGTAGCCCCAGCCATCAAAATAGCAGTGGTTGAAGCCAACATTGTTTGGGCTGTCGTAATCACCTCATCTCCCGGTTTCACTCCTGCCAATTGCACGGCAAGATGCAAAGCCGAGGTGCCGCTGTTGACAACGACAGGGAAGGAAGAACCTACCCGTGAGCCCATCTTTTGCTCGAACTCTTTTACTCGCGGACCTTCGCCTATATAACCACTACGCAGCACTTGTTTCACCAATTCCATTGCTTTTTCGTTAACGTAGGGCTTAAACATCTCTATCTTAGTCATATTCTTCTCCTTGGACTATGAACGGCGTCGATATTCATTTTCCAACATGGACATCAAAATGTAGTCGTGGTATTCGCCATCACGGAACAATGCCTCACGATAACGGCCCTCTTCAAGAAATCCCTTTTTCTTATATAGGCCGACAGCAACTTGGTTAGTATCAATCACGAGTAGCCACAAACGGTGCATGTTCATAAAATCAAAGCAGTACTTGAACAGCAAGTCATACACACGTGAGCCATAACCTTGTAAACGTAGTTCAGGAACCATGTCACATCCAATCCGCATGCTGCGGTTGAGGTGATCGATCTCGTCACAACGCACAATTCCAATGAACTCATGCACAGCATCATATACGATAAAATACTTACGATCCATGGATTCTGACACTTTGGCGAACCAACGTTCTTGCGCCGGCGCGCTGACAAAAAGAACATCCGTCAGATATCCCCACGTTGACGGATCATTACGGAGACGACGCATACTCTCAAGGTCACGCTCCTCCACTACGCGTATGCTAATTCCTTGATATGTAAACAATTGCGCGCCCCCCTTCCGAATTCAACCCACTCATTCGAATCACATTAGGTATCACAAGATGCTATCCCAATAGTTCAGAGTGTCACATAGGCTTTGTTCTAGTGTATATTTAGGATTCCAGCTCAATGATCGCTTAATTTTCTCATTACATCCGATTATTATTTTATTTTCATCTGGTCTAATCAATGTCTCGTCAACAGTTATGCTGATATTTATATTCAAAACGTCCGCCATAATTGATATTACTTCTCTTAAAGAAATCCCTTCACCGCTGCATACATTATAGATTTCTCCCTGTTTACCACTGTGAAGCAACAGATAATAAGCAAGAACAACGTCTCTGACATCGCTAAAATCCCGTATGATCGATATATCACCGGTGATTAATTTTCCGTCAGAGCAATTCGATTTTTTAATCATAACTAATTGTTTCGCAAAAGATCCCATAACAAAAATATCCTTCTGCATTGGTCCAATATGATTGAATGATCTTGTAAGTACTATATCAAGTCCATAACCATTCACATAGACTTTCGAAAGAAGTTCTTGTGAAACTCTTGCTACTGCATAAGGACTTGTAGGATTCAAAGGAGTGTCTTCTGTGAGTGGCAAATTTTCCTCTCTGATACGCCCATACTCCTCCGATGACCCAACTGACAATATGCGGGTATCAAGATTGAGCTTTCTGACGGCCTCCAATATATTCAGGAATATATTCGTATTATTGTTAAAACTGATAATAGGCGCTTTCCAACTAAACGCAACGCTGCTATAGGAGGCAAGATGGAGGATAAAATTCGGTTTAAAGTCGCAGATTACCCGCTCAATTTCATTTACTGATAATAAATCTATTTTTTCAAAATCAAAAGAAAGATATTTAAAAGCATCAAAATTAAAATTATGGTCCTGAACATCAATACCCTTTATTAAGGCATTGATCTTGTTTCGCTCAAGATACTCACAGAAATGTCTGCTTACAAAACCAGAAAAACCAGTGATTAGATACTTTTCTATCATTATCGTTTCCGTAAGACCTCTAAAATATGTCTCATCTTGTAATTCCCACGAAAGTGGCGGCCGAGTACATTATGGGTGGTTTTGTAACGTTTACGAAGTTGAGGCTTTAGATTTTTACTAACCCGTATATCACTGAACCCCATTTTTCGTTCCTGAAATTTGTCCAGTTTTTCCAGCCCGCTTCTTTTAGATTTTCAATCAGTTTGCTTGACTGGATGTCGGAAATTAAAATAACTTTTGTCCTACCAATATTCTCATTAATGCGTGCCAGGTAATCGACAGACCCCCCTATTTCACTATCCTTAAGTTTACTGAGCTTTCTTATATCCTCAACTTTATACCCACTTAATATAGGACCGAAATAACCGTATGTGACGCCAGCAACATACAAAGAATCTGCAAGACCGATTTTCTTTACTTTTTTGTAAGCCTTATCGTAATCATAAACATATTCTGACAAGATGGTAAGATCATATAGTGGAATATTTTTATTAACAAATTCCGCCGCAGTGGGATTGTATTTCTGCAGATTTGTAAAGATATAGACATTGAATAAAAACAAGACGATTAATAATGAATAGACAAAGCACGAACCTATTTTCTTAATTGTTGAAATCATTACAGTCACACTATAGAGTCCAAGAATTGCGAAAGGAGCCACGTATTCCGCCTGGTATCTTCCTGCCCCCCAAAGTGCAGGCCTAATTGTATAAAACATTATAAATGCTAAAACAAAAAGGGCGATAAATACGGTAGATTTAAGAATCTCCGCTTTACGCTTGGGAATAAAAGCAATGAATAAGAAAAATATTCCAGGAGCTAATATTGAGTTTAATATGGCCTTAGGCGCGATTCCAGATGATATTGCTGTTATAACTCTTTCGAATGCATTTGCTTTAGCCGTGATCAATGATACCTCTCCTGGGATATAAGATGCGGGAGTACCAAACACAAAGCTTTGAATAATAAAAGGGCTTATCAACAGTAAAGGAATTAAAATAACAAATGCCTTTTTCGGACTTATCTCTTCTATTTTATAATGAAAGTTTATGAGATAGATCAAAAGCAAAGGGAATAGCCCTATGAAAACAGATTGCCGCATTAGAGACAAGATAGAAATAACTGAAGTCCATCTAATCAAATTGAACTTGTTTACGACCCCGTAATTTTCATAAGTTAACAGAATCAAGGTAAAACCTATGGATGCCCAAATGGAAGCCTCCGCAATAGTACCAACATGCCACAAAACGGGAGTACTCCCTGCAACTAAGCCAAGAAGCCAAGATTGATAAAAATTAAGTTTGGAACATGCAAAACGATGAATACTCCACATTAATAACACTAGCCCTAAAAACTGCGGAATTCTAAAAGACAAATTTGTTGGATATAAAAAAATGCTGCTCAACCAGAGCGGAAAAAGACGGAATGGAGGATGAATCATGTGACCGTGATAGTTATAAACAAAAACTAATCGTATTCCCAAACTAATAACAAATAATAATATTATGTTGAATTTAAGATTAAACTGAGCAGTCCCTATGGAGAAGGTAATCTTAAATTTATCCAACCTATACAATAGGAAAATAAATATTATGAACCCGAGAAAAACAAAGGCTGACGCTGCATGCATTAGCTGCACAAATTGAATATTAAGTAAGCCACTAATCCTGTCTGATAGCATTAAGATAAATTTAATCGAATGTACTTGAGAAGAATATGCATGAGAAATTTGATCGCCTACAAGAGAGTTCGTTAAATTCTCCCAACTAAAGAAAAGAAGAATAACGAAGTACGAAGACACTACAAAAATATCTTTAAATCTTATAATTACCTCATCCGCAAAATCATCACTCGAAGTATAGTAGAAGTAGAGAAATAAAGGGGGAATGCATGAGAGAAATGCCGATAGCAGTACAACATATACTGGCCCCATCTTATAAGCATATAAATCTGCCCCCGGATACAGGCTATAGGTCCAAAAAGCAACAAACGCCAAAATAAGCGCCCAATTAAAACGTAATCGAAATAATTCATGGCAAAGAAAATTGCTAAATCTCGCCATTGATTCTGATTTAATCAATGTCACCATAGATTAACATTATCCATTTTTACGCATACAGCATCTAATTCAATATGTTCAGACGCAATGTATTGACGATATGCCTCAATCTCATCTGCTCTGTTTTGCAAATCAGGTGATACTAAGCATAGTTTAAAGTTTTTTGATTTGAGCAAAGTATATATATTCCTATTGATTGGAATTTTAGTAAAACAATCAATCCACACCCATTTTGCTTTGCCTGCAAGCGATATGACCATATCAATAGATTCGTATTCTGAAAATCTAACGGCAACTCTTTTTTCACCGGTATTTATCATTTTGATCAAGTAAGGAAATGAAAGATCAAGGAAGAAATAGTCTTCGATCCCCCTTTCTTCCACAATTTTTTTTACACGATACTCGATCCCCTCTTCTTTGACATTCAAAATCAATGTTTTGTGATTATAATGTTTTATCCACTCTTCAAAATCCTCTGCATCCGTAAAGGGTTCGTGATGGACAATTAAACGCTTGCCGTAACTGCGAAGATCCATCTCTATACCATACTCTTCCGGTGTTGATTTAAGCTCCTCAATTGAATTTCTTCGATGCGCAATAATTTGCATGCCTATTGTTTCAACCTCTTTCTTAGTTTAAAACTGAAGTCGAGTGTTCTCTTGATAAATTTCCATTTCCCCGTCCAGCCAATGTTCCAATGAGAATGGCCATGAATACGTTCTTTAAAGAGTACCGGGAATCTCACTACCTCTAACTTATTCCTTCGCGCCATGTAAAATGCGTATAAATCAAGGGAAAAATCATAAGGCGGGTCATCCCATAACTCAAAGAAGGAGCAATGAAAAAGATTTGGCTGTGCATTAATATCATTGAGTGGGAAACCGAGATAGATTGTCTCAAAAATGCCCATTCCCCAGGTAAAAATATTCTCGGCGAGGGGACGTCCGTGGCGGTTCCCCTTCACAAAAGTTTTCGTTGGTTGCACAGCTTTTTCAATCAAATCCAATCCCTTTATTACGTCTTGTGGATCAGTTTGCATATCTGCATGTGTCCACGCAAGAAACTCCCCTCTTGCTGCGCGTAGACCAGCAAAGATTCCATAGCCATACCCCTGATTTATTTCTACGTTGACAGTTCTGGCAAATGAATATCCGGGAAGAAGTTTATCCAATACTTCTTTTGAGTTGTCATTTGATCCATTATTAACGAGAACCAGCTCTATATCGCCCCTGACAACTTCTTTAAACCTGTCAAGGATTAACGGGATATTCCTTGACTCATTATAACATGGGACAATCACCGACAGCTTCATAACGTTTTAACCTTGAATACCCAGAACTTCTGGCCTAAAAAATTTAACACTGTACTGGCACTCGTTGCTAGCAAAAAAGCGTTAAATACCCAACCTGGTAAAAACGTAAGGCTAAGTTTATTGACAGCTACATTGACACCTAACGTTGTCGTATAAAGCATGCCAAACTTCAGCACTTCAGAATAAGATTTTCTTTTTTGTTCAAAAGTCAGATATTTGTTTAATACATACGCCACAACAGATCCGCTTATAAATGAGATAGCTTTGGCAGAAGAATGTCCTAAAAAGTTAAACAAGAGATAATAGGCGGACATATCGGTTGCTACCGCTGAAAATCCCGCCAAAATGAACATTGTCATCTCTCTTTGCAGCCTGTTCATAAATATTCTTGCCTGGAATCTCTATATTTTGTTTCAAGCGTTACTATCTTATTGCTATCAATTGTAATATCTTTTTCTAAATAATAAGGATGCCAATTACATTTATGAAAAAAGCCCTGCCAGTATTCGTAAATTTTTAGATCATCCGGCGTGCCCCAACAGATATAGTGGTCGGCTTCAAAAACCTTTACTTTCAATCCCATATCGACCAACTCGTTAATGCAGCTATCGACATAAAATTCATTATTAACTCTCATATTTTTTTCAACAAGACGTTTTACAGATTCGATAAAAAATCTTATCTTCCTAAAATAAAAGGTCCCAACAATAGCATGATCGTTGTAAGGATCGTCAGAAATTGGCTTTTTTACAGAAACTGACTGAACATCATCATTATCATTAACGCTTATCCATCCATACATCTGAGGGTTTCTTTCGCCTGTGGGATAGCGCCGGAAACTCCATACAACAACATCTACATCTTGATCATCAATTAACTGCTGGTATTTATTTTTGTCCCATAGCATTCCGTTGTCACAAGCCGCTATCAACAGTGAAGATTCCGGATTTTCACCCCCCAATCCCAATTCACAAGTGATCGCCTGCCCCTCGGTGACTTCATCCAATCTTACTATTTTTGCCTCTCCATAAACCTTCTTTATCTCTACCTCAAGCGGATAGCTGTCAAGATGATCTCCAAGGCACACAAAAATATTTTTTTCTGCCCAGGGGAGGTAATTTGTTGCCTGTACGATCATCGGTTTACCACTTACCCCTACCAAGGGTTTCGGATCTACATAGCCGGCATCTGTAAATCTCTTTCCCTTACCCGCCAGAGGTATAAGGTTAATACTATTTTTTTTAATATCTATGTTCTGTTGTGGCTCTATTATACGCCTGAAATAATCCGACCATCTTTGGTATTCTTCCAGATCTCTGGGAGTGCCCCACTGAAGCATATACTGTATTTCATAAATTGATACCCTAAGGTTATCCTGTCTCATAAGATTGAAAACCATACTCACATAGTACTCACCCTTTACATTAATATCTTCCTCCATCAATTGTTTGAAATACTTTTTCACATAACTACCCTTCTTGAAATAATACGTCCCATCGGAAGCATACTCCTGCATTCTATTATCCGTAAAGGGCTGCTTTTCTCGTATTTCGAGCATCCATTGTTTATCATCCCTGATGAAGGCATAATTTGTACTACCAAGCATGTGGGGGTGAAACCCTTTGTAGGACGGTATCGCCCCATCGGCATCTCTCCCTCTTGTATGTCTTAAAAAATCATGATAGTCCCAGTACTTTGAAAAATCACAGTAATTAACGATTACCTCTTCCTCATCATTGAGCATATCAAAGGCTTGACTTACTGCGTAGACGGGACCCATTTTATGTGGCGAGATTTCTATAATCTGTGAGTGCGGGGCGATACTGTTTATGACCGCTCTCATATTGGTTTCTTTTAAATGTTCCCTGTTACAAATAAAAAGGATGTCTTTTTCTCCAGGGAACAAATTAACTACATGTTCAATGATCGGCTTCCCATCGGCAACAATTAGCGGTTTTACCAACTTGTATCCGGCATCCGCAAATCTTTGTCCTGACCCTGACATAGGTATTACAATCTTCATAATGCCCTCTCCGCAGATAACTTTTTCCTATATATTTCGGCTTCCCAATTCAGCAGTTCGTGAATTCTCCATAATGGTAAATAGCGAAGGGAACCTATTCGGCCGGCGAATAAAGCTGTTGCTTCATGAGCCCACCAGACTTCAGCAACAGCTTGAGCATCTGACCTGTTTTTCCCGGCACAAATAAAAAAATCGTCTGCTTTCAATATCCGCGGGGGCTGACACCACGCTTCTCGGTATTGTGATACCTCACCCTCTACAGTTTTAATACTGTCCCTATTCTCTACAGACAGCTCGATAGAACCTGCACCACAATAAACAGCAGCGTCTGGAAAAAGAAGTCCATTGCCCGAATAACCGACGATGCTCTTTGTTCTATTTTCCGTACTATTTATGGCATGGATACAGGTTAAATATGATAATTCGGGAATAGCGGCTTTTATGGCATTCAAGATATTCGGGGCAATTTTAGGTTCAGGATCAAATAATTCAAAATCGGGAACCTGCAATTCCCCCTCATTATAACTTCTGAGAATATTCAGTACATTCTCGTGGATCGTAATAACTTCTTCGGCAACATTGCCGTGAATGACCAAACCGTGATTTTCGAGAAATATTACAGCGGGTCGGGCCAAAGATTCTTTTTCGATCGTCTTGAGCGACTCCATGAGTAAAATGGCGAGCTCCATCCCGGGCTTAGCATACGGTACATACAGAAATTCAATCTTACCATGGAAGATACTATCAAGAAGCAACCTACTGTCTTCAATGCAGAGAAAAGCCGCTGCAATAACAGGATGCGTATGTAGAACAAGATTGCCCAACAGTGCATGCATGGAAACTTCAATTGAAGGTCGCATACTTTTATTGGAATTAACGGAGCTTTGCTCCCAGCACATGAACTGCTCGGGAGTTGGATATTGAAATTGTAGAGAATCACCATCTGTGTCGTTTTTCATAATTGGCCTACAATCCACAGAAGCAACGCCCTCACCCCCGGCGATATCTCTTAACTTAAAACCTGACGCCTTTATATGCATCATCTTATCGGGCGTCTTAATGCTTGTATTTCCACCGCCTGCCTGGACTAAATCTACTCTATCACCGGCATAAGCAGAGATTTTTTTCAAGTCCTTCATCGCATCGTTATCGCTAATCATCACCGACCTTCTCTTTGCAGCATAGCCATTAAAATACCTTCAAGTTCCGGAAACGATCTAATAATCTTTATATCATTTCTCGTAGCAACCTTGTTTTCAGATATAAACAACATAGATTTAATCCCCGTCACCTCGGCACCTACAATATCTCGCTGGTAATCATCCCCTATGTGAATCGCCGAAACAGCATCAATATTCAATTTTTTTAGACATATCTCAAAAATTATGGGGTTCGGCTTCTCATAGCCGGCCTCCTCAGAGGTAATTACAACGTCAAACATATTTGTCAGCTTCAGGAGTTTGATCTTCTCAAATTGGATCGCAGCGGTCATATCTGTCACAAGGGCAAGCTTGACTGCGCTCGAACGAAGCTTTTTTAACAGAGAAAACACACCTGGGTAAATGCGCATGTTCTTAAAGAAAGTAGTCCAGTATGCTCTTTCTAATAGAATCACTACTGGAATAAATGGTTTTTTTTTACAGCTAAATACAAGCTCATTGAAGTACAGAAGGCGGCTATGTGAAGATGCGGTACCGGAAAGCCTTTGGTGGATTACATGGCGACTTTCCTTATAGAGTTCGTTAAATTCTCGATGTTCAAGACCAAGCTCCCTCTCAGCAACCTGTGCAGCATAATCGAGAGCATTTTGATGGCAAAGATCATAATCATATAACGTCCCGTCTAAATCAAATAATACACCTTGCAATGACATCATTATATCAGTTCGTGGTGATATCTGAACGATTAAGGAGGAGATCGCTTAATAACATGAGAAAACACAACTGTAGTATGCCTTCAGGGCCTCCTCTCCACACCGCATTCGTTGCAATAAGTTCGTTCAACTCTGGCAATATTTCTTTACCAATCTCTATGACTTGCTGTGGCGTTACATAACCTTCGACGATCAGTGTTTGATATAATAAATCATCTTCCAGGTCTAGTTTTACGAACACACCTGCTAACTCCTTAAGCCTGGCAACCAGCCCCATTAGTTCAAGGCTATTGTCCAATCTGATAGATATGCCAAGCCGCCCAGCACTTTCATCAGGAGGGCAGGAAGCTTGCGCTCTGTAATACTTGGCAAGCATATCGGCAAATGCTTTTTGGGGGACTATAAATCTTTGCCCATCGTTTTCCCGCATTTTTATCTGGTCAACAACCTGCTCCTTTGTATAACCACGTTTTTCAACGTCTCTATTCGTCTTCCATTCACGCCTTAATTCTTCATCTGTGTCCATGTATATTTTTATATCAATCATTTCTCTCATACGCTTCAGATAGAAAGGATGAAGGCCAACAAAGCAAATATATCTATTTGGTGGCACCTGAACGGGTTGGGTGAATCTACCTGTAGTATGGTCATATTTAGTTTTCTTAACCGCTTTCCCTTGCCCTAATGCTTTGGCATGCTCCATCTGAATGTATAAATTATTCCCCTCGGGATGCAGATGCGAAACAACTTTCCACATTTCATGCCCACGCTCCCACCGATGCACATCATCACCATCCACGGACAGTATATTATGATGCCCCAGCACATCCGATATTACATCACGGGCTGTGTGTTTCCCAGACCCCGAATCTCCACCGATCCCAATAATAACGGGTTGTTTTTTGGGCTTGTATATGATGTTGCTTAGGACGCCGTGTCGGTACATCATGAGGGCCATCATAAGGATGGATGTCTGCATTATTGTAAATAAGAATGAATTTATCAAAGAAACGCCGATGCCAAATCTCTTTAAAATTAAGATTGACGCACCCCAATTACTAACTTGTGGAAAAATAATCCTCATAGAATCAAATAGCGTTGAATCCAGCCCCAAAAGCAGGTAAGCGAGGCAGCTAATGTTAAAAGTCCAAAGGGGCAGTCTGGAATAGTCAATCTGACGAGCAAAGAAGTATATAACAAACGGAAGTGGCCATATGTAATAACCATGTGCAGGCGGGAGAAGACTTATAAGAACGGTGTATGCGAGACCGAGAAACATAAACAGCGTATCTTGGTTCACCTTTCTATAAATTGCAAAACGCAGAAAAAGGAGACCTATCGCTAATGGTGCAAGAAAAACTCGCAGTGTGGGAAGATAATCTAATCCTACTTTAAAAATTCTCCCCTGTTCTTCAGTTCCGAATACCATTTTCCGGAATCCTTCATTTAAAACCCAAGGGAATAGGCAGGCAACATAGATAAATAGTGTTATAAAAAGAAACATAAAGCCACGTTTCCAGGATGTCTCTTTACGCACCGTAAACATTACTAAAAAAGGGAATGCTACAAATAAATGCGATTTGGCTCCTATGCCAAGACCTAAGACTACAGCAGACCAAGTGTAGCGTCCTTGAACTAACAAAACAAGGCTTGCCATTAATATTGCCGTCGGAATGATATCCAGCTGTCCGTGAACATATGTAATGTAAAATACAATTGGCGATGTCCACCATAGCAAGCGGGCTCTGCGTTCATCAGTTTCAAGAAAGCGCACCAACATCCATAAAATCGCACCATCCGCAATAATAAGGGGAATTCTTGCCAGAAGTAGATGAACCCAGGTTACTGCAAATGGATCTGAAGGAATTGCCCACAAAAACAAGACCCTTGGAATCACCATTATGTAGAACATTACGGGGCCATAGGGAAATGCATTCGGTATTCCGTGCTCTATTGCAAACTGCCATGGATTTTTGAGAGGACTAGAAATATAAAGGTTTAGAAATGGTATAAAGAGTGCGTAGAGAAAATAGGATGCCAGCAGTGAGCCAACCAGCAGCTTGCAAAAGGTAATGATTATATCGGACAACCTGCCTGCCAACTTTGGTAATCTAAAATTATGCATTATTCATCCCAATTTTTTGTAAAGGTACCAACATTATTGAATCTATATTTTCGTGTAAGAAATCTAATAACTCGATTCTTGTCAACAATAGTAATACAAAGGGATGTAACATTACTAAATTAAGCTTTCTTTTAAGATATCTTCCGCATGTGTTAGGTCAAAGATATCTTTCTTCGTCTGCTGATAAGGTTTTTTAAGTATCAATGGTATATGGTTCTTGCTGCCTGGAAACATGATACGGTAGTTGTGATCGGAGAGTACGATGATCTCCGAAGAATCTAAGATACTGTTTTTCTTCATCTTGTCTATAAATTTCCCTAGTAATTGATCCACATACTCAAGTTGTCTTTGATAGTTCTCGGAATTTTGGAGGAATGATTCATTGTTGTTATAATAGCCATTGCGATCAAATACAAAGGGAATATGAGGGAGATAGATGTGTGAAAACATAAAGACAGGTCCTTTTTCATCAAGTGTCTTTAGCGTCAGATAAGAGATATTATCGGTCAGTATTCTTTGCCATCGGGATACTGCCATATTTTTTATATAACCTTGAAGTCCCTGCCGTGGCCAAAGGATCAACGTCGTCAAGATTGGATTTAACAGGGAAAATTGTGGTTCAACATTGGCATTATTATAGATACTAAATGACCGACACCCATCAAGATATTGACCGAATATTTCACAATAGGGCAGATATGGGCCATAAGCGAAAGTTTCATAACCTTTGGCTTTTGCCATAGCAAATAAGTTGTTAGACCCTATTTTGAGATATTCTTCCTTGTCATCTTTCGTAATCCGATAGATCGCGTCATATTTCATCACGATATTCTCGTAACGACGACCCGTTAGCATACCTGGTATGGCTGTGAGGGTTTGATTACCGGGTGAAGTTGCCGCATGGTAATTATCGGATTGCGAAGAGAGCCGTTGAAAGTTTGTGTATTGTGTATTTATTAAACCGTCTTTATAAAGATACTCGTAGGATAATTCATCGAAGAGAATCACTATCACATTGTGATTGAGGGGCTTAGTTATATTCTCATAATGATCGAGTGCATTGATTACAATCTTTGTGTTTGTATTTCTGAAGTTCCATAGCGTCCAGCCAGCCAGTAAATTCAGCGGTGACAGAACAAATAACACCATGACGAGCGCTGAAATCATTTTGCGCGGGTAACGTATGATCAGCAACAAAAAAAGAGCGCCGCAGAATGCTCCGATCGCTGTTGTTATAAGGCGGTTGTCATGAGCATATTGCCCGAAATTAATGAGCGCACCCGTAAATCCAAGCTGTCGCAGGAAATGTATGAAGAAAGAAATAAATGGAATGATAAATATTGAGAAAAACGCTGCTAAGCGAATTTTTGTGTTGGAAATTTTATCGACTAACCACAGTGTCCCGCTGAGCATTAGAGTGGAAAATGCGACAGCTGTAACCAGTTCCAAGTTATTACGGATGCGCCACTGAAGAATGATATCGTTATCGTAAAGTGTCGCAAAAAGGGGGTAGAAGAACAGGCAACTCAGCGTCAAAGCAAGCCAGACGTGGAGAATCTTTTTGTGCTTAATTGGCACTATGGCCTTCCATTACACTAGAGGACACAAGCAGATATAGCGTCCGTTGCGTATCCATTATTTTTTCACTCTTTAGTATTGTGAAATGATCTCCTAAGGAAGCCTCGAAACAATCCTGGGCATACTTATGGAAGGTATCCTCCCTAGTGTTGAGTAACCGTTGAACCTGCGGATCGTTCTTGGGGACGAATTCTATGATCAGAAAACGGCATATTTTGCTTAAAAATGAGGCGATATGGCTCAAGGGGACGTTGTTGGAGATTGCCAGATGGTGGATCAGCGCCAGCGCAAGGAGCGTGTCGGCTGGGCCTCTTTCGATAAGAGAAAGTCGCTCTTCGTTTGCCCAGCCGATTGATAGGCTGGGGTTGGTTAGGTCTTGGCATAGGGGTAAGAGGTTTGTTTCTTTGTTGTTCCGCATTTGGCGGTAATTCTTTTCTACTGCTGCGGGATCGACATCAAAGGCGATGGTTTCAATGCCTTTGGCTGTAGCGAGGCGGCTGAACATACCGTTGTTGGCGCCCAGGTCCCAGACGGTTCTGGGGTCGCTTTCGGTTATGTAGGCTTCCACCAGTTGTTTCTTGTGGGTCATGACTGCTGGGGTGTAGTTTGTGTCTTCGTAGTAATTTGACCATTCTGTGTTGGCGGGGAGCCATTGCAGAGAGGTGATGGCGGATTCGAGGTTGTCGATTAGGGCGCGTAGAGAGCGTTTCTGGATTCCCGCCTGCGCGGGAATGACAGGTGTCGAGGACTTCTCATATCGTTTTTGGGCTTTTGCGTGCAGGTGGATGTGGGTTAAACGCGTGGGTTTTAACCAAGTCGAAACTGGAAGAAGCTTACTTACCAGATCTAAGGGAAGGCCGTCTATGTATATCCGCATGAGCTGGCTGAGGCGGATATCGCGGGATGCCATCAGGGATAGAGGCGCCAGGAAGTGCTGGCAGAACTGGCGATAGGCAACCCATGGTTGATTTTCTTTGTAGATTTCGAAGGAAAGCGTATCGATTAACAGGGGCTTTCCTCGGAAAAACTGTATGTTGTAGGCGCTCGCATCTTTCAGGGACATGTTGCAGGCAAGCGCGTGCTTTTGGATTTTTAATGTCGTCAGCGCCGCATCCTGTATTTGGCTGAAGCACCATTCGTAGGGGTAGGAGATGAAGGGGACGACTTCGGGATTAAAGGTTTTGTAGGGAGAAAGATTGCCACGGCGCACATGCGCCGGGGAATAGGGGGACACGATTCCATCATGTCCCCCTATTCCCGCGACTTCTTTGTGTGGAATCAGGAGATCAGCTTCAACCAATTTGTTGTAGAGGCCTGGTTGGATCAGGTGATCGTAGTTTTTTTGATAGAGGTGGCTCACGGATCTGTAGAGTGTGCCGTTCTCGGTAAAGAGGAAACTGCTCGGGTCTCGGAAAGAGCTGGGGTGGTGGCTTATCCCCCTCCCCTTAGTCCCCTCCCGCGGGGGGAGGGGAGATATTGGGTTGCTGTCGCTCATTTTTCTTGTTTCTTGGAGAAGAGGTTGACTATGGAATCCTTGATCTTCTGCCAGTACATTTTAATGGTGAATAGTGCGCCGATTACGGTTGCTATCAGGACTTGGAAGATGTAGCTGCCTGTGCCGGGGTCGAGGTAGGCGTAGGCGTTTTGTGCAAGAGCAAAATTCAGCGTAACTATTAGAAACAAAATGGGAAAATTCTTATTTTTCAATTTGGGCGGCTCCTGGTTTTTTGGGGGTATGCCGGAGCTCCGGCATAGGTAAAGCTATTGGTATTATTCAGTAATTAGCGACGGTCAAAAAGTTTTGCCTTCTGAAAAATGCACATATTTTGGGGGTCAAAAAACAAGTGCTTAAAACAAGTGCTGAGGACTGAGTGGAAGAAAATACTCAGCACTTGTTTTTTAGGGATGAGCGGAGACCACCGATTATTCTGCCTGTTTCAATTGCCATCTCATGTACGCTGTCGAATTCAGCTTTGGAAATATAACCTATGTCTAAAGCAATATACAGCTGTGATCGGACTTCCGCGCACGAACCCTTTGCGATAACCAGAAACTGGTGAAATTCCGCTCTGCCTGCTCGTTCAAATCCTTCGGCTATATTGGACATTATTGAAACAGCAGCCCGTTGAATCTGATCTCTTAACCCAAAATCCCTGCTGAATTCCTTTCCATTCGTCACTTTATAGATAGCTGCCACCAATTCTCTCGACTTCTGCCAAGCAATCAATTCCTCAAATTTGCTTATCATTTCCCTTACTCAGTCCACAGTACTCAGCACTTTATTTTGGGGGTTACTGGAGCTGGTGGTTGGTTATTGCTTCTTTGAGGTTGGCGAGGGCTGTTTGGAAGTTCTCCTTCGCTTCGTCATGGTTTTATCCATCAAGTCAAATAATGCCTGGGAGTCGTTGGGGTCTTTCTTTTTGGGGGTCAGGTCTTGCATTTTAGCGTTTTTGCGGGGGGACTTCCCCCCATTTTCTTAATCATAATGCCCACGAAAAGAGGTTACGTCAATTTCTGCAATTTCTTCGTATATTGTATAAATTACACGGTCCTTTTGATTGACCCGTCTGCTGTAAACTTCCTTCTCAAAATACTTCATCGCTCCGGCTTTCCTGTACCTTCTCTTGGACGCACGATTATTTCTCGCACCAAATCAAAGCACTTGATATAGCTGGTCCTGTCATTGCGACGAAACCAGTCCAGATCGGCCTGCGCTTTTTCTAATATCCTAACTTTGAACATCGCGGAAGGCTTCTTCAGGCGTGAGACCTGCGGGTTTTTCTCCCCGATCCCTTAAGGCATGGGCCGACAACAAAGCAGAGAAAGAATCTTGATCACTGATCAGGCGCAGCGTTTCCTGGATATGCGCCCATTCTTGTTGATCCAGAACGACAACAGCGCCATCATCGGAAGCAATAACAATTTCGTCCCGATCGACCACCGCTCGTCTAATGATGCCGCGTAAATCTGATTTTGCCTGTTTCAAAAGAATTGTTTCCATATCGTCCTCTTTTTTGGGGGGTCTTTGGTCTTGGGGGGACAGGAGTATTTTGGGGGTCAGGTCTTGCATCTTAGCGTTTTCACAGTTCTGAGTTATCTAAGGGTTAGTGGATAGGGGCTTGCGACTTTTAAGCCGAGGGACTTTTTGGATGATCCCGCCCAAGGCGCGCAGCGTTTCGTTGACTGCGGCTGCATTGGGGAACATATTAACCACGTCCGGTTCAAGCACCACCACATTACTACCCCTTGCATAGCGAACCGCAGTCGTTCCTCTCTTGGCATGGGTGAAATCGTACTCGGGCCGCATGGTATCCTCATCAGGCCCATACTGTATGACTTGCTTAGCTCGTTCCTTCTTCATATTGCCTCCGTTCTCTTGTATTCGCTAGTCGGGCACTGATCAGCCGCGTTCTTGATCCCCTTTCGGCGTATGCAACCACGAGAAGACGTATCCGGTATGAAAGGCCTAAAACAATGAACCGTTCTTCTCTTAGAGAATGATCCGGATCCGGCATGTTCATAGCAAGAGGGTCTCCAAATACAGTTGATGCTTCTTCGAATGATACTCCATGTTTATGCAAATTGACCGCTGCCTTCTCAGGGTCCCATTCGAAATTATAACTCACAAGTAGTTCCTTTTCTCAGTAATTTTGGGGTCAGGTCTTGCATTTTAGCGTTTTGCCTACGTCCTTTTGCCGGGCGATGGGCTGCTTCTTTTCCCGCATCATGCATGGAGGCAGTTTCGATACCTCCGCATACCAAGGCTCTTTTTTCATCTCCGCAGTAACGGGTGTGGCGCCTTGGCTTAACAACCATTTTTCCATCTCCTCTGCCGTCATTCTTGAAATTCAGGCAAACACGGTTACTTCGACGGGTCGTTTTACTGCAAAACTGTGCCGATGAATTTTTATACGTTCGATTTCTTGAAGGGTTTCAGGCGTCATGTAGCTTTCACCACACGCAGCACATGAAACAACGGGAATATCCTCCATTATCAAGAGATCCTTCTTTTTCCCAAAGCTCCGTGTCACCAGCTTTATGGCAGCTTGATCCTGTCCACAGATATCGCAGATCATAATCATTCTCCTTTGTTCAGGTCGCATACACCGTGATAATAACCAACTTCCCAGTGATGCTTATCTTGGTTACCACACAAATTCCTCTTCCTTTGAAGGTAGTACCTTGGATTAAATATTTCCATTCTGCCAATTTATGCTCCTTCTGCCGTTCAACTATCTCGCCATGCAAAATACAATGTTCAACATCGAAAATGGAAAAATCGTCGTCATCCATTTCCTTCTACAGCATGGAGTGTAACAATGTATTGACGGAGCCTTACCGCCTCTCTCATTTGTTTCAAAATTCGAGAATACATTAGGTTCGGTCCTTATAATTTTGGGGGTCAGGGCTTTAAAATTAGCGTTTTGCCGGGGGACGGGGGTCACTTTTTCTTCTTCTTTATCGTGTGCTTGAATTTCAAAACCGCAAAGTTCAGCTCAATAGACGTCTCCGTATCGCTCGTCTGCAATTCGTCATCAAAGATCCCGGCGATCAATTCTCCGCCTCGCTGCATCAGCGCCTTCTGATCTGCCTTATCCTGAACATTCGACAGTTCATTAATGTTTCTTGATAGTTCCCTGATTTTTGCGAAAGTCTCGATGATCGCCAAAGTCGCCTGAACCGCCTCCGAACTCTTGAGGATGGTGGCAGCATATATAAGCCCTTTTCGGGAAAGGCACTCGGCAGCTTCACTTTTCCGCCCTTTATTGAAGTCGAAAATTTCGACTTCAAACCATCCCACTCCGCTTTGCTCAGTTCGATGATGTATCCAATGGGAAACTTCTCAGGATTGTTCTTTACAGCCTCATTGATGCGTTTTGTCTCGACGCCGTAAATTTCCGCGACATCGCTGTCCAGCAAGACATTTTGGCCACGCAACTCAACGAGCCGATCTTTCAAATTCTCAAATTTCGCTATTGCGCTCATGTAAACCTTACGGGGTCAGGTCTTTAAAATTAGCGTTTTGCGGCTAAGGAATTGTCCCTGCCGTGGAATATATCGAGGTGAAGTTCTTCCAGGGCTGCGGCGTAGGTGCTCAGTTCGATTTTTTGCACCCATTTTACCCCTTTAAGCAAATCAACTGGAAATTCCTTGATCATCCTGGATATCTCAATGGGTTCGACCCATAGATCCTTCCGCCGCGCTTCGCTGAAAACATCGGGCCAGCCAAAGGTAAAGTGACCGGCGACGGCAAGAATATCGGCCATGTCCTTCGGCTCCCGCCGGGAGAGGGCGCACAGTTTGTTCGACAGGATGTTCCTCCAGTGATCAATGCGTGGGAAAAACGGCGCTTCCTGAAGATCGGCATAGTGAAACGCGACATCGTTGATGAAATCGATCTTGAGCGGTATCTCGTCCTGATGGGCCAGTATCCGGACAAAATCGTCGGAGGCGGTCCCCGGCGCAAAGGCGATCCCGCCCTGACTCAGGGCTTCCAATACTTCTTTGACCTGATCCCGGAAATCGCCTGCCTGATTGACGAATAGATCGAGGTCGTCCGAATAGCGGTGCTGGAGGTAATGCCGTCCGAGAGCGGTACCGCCGGTGAGATAAAACGCAGCATGCGTCTTCCCGACCAGATCCAGGACTTTGTCCATGAACGGGTAGAGTTTATCCGAATAATATGTTTCTGGCATAAATGTAGCGATTCTTAATACTTGCGGGATAGAGACGATCGAGAACGGCATCGCTGAGGGCTTCCCGAAGGCGGTCCGGGGGAATCAGGGCAAGGAGCGTGTACCAGTCATAGGTCATCAGCAGCCGACGATACAGACTGATGCGGTCGATGTTGCCGACTTGGTCGATCTCGCCACGGAGCAGTCGAGCTATCTGCTGCGGATCCACGTCCGCATCCCACAATATAGGGATCAATTCGGGGGGCAGGTCTTTAAAATTAGCATTTTGCATATGTGTCCGTGACTCGGTCCTTGATCCTTTTCACATATCCGCGGCCGAAACCTTTTACTTCGCATTTGAGTTCGAAATAGCGGCGGATGGCTGCGTCGTCGAGGATGCCGAAACAATCGATGATGGCAATGGGGTGGCCGGTCATTCTGATAACCTCGTCGGGATCAACTTTTAATCTTAATCTTATTGGTTCCACATTTCAGGCTTCCGTATCCTCAACGTGGGCCTTGAGATTTTATGTTAAATGATGTTCCTTTCCTGTAAGTACCGATTCGATCTCGTGAATAACTGCCAATATTGTCATTTCGACCGAAGGGAGAAATCTTTAACTATGCACGAGCATTAAGATTTCTCGTCGCTAATGCTCCTCGAAATGACAAAATTCAAAGGTCTCTCTACCAATTCTGTCCTTCGACAAGCTCAGGACGAGCGGGGCGAGACGGTTCAGGATAATTGGGAGTTTGGTTCATGTCCCGCGTCGGCATATTGCCGGCAATAGTCCCGGATACGATCCAGGAGTGAAAAAAGTTCCGGCGTCTGCACAAGGATGGATTGAAACAATTTCTGTAGATAGGTCCGGCGGTATTCATGGACGATCTCGTTACGAAGGTCCCGGACAAGCCGAATCTCATCGATCGAAGCGATCAGGCCGCGTTTTTGGGCGCGGTTGAGGGCATCGAGCAGGGTGCCCCGATCCTCTAATTCAACCTTATCGATACTGCGGAACCCCTTCTGAATGACCATATCGCAGGTGCGGGCAAACCGCCCGGTCAGGGTCTCGAAGGCGTCGAATTCGTCATCGCGGTACTCATCTTTGCTGCCTATCGCCCGGCAGATGTCATAGGAGCGCTGGAGCCAGCGGCGGGACTCGTCCAGGTCCTTCAGGGTGTCATGGAGAATGAGGATGTAATCGCGCTGCATCAATTAATTTCCACCCCTTCGTTATAGGCCACCCGGACGAAGGGATCGGTCAAATCCCGGGCAATAACTATGTCGATCTTCTGTTCGCCCATTTTTTCATGGAGCCGCAGCCGGATCGTGCCGCGGTCGGATTCCGTCAGCTTCTCCGAGAGGATGAGCAGATCGATGTCGCCCCCCCTTTTCGCGTCATCGGCCCGCGAGCCGAAGAGGCGGATCCGGGCCTGGTCATCAAGCAATCGGATGGTTTGGCTGATAGCTTCAATTTCACTTTGCGAAAGACGCATATTTTAAAAATTTCTCTGGAAATGTTATTAATTGTCATTCCCGTGAAAACGAGAATCCAGTATTATCGCTCTGGGCAAACCTCTCTATTCGTGACGGCTGTAGGCGGTGTAGCCGTGTTTTTTGACTAGTTCGTCGCGTTCGGCAGCTTTCAGGTCTTCCCGGACCATCTCGGAGACCAGCTCGCCAAAGGAAACTTTAGGGGTCCAGCCTAGTTTTTCCCTGGCTTTCGTCGGATCGCCCAGGAGGGTTTCCACCTCCGTCGGGCGGAAGTAGCGGGGATCGACGCTGACGATGATCTTGTATGGGCAGATAGACGTCATTTCATGCTTGAAGGGGGCCGGTGCATTTTCCCAGATGCCCTTTTCCGCCACGCCCTCTCCTTCCCAACGGATCTTCATGCCCAGTTCCCCGGCGGCGGCATTGACGAAATCGCGCACACTGTATTGGACGCCCGTGGCGATGACAAAGTCCTCCGGTTCATCCTGCTGCAACATCAGCCACTGCATTTCTATGTAGTCCCGGGCATGGCCCCAGTCGCGTTTCGCATCCATATTTCCCAGGAAAAGGCAATCCTGCAAGCCGAGCTTGACCCGTGCCAAGGCCCGGGTGATCTTGCGTGTCACGAAGGTTTCCCCGCGGACGGGCGATTCGTGGTTGAAGAGAATGCCATTGCAGGCGTACATGCCGTAGGCTTCGCGATAGTTTACCGTAATCCAGTAAGCGTAAAGCTTCGCAACGGCGTAGGGGCTGCGGGGATAGAAAGGGGTGTTTTCCTTCTGGGGAGTTTCCTGCACCTTGCCGAAGAGTTCCGAAGTGGAGGCCTGATAGAAACGGGCGGTCTTTTCCATGCCCAGGATGCGGATCGCCTCAAGGAGGCGCAACGTGCCCACGGCGTCGGAGTTGGCGGTGTATTCGGGCTCCTCAAAGGACACAGCCACGTGCGACTGGGCAGCCAGGTTGTATATTTCCACCGGCTGCACCTGCTGAATGATCCGGAGGAGGCTGGAGGAATCCGTCAGATCGCCGTGATGCAGGATCAAGCGGCGGTCGGGCTCGTGCGGATCCTGGTAAAGGTGGTCGATGCGGTCGGTGTTCAAAAGCGAAGTCCGGCGCTTGATGCCGTGGACCTCGTAGCCCTTTTCGATAAGGAACTCCGCGAGGTAGGAGCCGTCCTGACCGGTGATGCCGGTGATGAGCGCTTTTTTCATGGGTTCCTCCGAAAGAGTATCTCCCCCTACCTTAACGGGAGGGTGCTGGGGAAGGTGAAGTTTACAATATGTTTGTGATTTCTCCCCCCCCACCCTAACCCTCCCTCGCGGAGGGGGGAGGGAACTTGCTAACCAGGGGGGAAGGGTCCTGGGGACTTGGCCTTTACTAAAAGAGGTTGATGGCTACGCCGGCGGCTACGGCTGTGTTCATCAGGATCTGCGTGATATCACGAATCTCCCTCAGCCAGGCAATGCGCTCTACTTTCTCCGGCACGACGATGGTGTCACCGGGCTCAATATTTTTTATCCGTTCGCCAAAGTGCGTTATCGTACCATGGGAGGAACCGAAATCAAAAAAACTCTTTTCCAGCTTCCGGGCAGAACCATCTACCTTCATGACAAAGACAGCGCTCTTATCGGCATAGCTACTATATCCCCCTGTTTGTTTGATGTAATCACTATAATCAAGTTGATCGGAATACAGATAAGTTCCATTGGTCATAACAGCGCCCACTACATTGACTACACTGTTTTTTGAGGGAATCAAAAGGCTGTCACCGGGCTCGAGCTCAATGTCGTATTCTTTGCCTTTCATCAGCCGCAGACTGCTGCTCAGGTAGATGGTCATTCGGCCGGTTGCCTTGAGACTACGCAACGAATCAATAAACACTCGCTTTTGCGCCAACTCCGCCTTCTTTCCTTCTAATTCCTCAGTGGAAAGGGCCGTCGATAGCTGCCCGCCAGCGGCTCCCAGGAGGTCCCGTTCCAACCGGTCCGCCATCTCGATGAGGCTCTTTTGCTGGAGTTCGCGCACCCGCTCCCGCGTGAAATAAGCCCCCCGCAGATAGGCCGTTTTCTTGTAGCCACCCGCCCGTTCGAGGAGCGCGGAAAGTTTCTCATTTTTTTTGATCAGGTAGCGGCCGGGAAACTTTACCTCGCCTTCAAGGTTAACGAAGCTGTCAGCACGCCAGTCTTGCATACGTCTGATGAGGAGGCGGTCGTGGGATTGTAAGACCACGTTGTGCTCCGGATCACCGGCCAGGGCTTTGGTCAGGTCGATTTGGCGATATACGCTATCGGCACGATTGTTTTCCAATATCACTTGTGAGGACAGCTCCGCCACATCGAGAAAGGCCGACTCCAGGGTATTGCCAGCCTTGAAGATCAGGTCTTTAACCGTCATGTTATCCGTAAGCTGGTAAGGGCCGGGGTTCTTTACCTCGCCTGATATTTCCACTTCCTTTTTCTGAACATCTTCCCAGATCGAATGGACAATGATCTGATCCTCATCATGCAGCAGCAGGTTGTTGGCGGGATCTTCGGCCAACGCTTTGGCCACGTCGAAATAAAGTGTCTGATATTCTTTCTGTTTATTGACGCGGATAATTTCCGCCTTGCTCTTGAGGGCATCCCTTGTCAGAGCGCCTGCCGCCAGCAATGCATCTTTAACTTTGAAATTCTGCGTCAGGTCATAGCGCCCTGGCTTGCGAACTTCGCCGCTGACTTTGAAAAATTGCTTGTCCCGAAAAAACCACTTACTGAAGATGTAAATGCTGTCCAAGGGTTGCAGCTCCAGGTTGCTGGCCGGATCTTTTTTAAGCATCAGGTCGCCCAGGTTAAAGGGAATGAGTTGCGGCTCCATCCGCGGCGGGCTCTGCCGCTTTACCAGGGCATAGTCGAAATAGGTCTCCGGCAGGAGGTCCAACTGCGGGTCCCTCAGAATATCCGCTAAACGCATGCCCGGTTTCAGGGCATATTTGCCGCCGCGCTTCACATTCCCCTGGAGGGTAACAACATTCACATCCTTCTCGACGATGGAAAAGACTTTTACCAGGTCAGCATCTTGGAGCTGGATCGTCTTTGCCTTATTCAGATTCTTGTCGTCGATATCCACGATGACCTTTTTTTCATTCCTGATCGTGCGCTCCACTTGGATTTGCTGGGTATAGGCTGTGGGAACAATCCCACCGGCCAGATCGAACAGGTGCTCCAGGGAGAAGTCTTCTTTCAATTCGTAGAGGGCTGGCCGCTTCACGTTTCCCGCCACACCCGCATAGGGGCCGATTACGGGGACAAAGACGATGTCCCCGGCACTGAGCGTCATATCCTTCGACTTGTCGCCCTTAAGGAGCAGGTTGTAGAGGTCAAAGGTCTGGATAACCTTGTCCTTGCGCTTAAGCTGGACGTTGCGCATGGAACCGATTTCCGTGGGGCCGCCGGCCAGAAGCAGGGCATCGGTAATCGTAGCGAAGGAGCCGATGGTAAAAGCGCCGGGCCTGCGGACATCGCCCAAGACAAAGATGGGGATGGTACGGAGGGAACCCATGGAAACATCCACATTAGTGCCTGTCATTTGCTCCGCCTGCTGGATTAGGTGCTGGGACATCTGCTCGAAGGTCTGCCCCGCTACGGAGAGAGGGCCGATGGTGGGGATGGTGATCTTTCCGTCCCGGTCAACTGTAAGGTTGTAAGAGGCGTTGACCCGCCCCCAGAGGGCGATGCGGACCTCGTCACCGGGACCGACGACATACTTCAAGGGGACGGGGATGTCCCTGCGCTCCGTAATGACGCGAACGGCAGCCTCCCGGAAAAAGTCATAGCCAAATGGCTTGAGATCGAGGGCAATATCCTGATATTTGCGTATCTCCCGCGAGCGGTCATAGAGTGACTGGGACGGCCCTTCTTCGCCGATTATTTTTTTGACGGCGGATCTATCAACCTCAAAGGGTACTTCAATCTTCGGCGCCTCCAGTGGTGTTGTGGCCTTCTCCGGGGTTTTTGTTTCTTGGGAGAGTGCCTTCTCGATATTTTTTGTTACGACTTCCTTTTTGACAGCCTCATTTTTTGCAGCCTCCTTCTTTTCCAGCATCTCCTTACCCTTGACGATATCCTGGGGACTAATGCCTTGGAATTCGGGACGGTTTTTCAGGGCCTCCATCGCCTCAGGCGTTAGAGTACCGCCCGTCTTGGCTATTTCTTCGCTCAGGGCGGCCTGCTGCTCCGGCGTTAGGTTCTTAAAGGCCTCAAGCTGCTGGGGGTTCAGGGGCTGGGCGGCGGCAACCCGGATGGATGCCGCACCGATAAAGAGAACCGCTAAAACTGCAACCAGATAAGTTATCCGCTTTGTCAGAAGTTTTTTCATTTTTCTCACTAATTTTTGTTTGAGGTTAGGATTATTCACGACTTCTTTTTCCGCAGGCGCAGGGCGTTGCGGAGGTTGGCCAGACGCTCCGGGTCTTCGCGGGTCTTCAGGTTATTCATGTATTCCAGGAAAAAGGCGAGGAAGACGGCGATAAAAAAGGCCACGACTACGGAAAGGATGCAGCTCTGCGCCCGTTTGGGCTTGAACTTCTTTTCCGGCACGAAGGCCGGATCGATGACGTTGAAGCTGTAGTATTTCTGGACCTTGGCCAGGGTCTCCTTCTCGATCTGCCGGGCGATCAGCTCATAGAGCCTGTTCTTCAGCAGGGGATCGCTGGTCTTGGCCAATTGCTCATAAAGCTGTGCTTGTTGGGCCGCGGCATCATCCAGGGTCTGGCGGCGCAGAAATTCACTCAGGCCTACCACATAATAATTGAGCATTGTTTGCGCCATTTGCGGGTCCTTATAATCGAAGGTCAAACGCAGGATATTTTGTTTCTTGTCCGGAGCCGCCTTCAGCATCCCCTGCATGGCTTTAAAGGCATCCTGGAGCGTGGGAGGCTCCTCCACCTCCACCTTCCAGCGCTTTTTCCCGCTGTCCCAGCTATCTTCAAAAAGGAGGGGCATGAGTTTGTGTTTATCGACGATGGTGTTCGTCAAATCCCGGCTCTTCAGGACAACCTCGAACTGCTCGAGAGAACCGGCACCCATTAACCCCGCCTCTGACGCAACCATGGCGCCCAATCCCCCGAGGGCGGCCAGGCCGCCGGCGCCCTTCTCCTGTCCGGTAGGAGCCAAAACGCTTTCCGAGCGGTAAACGTTTGTCATCATCAGGCTCATGACCACTGCCAGGACACCCGCCAGGAACACGACGGAAGCAATCATTTTTTTATGCTTGAGCAGCACGATCAGCAAGTCGAGGAGGTTGATCTCGTCCTCCTCCCCGGACATGCCGTTGGCGCACCCCGGCGGGGGCGGCGGATTCGCCGGCGCTTGATCATCAATATTCCTTTTTTTCGGTTCTTCCTGCATACAGCTCCGCCCTTTCGATTACATTATGTGAATCTTTGCTTTGAAGCCGGCAATGGTCAATAAAACTTGGTGGGCGATATGGGATTCGGACCCACGACCTCTGGTTTCGGAGACCAGCGCTCTATCCATCTGAGCTAACCGCCCGCAATTTTCGAACTCCGCATAAACCATTTTCTGCGCTCTATGTCAACAATTAAAGCACTTGCGAAACGGTATCGACCCCCACCCATTCCACTCCCACCCTAACCCCCCGTGGAGGGGGAGGGAATTTCCAGCCATCCCCCCTAAATAACATCACACGCCTACCGGGTCATTACCAGCCGCTGTTCTGCTTTGGGAACGTACCATTTTATAAAATTATGTCCGATGCCCAGGGGCGCCAGTTCGACACCCCGGAAGCGCGCCTCGATGATCGGCAGGGCGTCGGGGACATAAAGAAAACTGTAGGGCTGATCTTCCGCCAGAATCTCCTGAATCCGGTCATAACATTTTTTGCGTACCTTTTGATCGAAGGTGCTGCGGCCCTTTTCCAGCAGGTCGTCCACTTCCTTGTTCCGGTAGGATACGAAATTCAGCTCCTCCGGGCCGGTTTTACTCGAATGCCAGACATCATAAATATCGGGGTCCAACGGAATCGTCCAACCGAGAATGGTGGCGTCAAATTTCCGTTTATTGATGAAATCATTGACAAAGGCCGCCCATTCGATCACACGGATCTTCACGACGATGCCGATGTCGGCGAGCCTGCGCTGAATGATCTCGGCACATTTGGTGCGCACCTCGTTGCCCTGATTGGTGACGATTTCGAAGGTGAAGGGCTTGCCGTCCTTTTCGAGGATTCCGTTGCCATTCCTGTCTCGCCAGCCCGCCTCGGCCAAAAGCATCTTGGCACGCTGCGGATTATAGGGATAATCCTTAACCTTGCCGTTGTAAGCCCAGGTGCCCGGTTTATATGGTCCCGTTGCCGGTTTTCCCAATCCCAGCAAGACGCCCCGGATAAGCTCCTCCCGATTGATCATATAGCTGATGGCCTGGCGCACCCGCTTGTCCGCAAAAAGGGGGTTTTTCAGGTTGTATCCCAAATAGGTATAAGAAAAAGACAGATAGCGGTACTTGTTGAAATTCTTCCTGAACAGATTATTCTCTGTCTGCCGCGTGAACTGCAGCGGCGTTAAGCTCATGCGGTCGATGCCCCGGGCGCGCAATTCGAGAAACATCGTCGCCATATCGGGAATGATGCGCATCATATAGCCGTCAACATAGGGACGGCCTTCGAAATAAGCGGGATTGGAAATGAGGGTGATCTTTTGGCCGGTGCTCCACTCTTTAAACATGTATGGCCCGGTGCCCACGGGATGACGGGTCAGGGGGCTCTTCGTGATGTCTTTGCCGGCTAACAGATGCTGCGGCAGGATGGCGCTGCTCCAGCTCATGAGCGCCGGGGCAAAGGGCTTGTCATAGGTGACCCGGAAGGTATAGGGATCGAGAACCTCGGCCTTTTTGACCTTAAGGAAATCGCCGGCATAGGCGGTGGGCGTCTTGGGATCAATGGTTTTCTGATAGGTGAAAAGGACATCCGCCGCGGTGAAGGGAAAACCGTCGTGCCACTTGACGCCCGGCCGCAGGTGAAAGGTAATGGTCAGCCCCCCTTGCGATATCTCCCATGATTTCGCCAGATCACCGACAATCTGCAGGTTCTTGTCGTATTTGACCAGCCCGTTATAAACAAGCCCCGCAATCCCATGAGAAGTAGCATCAGAAGCCAGAAGCGGAATCAGATTGCTGGCATCGCCGATGGACCCCTCCACCATGATGTCTCCGTAAGCCGGCCCCGTATCGGACTTCTTCCGGACCTCGTCTTCACCTTTTTTACAGCCTGACACCGTAAGACTGAAGGCAATTGAGGTTATAAAGAGCATCAGTAAAGTTTTACATGGCATTAATAAGCGTCTGGATTTCATTATCGTACACTAGTAAATCACCGTTGTTTTGGCAAGAAAATTTGTGATATTGACACGCAGGCGTTGACATCGTATTGTGGGCCACCGAACCTTGGAGGGTAAATTTATCATCGAAGATAAGCTAAGCGCCGCGCCGCTCGCCATGACGGGCGTTATTCTGTCCGGTGGCCGGAACAGTCGCATGGGGGGAGCCAACAAGGCTTTCATGGAGATTGCCGGGCGCCGCATCATTGAAGGCGCCGTCTGCCTGTTGAAGGAAATTTTTCCGGAAGTTATTATTGTGACCAATACCCCCCTCGCCTATCTGGACCTGAACGTCACCCTGGTAACGGATATCTTGCCCGATAAAGGCGCTCTCGGCGGTCTTTACACCGGGCTTTTTTGGGCGAGCCACCCGCAAGCCTTTGTCTGTGCCTGCGACATGCCCCTTCTAAACGGCCACTTTATCCGGCACATGGCGGAAATATCCGCCCCCTATGACATCGTCTTGCCGGAAACAGCTGAAGGCAAGCAGCCGCTGCACGCCGTTTATGGCAAAAGCTGTTTGCCGGCCATCAAAAATAATCTGAACCGGGAAAGAATCAAAATCACGGATTTTTACAAGGGACGTCGCATCCTTACCATCACAAGCGATGTTATTGAGAGATTCGCTCCCGCAAATAAAATGTTTCTTAATTTGAATACCTATGAGGATTTTGCAAGTTTGGGCGGAAATGACAGCCTCCTCCCCGTCACTCCCGCGCATGATTGATAAAGAAGGAAGCGGGGGATGATGCTGATAATGAAAGGCAGGTTGAAGAAAAGTGCCGCGAGCTGATGATTTTATTCATGCCCTGAAGTTAGCGCGGGAGATGCTGCCGGGCCGCGATCCGGCCGCATTGTGCCGCAATGCCGGGGCGGAACTGCGTTCTCTGCCGGAAGGAATCGTCATTGCCCTGCCCTTTTTCCTCCGGCAGGTGGAAATTACCTACCCCGTGGGACTGATAACCTATGAAGGCGGAGCAGATGCGCCATCGCTTCAGGAACAGGGGCTCATTCTCCACTATCTCCTGGGGGCCTGTGACATCCCTCCGAAGGGGGAATTGATCACCTTCCGTGAGATACCCTCGGGGGAATTTTACTACCAGCCCTTTGTGAACCGGGCGCAAATTCCCCTGGTAAACACATTCGGCACGGCCTCCGCCCTATTCCTTGAAGCGGGGCTCAAGGCGGGAGGAACGGCAGCGGGGGTAGGTGATGCCTCTTTAACCTTCCACCCTTTGCCCAGGATCCCCGTCACCCTGGTCCTCTGGCAGGGCGACGAGGAATTTCCGCCCACGGGCAATATCCTCTTTGACGGCCATATCAAACATTTCCTCGATGGCGAAGACATCGCTTTTCTGGCCGGCATCGTCGTATATAGATTAATGGCCCGGGCCGCCCATGACCGATAACTGGCAGGATACCATCAGAAATGTCCCCCGCGCGCCGGGCGTCTATATAATGAAAGGCAAGGACGGCCAGGTCCTCTATGTTGGCAAGGCCAAGGACCTGGGAACACGGACCCGCGCTTATCTGAGCCGGACGGACGGGCGCTTCATGATCCCCTTTCTCACCTCCCGCATCGCCTCTCTTGAATTTATCGTCACCCAGACCGAAAAAGAGGCGCTGCTCCTGGAAAACAACCTGATCAAGGAGCACCGGCCGAAATACAACGTTGTTTTCCGGGATGACAAGACTTATTTCAGCATCAAAATCGACACGCAACGACAGCCATTTCCGCGCTTCCAACTGGTCCGGCAGGTGAAAAAGGACGGGGCGCGTTACTTCGGCCCCTACCCTTCCAGCAGCGCCGCCAAGGAGACCTTGCATTTCCTCCAGCCCCTCTTCCCCCTGCGCACCTGCAGCGACCGGGATTTCAAACAGCGTAAACGTCCCTGCCTGGAGTATCAGATCAGGAGATGCCTCGCGCCCTGCGTCAATCTGGTGGACCCAGACAGCTACGCCTGTCTGGTCAAGGACAGCATTGACTTTATCGAAGGCCGTGAGAAATCGCTCCTGGCCGACCTGACCGCCCGAATGAAAACGGCCGCCGGCCAATTGAAATTTGAGGAAGCAGGGGAAATCCGGGATCGGATCGCTGCCTTGAAAACAACGCTGGAAAAGCAGCAGACCACATCGACGCGCCTGCAGAATCGCGACGTGTTCGGTCTCTACCGGGCCAATGACCGGACCCAGGTCATTGCGCTGCAAATCAGACAGGGAAAGCTGCTGGGAAAGAAGGCCTTCCCCCTCGTGACGCTTGGCGCCGCAACGGAGGAAATCCTGTCCGCCCTGGTCAAACAATACTACGATGGCGATGTTTATCTGCCTACCAATATTATCCTGCCCCTCCGCCTCGAAGACGGGCCGGTGATCGCCGAATGGCTGACGGAGAAAAACGGCAGGACGGTGACTCTGCTTTATCCCCAAAGAGGCCAGGGCATGGAAATCCTGAATATGGCCAACGACAACGCGGAAAAAACCTTCCACCTGGAAAACCAGGACCGGCGCGGCGCGGCCGCCGCACTCGCGCAACTGGCAGAACGGCTGGGCCTGCAGAAACTCCCGGCACATATTGAATGCTTCGACATTTCCCATGGCTCCGGCAAGCAGGCCGTCGCGGCGCAGGTGTCTTTCCGGAACGGTCAGCCCTGGAAGGAAGGCTACCGGCGCCTGCGCATTAAGACCGTGGCGGAAGTCGATGATTATGCCATGATGCGCGAAGCGCTTTTTCGGCGGTATGAGCAGAAAAAAGATTTGCCCAATCTGATTATTGTGGATGGCGGCCGCGGCCAGTTGGGGGTTGCCCTCACCGTGCTGCAAGATTTAGGAATCGCCGGGGTGGATATCATCGCCCTGGCAAAAAAAAAACGCACCGCACCCATCCGCCCCAACAGCGGCTTCAGGCCCGGCAGGGTCGCCACCCTCAACAAGGCGGAAGACAGGGTGTATCTGCCCCGCCGCAAGGATCCTTTGTACCTGTCCCGCCTGCCTGCAGCACTTTTTCTGCTGCAGCAAATCCGCGATGAAGCCCACCGGTTTGCCGTTGGCTATCACCGGAAGTTGAAAGAAAAGGCGGATTTTGCCTCGCTTCTGGACGGCATCCCCGGCATTGGGGAAGGCCGGAAGAAGCTCCTCCTCAACCATTTCGGCGATCTGAAAAAGATCAAAGCCGCTTCTGTCGAGGAATTGCTGGAGGTAAAGGGAGTTGGTAAAGAACTGGCCGGTGTTATTCGGTCGTTTTTTGATAAATAGGGGCGACGCATTTGAGTGGGTTTACTATTATCATCATTGCCATCGCTTTGGGCATGGATGCCCTGTCTGTGGCCGTTGCCATTGGGGCGCGGGCTACCGGGCGACTCAATGGCCGTCAGCTCTTTCGCTTATCCTTCCATTTCGGTTTTTTTCAGATGGTGATGCCCTTGGCCGGTTGGCTGGGGGGGCATAACCTGACGCGCCTGATTGGCGGCTACGATCATTGGATTGCCTTTGCTCTCCTTGCCTGCGTCGGCATCAGCATGATCAGGGAAAGCTATCAGGCAGAGGAAAATGCTCCGAGAAGCGACCCGACCAAGGGCCTTTCCCTGATCATGCTGTCCGTGGCCACCAGCATCGATGCCTTGGCCGTGGGTTTCAGCTTCGCATTGTTAAACGTCAACATTTGGCAAGCCGTCCTCGTAATCGGTTTTTTTGCGGCTGGCATGACCATGGCCGGCATGCTCTTCGGCAAAATGATCGGCGCTTACCTGGGTAAAAAGGTAGAATTATTTGGAGGGCTGATCCTCATCTCGATAGGGGTAAAGATATTGGCCAACCATTTGTTTTAGGCACCCCCCTCATCCTCCCCTCAATCCCCTCCCGTAAGAGACTGTGTCACAATTGGGGAGGGTTAGGGTGGGAGGGGTGTCCGGAACGGACAAAATAACAAACACTTGAAACAAAAGGAGCCGAAAATAGGATGTACTATAAACTGGTAGGCTTGTCTTTCGGGCAGGTCGGCTTGGTATGGGGTAATGAGGCTTCACCGGGGCTCGTCCGGGTTGTACTCCCGGAAGAGGGAATATCCACGCTGTCCCGGATCAGGCAAGCTTTTCCCGGAGCGGCATCGCTTTCTCACGCAACAATCGAGGCAGTCGGCCGTAATCTTAAAAAATACGATCGTGGCGTGGAGGTCAACTTTCTCTTACCGGAGCTGGAAACGACATGCGCGGGAGACTTCAGCCGCCAAGTCTGGCGGGCAACAGCCCGCATACCGAGAGGCAAAGTAAAGACCTACGGCCAGGTCGCAAAGGAAATCGCGGCCTGCGGGGCTGCCCGGGCGGTGGGCGCCGCCCTGGGGAAAAACCCCTTCCCCCTGATTGTCCCCTGCCACCGCGTGGTCAGGGCCGACGGTGAACTGGGCGGTTTCTCGGGAGGAGGCATCGCGGTGAAAAAACGGCTTTTGGAACGGGAAGGCGTGCTCTTTGACCGCCGGGGACGGGTAGCCGCCGTCTCCGTAGTAAGTTAGCATACTGTTGTAATTACTGCGTTGGCCCCCGCTCAACGGGGAAAAGAGGGAATCCGGACGGAAAGTGTTTGATAATACCGGATGCCGGCCTGCACCGGTATGACGTAATTGCTGGTTTTATGTAGTTGTGCAAAGGCCTCCCCCTGGGCAGGGGGTTTTTATTGCAACGCCGGGGTTTTCCCCGGTGGCCGCCTTTCTGGAACATAGGCGCGGGGGGAGGTCGCTTCGTTCCATGCCTTCGACACGTAAAGATTGCAGTAGCAACTCCCATACTCGGCTACATCCGGCTCACGGTAAACACAGGGGCAAATAATGTCCCTGTCCTGCTCCCGGTCGCCAGCAGCCAGTCGGCAGGGGCAGGACATGTAACCGTAACGGGCCTTGTTGACCAGGAGATCGGCGATGATGCTCAAGACCCAGGCGCGATCCTTGTTGAAGAAGTACCCCTTCGGCTCCTGAATCTTTCTCAACATCTCATAGAGTTTTTCCTCGTCCGTCATAGCCTCAGCGCCTTTCTGATCTCGCCTTCCTTGAATCCCACAATCACCTCATCGCCGATAATAATTGTGGGAAAAGAGCAGTTGGGATTCCATTTCTTCACCTCTTCCAGGATCGCGGCCCGCTCTTCGCCCTTCAGAAGATCAACCTCGGTGGCATCGTATTTTACCGTGCATTCATCGAGGAACCTCTTTGCCGCCTTGCAGTGGCTACATGTGCTCAGGGTATATATCTTCACATTAGATTGCATTTTCCCTCCTTGCTTCTAGTTTCCACCATGGTTACACTCCCTTGGGTTAAAAAAGAACCTGCAGGACTTCATCGATTTCTACAAGGGTACTGACCATTGCCGCCGCCTGCCCGGCACTCAGGGCCGTCAAATCAAGAGCCGCCAAGGTTGCATGCAGGGCATCGATTGCCTTGTTGAGTTGTAGATCATCGTCCATGCTTGCCGCAAAGGCATTTTTTATCTGCCCGGCCAGGCGGCAGCCATCCACGGCGGCATCGGCCGCTTTATCCTTGATGGCACTGACGATCTGCCGGAAAGCACGCAGCTTGGCACTGGCATGGCCCATGGCCGCCGTGGAATAATCGAGCTTCTCCCGATAATGGCCATAAATGAGGAAAAATCTTATTTCGCGGGCGTTATAACCGGCAGCAAGCAGCGTCTCGGTATAGTAAACATTTCCCTTGCTTTTTGACATCTTCCGGCCATCTACCATAAGGTGCCGACAGTGGAGCCAGAATTGGGCCAAAGGATAATCCCGGATGGCTTCCATGATCGCCAAAGTATAGTCATGGTGCCGGTAAAGATTGTCTGCGCCGCCACAGTAAATTGAGAGCGGTTCATGATAATGGGGCGCAATCATGGCGGGATCCTGGATATTCCAGGAGGGCCTGCCTCTACCGATGGCTGTATCCCAGAAGGCGCCGTTCCCCGCCTCTGCCGCTCCGTGCCAAAGGATGAAATCGCCGAGATTCCACTGGGTACCGGGATAAGTGTCCCGATGATATCGCCTTTTCCGCGTGGGCCATTTGGCCATATCCAGCCCGTAGAGCTTGCCGAAATCAGGAACCTGCAAGGGATCAAAGTAGATGTTTTTTTTATGCCGATAGGCGAGACCCAATTCCAGCAACCGCTGGATGATCCCAACCGCCTCGACCACATAAGCAGAGGCCTTGGGCAGATAATCAGGCATCTTCATCCTGAGGAGCCGCATCTCCTGCATAAAGTCGGCAATGTTTTCTTCCGTAAGCGCTTGCAGATCTCTTTTTTTTGTCTGCGCCTCGACAATCGCTTTTTCTTCAATATCGGTGAAGTTCATGCCGCGCAGCACCCTATAACCCTTGAACTCCAGGTACCTTACGAGGACGTCCTCGAAGAGGAAGGTGCGAAAATTACCGATATGGGCTTGTTGATAAATGGAAGGTCCGCAGGTGAAGACGGTGACGGGGCTGCCCTTATCAGGATCGAAAGTCGCCAGGCGCTTCCCTAGGGAATTAAAAAGATTCATCTGAAAGCTGGTCCGTCATAGGTCAACATGCGCCATGCTACCACATACCAACGAGATTGCAAGAAAAGATGGGAAAAGAACGGCGTGGCAAGATCGTAGAGCATTTTATGACAAGCGGGTAAATGATATTTAATATGCCCAGTAGGGACCGGTGCCCAAAGTGGCGGACGTTTTTCCATCAAATCCCACATAAACGCTTTTTCCGAAAAAGAACGGCAGACCCCAGTCGAAGTTCACGGGATAAGTTCCACCGATTTCGGCAAAGACGTGGTTGGCTGTATTGCTGGTAAGGTTTGTGAGGTTATCGATCCTGAAAGTAACCACGCCGGTCGGCGCGCCGGAGGCGGCCGTATTCTCCGCGGTAAAGTCCAGTGGCAAGGCCGGGCAGAACCAGCTAATGGAACCGGTGGAACCGGAACAGGTAGAAATGGGGACGGGCGGAGTAAAGAAAAGCCCGTTGGAACCTGTATCAAGGAAACTGGCATAGTTTTGACCATCGAGCCGGGTGGAAAATTGCGCGGACTGATTGGCGCTGTAGGCCGTGACTAAAGATGAGGGCGTGTTATTAGCCTGAGTGCCAATCCCCAAAATCAGGCTGCCGCTCACGGATGGAGCCCCACCCGCAGGCACGCCCGGAAGCTGCACGATCACGCCGTTGTTATCCTGGGGAAGCAGGGCTGCGGGATTTTTGATCTGAGCGGCAAGGGGAACGGTGGTCCCGCTACAGTTCGTTCCGTTGCAGGTGAAATATTTCCCGTTATTGGGAGAGTTCGCACATGCTTGGCCGCAGTCATAGGTAAACAATCCGACACCCAGAATGCCGGCGAAACCGGCGGCCGCAGGATTCTGGTAGGCGTTACTGCAAACGGCCGGGAGGGTGGTCGCGCCGAAGGAAGCATCGATTACCTGGATCGGAACCTGAACGGCCGGTTCGTTCGCCAGGATCACGCTCGCCATCTGAACGGCCCCCCACACCGACGAGCCGTCACCGAACTGGACGCACTCGGCAAGGGTGCCCGCCGCCGGCGGTGGAAGAACGGTCAAGGCCTGCTTGAATATCCGCAAACCATAGCTTCCCGTATCCAGCAGGATGTCACTGATCGTTTGACAGGTGGAAGTACCGGGAGCGCAAACCGTAACGCTGACACAGGGCTTGTTGGGATAGGAGGAACTGGCCGAACAAAGCGAACCGTTTACAGACAGGGGCAAAACGTTATTGAACACCGGAACGGTGACCGTCATGATTGTGGAACCTGTGACGAGGCCTGATGTGGCGGTGATTGTGGTTGTTCCGGCAGCGACTGCGCTAACCAGGCCCTGCGTACCGGTATCATTACTGATTGTGGCGACAGCGGCCGTCGTCGAACTCCAGGTCACCGAGGCGGTCAGATTCTGCACGCTGTTGTCCGAATAGGTGCCCGTGGCGGTGAACTGTCGCGAGGCGCCGGTGATAACGGAAGGATTGAGGGGCGTCAGCGTAATGGAAACAAGCGTCGGAGGCGTCGTATTGCCAGTATTGCCGCCACCCCCTCCGCCGCAACTCACTACCAGTGCCAGAGACAAAAAAAGCAGCGTTTTACCTGATTTCATCAACAGTAACTCCGTCGGGGATTAAAGCTGGAACGTAGGCGCGCCCCTGCAGATTCCGCATTTGCCCCCATTTTTCGACGACAATCCGCTCAGTTTCTACTCGCAGTTGTCTGCGGCCCGGTTTGCGTGATACATGCCGCAGGGATTCTTCGTATTCAGTCGTGTACGCACCCAAAAGCGGTGTCAGGTCGGGATGGGTCAGCCCATTCCAGGCAATAGCAAAGATCACGCCGGCTGGCGAAATATACTCACGCAAACTAATTGCATCAGTATCCATTTGTCTAACCGTATAACCATTGCTGATCACTTTGGAAGCCCCATTGGCAGAAACAGCT
>Ga0082335_1001058_pt1 | contig 63013 bp, 53 predicted proteins | sample Subgrocontami58m_FD_72375 | JGI IMG/M metagenome (GOLD analysis project Ga0082335, IMG submission 72375) | Subsurface groundwater microbial communities from S. Glens Falls, New York, USA - GMW37 contaminated, 5.8 m (SPADES assembly) (version 2) ... | reverse complement strand
GCACCAGACGGTCGCTGAACCAGTACCCAATGAAGTTCATCGCCAAAGCCATGACCAGAAACACCATGATCCCCCCTACCCCGCCCATGAAAAAGCCGATGAGCAGGAACAGAGAGGTCAGCAGTGAGATCAGAAAGAAGGTCTTGATTGTATTCATAGAAACCTCATCTTCATCCTTCGCCGGAAAAACCTGCGACTATCATCCGACTTAAACAGCTATGCAGCTAGTATACACCAGGAGGCTCGTCACCAACGAAACATGGATCAGGGGGTATTGCCAACCAAGGTGCCCTGGTCTCCTAGTGCGCCTCAGCGCCCAAGGAAGCGCTCCTACCGGACACTACAGTGTCAGGCTTTCGCAGTGTAAGCGTCAGCGGCACAGCCGTCAGCGCCAGCAGGCCGATCACCACAAAGGCCCAGCGGTAGCTGCCGGTCACGTCGTACACCCATCCCGTGGCAATAGGGCCGACGATGCCGAAAATGGCTGTCAGGGTCATGGAGATGCCCACAATGGACGCATACGCCTTACGGCCAAAGTAGTCGGCCATGAGCGTGAAGCGTATCGGTACAGTGCCGCCGTGACCCGGCGAGTACAACAACAGAAACAGGACGATCTGCCATCCGTGGACAATGGTGCCAAAGGCCAGTGATCCCAAGCCCAGGAGCAAATAGGTCAGCGCGAGCAGCAGCCGCCTGTCAACGAAGTCCGAAAGGAACCCCAGGGTAAGCCGGCCAATAATATTGACCACGGAAAGAAACAGCACGGTGAGTCCTGCCGCAGTCGCCGATATTCCAAAGCTTTCCAAGCCCGGGATTGCAAACACCACGACGGTAGACATGACCATGCCGGAGAGTCCCATGCCCAGTGTGAGTTGCCAAAACGATCCGGTCCGCATGATCTGTTTGACCGTGAGGCCCGCGTTCGCCTCGTCCATCCGCCCTGCCTGCCCTTGTGCTCCCAGAGGTGGGGCCGTAGCGCCGTCCGGTAGCAGGCCGTAGTCCTCCGGCCTCCGCCGCAGCACGTAGGATGCAGGAATGCCCACCAGAAGCGTCCCGATGCCTATCCACACCAGCACCGCGCGCCAGCCGTACTGAGCGATGGACCACACCAGCGCCGGCGCCATCACTCCGCCCAGCCCGCCGCCGGCAAAGGCGATGGTCATGGCTCGTCCGCGCATCTTGTTAAACCAGTTGCCCACCACCGCGGTTACGGCTACGCCTGAAGCCAGGGAAAGGCCCAGGGCTATCGTGCAGAACGCCAGATAGAACGCGAGCAGCGAGTGTATCTGCGCCAGCCAGAAGAACCCCACTGCCGTGATGATTGTCCCCACAAACATGGGGATGCGCGCCCCCCAGCGGTCTACGATGTAGCCAATGAAGGGGCTAAGCGCGCCGGATTCCGTCCGTTGCAGCGAAAGCGCCGTGGCCGTGGCGGCGCGGCTCCAGCCAAACTCGTTGACAATGGGATTGAAGAAGGCCGAGAAGCCGAAGAAAAACGTTCCTGATGTCCAAAACGCCTGGATGGACCCGGCTATGGCTATCCACCATCCAAAAAAGACCTTGGGCCGCTTGCTCGTTGCCGTTGTGACCGGGGAACTCAGTGATCCTTGCTTCACTTGCTCATAGCCTTACTCCATGCCTATCGGGTTGGGTGACGATGTTGCCACCACCAAGTGTACTTCCCTGTGTGTATAGTAGTCCTGGTACGGAGTAAACTCCACACTGAACCCCGCCTCGCCCAATAAGCGCACCCACGTTTCCCGCGAATACAGGCTCATCACGTGATGGTCTTCCTCCACACGCACGCCGTCCTTCTCCTTGAAGATGTAAAAGAACACCCACTCAACGGCGTTGTCCGTGGGGTCGGGGTCCGTCACGTACTCAATGAAGGTGAACTCCGGGTCCGTCCCCTGCCGTACAAAGTGCGACACGTGTGTCCCGGGAAACGTCTCCTTGAACCAGTCCGGCCCGACGATGAACACGCCGCCGGGTTCCAGGTGGGCTTTGGCCGTGGCAAAAGTCGCCCGCAGGTCATCCTCCGTCAGCATGTATTCAATGGCGTCATGGATAAGCACCGCCTTGAACGTCCTGTCCAGCCGCAACGTCCGCATATCCCCAACCAGGTGTTCCACGCCGGGGTTCAGCTTGCGGGAATGCTCCAGCATCCCTTCGGAGATGTCCACCGCCGTGGCTTGAAACTCCTGCACAAAGTGGGACAGGTTGTGGCCGCCGCCAACGCCAAGCTCCAAAATCGTGTGCCGGCCTGGGCCGAGCTTCGCCCGCAGCGCTTCCCGCCAATGGAGAGCGCTCTCTTCATACTCCTCCGGCGGGCTGATGAGCGGCCACAGATGGGCAAACTCCCAGTACATCCGGTTCTTCCGGGGGTTGTCATCCTCCTGGGCTACCGCGGGTGTCCTGGTTCCCCCCGAAGACCGTTGCGCCTTTCCTTTGCCGGCCCCACGCGAGTTGCGTTTGCTCATTAACCTAACTTGCTGTCCCCAGCGGCCCGACCACTTAACCTTTGCCCTCACTTCACCGTGGACAGGAACTCCTTTACTGCTTTGATGAACGGAGCAGGGCGGTCGCCGTGGACCTGGTGTCCCGCCCCAGCAATGTCAACGGACCGGAACTGCGGGTTCATGGCGGCAAAACGGTCCAGCACGTGCTGTGCCACCATACCGCTCTCGCCTCCCCGCACAATGAGGAACGGCTTCTTGACTTTCTCCGCCGCCGCCCACAGGCGTTCCTTGCTCCACCCGATGGTATCCGCCTCCCGCAGCGCCGGGTCCCACTTCCAGCTCCACTTGCCGCTGGGGAACTGCCGGAGCTGGTGTGCCAAGCTGCCCCGCAATTGCTCAGGGGAACGCCGTGGATTGACCTTGTGCGCGGCCTGCACAAACTCCTCAAAAGAGTCGGTCTCCTGAGGCAGCGCGCGCCAGCCGCCGCCCACAGGATCGCCCCGTGTCGTTTCAGGCGCCATGTCCACCATGACCAGGCACTTGATGTTGTCCGGATTCTGGGACGCATAGATCATGGCGATGCGCGCCCCCATGGAGTGCCCCAGCAGATAGAATTGCTTGAGGCCCACTGCATTAACAAACGCCGTAGCCAGCGGCACGGTGAAGTCCGGCGTGTAGTCTCGTCCTGGTATCCAGTCCGTGTCCCCGTGGCCCGGCATGTCCAAGGCGATCACATGAAAATCATCATAGCAGGCCAACGAGGTAAAGTCCCAGGTGTGCGCTCCGTTGGTGCGACCGTGGAACAGCACCAAGGGCGGCTTGGACTCATTGCCCCAGTCCAAGTAATGGAACTTGAAGTTCTCAACTCGTACCTCTTTGTCCGTGGGAACGACCTCTTTGGTAAACGGCACGCCCATAACCCGTGCCGCGTCGTAAAGAGATAGCCCCCCGGAAGCTGTAGTAGTCACTGACGTACTCTCCTTGCGCTATTTGTTTACTTACCATCTTATGCCCGCTGTCAATGCCGATGACCATGCACAGCGGTGGCAGAGATTTTCTTGGGACGGCGGCGCCGTTCTTCCACATCCGGGCAAAGGAATAGTCCACCCCGCATTGCTCGCAGTTTGACCAAAATCTCGTGCAAAAAGAAACTGCGGCCTGCTGTTTCTCTTCATTAAGAGGGAACAGCAGGCCGCAGTTTCTTAATTACTGGCCCTTACTTGCCGACGGTGTACTGTGTGAGACCAACCTTGCGGAGCGCCTCCCTGGAAGGTGCGCCCGTCTCCGGCGACCAGCCGAGCAAGTGGTAATACTGGTTGCGCCATTGGTCAAAATAGGGTTTCAATTCCCTGCCCTTGCCGGGGCCGGATGCGACCGGCTCCATAAGGCGCTTGCCAACGTCGTAGTCACGATCCGGCGTGTATCCCAGGTACAAGGATACAAGACGTTGCAGGTTCACGAAGCGTTCGCCGGATAACATACCTTCGTCGGGCATGAAGTCGTCCCATCCCGTGGCTGCCCTCAGCGCACGGGTCTCAATGTCAAAGATGCCCGCATAGCCCTGCATGGCAAAGTAGCAGACTCCCAGATTGTCCTCCCACGTCTTCTTCTTCTGGCCGTCGTAGATCGCCTTGGGCGCTATCTCCGAGTACGACGGATCACGGGGGTCCAACGGGGCTTCATAGCCCAGGTCGGGTTCGCCCTCGGAAAGGAAGAGACGGTTGGAGACCTCCCACCTGGGGCCGCCGCCGCTTGCCACAATGGTTGCGAACAACATGGCAGGGTGGTTGATCTGGTACTGGCCGTGAAAGCCGGAGCCTTTGATATGCACTGCCATGTCATCCAGGCCAAGCACGTGGGCCGTTGCCACGATACCCTGGGCAATCAGCGCGCCGATGCCCTGCCGCTCCATGGTCATATCCAACAATTCAAGGATATTCTTGTAGTTGTCGTCGCCCCATGTCAGATCAAGTCCGTTGCACTGCTCCTTGGTCAGGCGTCCATTGTTGTACGCCTCCATGACCATAGCGATGGCCGAAGGGACCTCGCTCTCGTGCAGTCCCAGGTCATCCAGGTAGGCGGTGAGACCCATGGAAATGGTCTTGTCCTGAAGGCCGTGCATGGACCCCATGATGTTTCCGGAATAACCGACGACGTGAAGCCCGGCGAAAGGCCCAGAAGGTATGGTTGTTTCGTAATGGCAGGCCATCTCGCAGTTATAGGACCCCACGGGCTTCAGGGGCCAGTTCTCTCCGCTTCCGCCTTCCGATCCGCCGTAGTCACTCATGTTCTTGATAGGGTTGCTTCTGCCGGCGGGGTTCTGATAGCGGTTGCGCTTTTGGGGGTCCGGCATTCCGGTCTTGTTGTGCTGGTCCGGCGTCACCTTATGATTCCACTGCATGGTGCGCCAGTCTTCTGCCGCTTTCCTGAACTCCTCGGGGTGGGCAAGGGGGACCTGTTTCGTCCCGCGCACCGCAATAGCCTTCAACTTCTTGGTCCCACAAAGAGTGCCGGGCGCAGCGGTCCCCGCGCTGTAAGCCAGGTCAGACCGCAGGCAGCCGCCGGCAAGCAGCTTCTCACTGCCTGGCCCAATGCAGGCCACGCTGATGCCCTGCATGTCCCCAAGGTCTTCCCGGATTTTCATGTTGGTGTTGACCGTGGACTGCCCCCAATAGGGAGTGGCATCCTTAAGCTCCACTTTGTCATCATCAATCCACAGGTAGACGGGTGTGGACGAGACGCCGGTGACGACGATGCCGTCCCATCCTGCGTGTTTCAGCCTTGCCCCGAAGTACCCGTGCCCAAAGCTGAGGCCCGGGTGAAATGCCGCCTGCTGCCTTAGGTTCACCACAGCCCAACTGGACGACTGAGGTACTTGCGTGCCGGTAAGGGGGCCGGTCATGATAATCATGGGAGATTCCGGTGCAAGAGGGTCCATACCCTTATGGATCATCTTGCTCAGCATGTGCAACCCCAGCCCGCTGCAACCTACCCACATGCGCAGGTCCGTCTCGTTGCCGGTGCTCCTGGATTCAATTGTCCTGCGGGTCAAATCTACGAAAAGAGTTTTACCGGTGAAGCCACCCGTAGTAGCCATGTTGCTCCTCCAGTTCGGGTTTACTAGCAGGATAGAGCGCCCTGCGAACGACGTGGGCAAGTAAGCGGACTATGGCCCTTCTTGGCAACATCGCAGCCTGAAGGCAGCGGCTTGAAGTCCCGACTAGTCGGGACTCCACGGTGCGGTACAGTTTGTCCACCTACAAACGACCTTCTTAATACTAAGGAGACGCCACCCCAGGTTTCCACGTGACCCAACGTTGTGCAGTTTGTTGTGCGCAAAAGGTACTGTACCCCCTCGTATTTTTTATGTCAATGTTCCGCGCATTTCGGTTCTGTTTGCTTTGGAGTGTTATCCAGTGCCCCCGACTAAAGTCGGGGGTTAACCCAAGCTAAACCTGGCACTAAAGTGCCAGGGCAAAAGATTACTCCAGCCAAGAAAACAGACCCTACTTTTCTCCGGCCTATGCGGCATTGCCACCCCTGGATAAACATGCTACCGTACTTGAAAAGGTAGGTTTCATGCGTCTGCACATCAAGTTGTTCGCCATCTTACGGCAGCGGGCTAGCGCCCCGGAAGTGACCCTTGAGCTTCCCGAGGGCACAACCGTTGCAGCAATGCTTGCGCAGCTTCAAACACAACATCCCGGCCTTCTCACCGATGCTCCCTCCATCATGGTTGCCGTCAACATGGAATACGTCGGGCACGACCATGCCGTTCGCAACGGCGATGAAATAGCGCTCATTCCACCCGTCAGCGGAGGCGACTTGTGATTCTGCTCACCCGGAACCCCTTGGACGACATAGCCATAACCGCCACAGTCCGCGACCCTCGGAATGGCGGCGTCGTTACCTTTTTGGGTGTAACGCGAAACCAGACCGATGGGCGCAAGGTGCTTCATCTGGAATACGAAGCGTACCCTGACATGGCAGAAAAAATGCTTGAGCAGATTGCCCTTGAAGTCAAGAGCAAATGGGCAATGAGCGAATGCTCCATTGCCCACCGGTTTGGACGAGTGGAAATAGGTGAAGTGAGCCTGGTAGTCGCCGTTGGGTCGCCGCACAGAGCGGAAGCCTTTGCGGCCTGCGCCTTCGTCGTAGATCGGATCAAAGAGAACGTCCCTATATGGAAGAAGGAGTTCTTTGCCGATGGGGAGACGTGGGTAGGCATGGAAGGCCGTCACGCAAAAGCCACATGAAGGACGGCAGGGTGGCAGGCAGTCGCCATATACCCTAGCGGCTCTGGTTTTGTCCTAGTATCTACTTGTAATAAAGAGCGTTACCAAACCCGTTCGTGCTGAGCTTGTAGAAGCACAAACCTGGCCGCTCTTAGACAAGCTCAGGGCGAACGGACTATCTAACGGCTACTTACGAAACTAGATCCCGGTGTTTCTCCGGCCCCTATCTTTCGCGGGGCCAGGTCCGACTCGGCTCATCAGCTACCGCGTGCTCTCGGCTCAGGCGGGAGCCTTTGTGTTGTTCAGTATGAGCTATCCAAAATCAGTAGGCCACGGCCTGTCTTGTTTGCCTGCAAGCCTCATTATCAGCCTTTTTCTCTTGGGATGCGGTCTCACCGATGCAGAGGAGCACTACAACAGGGGCGTGCGTTTGGAGAGGCAGAGCAACTGGCAAGGCGCTGTTGCGGAGTATACCGAGGCGATTCGGTTGCAGCCCCAATTCCCATTAGCGTACAACAACCGCGGAGTCGCCGAAGCAATCCTGGGTGAATACGACCGCGCGATTCAGGACTACAGCGAAGCCATTAAAGGGGACCCGGAATTCGCGGAAGCCTACAACAACCGGGGGGTTGCCTACAATGACACTGGCAACTACCAGAACGCAATCGCCGACTTTGAAAGCGCCGTCATCCTTGACAAATGGCAGGCGCGCTACTACGCCAATAGAGGCGTTTCCTATTACTACCTGAAAAACTACCAGACAGCGCAGCAAGATTTTGATAAGGCCATCTCCCTAAACTCCCAGGTGGTCGTGGCCTTCCGGTTTCGGGGCCTTACGCGCGTTGAGCGGGGCGAGTTTGATGAGGCGCTGAGCGATTTTGACTCTGCGCTCCTTGTGGCCGAGGCCAAACTTCAGTCCAGCCCCGATTCCGCGATACTCTTGCGCCAGATCGCTGAGTTATACCTTGACAGGGGCATCGTGTACCACCGCCTTGGCAATGCTCTGCTGGCCCAGAAAGACCTGCAAAAGGCCAGGGAACTGGACCCTTCGCTTGAACCGAGAATCGCGGCAACCGGCGTCGGCTCCTAGCCTCTCCGACGCCCTCATAATCCATCGTATCTTTGATTTGAACCGTACCAACCCAAAGCCAGAGAGTCTATGCCACGAGCAGAGCCTGCGCCCTCAGCGCGCAGAGCAATTGAATCGGATCGCAGACATTTTAGCAACCGCCGCCGGATGTAGACACCCTTGAAGTACTTCCTTCTTGGTTCTTTATCCCCGGCAAAGTGCTCCACCTTTACCATCTCCGCCATACACCACGTTCAGTTATGGCTCTGGTAGATTAGCCCCTCCAATGCTTTTTTCACCTCCAAATACCTCACTAAGTCATTCAACACTTGGTTTGTATCCTAATACCCTTGGTTGTGACCAATCCTTCATTACGAGTCAACTATCCGTAGGCAACATCAGGTATCATGTCAATCGACATGGTGAAGTCACCAATAGTGACACTTCCCTTCTTTTCAAGTTGCCGTAGGATATTAGTGGCATCTTGGTCACATTCCCTAATGAACCTATTCAGCACATTGTCGTTTCCAGCATCACTACTTGCATAAAGCAAAGTGAAATTGGCAGGCAAGTAGGTATCATGGTAGATCGGCAACTGTCCATTATTGTACTTTGAGTGACTGTCTAGGTCGTGATCCGTGATTACAGCAACTCTTAATTTCTCGTTATATTTGGGATTTGAAGTAACTATCCTTACCAACATAGACCATGCCAATTTCTCTGCTTCTCCATTTTGGCAGTCCTTAAAAGCCAAATTCCCATGCCTGCGATACGCAAAGTCGACCTGAGTTGCAGTAGTTCTTACTGTGTAGCATTCCATAACACAGGAAATTGAAACCAAGTGCCCCATTAGCAGCTTTGTATTGGTATCAATTGCCAAAATCAAGTCGAAGCTAGAAGACAAATAGAGAGGTATGTTGAATACTCCACCATTGGAAACACGAGTCAGTATCTTGTCTTTGCCATTTCTTCTGGTGTACTGGGTTTGAGTGAATGTAGCATCAGCTCTAACTTTCTCTCCCGAGGGCAGGTGTACAAGAACTTGGCCATCTTGGAAGGTTGTTGCTCCCTGAAATGGCTCCCGATAGCCGACATAGACATACTGTTTTCTTGGAAGTTTGTCTATACAGCACTTTTTGTACTTTTTCCCGCTGCCGCAAGTACAGGCCTCGTTGCGCCCAATGTTTCTTGGCATCGCTGGCAACCTAGCCTCTGAAGAGATGTATGATGGGGATCGTTGTGAACGAACCAACGCAGAAACTTGACACGAAAGGACCTCCTTCGTGGGTGTGCGAAGTGAACTCAATCAATTGGACGGGAGCAACCCCACGCTAAGAGTGGACCGATGAACCTCATTAGTAACACAAGAGGCCTTTTGATTGCGGCTCATTCTAGCCGGAGTGCCTGAAACCTGATGCCTCCATAGTGAGAGGTTTGCCTTCGCCCCGAAGTCCTACCTCCACGATTTCGGCGACGATCACCACTGAGTCACCGGCATCCGTCTCGCCGACAACCCTGCATTCCACATTCGCAATAGCTTCAGTCAGCAGCGGCACGCCGGTCTTGCCGGGGAGCCACTGTACGCCTTGGAACTTGTCAGGCGTTTTGGCAAACCGCCGCCCAAGCTGCCCAGCCAACTCCCTTTGATCGGCGCGGTAGATATTGATGGCAAAGGCTTTGTGTTGCCGGATGAGGCCAAGCGTCTTACTGCTCTTCTCCACGGAAACAGCCAGCATCGGCGGGTCAAAGGAAGCCTGAGTCACCCAGTTGACCGTCGCTCCATGCGCTTTTTCACCGTCGGACACGGTAAGGCCATACAGACCATAGGTGAACATCCGCATGACCGTCTTCTTCGTCTCTGCATCCATTGTGGCTTCCCCTTTCGGGCCAATAAGGTGTGTTGCGCCTTGCGTGGCTAAGAGACCAGTCCTTGTTGAAAGAGTCCACGTCTCGCTCTTGAGACGTGGACTCTTCTGGTAGGAAGCCATCGCGAATCAGTGGCGAGCGATGACGGTCACGACGCCTGACCCCAGGTGCAACAGGTGTTACTTTCCGACGGCGTACCGCTCCAGGCCAACTTTCCGTAGCGCTTCTTCGGAAGGGTTTCCCGTCTGGAGCGACCAGCCCAGTTGCTGGTAGTACTCCTCCCGCCACATGTCAAAATACCGCTTCAGGGACCGGCCTTTGGCTGGACCGCTCGGGATCGGCTCCATCAGCCGGTCGCTCACATCGTAGTCCAACTCAGGCTTGTAGCCGAGGTAGAGGGATACCAGGCGTTGGAGTTGGATGAAGCGCTCGCCTGCCAGCATCGCCTCGTCTCTGGTGAAGTTTTCCCATCCTGTGGCGGCCATCAGCGACCTCGTCTCCAGATCAAAGATCCCTGCGTAGCCTTGCATGGCGAAGTAGCAGACACCCAGGCCGTCTTCCCAGGTCTTCTTCTTCTGCCCCTCATGAACTGCGGAGACGGCGACATCGCCGTATTTGGGATCGTCCGGGTTCAACGGAGCCTCAAAGCCAAGGTCCGGCTCGCCTTCCGTGAGGAAGATACGGTTGGAGACCTCCCACCGAGGGCCTCCCCCGGCCATGATGCTGGCGAAAAGCATGGCCGGGTGATTGATCTGATACTTGCCGTGGAAACCCGACCCTTTGATATGCACAGCCAGGTCCTGGAGGCCCAGCGCATCCGCTGAGGCCCTGATGCCCTTGGCGATCACCGCACCAATGCCCTCGCGCTTCATGGCCGCTTCCATGAGTTCCAGAGTACCCTGCCAGTTCCCCCAAGTGAGGTTAATGCCGTTGCACTGCTCCTGGGTAAGCCGCTCTGTATTGAAGGCTTCAATGACCATCGCCATGGCCGCAGGCACTTCGCTTTCGTGAAGGCCGTACTCGTCAAGGTGGGTGGTCAGGCCCATAGCAATGCCACGGTCAGTGATGCCCTGCTCGGAGCCAATGACACTGGGCGAATACCCGGTCACGTAGAGTCCGGCGAAAGGGCCGGACGGAATGGTCGTTTCAAAGTGGCAAGCCACTTCACAGTTATAGGAACCTACCGGCTTGAACACCCAGCCTTCGTCGTGCTGCTGCCCGCCGCCGGCGCCTCCTACGAATTCACTCATGTTCCTAATTGGCTGGCTGTTCGGGGCAGGATTGCGCCACTTCCCATAGCGCGGATCGTGCTGCACCGTATGCATTGCCTTCATCTCGGGCGTAACTTTGTGTTTCCACTGTGTGTCATGCCAGTCTGAGGCGGCCTTTGCAAACGCTTCAGGATCGGCAACAGCCACCGTGCCGGTACCACGTACGGCGATGGCCTTAAGCTTCTTGGAGCCCATCAATGTCCCAGGTGCGCCTGTACCAGCGCTGTAGGCCAGGTCTGAACGAACGACGCCACCCGCCAACAACTGTTCGCCCCCTTGCCCAATGCAGGCAACGCTGATCCGCAGGGGGTCGCCCAGGTCTTCCCTAATCTTCCTGTTGCTGGCAAACGTTGAGGTACCCCAGTATTTGGCAGCGTCCCTGATCTCCACTTTGTTGTCATCAATCCAGAGGAAGACAGGCGCAGGGGAGGCGCCAACAACAACGATGCCGTCCCACCCCGCGTGTTTGAGCCATGCCCCAAAGAAGCCGTGGCCAAAGCTGATGCCAGGATGGAAGTTAGCCTGCTGCCGCAGGTTCACAATCGCCCAATTGGAAGACTGGGGCACGGCGGTCCCGGTGAGTGGGCCGGTGATGAAAATCACGGGCGAGTCGGGGTCCAGGAAGTCCATTCCCGGCCTGATCATTTTGGAGAGCATGTGCAACCCTAAGCCGCTACAGCCGATCCACGTGCGCAACTCTTCATCAGTGCCGGTTGCACGGGTCTCTATCTTCTTGCTGGTCAGGTCTACATAGAGCATCTTGCCGGTGAATCCACCCTTGGTAGCCATAGTAGTCCCCTTCCCTTGCCTGTTTGCTAAAACGAATCATAGAGATGGCAGGATACCGTGTGCCCGGGAGCACGCTCCCGCAAGGTTGGTACGACGCTTGAACACTGAGGCATCGCCGAAGGACAACGCGTGTGAAAGCGGCACCCCTGCGGCGGATTCTGGGGCGACGGCACCTCGCCGCTCAACACAATCTCTTCCCTGCCGTCATTGGCACGGCTTGGCAGCGCCGCCGAAATCAATGCCTTGCTGTAGGGATGGAGAGGGTTATTGAAGAACTCCTCTGTGGGGCTTTCTTCAACGATTTGCCCCAGGTACATGACTGCAATCCTGTTGCTTAGGTAACGCACCGTGCCCAGATTATGCGCTATGAGAAGGTAGCTCAACTGGTGCTCGTCCTGAAGACGCTTCAGGATATTGATAACCTGCGCTTGTATTGAGATGTCCAGAGACGACACCGGCTCATCCAGAATGATAAGCCGTGGGTCCACGGACAAGGCTCGCGCGATGGCGATGCGCTGGCGCTGTCCACCGCTGAACTCGTGGGGGTACATGGACGCCGCAGTGGAATCAAGTCCCACCGATTCCATTGCTTCGCCGACTCGCGTCATCACTTCCCGCCTTGGCAAGCCCAAATTCACAAGCATGGGTTCGGCAATGATCATGCCGACGCGCATTCGTGGGCTCAAAGACGACATAGGGTCCTGAAAGACAGCCTGGACCTTACGACGGTAGTCCCGCGACTCAGCAGCGGACATGCGGTTCACGTCGGTTCCTTCAAACAGCACGCGCCCCCTCGTCGGTATCTCAAGACGCAACACTATCTTGCTCGTGGTTGTCTTCCCGCATCCCGACTCTCCCACAAGCGCCACAGTTTGGCCGATCTTAATGTCAAGACTTACGCCATCCACGGCATGGACGTGGCCCACGGTGCGTCTCAGGACTCCCTTACGAACGGGGAACCACTTGACAACGTCCTCAAGTTTGAGGATATCCTCGTTCGCACGAGTAACCATTACTTGTTGAGCTTGCTGACCGCTTATCATGCCGCCGCCCCCTGTACGTGCAGCCAGCACCTCACGTCATGATCACTGGCTTTTTGCACCACTGGCGGCATAGCCTCGCGGCATCGGTCCATGACAGAAGCGCACCTTGGAGCAAATGGGCAACCCTGTATCTGCTGATAAATGGAAGGAGGTGAACCTTCAATAGGCGTTAAATGACCCTTCCATGCGGCGATGTCTGGTACGGCGCTCATTAGTGCTTTGGTGTACGGGTGGGCCGGTTCGTTGAAAATGGTGTCCACCTGCGCCGTTTCCACAATAGCGCCTGCATACATCACTGCCACTCTATGGCACATCTTTGCCACAACGCTGAAGTCATGGGTGATCAGCAGGATGGCAACCCCCATCTCGTTCTGCAACTCTCGCAAAAGCCTCAAATACTGCGCCTGGATGGTCGCGTCCAGGGCGGTCGTCGGCTCGTCTGCAATAATCAACTTTGGTTGACAGGATATTGCAATGCTTCCCACCACGCGCTGTCTCATGCCGCCGCTAAACTGATGCGGAAAGTCCTTGGCGCGGTTTTCCGGCGCAGGAATGCGAAGGCGGCCCAGCAGCGACACCACCTGGTCCATGAGTGTTTGCCCATGAAGGCCCTGGTGGACATGAAGGCTCTCGCCGACTTGAAAACTGATGTTGTACACCGGGTTCAGCGAAGACATGGGGTCCTGGAATATCACGCCTATCTGTTGACCGCGATAGGCGCGCATTTCCTCTTCGTCCAGGGCAAGCAAGTTCTCTCCGTCAAACAGCACACGGCCGGCGTCAATGCGAGCCGGCGGTTGGGGCAACAACCGCACGATTGACATGGCGGTGGTGGACTTGCCGCAGCCGGACTCACCCACCAGTCCAAGGGTTTCCCCACGTTTTAGTGAAAAGGAGACCCCGTTCACCGCCTGACCGGTACCTCGTTTGGTATGGAAGGACACCTTCAGGTCCTCCACTTTGAGGACAACATCGTCTTTCATTAGCACAACCCTACTCTTGGTTTACGGTAACAGGACAGCCAAAACGCTTTGCTAAGCAGGAGACTACATCCTCCGCCGGTACTCTGCCCACGCCTCTGGCAGCCAAAACGCAGCCATTGCCGAAGGATGAGTGCCGAAAACCGGCCGGGGCCGGTGAATAGCTGTGTTATGCCCGGCGTCCGCCGCCCTGAAGCCGCGGATCCCATTGGTCTCGTAGCCAGTCTCCCATGATGTTCAGAGCCAAGACGAGAAAGGCAATGGCCAGCCCGGGGAAGAGAGTATCCCACCACGCGGTCGCAACATAGTTGCGTCCTTGGGAAATCATGCCGCCCCAGCTTGGATTGGGGGGTGGTACGCCGGCGCCGAGAAAGCTCAGGCCGGCTTCGGCGAGGATGACCCCCGGTATCTGGAGGCTCGCCAAAACAATGACGCTGCTGATCACATTCGGCAAAATGTGCTGCACCAGAATGCTCCGCGGCTTACACCCGGCCACCTTTGCGAGGAGTACAAACTCTTTCTCCCGCAGCGTCAAGACCTGCCCTCTCACAAGACGGGCGTATCCAGACCAGGAGAACAAACCAAGGACGAGCACGACCGTCGTGAAACTTGGGCCGACGGTTACGGCAAAGATCAGGGCCAACAGAAGGGCGGGAAACGCCAACAGGGCGTCTACAATGCGCATGATGAGCGCATCGCTCCACCCGCCGAAATAGCCGGCAATGAGGCCAAGTGTTGTTCCAATGAGGAATGCCATGGTAGTAGACAGCAAACCAACGGAGAGGGAAACCCGTACTCCCAAGAGCACACGGCTCAGCATGTCACGTCCCAAATGATCGGTCCCCAAGATGTGGGTGCTGGAGCCGCCTTCCATGAACATGGGCGGTACATGCCGTTGCATCGTCCCGATGTCGGTGGGATCGTAGGGTGCCAGCCAAGGGCCGAATACACCGATGAAGGCGTAAAGCGTGAGCACAATCAGGGGAATGCGTGGAGCTTGGCGCAGTCTTGCTGCTACGCTTCGTACCATGCCTAACGCTAGGGCTGTCCTGCTGGGAGTAACTGCGGCGCTTATTGTCATAACTATAGCCTGACACGCGGATCAACAACCGTATAGCTAAGGTCAACGATGAGATTGACAACGATGATCACCGTCGCGTAGAACATCACTGCGGCCAACACGGTGGGGTAGTCCCCCCAACTCACTGCATCAACCACCAACCTGCCAAGCCCCGGCCAGGCGAACACCACCTCAATCGTAACACCCGCCGCGATTGCCGTGCCCAAGGATATGCCGAACAACGTCATGGCGGGTATGGCAGAGTTGCGTAAGGCGTGTACCCAGATGATGCGCGCTTCCGAAACGCCTTTGGACCTTGCCAGTCGCGCATAATCGCTCTCCAGAGCCTCTATCATGGACGACCGAATAATCCGCAAGAGTCCCGCGCTGGTTCCCAGTCCTATTATCCCCGCAGGGAGGATATAGCTCTTCCACGAATCATTGCCGGCCGCCGGCACTAAATGAAGCCCCACGGCAAATAAGAGGATTGCCATGATAGCCACCCAGAAGCCCGGCACCGCCTGCCAGAACAGCGCGAAGCCTCTTGCAAGCGTATCTCCGAGCGTCCCGCGATGGACCGCCGCATACACGCCGAGCGGCACCGCCACGGCAAGAGTGATCAGTTTTGCGATGAGTATGAGGAAGATCGTGTTGCCGACACGGTCCATGACCAGGGAAAAAACGGGCTGTTTGGTCTTGAAGGATTTGCCGAAATCTCCTTGCACGGCGTTCTTCAAGAAGATTCCATACCGTTCAAGCACGGGCTTGTCTAGTCCGAACTCTTGGGCCACGGCAATGCGCTGGTCCTCCGTGGCGGTGGGATCAAGGTAGTTGCTTACGGGATCTCCCGTGTAGTCTCCCGCAAGATACACGAGGAACGACACTGCGAACAGTGTAACCGCCGCTTGGATGAGTCGGAGTCCCAGAATTCGTATCACTGCTTAGCCTCGTAGACCAAACTGGTTTATAGGCTCCGGAGGCCGGGAAGCACAACGCGCCGCAGTCCCTCAAGCGCTACCTGCGACATGTTGTCTACGCCGTAGCCGGTGCAAAAGATGTGCTCTACCCCGCCTGTCTTCACGGCCCTCGTTATGATCTCAAGGCAATGCTCCGGCGATCCCACAATCCCCGTGGCGTCGCATATCTCCGCCAGCACGCTATCGGGGATGTCCGCCGCCTTGTCCACCTGGGGGATCTCAATGCCCAACTCTTGCAGAGAAGGTCCCTGAAAGGCATTTCCCAGCCCGGATGTCCTCGCAGGACGCTGAATCAGGGAAAAACACCTGGCGCGGGCCCTCTCACGGGCCTCTTTATCGGTCTTGGCCATCACAAACTGCGTGGCGAAGATGACTTTGATACTCTCTGGAGCCTTGCCTGCTTTCAATGCGCCTTGACGGACGTTCTCCTTCGCCTTGCGGATCAACGCAGGGTGAAGCCCCGAGCGTATGAGCACGCCGTCCGCCTCTGCCGCCGCATTCTCCATCATCCGAGGGCCGTCGGCGGCAAGAAACACGGGCGGAGGCGACTCCAGGACGTGACTGAACTTGATGCCGGGTTTGTCCTCGCCGGCGAATTTCGCCTCTTCGCCTCGCAAGAGACCCTTGATGCTTCTTACGACCCCGCGCATTTCTGCAACCGTCTGCTGGCGGACTCCCAAGTAGCGAGACGAGCTATCGCCGCTTCCAACGCAGAGCCGTATTCGCCCCGGAGCCAAATCTGCGAGGGTCTGAATGCCGCCGGCGATGATGGCCGGATGGCGGGCAAAGGGCGTCGCAAGCGCGGGCCAGAGTGTGATGCGGCTCGTTTTCAACGCCGCCGCAGTGAGCGCCACAATCTGATCGCGGCCCCCTTCAGGATGCTCGGGGATGCCCGCCCCGTCCAGGCCCGCATCCTCCAAAGCGCATATGTACTCTACCACCTGAGGGATAGGCGCATCCACGCCTACGCGCATGTCCAACTTCACCATAACACGTGCTCACGTTCAGCCGGGAAATCCGGGTGGTACAACACTGAGTCCGTGTCGCCGTCTATCCCTTGAACCGGGATAGACGGCGACGTAACGTCTGTTCTCTATGGCTTCAGTTGGACGGTTTCCAAGGCCAAGTCAATGTAGGCGCCATAGGTGGGAGCCCAGGTGCCGCGCTGGACCTTTGGCCCCATGCCGAAGGTCAACTGGCGGTGCACCAGCGGCACTGTCCAGTACTCGTCGTAGAGCTTTTTCTCCAGCGCCTGGAACATGACCTTCCGTTCCGCCTCACTTACCGTATTAGCTGCCTTTAGATAAAGGTCGTCCATGTAGACACTGTCCCAGTAGCACGCGCACGAACTGCCGCCTGCCGGGACGGTGATCATGATGGCAATCATGTTATTGACCGTGGAGGGACGGTTATAGAAAACCTGGGTCTCCATAATGCAGTTTGCGCCCGCTGTTTCCGGGGTCCAATAGGGCCACTTTGGGCTTCCCTGGGCCTTGGTCCTGCTGGCGCTGTCCATTACTTTGTACTCCACATTGACGCCGATTTGCTTCATGTAGGCTGCGATGGCCTCGCTCACCTCATTCTGCTCCGGCTGAAGCGCCGAGGAAGTTGTCGCCCCGAAGAAGTAGCACTTGTCGCCGTTATAGCCGGACTGCTTGAGCAGGTCTTTTGCCTTTTGCTGGTCATAAGGGTAAACAGGCAACTTGCCCGTGTAGCCCAACATGGGTGGAGCAAAGGGCGGCGCGCCGGCGAAGGGCACGGCCATCTCCGTGGGGAAGATCTGCTTTGCAATGTTCTCGCGGTCTATGCCCATGGTCACGGCCTGGCGGAACAAGAGGTTGTTGCCCCAGTTGGTGGAGAGGTAGGAGCCGCGGAAGAAAGCAGCCGTCCAGCCTCCATACACAGGGCCTTCCAGCCCGTACCCATCGGCCTTCAAGGAGTTGGCGTGACCCGCAACCAGGGAAGCCATGTCTACCTGGCCGGACCGCAGCAGAGCCACTCTTGTGGAGGGTTCCGGCACAAGCATGATACGCAGCTTGTCATAGCCAGGAATGCGCTCGGGCTGCCAGTAGTTCAGGTTTGCGTCATAGTCTACGTATTGGTCAGGAACGAACTTCACGAACTTGAAGGGGCCGCTGCCCAGGGGCAGAAAGTCCCATTGGGTAACCGGGTTCTTCTCGAACCAGTGCGCGGGGATAACCTCCTGGTCGCCTTCAATGTTGCCCCAGTGCTCCATGATGACGACGTCGCGGTGCTTCAGATAGATTTTTGCGGTGTACTTGTCCACGATCTCAACGTGGTCAAGGTTGTTTTGTGTCGTGCCGATAAGCATTCCTGCTGCCGGGGACTTGGACCCCACACCCATGGCGTCGCGTTCCCACGTCCACTTAATGTCCGCCGAGGTCATCTCTACGCCGTCCTGCCACAAGATGCCCGGCTTCAATGTCCAGGTCAGCGTTTTCCCATCATCGGAAATAACCCAGGACTTGAGGACGCCGAGACGGTTGTCGCCGATCTGGGCGTCGGGTCCGGAGCGCAGGAAGTAGTCAGTAATAGGGCCGACCACGTTGGTCGCTACTGAACTACTTTTGCCAAAATCCATCGTGGTAGTGAACCAGTGCTGGGCGATGGTGACCGTCCCGCCCGTCCTCTTCTTTGGTGCAGGAGTAGGCGTGGCGGTAGGCGTAGCGTTCACCTGGGCCACAACGGGTGTGGGCGTGGGTGTCGGCGGAAGCGCCGAAACGGTTGTAGCCGTCGGCGTGGCGACCCCTTGGGCCGCGCTGGTAGCCGTTGCGGTGGGAGCCTCTGCCGGAGCTCCCGACGAGCAGCCGATCAATAGGCCCAGCGCCGCCAAAGAGATGAGAAGCCCTATGTGCCGTCGTATCTGAACCATAGAATCGCACTCCGTACCCTAAGTTTGGTATGTCTGTATCTAACAACGGTCGCGTAGAAGCCAACCGCGTTAGACTTGTTACCTGTAGAGGCACGTTAAGCCATTTAGTCTTATTTGTCAACATAATGTTTCTTATGTCAAACATGTGGTATCGGAGAGGGGCGGAAGGGGGCTTGTTCAGATAGGACTCACCTACTGCCTTCTAAGGTCGGGTGGGTGCTGGAAATTGCGGGCGGGGCGGGTCATGCTTGGCCCTCACGCGCCTTCTCGTCCAGGAGGCGGGCGCACACGTAGAGGCTTGACGTAAGGGGTAAAGACAGGTTGAGCTTGCTGCCTAGCTCCAAAATGACACCCACCGTGCCTTCCAGCTCCAGGGGCCGCCCCAACTCCAGGTCCTGCAACATGGACATCTTGTGGGGGCCCATGTTGGTAGCTGCGGCGACCTTCCCGTCAACGTCCAGGTCCGTGATGCCGACCCGCATTGCCACGGCGTTTATTTCCTGCATGATGGTGCGGGCCACGGGCCGCAGCTCCGCGCTATTGCGCATGTCCCGCAGCGTCGCCCGCGTCAGCGCGCCCAGCATGTTGTACGCGCCGCTGCCAACGGCCTTGTCCCATAGCTCGCGTCGTATCTGCGTCGTGGCAACGCAGTTGAGTCCTGCGGCGCGCAGGGCATCCGCAATGGCATCGCAGCGGTTGCTCCGTGCGCCGCTAGGTTCGCCAATGGTCACGCGGTCGTTACCTGGAACGAGCTGGATGACTCCAGGTTCCACCATGTCCAGCGAGGGGTACCACACGCTGCCCAAGACCCTGCGCAGCTCAATAGAGGAAGCGATTGCTCCCCGGGGGTCCAGCGTCGCCAGCCGGACGCCGTCTACCGGCGTGCCCGCGTCAATGAAATACCACCAAGGGATCCCGTTCTGGCACGAGACCACCATGGTCTCCGGCCCCAGCAGCGGCCCAAGCCGTGTGGCAACGGACTCCACGCTATGGGCCTTGGCGGTAATGACGACGACGTCCACTGTGCCAATATCGGCGGGATCGTCCGTCGCCATGGGAGTGACAACGAAGTTGCCTGCCCCAGTCAGCACGCGAAGCCCATGCTCCCGGATAGCCTGCAAGTGCGGCCCGCGCGTGATGAGGGAGACATTGTGTCCAGCCCTGGAAAGCACAGCGCCAAGGTAGGAGCCGATTGCCCCGGACCCTGCTATCGCGAACCTCATGGAAGTCGCCTCCTACCGTCGCCAGGGGTGTGCCTTGATCGCCTCTTCGTTGAGGTCGGTCCCCCAGCCAAGGCCGGTGGGAACGGCCATGTGCCCGTCTTTGATCTGGGGCGTCTTCGTGACGATGTCGTCCTTCCAGGGCACCTGGTCAACGTCTATCTCCATGATGCGCACGTTGGGCAGCACGGCGCACAAACTGGCGCTGACGAAGGACGAGAAGTGGCTGTAGTAGTTGTGCGGGGCGACGTTAAGTTGGAACGTCTCTGCAAGGTCTCCCACCTTCTTTCCCTCCCGGAACCCAATCCAGGGAACATCCACCATGAATACGTCTGCGGCGTGAAGGTCAAAGTAGGGAAGGTACTCCCGCACAGAGAACAGGTTCTCGCCGGTGCAGATCCGTGTGCTGGTGGACTGCTTGACCTGCAAGACCGCTTTGGGATCGTACATGTCCAACTCAAGCCACAGCAGGTTGAACTGCTCCAGCACTTTCGCCACCCTCATGCACCCTTCGGTCTTGAGGTTGAAGTTGATGTCCAGGCTGATGTCTACGTCCGGCCCGACAACGTCTCGGAACGTGCCGATCAGCTTCTCCGTGTGCCGGAGCACGGCGGCTGAAATCGTCTGGTCCGTGGTGCCCGGGCCAGCGCCGAAGCCTCCACCCCAGACCTGCGCAGGCTCTCCTGGAATAATGATGTTGGTCTTAAGGGCGGTGTAGCCGCGCTGGACCACCTCGCGGCCCAAATTGGCAATGTCTTCCATTGTTCTCAGGGGAGGGGTCCCAAGATGTTCGCCGTTGCGGGCGCGCCACGTCCCACAATGGGACCAATAGAGGCGGACCGAATCTCGCATCGGGCCGCCGAACAGCTCAACCACGGAAATGCCCAGGGCCTTTGCCTTGATGTCCAGAAGGGCTTGCTCTATCCCCGATATGGCCTTGGCTGCGATGCCGCCGGGACTCTGGCGTGTTCCCCTCAGCATATCCCAGAACCGCATCTCGTATTGCCTGGGGTCCTTGCCGACGAGGAGCGGCTTCAAGTCCGCGATCGTCCCCGTTACGCCGTGGGGGGCGCGCGGCTCAGTACACTCACCGTAGCCCGTTACGCCTTCATCGGTCTGGATTTTCACGTAGATCCAGGGCCACCAGCCTGCATCTACAATGAATGTCTCTACGTTCGTGATTTTCATTCAGTTGTCCTTTTCTTCAGTCGCCGGCCCGCTGGGTGTGCGCCGTGGTTGCAGCATGTCGCTGCCTCCCGCTGGAAGACGAGTGCGGATTGCCAGCCGCTCACCGGGCCAGCCACCTGCGACGCCCGCAACATTCTATCACTAGCGGAGATGACTGCGAGACATGGCTTGGAAGTGCGCTACTGAGGTCTGGTCTTAGCCTAGGGTCTTTCGGTTCCCTCAGCGTCCGTGGGGAAAAGCTGATGTAGAGGCAAACAGATGGTCATTGTTACGAAAATAGCTTCCTCCCCCCTTGCGGGGGAGGATTGAGGTGGGGGGTCGTCTCCTGGTCACCCCCATCCTAACCTTCCCCCGTCAAAGGGAAAGGGACAGCCGTCAAGCCATTTTCATTGGTATGGGTGCTCTTGACTATGGGCATGAATGATTGCTACGAAAATACGGGGGCGGCTAGCTTCATCTGCTCTTGTCATGCTGAACGAGTCTAAAGGACATGGTGAAGCATCTCTCCCGGTAGGATGGCGTCGCAGTTGTCCTTCGGCCGAAGGACTGCGGGCCTCAGCATGACAAGGCGGCGTGAGGCCCCTCATTGTCACCAAAATACGGGTCAGTTATTTTCATCCTTGAGGGCGTCCATCCTTCAGATGAAAGATGGACATGGGTGATTCTGAGAAGCGGAGCGAGAAAGACAAAGGGCAGGGTTTCTTCCGCAACACGGTAGCAGAAACGGCAGACGCCGTTTGCCAAGCAAACGGCGTCCGTCTCCCCAATAGCAACTACAACGACGGAAGACTAGGGTCGCCTCTCCTCGGAGGAGTACGAGCGCCCCGCGAATATCGCTCGCACTTCCTTGGCCGATGAGGCTTTTCGCAGCCGGCCGATGCGGGTGCTCTCCTCGTCTATCAGTGCTTTGAGATTGGCGAGGACGGCTTCAGCTTTGTCGCCTGGGAACTTGCACGCGCCGTTCGCGTCCATGTGGACTATCTCCCCCGGAGCAACGTCCATCCCTGCTACGGTCACAGGAACGTTGATGGCGCGGACGGCAAATGCTCCGTGGCCGGGGGAGATGCCGCTGAGCATATACTGGAACTTGGCCTGCCGTATCTCGCCCACGTCCCGGGAGGGGCCGTTAGAGACAAGGCCGACACAACCCACCGCCTGCATGGCGGAAACCATGTTTGTACCGGCTAGACCAACCTTGCTGGCTATCTCAGGTGGGAACTTTTGCTGCATGACCAGCACCGTCGGTTTCTTGGAAGCGTCCAGCGCGTCAATCACGTCCATGAAGGTGAGCCGGGAGTAGCCCGGGTCAGGAAGTCCATAGACGCAGGTGACAGCATAGCCAACCAGGCTTCCCAACTCTGGGAACATGCAATGTATGGACTGGTCTGTATACCAGTTCTCCGTCCAGGGATTATAGAGGCCAAGACAAGTCGGGCTTTGCGGATAGGTAGCGACGACGTTGGTCACCGAGGGGGTGTCATACTTTTTGAGCTCCTCCAGGATTTCCTGTTCTGCCGTTTTCGCCATTCGTATCACCTTTTCATTGTCTTGGTCTGGAAACGTAAAGCCCAATTCGCATTCAGCGTATTATTTTCAGGTGGAGATGCAATAGTCAAGAAACATAGGACATATCTGAGGAGTAGCAGGCTTCCCACCTAGATTCGTCCCAGGGGTCAACGGATCAAAAGCCCGTCTCCCTTTTACCCCTTGAGCATCTGAAGGAACTCTTCTACCGAAATCTCAGCGGTGTCAAGGATGCTTTTGAGAGTGCCCCTGTCCAATTCTCTGTGCGGGGGAACCGTTACAGGGCTTCGGACGGGAGCCCTCAGGCGAACGTGACTGCCTCTGGTTCGAACTACGACATAGCCAAGCAGGGTCAACACTCGGATGTATTGTTGGCCTAAGACGACAGATAAGTCATGCATCAGACCGCCAGATCAAGTTGCTCTAGCGTGAACTCCCCCGGCAACTGCCATCCCTCCTCGTCCATTCCATCCTGGCAAAGGAGAGCTGCTTCGCGGATGTTTACGAGGGCTTCCTCCCTCGTTTTTCCCTGGGAGATGCAACCTGGGATGACAGGGATTCGCGCGACGATGTAGCCGTCCTCCCCTGGAGTGAGCAATACCGGCAACTTGATGACTGGCATGGTGCACAACCTTTGCAGTTGGCTGCCCGACCTGGATTCGAACCAGGGTTAACGGATTCAAAGTCCGCTGTGCTACCACTACACCATCGGGCAACGTACCATGCGCGTGAAGCGCACACCTATATCCTACCGCCCAGGGAACCTCCTCGGCAACAACACGCCTGGCTTTACGTGCTGGCCTAGAGCGAGCGCACTAGCTGGGCAATAGGCAACAGGTCTTCCGGGCGGCGGTAGGCGATCATCAACTCGCCCACGCCCAATCGTTCCAGGCGGTCAACTTGCGTTCGCAGGCTGTGACGATCGTAAACACAAACTCGTCCGCAAGCTCTTCGTAAGTTGCTTTGCCCACCTCTCTGCCGCAGAGCTGTTGCAGATTATGGTTCTTGCCGAATTCGCCACCCACCAGACCCGCACCTCCTCCGGCTCCACATAGCCCAAAGTGGTGACACTGGCAAAAGCCACCCTACCCGAGCGAAGGGGCGTCCCGATGCATCGGGACGCCCCTTCGCTGCGAGGTACTACGAGCTACGCCAAGACTATAGGGATTGCGCCTAGTTCCGAGACAGGCTTCTCAGATCGCCCCGTGTGCAGTCAGGAACGTATTAGACCAATTCCACGCTCACGGAAACCGGGTTGCGGATGATGTCCAGCACCGGCGAGGTAGCCTGGACGTATTCGCAAAGCTCCTCCAGCGCCTTGCGGGGCGCGTCCGCGTCCACCTTATACCGAACGCGAATCTGGTTGTAGCCGGGGCGGGCTGCGTCCGTCATCCCCAGGAAGCCCCGAAGGTCCAGGTCCCCTTCTATCTGGAACTCCAGCCCTTTGATAGCGATGCCCTTGGCCGCCGCATTGTACACGTACCCAACGGCCATGCAGGAGGCCAAGGCATGGAGCACTATCTCCACCGCGTTGGGCCCCTGGTTCGCGCCAAGTAGCACAGGAGGTTCATCTCCCTCCAGCAGGAACGGCCTGTTCCGGCTATCGTCCTCTTTGCCAGCGCCGTGGAAGCCCTGGATGCTGGTCTGGCTGTGTCCGCCGTTGACCCACGTTGTCTTGGAGCGGAACTGGAACCGGGCCAGCCCAGGGTCATTTTTGATGGCTCCAATAGTAGCCACCAGCGCCGCCACATCTACACCGTTGAGTTTCTTGGTCGCCGTAGTCATGATTCCCTCCTCAGTTCAAGATGTACTGAGGATACCGGGAGACGCCGCTTGACACGACCACCCAGGGGACACTTGTTGTGTCCGGCAGGTGACAGAACCGCTAGATCACTAGATCAACTGGCGCAAAGCTGCGATATCCCGCACGCGCACGCTTCCCCTGCCACGTTCAATCCACCCTTCCATCTCCCACTCGCCCAGGGTTTCGTTCACCCGCTGGCGTGTGGCTCCGACCATCCTTGCCAGGGCCTCCTGCGACATGCGCACTTCCAGCCCTTGCTCCTGTGCGGCTAGACTAGACACCAGGCGGGCCAAGCGGCCGGCAAGAGAGAGAAACAGGATGTCGCTGAGGCGTTCGTCGGTGCTGCGCAGCCTGCCGGCGAGCGATACGCAAACCGCCAGCGCCGCTCCGTGTTGTTCTTCTAGGAACTTCAGCACGTGGCTGCGTTCCAGGATTACAGCTTCCGTATCTTGTAGCGCCTGCACGGAGGCAGACCGCGGCAGACCATCCAAGACCCCTAGCTCTCCGAACTGCTCACCTTCACCGAGTATGGCTAAGGTGGCCTCGCCGCCTTCTTCGGTAGAGACAAACACGCGAACCTGACCGCTACGAATACAATAGAGGGCGGACGGGGCGTCACCCTGGTGAAAGATGATTTGCCCCTTTGTGTAGCGACGTAGGCGTGCGTGAGTGGCTAACAGCGCCAACTCGCCGGGAGGCACTTGGCGGAAGAAACCTATTTGGCGCAATGGCTCTTCCAACTGGGTCATCCCCCTACCCGCCTCGCAGACGGTAGATGGTAACAGGCTGGTTACGCCCATCCAACTGGGTCTGCCAGGAAGGAACGTTGGGGTACGTTGCAGCCACCTGGCCGTACACTTCTGTGGTGGCGAGCACCTCTCCGGGCCGCGCCAGTTCCTGGATGCGAGACGCCACATTCACCGTATCCCCAATCGCCGTGAAATCGTGCACACGCACGTCCCCAACGTTGGCGACAACTGCGTCGCCTGTGTGCAAGCCTACGCCCACCCGCAACAGGCCGCCGAGGCTTTGGATGCCGCTCAAGGCGTCTTGCAGTTCCACCGCTGCCTGCACCGCTTGGGCCACGTGGTCGGGCCGCACAATGGGCGCGCCGAACACCGTCATAATGCCGTCGCCCAGCAGCTTGTCAATGCAGCCGTCATGCCTGAGGAGAACAGGCGTAGCTACTCCGATGTACTCGTTGAGAAAGGCTACCACATCCCGGGGGTCGTGGCGCTCGGCAATAGCAGTAAAGCCGCGTATATCGGCAAAGAGGACCGTAATGGGGAGGCGCGCCCCTCGGCCGAGGGGCATCTTTTCCTCTCAGCGGTTGCAGATGTTGGGGTTCTTCCGAAAAGGGGCAACCCGATAGAACGTGCGGAAGGCCCAGCCTGGGACACCGACGAAGGGCACACCACATAGCTTGCAGCGCCGGGAGAGAAGGGGAGCACCCACAGGTATTCACCCGCAACAAAGGTTCATTATGGTGCCGAAGGAGGGAGTCGAACCCACACGGGGCTTTCACCCCAACGGTTTTTGAGACCGCCGCGTCTACCATTCCGCCACTTCGGCATGTTCACCTATTGTACGATACGCCTGGTCAAACTCAAAGAGTGTTGTCCACGCTCTTCCACCGCCTTGACACGCCTAGTACGCCAAAGTAGTATGAAAACATAGGCCGCGGTAGCTCAGTGGTAGAGCACGGCTCTGAAAAAGCCGGTGTCGTCAGTCCGACTCTGACCCGCGGCACCATTCAAACCTATGCGTGTGGAAACTGCTCGGTAGGCTCCCTCTCTTGGCAAGAGCCTGTTGAGGCCGGATGTTTTTGTAGAGCTGTTCCCAGGGGCTGAGCGTCGCCGTCAACACGTCCTCCTCTAAACTCGCCTGCTCCTTGCTGCTTCTCTCCTCTCCTATCGCTCCCGTGTGCGGCGTCTTCTTTTGCCCAGCAAGACACGCCGCTCTCCCCGCTGATGGTTATGCCTAATTGTCGCCACCATCCGCTTGCAGGTAAACAGGCCAAACGCGGAATCTGCTTCAACGCAAGGCGAGCAACAAGGTCAGGGCTTTGCCGTCGCGTTTCAACCTGGCTCAAAGCTAAAGGTACGCTCTGATCGCCAGTGCACGCGGGTAACGAACAGAGCGTCCTGAATGCCCAGAGCGCCCCGAACCAACCGTAGGACACTTGGCATCGTTGCCTCTGCCACCGCCCTCAAGCCATCCATCCCTCAGCCAACCAAAGTGCTGCGGATGTCATGGCTAACGTCCTGGGAGTTCCACACCCCCTGGTAGAGGTATCGCACCATGCCCTGCTGGTCTATCAGGGCGGTCTTGTAGCTGTGGTAGATGACTACTTCCTTGAGTCCTGCCCTGGCTTCCCGAAAGATGCCGTACCCGTCCCACGTCGCCTGAAGGGAGGGAGCATCGCCGCTCAGGAACTGCCAGCGGCCACCCCTTGCGTCGGTGTACTCCTTCAGGCGCTGGGGAGTATCGTGGTCTGGGTCTGTGGTGATGAGCACCAGAGATAGCTCACCCTGGTCAAGTTCGGCGGCAAACTGTCGCTGCAACTCCAGGTAGTACGCAGTGGTCAGAGGACACGCTTCAGGGCAATTCGTGTAGATAAAGCTGAGCAATACTGCCTTCCCCCTCAGCCCATGCAACGTGACCTCTGCTCCCGTCTGATCCACTAGACGGAAGTCGTGGGCGGCCAGGGGAGTATCTAGCCGCTCTCTGCTAACAACCCGGAAGCCGGAAATCTCGGGATGCGCGACGGCGGGGGAGGGAACGTGGGCCGAATGGTCTGCGTCAGCAGCGTTGTCCCGGCCCGCTCTTGTCCACAGGACGGCCGCCGCAACCGCAGCAAGGACAAGTGCGGCCGCTAGGCTGAGAACCACCGTCTGTTTCAAAGCCATGAAAGCTCCATCGTGGCTGGTTTACAGAAAAGCCACACCCGCAACGAGACCAATCGCTGCCACCGCTAGCCCCAACAGTCCCACCACCCGTGCGTTCGCCAGCGCTCCACCCAGCAGCATCAGGCAAGGGAGGCTTACCGGCGGCAGTACCACCAGCATGACGGCAGCGGGGCCGGAAAAGCCGGCCTGGAGCATCTGTTGGGCTACGGGAATCTCCGTCCACGTGGATACCATGAGCAGAGTCCCAGCTATGGCGGCAATAACGACGCTAGGAAGATTGTTGCCGAAGGCCGTCGGCAGGACTTGAATGATCGCAGAAGTGACCACGCTCAGAATGAAGAGCGTTGGAACCATGAGCAGAGCAATCCGCTTGCTGACGGACAGCCAGGACGCGATGAAGGCCGCAGGAGTGTCCGTGCGCCGTTCCTTCATCAGCTCGTCCACGTGGAAGAGCTGGCAGTAGCTGTTCATCCACCCATAACCTATCTGTGCCCACCGGCTGCGAGGCGTCCACCCCGCAGAGCGTTGCCACCGGCTGGCGATCCTCGCCACCGCATAGGTGACTGGAATAGTCAGAATCAGGCCGGCGGCGATCCGTAACAGGGCATAAGAGGGCGGCAGCAGCACTGCCGCCAGAATCAGGGCCGTCAGGTTCAGCATGGGCGACCCTACCACAAAGGCCATGGCAAACTGGCGGGACGCTCCTTGACCTACCAAGGACGGAGTGATCACCGAGGCGCAACAAGAGCAGAAAGGCTGAGGCAGGGCAAAGGCTGCGCCAAAGAGGCTGCCGCCCAGTCCACCGCGGGTCATGAACGGCTTCAGATAGCGGGGAAGCACCGTTAGGGCTAGCCCCGCCAGCATGATCCCCAAGAAGGTGGCATGCCATACCGTGAGTTGATAGCTTGCCGCCAGGGCCAGCGGCTTGAGCCAGCCCGTGACCCCATAGGCGTCCATCCAGCCTGTGCTCAGCTTGCCCGCCTCCGCTGCTCGCGAAGCAGCCACGCCCCGGTAGGTGAACAGGTCAGCCACAAAAAGACAGAAGATGACGAGCGTGAGGGCCTTTACATACCGATCTAACGAACGGGCCGGCTGCTTCGCCTCGCTCACCTTCAGGGCGCGGTGGGCAAGGAAAGCGCCGCCGATACCCACGGCCAGTATCCCCAGGTGCCACGGGCTGAGGGAGCAATACAGCGTTTTCCAAGGGTAATGGTCAAAGAGAAAGGCCCGCCGAAGGTCAACGAGAGCCAGGAGCACGAGCGCCAGGGAGAGCGCAAACCCTCCTACAACCCAGCGGTAGCTCACAGGCATCCGCCCGGCCGAATAGGAGTTAGCGCCTTGAAGCGGGATGTTGGCTTCCATTGTTACCCTCTACAGTGTGGCTTCTACCCCGGTTAGCTGAGCCACTGCAACGGTTTGAGGACCAGCCGCACGGGTGCAGAGACGGTAGCGGCCAACACCGTTGGGCTGATGACCAGCAGGACGCCTAGCGCCACCAGCAGCGCGGCGCTGCCGATCAACAAGGCATTGCGCACTCGGAGCGAAGCAGTAAGTAGGAACTCGCCCCAACCCACGGCAACGAAGAAGAAAGGGATGGCGCATACCAGCAGGTAGACCAGCAAGATCAGGAAAGCCCAGAAAGGGTGGCTCAACCCAGCATAGACCAAAAGCGGCAAGAGGATCGCAGTGGTGAGGGTGGGAGCGCCGGCTACCGAGCACACCATGGCAAGCGAAGCCCCCATAGCCGTGGACGCCTTTGGGCCCATGCCTCCCGGCTGCGCGCTGCCGCGCCGTACCTGAGGCAGCACCTTGGCCGCCATCCTCCACACTCCACTTTCCACCCACACGCCCGGCGGCGAGCTGCGCAAGAGGGCCAGGCCAACAACCATCAGCACCAGCCCGCCCACCAACTCCACTGGACGCAGGTCCTCGGTCTGTAGCTCTAAGAGGTTCACGGCCACCGCTATCGTAATATAAATGACCACCAGACCCGCCAGGTAGACGAGCGTCTGACGGACGAGCCTTGACCGGGCGCTCTTTCGCGCCTCTTGCTGTGCAAAGCTGGATGCTGCGCCCGTAGCCAGCGACCCTACGGCTAGGGACCCTACCAGGCACGGGGTGCAGGCGAAGAGCAAAGCCGCCATAGCCGCCCCGATGGTCATGAGGACCTGGGATAGGGGCAATTGGCTGGTACTCTCTGCGGCCGGCACCGGATAGTTGAAGGTGATGGTTCGCTGGTCTTGTGGGTTCTCAACCCCCTTGACTACCAACTCAAACTGCCCTTCCCTCGCCTCAAAGAGGGGTCTGCCCTGCATGTCGTATTTAGGGAAGAAGACCAGATAGGTGTTGTGATGGGTAGAGACGGCCACCGGTTTGCGTGCGGCAGGGTACCGAACACCTCCAGCGCGCAAAAACACCTTGTCATCCAGTGAAAAATCCCGCACAGAGCCGGCGTGGGCGGTAGCGCCCAGCACGAACGCCTGGGCGGTGCGCATTCGCGGTTCTACTTCCTCCCAGATGCCCAGACGCTCTGCGTATGCTCTGGTGCCCAGGGTGGCGGTCAAGTGAATGTCGCACCCTTTACGGGCGCAGTCCGCAGCGTCCGATGCGCTCACGGTGCCGCTGCGGGTTCCCAGGTTCAGCCCCGATCCAAAACGATAGCCGATGAGCAACAGCAGCAACACCGCCATGCCTCCCAATGCCAACTTGGCCAGCGGGTGTCGCAGGAATCCCATGCCCCGCCAGGGGATCGCCAGCTTACCGAGGGCTTGCATATTGTTCCTCCACGACGGCGGAGTTGCGTTTCTTGCTCAGGAGCTTGGGGAGAGGTCTGCCTGCCAGCAGCCAGGCGTACAGCACCAGCAGGCACATGCCCGCGACAAAAAGGAATGTCCCAATGTCTGGATAATGATACGTTTTAATCTTTCCCAGGGTCAGGATGCCTACAACAGGGGGTGTGAAGGCGTCAAAGTATCTCAACGGTCGTTGAGGGTCCAAGCTATGCCCAAAAAGATAAAGGCTGTACTGGCCCCATCCCATGACGATGGCCATGAATAGCCAGGGAAGCGTTGCGGCTAGCTTGCTCAGCCGGTTCGTCAATGCGACTACTACGGCCAAAAGGCTCAAGGCGATGACCGAGATAGGGAAGAGGAGAAAGAAGACATCTGGGATAGGCGGAGGCATGTGGACGCCCACCAGCCGTCCCACGATATTCCACTCCACAATGTCGCCCTGGTATTTGAAGGCGTACATCTGAAGGGAGAGCGGTTGGCCTGGGTACGCGGGCGCATACATCTTGGCCGTCCAAAACGGCAAGGCAAGTGAAGCCAGCATCAGCACGGCGGCGGCCAGGGGCAAGAGCCGACCTTTTCCCATGATTCCTCCACTATCGTCAGGGGCCCCTGGTGCGTCGCCGTCAGGTGACGCACCAGGGGCCGGGTTTCACCATGTACGTACTATGCGCTGGGGAGGTGGGTCTCCTTGTCCGGAGTCCATTCCCCTTGGGGTATCACTATCAAGCGTCCGCGCATCTCCATGTGGAGCTCGCTGCAGAACCAGATGCAGTAGAACCAGTGCACGCCGGTCTTGTCCGCAACAAACTCAATGTCCCGCACCTCGCCGGGGTCCAGCGACACCGTGACGTTGTAGGCGTCCAGAGCAAAGCCGTGGGAGATGTCCATAGCCGTCTCGCCGCTGATGAGCTTTGCCTTGACCTTCCACCCTTCCGGCACCGTCAGCGCGCCGGGGGTGAAGAAGGACCGCACCACGGTCATGTTGACGCGCACCTCTTTGGCGGCGTAGTCGTATTCCACCGTGGGCTTCTGCGAGGCTAGCGCCGCGGCCTCGCCATAAGAGTGCTTCGCCTTGGGATGGATGAGCGATACCGGAATGGCCTGGGAGTAGTGGGTCTCCGGTCCCAGGGGCATCTGGTCAACCAGCTTGGCAGGGGTCTGCCCAATGGTGAACAGCTCGTGGTTCTCACTTTCCAGGGGGCCGTGGTTCAGGAAAGTATCCTTAGTCAACTTGTTCATGGAGATTATGTACTTGCCGTAGGGCTGGGCCGAATCGCCGCCGGGCACCACCAGGTGGCCCACGCTATAGTGGGCGGGAAGCACATCCACCACCTTCCACACCTTGTCCTTTTGGCCGTGGAGCTTCTCATAGGGGCCGCCCAGGGCGATCTTCTTGATGTCGGAGTCTACGAAGAAGCCCACGTAGGCATAGCCCTTGTCGTCAAACTCAATGTGCGTTGGCCCCATGCCCAGGTCCATGGTGGCGGCTCGGACAGAGTTAGGGTCAAGGATCTTGACGCCGAACTCCTCGCCGATGACCTTGCCGTCTTTGATGGCCTGCAGCACCTTTTCAATGTCCACCGCCGCTATCAGCGTGGTGGCCTTGCCGCTGGTGAGGAAGTATTTGCCGGTAGGAGAGATATCCAACCCGTGGGGATTCAGAGGGATGGGGGTGACGTACACCTCCACGTCCTTCCAGGAGACCACGGGCACATCCGGGGCCTGCTGGGTGGTGACGTATTTCTTCTCGGCGATCGCCTTCTTGATGCTGGCGATGTTCCAGAAGAAGAGGTAGTCCTGGTCCCGTTGGAACATGCCCACGGCGTCGGTGGCGCGCTCGGTATTATAGGCGGTGGTCATAATCCAGCCGTCGCTATCGCCCCAGCCGATGCGAGCCATGTCAAACTGCCAGGGACCCCATACCTGCCAGGCGTTGCTCATAGTGCCGTCGCCGGCGATGTTGATGCCGGCCACACCCGCCACATACGGTCCCTTTATGGGGTCTATGGCCAGCCCCAGATGGTCGCGGATGGCCTTTTCGGGGTACTGCTCGTGCTCAAAGTTCTGCACGGCCAGTGTGGTGTCCGGGCCGACGTTGAAGCCGTGGACTCCGCCAGTGGTGTTGGGTATCCACAGGATTTGACCAGTGCGGAAGGTGTCCAGGTCCACCCTGCCGATGCGGGCGTGCTGCTTATCGTTGATGAAGAGCCAGCGCCCGTCGTATTTGCCGTCGGTCTTGCTCATGGAGGGATGGTGGGTGTCGCCCCGTGTGATCAGCTCTCCCGTCCAGGGGTTCGTGAGCATCTTGCGGATCTCAATGTCCTCCGTAGTCCAGCCCCAGGCCTGGTCCTCCACGAAAATGGGGATTTCCGAGAGGTACTTCATGGATGGCACGCCGTACACGTAGACGCCGCCTTGCTGTCCGCCGCTGGCGAAGACGTAGAACTCGTCGTTTTGCGCCCAATACTGATGAGGCATGGGATAGGGCCGCTGGTACTGATTGGGAGCAGTAGCGGACCCCTGCACCACAGGCCCCAGTATGAGGCCGAACACAACGGTGCCGGCCAAGAGGCCCAGGAGAAGGGCGGCTACAACTTTGGGTTGGAGCAATGCTTTCATCTGTGCTACTCCTGCGCTAAGCTTCCACGATGAGTTTGGCTTGCATGAGATAGTGGCTGGGGTGGCAGAACACAACGCATTCTATGGCGAACTCACCGGGTACGCTGGCCTTGAAAACAACCTCTTTGGGCTCTCCTTTTCGGATGCCCGTTATCCACACGTCATACGGGCCGAGGATTTGGAACCCATGGCCGCTGAACTCTTTCAGCCCTACGGCCTCGTCTACGCCCGGCATGTCCGCCAATCCGTTATCAATAGCGGTCAGCCGCAGGCGCACCACCTGGTCCTTCTTCACTCGGATTTCCTTGGGCATAAAGGCGGGGCGGACCAGCGTAATATCTATGGTTACGTCCGGTTCCCCAAGGCTATCCTGCCCAGACACCTTGATCGTAGCTTCCGAGAACGTGCCGGGTTCTCGTTTCGTCCCCTGCACATACTCCTGGGACGAGGCCGAAGCAGTGGCAGATGGCTTTGCGTTCTTGACCACGGCAAAGGCGCCTGCACCTACTATCGCCACCGCTAAGAGAATGGACACGAGCCAAGTTTTCACACGGGACCTCCTTTTGCATTCTTGGCGTTCTCTGATGCCCGGCTGCTGTCTACTGCAATCGCCGTTTTACCGCCTCAGCAAAGCCGCTATGGCGGCATCCAGGGGCTGCACCTGGCCGGTGGGATGGCCGCCCTGGTAGACCGACGCTTCGCCGGCAGGGCCTACCGCGAGCACAAGGCTGTGGGGAAGAGCATGGCCGATCTGCCGGGCTGCCTGGCTGGGGCTCAACTCCGTAGCGCTGCCATCCACAATAATGAGGTGGGCGTTCCGCCCCTTGATCTCCTCTACGGCCTGAGGCCCACGCCCGTCTATGGCCCACACCGCCATTCCAAAACGCTTCAACTGTGTTTCCAGCCGGGCGCGTGCGTCGGGACCGTAGAACACAAGGAGCGCGGTGGTCTTCTGGCCTGTTCCAACATCGGGCATCACAGCGCCAGTGTAGGGCGCAGGCGGCAGCAAGCACCTACCCTCAAGGGTAGTCCTGTGATAGGTAAGGCAAGGCAAGATGGGTAGGTGGAGGTACAGTTCCAAGAGGCCCGGTGCGCCTTAACCCCTGCGCAAACGGCATCTACGGTCTTGTCATTGCACGAAAAGACGGGTTCGGCAATTCTCATCTGCCGCTTGACCTCTCTCCCTCAGTCCCTCTCTCCGATGCGGGGGGCGAGGGAAGTTCCTGTCCCTTCCCGTAGCGGGAAAGGGACTACAGGGGTTAGGTCACGTCTCCTGGCTAGCCGATTTCATTGTCCCGACGGTTCTGTTTGCTCGGCGTGTTATTCAGTGCCCCCGACTTTAGTCGGGGGTTAACCCAAGCTAAACCTGGCACTAAAGTGCCAGGGCAAAGACTACCCCAACCCAAAGCAAACAGAATCGGATGAGGAACCTAGCGATCGGTGACGTGTTGAGGCACGGGGACTGCCCCGCCTAATGCTGAAGGGCTCTAACGCGAAGTAGGGGAAATGCCGTAGCGGGCCGCCCAGGCCACCACCTGGGATCGGTTCTGGAGGTGGAGCTTCCCAAGAATGTTCTTCATGTGGTATTTGACCGTGTTTTCGGTGATGCCCAAGCGGTCTGCTACTTCTTTATTCACCAGTCCAAGGGACACCAATCCGAGAACCTCTGTTTCGCGCTGGCTCAAGAGAGGCTCTTCCTCAAACGGGCCTGTGTGAACGGCCTGAGTGCGAAACTCCTCTAGCAGCTTGCCGGCCAGCCTGCTGGGCACCACCGCCTCGCCCAATTGGATGGCCTCCAGCGCGGCAAAGAACTCCGGAGCCTCCAGGTCCTTCAATAGGTAGCTGGAAGCGCCGCTCTTGATCGCCTCAAAGAGGTCCTGTTCATCATCTGATACCGTAAGAATCACAATCTTCGCATCTGGGTAGCGGGCTTTGATGTGTCGTGTCGCCTCAAGCCCGCCCATCTCCGGCATGCGGATATCCATGAGGATCAGGTCTGGGCTTTGGCGCTGGAGGTGCTCAAGTGCCTCATGGCCGTTGCCGGCCTCAGCCACCACCTGGTGTCCCTTTGCCTGCAAGAGGCTGGCCACACCGTTGCGGAACAGAGGCTGGTCATCCACCAGCATCACTTTCATGCTGCGCCTACGTTCCGGAGATGCACCGCGCCTGGAACTCGCACGTCTACAGTTGTGCCCCGGCCAGGATAGCTGTGTATCTCCATAACCCCTCCTATGGCTTCCGCCCGTTCCTGCATGGTCTGGAGGCCCAGGTGCGGCCAGTCGTCCCGCTGCACTGCCAACGGATTGAACCCCTTGCCATTGTCCTGTATACGCACATGGAGTTCGCTTCCTTGGCAGGTCAACTCAAGAAGCACCCCCGAGGCATCCGCATGCCTGCGCACGTTGGTGAGGGCCTCTTGGATGATGCGAATGATCTGCACTTCTTGAAGTGGTGTGAGGGCCATGTCCTGGGAGGTGAAGCCCCATGACACCTTGACATGGAGACGCGCTTGGCGCTGGTACTCGCCGACGTACTCCTCCAGCACCGCTGCCAGGCTGCGCTGGTCTCCTACTTGGGAGCGCAATGCCAGAATGCCTTCACGGATGTCCTGGTAGGCGCTGCGGGCGGCCTGGCTCAGTTCTTGCACCTGGTTTTGCGCCGCGGCTACTTCGCCCTGGGCCAGGAACGTCTCCACGGCTTGCGCCTTGGTGTTGACGTACCCCAATACCTGCGCCAGCCCATCATGCATCTCCCGGGAGATGCGCACGCGCTCTGTTTCCACCGCCAGCGCCTGCGTCTGGTCATAGAGGCGGGCGTTCTGTATCGCCACCGCCGCCTGGTTGGCAAAGAGCCGCACCACCTCTTCATCCCCTTGAGTAAAGGGACGGCCATCGGTCTTGTCGGTCAGGTACAGGCTGCCGACCACTCGTCCCTTGTGGAGTATAGGCACGCCGAGAAAAGAGGTCATTGCGGGATGCCCCGCAGGGAAACCCACGGAGGCAGGATGGTCTGGGATGCGGTCCAGGCGCAGGGGCTCTTTGTTCTTCAGCATGAGACCAAGGAGGCCTTTCCCCGTAGGCAGGACGCTGATGGCCTGGCGCGACGCTTCATCCAGGCCGCTTGTGAAAAAAGACTTGATAACGCCGTCGTCGCCGACAACGCTCAATGCGACGTATCTCGCCTGCACCAGCTCTTGGCTCAGCTCCACAACCCGTTGCAGGACCGAGGAGACCAATCGTTCTTCGGAGAGGGCCAGGTTCGCCTCGTTCAGGGCCTTGAGCTGTGCGTTCTGGCTGGCAGCCACCTGGGAAAGCCGCTCTATATTGTCTTGCAGCCGCCGGACGGTGCCAAACACGATGTGTGAGAACGCGGCAACAAGCAGGCCCACGCTGCCAATGAGGGTAAGCTGGCCCCAAAAGCTGTGCAACAGCGCATGAGCCGGCCCTTGGATCAAGTAATGGTAGAATGCGAGGAATGCCAAAGGGGCCAGTATGCCTACCCATTCCAGACAGCGCAGCGTCATCAGAGGAGGCCAATTGCCTCCCCAGAGCTTCCACCCCCTGCTCTGCGTATGCGGATTCTGCATGAGCACTGAACCTTTGTTCCTTCCCGATAGTAGTAGCATACATTAAAGCAACTGAGGCTCGCAGTGAACTTCCGTGGCATTGGCGTGCGAGAACCTGGTGCGCTGCGACTGCGAAGCGCGACATGGAGCGCCCGAAGCTCCGCCGCCCTCAGCTTTCTGACGGAGTGGCAGCGCAAACCAGCTACCCTTAGCGCAAACTCCGGCCATGCGACGACGCGGATGATCCAGCGGTATCGGGCCGTGAGAATGCGACGGCTCCAAAAACAGCACGCCCTCCATTCCTCGTTGAGCAGGCTACAGAGCAAAGGCCGCCAGACAGCCCTTGTCAAGAGCCAAGAGTAGCCTCTACAATACCTCTAGGGTAAGTCTTACCTTCCTGTCTTTGCGGAAGTGGCTCAGTGGTAGAGCATCTCCTTGCCAAGGAGAGGGTCGCGGGTTCGAATCCCGTCTTCCGCTCCAGCGAATAAAAAGGCCGTCGTTCCGACTGTGTTGGGACGACGGTTTTCAGTATACTAGGGCTGTGGTTCCGTAACTCTGGGGGATGAAAGGCCAGAGGCTTCATGGGCACAATCATCGTCACCTCCCTCCATCAAGGCGAAGGCAAGACCGCGTTCTGCGCCGGTCTCCTGGTCTTGCTCCAGCGACAGGGGCACAAGCCCGTTGCTGCCAAAGTCTCGGCCAGCGGCGTGCTTACCGACGCCGACTCCCTGTTTTTCCAACAGCTTACCAGCGTGTCAATGCCGGCCTCATTGTCCGGCCTCAAAAAGGCAGCACAACATGCCCCCGTCATCCTGGAAGGGCCGGACCTCTTGTCTGAGGAAGGCAATCCATCGCCTGCCGCCACAGACCTGGCCGAAGCGTTAGACGCAAAAGTCGTGCTTGTGGCGCACCCTACCCCATCGCTCAACGCCTCCACAATTGAAAGCGCCGCCCGCAGCCTAGGCACACGGCTTTTGGGCATCGTCTTCAACAGCATTGGCCGCTACCAAGGGCACGCAGTAGAAACGGCCCTGGCCGCTCCCTTGCGGGCCGCTGAACTGCCGGTGCTTGCCCAGATTCCAGAAGACCGTCATCTGCTGGCAGTCACCATCGGCGACATCGCCCAATCCCTGCACGGACAGTTCCTCCTTTTGGAAGATCAACGGGACCAGCTTGTAGACGACTTGATGATCGGCGGCAACGTGTTGGACTGGGGCGTCTCCTATTTCAGCCAGCGGGAGTCCAAGGCCGTAATCGTCCGCAGCGACCGCCCCGACATCCAAATAGCGGCGTTGCACACCCCAACCCGCTGCCTGGTGCTCACCGGCGGCCACGATCCTTTGCAATACGTCCGCTACGAGGCCCAGCAAGAATCGGTCCCCCTTATTCTCGTGCAGTCCAACACACTGGACACCGCCAAGGCTGCCGAAGCGCTCTTCACGGTTTCCAGCCCGCATCATCCCGACAAGGCGCAGCGTTACGCCGGCTTGCTGCAACAGCGCCTGGATGTGACGGTAGTAGCCAGTGCCCTTGGGCTGCACTAGGCCCGGCATTGCTAACCGAAACGGCAAAATCCATGCCTAAAGGATCGCTTCCAGGAATCACCTACCGTTGTCATCGGTCTCAACAATCTTCTGTAAACACACCGATGGGCGGGGTTCAACCCCGCCCATCGGTGTGTTTGAATGGGAACAATGCCCGCCTTCGGACGCGCACCCGCCGACTTCATTATCGGGCCAAACGTATGCGCTAACCCGTTTTTCTGCCCTTTGGGTCCTCCGCCTTTACGCCAACGAGGCTTACCATTGCCCCAGCGTTCTTGGAAAGTTGCTCCAGTTGGGAAGCCAGGGACTGAAGCGAGGCCACCGCCGTCATCCGCTGCTCCAAATGCTGCTGAAACAGTTGGTTGAGCGCAGTGAGTTCCGCCAAACGCCGCTCCAACTCCTTGTTGCGCGCCTCAAGCTCATACCGCAGACGCCGCTCCTCCTGGAAGTGCATCTGGAGCTCTTTGGCATAAATCTCCAGTTGCACAGTGGTCATAGACTGAAAGGCAACTGGATTCTTCGCTTGCTCAACCATATTTCACCCAATGCCAAAGATGCCTTCCCATGTTCCCACATCCAGCCTGAACCCATGCTAGCGTCTCCAGGCGATGGGGTCATGCGGCGTTTTGCGTAGCTCGGTGTGAGCCACGGGCTTAGATTGTACCTCCCGCCTTTGCCAGCAGCCGCAACGTGCGTTCCATGGACGCCGCCCGGTCCGTGCCAGCCGTCACGGGCGACACAACAATCTCCGTCGCTCCAGAGCTGAACATCTGACGGATGCGGCGCTCCACTTCGGCTTCATCCCCGTGGAACAGCACTGCGTCAATCATCCCGTCGTTCCAGGCTTTGGTCTCCTCAACTTCCGGGTAGCCCGCCTCTACCAGCATTTGGGTATAAAACCGGTTGGAGGGGTAGTTGCCCATCTGTTCCCGCATGGCGGCCCGCGCCTCCGCAGGGTCGTCGTGGACGCAGACCGGCGCGTGAGCGATGAGCGGCGGCACGGCCCGACCCTTGTCGGCTGCGCCCTGCCGCAACGCAGGCAGGCCCTTGTCACGCAGGTACGGCCCCGGGCAGACCCAGGTAATAGCGCCGTCAGCTTCCTCACCGCAAAGCTGGAAAGAGCGGGGCCGCAGCGCAGACGCCATGACTGGCACGTCCAGCTTCGCTCCCTGGGCATGGGCGTGATAATACTGGCCGTCGTAGTCTACCTGCCCTGTCTGGAAGTAGGTTTTCAGGATTTGCACGTACTCTCGCAAGTGGCCCAGAGGGGCGCGAAAGTCCACGGCCATGAGCCGTTCCATGCCGGCCTGATGGCTGGGGCCTATGCCCAAGCGGAAGCGCCCGGGCGCCAGCTCAGCGATTGCCCGCACCTGTCCTGCTACGGCCATGGGGTGCCTTGGCCAAAGTGGTATGATGGATGTCCCCAACAATATCCGTTCCGTCTGGACCGCCGCAGCGGCGAACACCGTCAACCCATCGCGGCCCGCGCCGCTGGTGGTAAGCCACGCCGCCGGGATCCCCAACTCCTCCAGATGACGGATGCGTGTCACTACTTCCTTTGTATCTTGCCCGCCTACCGCAACGCCAATGCGCCGTTTCATGCTGGTCATTGCTGCCCTCCTTGTGCAATTAGCTGGCGCATTATAGCGTGTTTCCTGGCGCTTTAGACTCGTGAGGACGTTGCTGGTGTGGTATGCTTCCCCCGCGAACCCCCACGGTTCCCGCGAACAGGCAAGGCAGAGAAAGGAGCTTCCCATGCGTTGGTGTCGTTTTGAGGCAAATGGCAAAGTTTCCTACGGCGTTGTGGAGGGCAACCGGGTGCAGCCAATAGCCGGAACGCCCTTTGGCAACCACCGTAAGAACGGTAGTCCCCTACCCTTGCGGAGCGTCAAGCTGCTGATTCCCGTGGTCCCGCCGACCTTTTATGCAGCGGGTGTCAACTACATGGACCACGTCACGCGCATGGCCGCCATTACCGGCCGCCAGGGAGAGCCGCCAACCGCCGCGGACGTCGGCTACCGCGCCAACAACGCCCTCATCGCCCAGGACGAACCAATCATCGTGACCGCCGATGCCACGGAGCGCATCCAGTACGAAGGCGAGCTGGTCGTCGTCATCGGCAAGAAGTGCAAGAACGTATCGGAAGACCAGGTGTGGGACTACATCCTCGGCTACACCATCGGCAACGACTTCAGCGAGCGCACATGGCAGGCATCGGACCGCACCCTGTGGCGCGCCAAAAACGCCGATACCTATAAACCCATGGGCCCGTGGATTGAGACCGACGTAAACCTGGATAAGATGCGCACCCTTGTCCGTGTCAACGGCAAAGAGGTGGAAAACTTTGCCACCAATAATATGATCTTTGGCATCGCGCATTACATGAGCCGCATGAGCAAGTACCTGACGCTCTACCCCGGCGACGTGTTGTGGATGGGTACGGACGGCGTACCCCAGAACGTCAAGCACGGTGACGTTATTGAAATAGAAATCACCGGCGTCGGCGTGCTGCGTAACCCCGTCAAGGTGGAAGGGCGCTAGCCCCAACCCAACCTTATGTACTCCAAGGAGTCTGCCTCCCAGAGGTCTGGCGGCAGGCTCCTTTTCCATCCAGCTTTGTTTTGTGTTTCAGTTAGTATGAGGAGGCCGCTATGGACTTGGGAATACAAGGCAAGACAGCTCTGGTCACCGGTGGTAGCCGGGGGCTGGGACGGCAGTCCGCTCTGGCGCTGGCGCGGGAGGGGTGCAATGTCGCCATCTGCGCACGGGGGGCTGAAGCCTTGACGCAGACGGTCGTAGACCTACTCGTCATGGGCGTTCACGCCGTCGGCGTTCAAGCAGACGTTGCGACTTCCGAAGGCACCGAAAAAGCCTACCGTGAAACGACGGCAGCCCTAGGGCCTGTGGACGTGCTGGTCAACAACGTCGGTGGCTATACGGGCCGCGATTTTGCCACGGCAGACGACGCTGCCTGGGCAAGCACCTTGCAGCTCAACCTGTTTTCCGGCATTCGCCTCATCCGCCTGTGCCTGCCCACCATGCGACAGCGAGGCTGGGGCAGGATCATCAGCATTGCCTCCATCTTCGGACGCGAATACGGCGGCGGCCTGACCTACATGACCGCCAAGGCCTCCCTCATCGCCTTCTCCAAGCATCTGGCAATGGAAGTCGCAGGGAGCGGCGTCACCGTCAACACCGTCGCTCCCGGCTCCATCACCTTCCCCGGCAGCAACTGGGAACGGTTTCAGCAGAACAACTCCAAAGAGGCGGTGGACGAGTTCGTTCGCCACAACCTGCCCATGGGTCGCTTCGGCTGGCCTGAGCCTATCGGCGCTACAGTCGCCTTCCTCGCTTCGGCCCACGCCGATCTCATCACCGGCGATTGCATCAACGTGGATGGTGGCCAATCGCGCTCGCTCATCTAACCGGCTGCGGAAAAGGGGAGTGCAGAGGGGTTTTACCCCTCTGCTGGGAGTCTGAGGGTGTCCCTCAGATATAAATTATCCCCCTTCCTGGAAGGAAGGGGGTCAGGGGGATGGTCAAAGGGAGTTTTTCAGCACCCTGTTAATACAAAACTGCTGCATGAGCAGACCTATACCAAACCAATACTCACCCTACCCGTTAGTCCTACACAAACTACGTGTTTCACAGTAGTTACGTAGTTCTGGAATGGAGGACAATGCATCAGTAGCGCATTGGAAGTGCATACATACAAGGAGGGCATCATGTTCGGCAAAGTTTTTGGTTCCACCAAACGGCGCATCGGGCTGGCACTAATGGTGGCGTTGCTTCTCGTGGCGTTGCCCGCCGCCGCTTTTGCAGGAAAAGCAGGCGCTCCATTTACAGCAAACGGCATCGTGTACCTGACCGACCCGGGCCAGGTGGAATTGGATGTTGAAGGGAAGTCCGGCATCATCAAGCAAGAAACCGAGGACGAGCAGATTCAGGGGACTATTGTCGTGGATGGCGACGGGTGGTCTCTGGACGGCCAGACCCTCTTGGTAGTGGTAAGCCACGATTCCAAGGTATTGTATGACCTGAAGGCCAACCCGGGGCTTTGGACAATCAAGCATGGCAAGTCCCAGGAAAAGGTGGACTTGTACCTGCTGAGCGGGGAAAAGGTTTTTACAGGCCAGTCCAAGGCAGGGCTCACCGGATGGTTTGATCAGTCCGTCTTCAGCCCGACCGGCGGATGCTCTGATGCGGATAACGCCTCTTACGCCCTCAAGGGGCAGATGATGGACATTGGTACCATCATCCTGGAAGGCGTGGGAAGCTATGCAGGCCAGAGCGCTGATGGCGACTGGGCTGCCGGCCTTGAAGCCCGCTGCGGCGTCATGGGTCCACTTCCCTTCCCGATTCTAGCCGGCCAAGTGTCCATGAGCGGCATGCATTTCTCCAAGAACTAGCCATAAGTTGCTACGAAAGCGCCGTACTGTAGGGAGCAAGCCATGCTTGGCAATCGGGAGATACGGGAAGAATGGGACACCCGGCGCCTGTGGGACCGCTATTGCGGTTTCCTGGATCTGGACATGGGGGCTTTCATGGACATTCAGGAGCAGCTCCTTATGGAGCAGGTCAGCCTCCTGTCCAAGAGCCCCCTGGGCCAGAGCATCTTCCAGGGCAAAGCGCCCGCAGACCTCCGGCAGTTCCGCTCCCGTGTCCCCCTAACGTGCGGCAAGAGCTACCAGGGCTTCCTGGTGGAAGGGCAAGAGGCAACCCTGCCTGAAGCTCCCGTGGCGTGGGCGCACACCACTGACGACGGCGGCGAGTTCAAGAAAATCCCCTACACTCAGCGGGCCTATGACCGGCTCATTGACCACACCGTAGCCTGCGCCGTCCTCGCCGCTGCGAGCAGACGGGGGGACTACTCCTTGCCCAAGCAGCCCCGTACCTTGTTCCACATTCCGCCGCCTCCGTATCTGACGGCGTTGGTAGCCCAGGGGCTCTATGATCGGGGCCTCTTCTCCCCTGTCATTCCGTTGGATAAGGGGAACGAGCTTGATTTTGCGGAGAAGATCCGCTTCGGCTTTGACGCTGCCCTCAACTCAGGGGTAGACGTCATCGGTTCCAAGAGCAGCATCCTGGTGCGCATGGGCGAGGGTTTTGCCGAAGCCTCCGGCCGGCAAAAACACCTTCCTGCAAACGCCTGGCGGCCAAGCGTCGCCTTGCGTCTGTTGCGCGCCGTGGTCCGCAGCAAATTACAGCATCGCCGTATCCTGCCTAAGGACCTGTGGCCTACCAAAGCCATCCTTTGCTGGGGCACCGATACGGAGCTGTACCGCGAGAGGATCGCGGAGTATTGGGGGCATGAACCCTATGAGTTCTTTGCCTCTACCGAAATGGGCATCATCGCCATGCAAAGCTGGCGCAAAAAGGCTATGACTTTTGTGCCCGACAGCGCCTTTCTGGAGTTTATCCCTGAAGACCAGTGGCTGGAGTCCCGCCGCAACCCTGCGTTTATCCCGCAGACGTTGCTCATCAACCAGGTGCGGCCCGGGCAGACCTACGAGCTGGTCATCACGTCCTTTCACGGCATGCCGTTCTTGCGGTATCGCGTAGGCTTTCTTGTGCGAGTGGAGGCGGCGGAAGACCGGGAGGCGGGCATCAGCCTCCCGCAAGTGCGGCTGGTGGACCGGTGCGACTCCATCATAGACGTTGCCGGCTTCACCCGCTTGGGGGAGCGCAGCATCATACGGGCATTGGAGGCAGCCAACGTCCGGCATAACGGCTGGTTTGTCCGCAAAGAGCGCGACGGCGAGCAATCTACGCTCCACCTGTACATTGAGACAAAGGGCGAGTTGAGCGCCGAGGAGGTAGCCCAAGCCGTCCATCAAGGTCTTATGGATACGGACCACGACTACCACGACCTGAACACCATGCTTGGCCCTCATCCAATAAAAGTCACGCTGCTGCCCTTGGGGGCTTTCCAGCACTATACCGAATTGAGGCTGCAACAGGGCGCCTCTTTCTCTGAATTGCGCCCTCCACGGGTGAATCCTCCTGACTTTCAAATCAAAGATCTCCTGCAAGCGAGCCTGCTGCAACCAGCGTAGCGCACAGTTCGGGGAAATGACTTATACTCTTGTTGGCTTGTCCTTGCCAAAGGTAGTGGCTTTTGCCGGACTGCCTGCTCCTGCGCACTCGTTGATTGCGCGTCATATAAGGCCCAGGGCACGGACTTACCCCTGCTGTCTCCATGCGCACATAACGCCTGATGAACGTCTACCTCATTCTGCCGCTTCTGGCCTTTGCCCTTAACGGGCTGCTGGCTTATCCCGTTCTGCGCGCCAGCCCCAGAAATCCAGCCAACCAGTCTTTCTTCCTTTTCCTTGTCTCCATGTCCCTCTGGGGCCTTACGCTCTTTGCTATGCGCAACAGCCCTACGCTGAGCCAGGCCCTATTCTGGGAACGCACCGTCTTGCCTACCTTCATCGGCGCAACGCTGTTTTTCTTTCACTTCTCCTTTCTCTATACCCATGTACGTCCCAAACGCTGGGTCCTGCCGGCAGCCTATGTCGCCGCCGTAATCATTATCGGTTTGATCCCGTTTGACCTATTGGTCACGGCCATGCAGCACAAGTTCTATGGATATGCGCCCAAAGTAGCCCCGCTTTTCTACGGCTATGTGCTCTTCCTGTACACCCTGGTTGCCATCGCGTTTCTTAACCTTGGGCAGGGATACTTCAACGCAGCTACTGACGAAGACCGCAACCGCGTCAGCTACATCATCGCCGGCCTTATCTGTTCCGTTCTGGGCGGCACCACCGACTTCTTGCCGGTCATTGGACTGCCCGTGTACCCCCTGGGCATCGTGGGGAACATCCTCTTCGCCCTGTTGGTGACGCTGGCAATCCTCCGCCAGCACCTCTTTGACATTCGCTTGGCGCTGCGCAGGGGCGTAACCCTCACCCTCATCAGCGGCGCGGTTGGCACCCTGTACGTCGGCCTGTTTCTGTTGATCAATCAAGCCCTGCACATGCTGGGCTTCACCTTCCCCGTCTGGTTGCAAATCGTCGCGCTGGTGTCCGCGGGCATGGCGCTCCAGCCCTTCTACGGCAGGGTGCAGCAGTCGGTAGACCGCATCTTTTATCAAGACCGGTACGACTATCTCAGGGCGCTGGAACGGTTTGCCCAGGAAACAAAAGAGATTAACGACTTCAATCTCATATCGGAAACGCTGGTTCGCCTGTCCACCCTGGCTATGAGCTCCAAGTGGGCGTGCATCGTGCATCCAACTCCTTTTGATGGGAGGCTCGTCCTTGGCGCCACCCACGGTGAACGGCCTGCCTTACCCCTCATCACGGTAGCCAGCAGCAGTCCTCTCGTCCGCTGGCTCCAGCAGCGGGAACAAGCGGCCCTGGCTAGAGAAGTCCAAGTGCTGCCGCAATGGCTGTCCATGCCCCAATCGGAGATGGACTCCTGGCACGCTCTGGACGCCAAGGTCTATGTCCCTCTGCGCGGCAAGTCGGGACTTACCGCTATCCTCCTGCTGGGAGAGAAAAGCCCTGCAAGCCCCTATTCCCGCGAAGACCTTCGCGTACTCCAATCCGTGGCGAACCACGCCGCCATCGCCATGGAGAATGCGAGCCTCTACCAGGAGATTAGCGCGCAGTTGGAACGCGGACGGCGCAGGCTGGCAGCCCTGCAAGAGGCGACAAGCCGGTTGGCTCTGGAGGAAGACCCGGACCGGGCTCTCCAGAACCTAGTAGGAGTGGCCCGGGAACTCTTGGATACGGAGCGCATCGTTCTGGCCGTCTACAGCCCGCTTCACCAGGTGAACCAGATAGTCACATCAGGCGTTTCCGGGGATGAAGAGCTCCGGCTTCGCCATTTCTTGGACCTCCGCCTCTCATCGCGTATAGACTACGGGTCCTCAGAGTTATGGGCCTTCGTGCTTGGCAATGAAGAGTTTGCCTCGCCGGAGACGTTGCGCGCCTCCTTCGTGACGAAGAACAGAGGGACCGGCGTATTTGAGCTGGCAGGCAGGACGCACGGCCAGCCCTTCCTTGCCGACGATGAACGGCTGCTCAACCTGTTCACCGTCCTTGCCGGGGTGCTGCTGGACAACGTGGACCTATACGAGGACGTGGCCCAAGAACGGCGCACCCTGGCGGCCATCCAGGAGAGCATGGCCGAGGGGCTTATCGTCCTTGCCCCAGACCGGCACATCCTGTACTGCAATAGGGCGGCAGAGCTGCTGCTCAACGTTCAGGCTACCCGATCTGTGGGCCGGCGGATTGAAGAAACCCTGCGATTCAAAGCTGCCGATTTTGAGACCGCCCAGCAACTTGAAACGCTGCTCGCATCTATTGCCAGCCCGCCAGAGACCCCAAGGACTCTGGACATCGGCATCGTCAACCCGCAACGGCAAGACCTCTCTATTACCTTCTTCTCTATCCCTGCCGAACAAGACCTCATGATGACCGGCATCCTGGTGCGAGACGTCACACAGGAGCGAGACTTGTCCCGGCGCAGGGACGACTTCGTTTCCATCGCCTCTCACGAGCTGCGCACGCCCATGACGACCATCATGGGCTTTTCAGAGCTGCTGCTTGCCCGCGATCCCGGCCCGGAAGCACGGCGTGAGTGGCTGCACTACATTCATAGAGACATCCAGCGACTGGCCTCCATTGTGGAAGACCTGCTGAACATCTCGCGCATCCAATCAGGCCGCATAAAAGTTGAAGTGGAGCCGCTGGACCTCGCTGACCTCGCCGCAGGCCTGAGCATCGTGAAGGCAAGCACGTCGCGACATCCAGTGCAGCTACACATCCCCAAGGACTTGCCGTTGGTCATTGCCGACCAGCAGAAACTCATCCAAATCCTCAATAATCTTGTGGACAACGCCATCAAATACAGCCCGGCGGGCGGGATCGTCACCCTTCGTGCCTGCCACGATGCCGCCAACAACCGAGCTGTGGTCAGCGTCCAAGACCAGGGCATCGGCATCGCAGAGGAAGACCGGCAGCGCCTGTTCACCATGTTCCACCGGATCTCCAGACCGGAAACCCAGGGCATTCGGGGTACCGGCCTTGGCCTCTACATCGTCAAAGAGATGGTGGAGCTGATGCACGGGGAAATATGGCTGGAAAGCCAGGTGAACCACGGGACCACCTTCTTTTTCTCACTGCCGTGCCAACCCGCGGCCAACCAGCCAGAGGACGTCGGTTCCCCGGAGTTGGCGCGCCACGCTTCCAAGTAGCGCGTGAAACTGCGATGCTCAGGAGCGTGTCTCAGAAATCATTGTCTTGCTACGAAAATACGGGGTCAGCCGTCGTCTGTGCGTAGAGGCGCAAGGCTTGCGCCTCGTCCTCTCTCCGCTGCGGAGAGAGGACTACAGGAGAGAGGTCACGGCGGCCATGATGAATAACACCTCCATTTTCGTTGGTACGGGTGCCCTTGACTATGGGCATGAAAGATTGCTACGAAAATACGGGGTCGGCCATTGTCATGCTGAACGAGTCCAAAGGACATCGTGAAGCATCTCTCCCTGTACGATGGCGTCACGGTTCTGGGCCCTGTCACACGTTTGCCCAAACGATGCAGCAGAGATGCTTCGGCTTGCGGGCCTCAGCATGACAACAATCCCTGCTGGCAAAGACCGCAGGCTGCCACTGCGCGGAGGGAGACTGCTCTTTTCATCCTTGCAGCTAGGCCGGGCCGGCCTACGCGGTCAAATGCTTCATGCGCTCTGAGGCCCTTGGACAGCGGGCAGGTGGATGACAAACTTCGTGCCTTTGCCCACTTCACTTTGCACGTCAATCCGTCCGTTGTGCCGTTGAACAATGCCGTAAGCTACGGCCAACCCCATCCCGGTGCCCTTGTTCCCCTTGGTAGTAAAGAACGGTTCAAAGCAACGTTTCATCACCTCTTGAGGCATCCCCTTGCCCGTGTCCTCCACGTCTATGCGAACGCCCCCGGGTCCCGTGGCAGTCCGTATCCTAATAGCGCCCTCTAGAGGTATGGCGTCAACCGAGTTGATGATCAGATTCGTCAGGACTTCTTTGAGCTCTGTGGGATTGCCCATGACGTGCGCGCCGGGCGAGAGATCAAGACCTAGCGCTATAGACTTCCCTTCGGTTACCGCCTTCTTCTGCCAAACATAGCTGGTAAGGTCTGCGGCCTCCCGCACCAGCAGGTTCAGATCAAGCAGAGAGAAAGGTTCCGATTCGTTTTTTGGACGGTAGAACTCCCGCAATCGGTCCACAATGTCTCCCGCGTTTTGCGCCGCAGCATTGCAAATGCGGACGTACCGCAGGAGCTCCTCTTTATTTTCCAGTACCTCCGGCCTTTCCAAGATGAGCGAGGTAAGGCCCACTATGGGAGTCAGTGCATTATTGAAGTCATGCACGATCCCGCTTGCCATGGTGCCCAATGCATTCAGACGCTCCTGCCTCACCGACTGCGCTTGCGCATCACTGAGTTGCCGCAGTGTCTCTGCCAATCGCTGGTTGGCGGCCTTGAGATTGTCCTCCGTGGCCCGCTGCTCCGTAACGTCCCGGACCACGGCCATGACGGCTGCCTGTCCTTTGTAGCGGATAGCGACGTTGGATGTCTGTACAGTCCGAAGCTGGCCGTCAAACCGCCGCAAGTGAAACTCCGCGAACGGCTCTGGGAACTGACGCCCTTGAGCCCTTGCCAGGTGTCGCAAGAGAATAACCGGCCTCTCCTCCTCAAGGTACATCGCGTCAATCGGCTGGTTGATCACCTGGCTCGTATCGGAAGCGCCTACCAGCTTGAGGTACGAGCTATTTGCGAATACCCGCAACCCGTTGACGGAAACCGTTATGCCTTCCGCTGCGTTCTCCACCACCGCGCGGTATTGACCTTCATTCTCAGCCAGGGCTTGTTCGGCCTGCTTCAATTCCGTAACGTCCCGTATGATGGAAAGCCGTGCCGGACTCCCTCGGAAGTTCATGGACGTACCGGATGCTTGCACCCAGCGCACCTCGCCCGAAGGCCGGAGGATCCGGTACTCCACGATTGCCGGCGTCCGTTCGCCTCGTTGCCGCGCTTCCTGCCGGGCAAGTATCCGTCCCCGATCTTCTGGGAAGACCCAGGCCAGCGGCATTAAGTCCTGGGCTTCTCTCTCTGAGGATAAGCCGTGCATCTCCAGAAACGCTTTGTTGACGAAAAGCGCCCTGCCTCTCTCCGAAACAAGAATGCTTTCGTGAGCGCTATCTACTACAGCTTGCAGGAGCGTTTGCTGCTCCCGCAGTTCACGCTCAAGCAAGACCCTTTCGGTAACGTCCCTCGCAGCGCCCTCCACACCAATGAGTTGTCCCTTTGCATCCCTTCTGGCCACCACCACATCTTCCATGTGCCGGTACTCCCCGGTATCCTGCCGCCGCATCCTATAGCTGCGTGTGCAGGCGTCAGCCCCTTCCAACAACCGTTGTGTCTGGCGGGATAGCATCGTCACGTCGTCAGGATGGATGATGTGCAAGAACAGCTCAGGGTCGCAATAGAAATCCGCGGGCGCATAGCCAAGCAACTGCTTCACTTGACCGCTGACAAAATCCACACGCCCGTGAAAAAGGTCTCCGCTGACACGATAAACGATCTCCGGCAGGGTCTCCATCAAATTGCGGTAAGACTCCTCGCCTTCCTGCAACGCCTGCCGGAGTGTCCTTTTGTCCGAAATATCCCGGACCGAAGCGATAACCAGGAGTCCTTGTGCGGATTGCACAGGGTTGAGGGCAATGTCCACGGGGAAGAGGCTCCCATCTTTACGGCGACCGGTTAGTTCCAGACCGGCGCCCATGGGTCTTGCCCTTGGCAACTCGTAAAACCGCGAACGGTGCTCGGTGTGGACCGCTCTAAGATGCTCGGGGATCAAGAGCTCTGGAGGCTGGCCGGCAAGCTCTTCCAGGCTGTAGCCGAAAAGCAGTTCAGCCTGATGGTTTGCGTGGAGGAGAACGCCCTCTGCATTGATGACGAGGATAGCGTCGGGCATCACGTCCATGAGCCATTCCGCCTGCTCGCCCGTCAGCTTCTGCTTGTCCATGCCGGCCTTGAAAGGCTCATTGTTCAGCATATTGTTGCTCGGGTGACGCTTCAGTCCATTGTGCAAATACAGGCATCCGGCGAGTAGCTCATCTATGCAGCAGGCGCGCCTTGTCTTCTCTGAAGGACTACCCTATCCCCCGCTAATCCCCCGGCGGAACAGAGACGTACCGACGTGACCACGTTGGTGGGTGAAACAGCAGTTCACTCTACAGTATCGGTTAAGAACTTGGTGTTGTCAAAGGGTTTTTCGTTAAGAAGTTATTAAGATTGGCGAGGAAGTTGCTCTTTCAACCGCGAGTTCCATAGTTTCTCTCACCGGCTCTTCATGCAAAATACGTACATACACATAGTCTATTTCGCTTATTATGGGTTGGTTTCCGCAACGTACCCATCTTAGGAGGCTTCTGCGGTTCTGTTTGCATTAGCGTGTTATTTAATCCCCCCACTAAAGTCGGGGGGTAACCCAAGCTAAACCTGGCACTTTAGTGCCAGGACACATCAACACCACCGAGAAGCAAACAGAACCGCTTCTGCTCCCGACTACCATTCCCTCCAGGACTCTGCTATAACTACGGAAATGCCTTAATGAGCTTGCCAAGTCCAAAGGAGCAGCCATGAAGCTCGGCGCCATCTTCCCCCAGCTTGAAAGCGGTTCCGACCCCGGGGCCATTCGGGACTACGCCCAGACCGTGGAAGGCCTCGGTTATAGCCATCTGTCCATCTATGACCACGTCCTCGGGGCGGACCCAACGCACTACAAAGACTGGCGCGGCCCCTACACCACCCAAAGCCTCTTCCACGAGCCTTTCGTGCTGTATGGCTACCTGGCCGCCGTCACGCAAAAGCTGGAGCTTACCACCGAGATCATCATCCTGCCCCAGCGTCAGACCGCCCTGGTGGCCAAGCAGGCCGCGGAGTTGGACATCCTCAGCGGAGGCCGCCTGCGCCTCGGCATCGGCGTCGGCTGGAACCAGGTGGAGTATGAGGCTTTGGGCCAGGACTTCCACACCCGCGGCCGCCGCAGCGAGGAGCAAGTGCGCCTCCTGAAAGAGCTGTGGACAAAACCGGTCGTAACCTTTGCGGGCAAATGGGACAAGGTCACCGCGGCCGGCTTGAACCCCCTGCCCGTCCAGCGGCCCATACCCGTCTGGTTCGGCGGAGGCGAAGAACCGGTGCTGCGCCGCATTGCTAGATTGGGCGACGGCTGGTTCCCCCAGGGTTCCCCCACAAGCGCACAGGTACAGCAGCGCATGGACCTGCTCAGAATCTACGTGCGGGAAGCTGGCAGGGAGATGAGCGCCGTCGGCATTGAAGGCCGCCTCGGCGCCGCCAACGCCACCCAGGATGATTGGGTCAAGGGCGCGGCTGCCTGGCGCGATCTTGGAGCAACCCACCTCTCTCTGAACACCATGGGCGCGGGTTTCACATCCCTTGCCCAGCACCTTAACGCCCTGCGCAGCTTCAAGGATACTGTAGGATAGCCATTTGAAATAGGAGTGTGCAGAGGGGCGATGCTCCTCTGCCGGGGATTGGGGTGTCCCAGCTTTGCACGAAAACCCAGGAAGGTGCAGGGAACGCGAGTTCCCACCGGGGGTCTGGGGGTGTCCCCCAGCACTTCTCCCCCTTCCCTTGAGGGAAGGGGGCCAGGGGGTTAGGTAGCTGCGCAGCAGTCGGCCCTGTCGGCAAGCCAAGTCCATTTGCTACGAAAATAGCTTCCTTCCCCCTTGCGGGGGAGGATTGAGGTGGGGGGGCGTCTCCTGCTCTCCTTCTTCCTAGCCTTCGCAGCCAAGGGGGAAGAGACAGCCGGCAAGCCATTTTCATCGGTACGGGTGCCCATAACTATGGGCATGAATGATTCTGAGCAGAAACCCCGATTCAGGACACTATATGCAAGAAAGCCGACCTTTTTGTGCAAGGCTCCGGCAGTTTACCAAAAGGAGAAACCATGCCTCAGCAGCTTGCAGGCATCCACTTCATGATGCCCACCCCCTTTGACGACAAAGGCCGGATCATTGAGGACGACATTCCCAAACTGGTGGACCTGGCCGCCAAAGCATTCTGCGCCGGTGTCGTCTGCCTGGGCGAAATGGGGGAGCACCAGCGCCTCATGGAGTCCGAACGCGCCCTCATCATCAGCGCCACCGTCGCCGCCGCCAAGGGCAGGCTCAAGGTGACTGCTGGAGCCACCGCCCAGGGCGCCTATGCGGCGGTACAGTACGCAGCCCAGGCCAAAGAGTTGGGGGCCGATGCCGCTATGGTCTCGCCTCCCATTACAGTCCGCACCAACCTGGACGCCGTGTTCAGCTACTACAAGTCCATTGACGACGCCGTGGACATCCCTCTCGTCGTACAGGACTTCCCCCAGACCAACAACGTCGTCATGCCCCCGGTCTTCCTGAAGCGCCTCAATCAGGAGTTGGACCACGCCCTGTATCTGAAGCTGGAAGACCCGCCGACGCCCCCCAAAGTCACCGCGGTGCGCAATCTCACCGGCGACGACATGGGCATTCTGGGCGGCCTAGGCGGTTCCTTCCTGCTGGAAGAGCTACAGCGTGGGGCAATAGGAACCATGACCGGGTTTGCCTTCCCGGAGGTCCTGGTCGCCGTACACAAGCACCTCCTCAACGGCCAGCACGACCTGGCCCAGCAAGTCTTCTATCATTACCTGCCCCTGATTCGCTACGAGAACCAGCAAGGCATTGGCCTCGTCCTGCGCAAGGAAGTGCTCAAACGGAGGGGTGTCCTGCGTTCCGCCGCCCTCCGGCAGCCCGGCCCCTCCATTGACGACACTACCCGCCAGGAGTTGTTCCGCACTATAGACGCCCTCGGCCTGGAGTAGCAGTGACAGGGACGATATGCCCCTTGACACAAGGGGGCACATCGTCCCTGTCACTTACTTAGGAGCGCGTTAGCAACACCGCACCGTGAACGGTGCGGTACAGTTTGTCCGTTTACAAACGACCTCCTTTGTGTTGCCAATAAATACAAGAGTGCTCATCTCCTACCCTCTTTGCGCCCTTCCCGTAGACCTCTCTTCAGCTATGGTTTAGGGGGCATCGCCCAACTCTGGCGTGGTTGCCTTTGCCCACCCTGCTGTACCATACTGGGTGCGGACATTCTCCCAATCCAGCGAGGCCGTCCCATGGACCAAAACGCACTCCTCGTTCCGACCGAGGACTTGACCTGCACCTGCGATCCAGACAGCTTGGGTTTTGAATCTACAGAAGAGCTTTCCCCCCTGGAGGGGACCGTGGGGCAAGACAGGGCTATCAGCGCCCTGGATTTTGGCCTCAACGTTGACACTCCAGGCTACAACATCTTCGTCGTCGGTTACCCCGGCACAGGGCGCACCTCTACCCTGACCGGATTCTTGCAGCGTATCGCCGCAGAGCAGCCTACCCCCAACGACTGGTGCTACGTCCACAATTTCCACGACCCTCTCCAGCCTGTCGCCATCAGCGTGCCGCCCGGCATGGGCCGCAAGCTGGTGCAGGACATGGAGGAGCTGCTTCGCGACTGCCAGCGCGACATCCCACGCGCCTTTGAAAGCGACGAGTACCGCGCCAACGTGGAACAGGCCATGCGTAACATTCAGTCTCAGCGGGAAGCCATTTCCCAGCGCATAGAGCAGGAGGCCCAGCGCCAGGGCTTCCTCGTGCAGCCGTCGCCCTCGGGCATCGTCACCACACCCATCATTAACGGCCAGCCGATCAGCCGGGAGATGTTCAACATCCTTGCCGACGACGCCAAGGCCGCCCTGCGCATCAAGAGCGAAGCGCTGCAAGAGTTCATCAACCAGCGCCTCATTGAGCTGCGCCGGGTAGAGCGTGAGGCGTTTCACCTGCGCTCCCAGGTGGATAGAGACCTGGTGCGCTCTGTGACGGCAACCATATTTGCAGAGCTAAAGCAGACCTACAAAGATGTTCCAATGTTACTGGCGTACTTTGAAGACGTGCAGGGGGACATTGCGGAGCACGTAGACGATTTCCGAAGCCATGAAGAACCATCGCAGCAGCAACAGCAGGAACAAAACACCCCCGACGCAGCGGTAATGCAAAACCTCATGGAAGCGGAGCGCTACACCCGCTACAAGGTGAACGTCCTTGTTGACAACAGCCGCACCAAAGGCGGCCCCGTCATCTTTGAATGGAGCCCTTCCTACTACAACCTCTTCGGCCGGGTGGAGTACCGCCCGCGCTTTGGCCTCGCCGCCACCGACCTGACCATGGTCCGCCCCGGGGCCGTCCACCTCGCCAGCGGCGGGTATCTCGTCTTGCAGGCCAAAGACGTGCTGAGCACGCCACTGGGCTGGGAGACCCTGAAGCGCGTGCTGCGCAGCGGTGAAGCCCGCATTGAAAACCTGGCCGAGCAGTTCAGTTCCATTCCTACGTCCACCTTGCGCCCCCAACCCATCCCCGTGAACCCTAAGATTATCCTGTTGGGCACACCCTACCTCTACACCATGCTCCTGCGGGCGGATGAGGACTTCCGCAAGTTCTTCAAGGTGAAGGCAGATTTTGATCTCTCCATGGAGAAGACGCCGGAAAACGCGCGCTTCTACGCTTCCTTCATCTGCAACCGTAGCCGCGATTTCAACGTCAAACCCTTCCACAAGGGCGCTGTGGCAAAACTGGTGGAGTACGCCTCCCGCCTGGTGGAGGACCAGACGCGGCTGACCACTCGGTTCATTGACATCGCAGACCTGGTCACGGAAGCCGACTACTGGTCGCGGCACGACGGCAATGGCCGCCTGGTGTTGGCCGAACACGTTGCCAAGGCCATCCAGCAGCGCAACTATCGCTCCAACCTTACCGAAGAGCGCCACCAGGACTTGGTGGACGATGGGACCATCATGCTTGATACCAAAGGCGCAAAGGTAGGCCAAGTCAACGGCCTCAGCGTCCTTATGCTTGGCGACTACACGTTTGGAAGGCCGGTGCGAATCACCGCCAGTACCTCCCTGGGCCGAGGCCAGGTAGCCAACATAGACCGGGAAGCCCAGATGACCGGACGCATCCACAACAAAGGGTTTTTCATCCTCACCAGCTACCTTATGGCCAAGTACGGCCAGGAACGTCCGGTGAACATCCGCGCCTCCATCGGCTTTGAGCAGTCCTATGATGAAATAGAGGGCGACTCCGCCTCCGCCGCCGAGCTGTATGCCCTGCTCTCCAGCCTCGCCGATGTCCCCATCAAGCAAAGCATGGCCGTCACCGGCTCGGTGAACCAATTCGGCCAGGTGCAAGCCATTGGCGGGGCCATCTACAAGATTGAGGGCTTCTACCAGGTGTGCAAGTCCAAGGGCCTCACCGGTGAACAAGGCGTCGTCATACCCCGCTCCAACGTCAAGAACCTGGTGCTGCAAGACGAAGTGGTCCAGGCAGTGAAAGACGGCAAATTCCACGTGTGGGCCGTTGAAAGCATTGACCAAGGGATGGAGTTACTGACAGACATGCCCATGGGACAGCCTGACGCCAAAGGCAACTACCCCGAAGGGACCATCGGCAACGCCATCGCAAAAAAATTGGAGCACCTGGCAGAAAAGGCCCGCGAGTTGGGGCGCATGGCAGGTGACGGAGACCAAAGCGCCGGCGGCCAGACCGCTGCGCAGGGCCACGGCGGCTAAAGCAGGATGCAGAACCTCCTCATTGATACCGACCCCGGCACGGACGATGCCATTGCGCTGCTCATGGCCCTTAACGCCCCGGATGCACGAATCTTGGGCGTGACCACAGCAGGCGGCAATGCGTCTCTGGCCCATACCACCAAGAACGTCCTAGCCGTCCTGGAGCACATGGGCCGCACCCAAGTCCCCGTTGCCAAAGGCGCGAGCCATCCCCAGGCAGGCGGCCAGTACCGCTACGGATACGACTTCCACGGACATCGCGGCATCGGCGTCCACTTTCCCCACGCTTCAAACGTGGTGGCCCAGCAAGACGCCGCCGGCTTCATGGAACGCATCCTCACCGCCAGCGCGGAACCCGTCACCCTGCTGGCCCTTGCCCCACTTACCAACGTCGCCCATCTCTTGCAACGCGCTCCCTTGGCTGCCCGTCGCATTGCCCGCCTGTTGGTCATGGGCGGCGCCTTGGAGAAAGGCAACGTCACCCCCTATGCGGAGTTCAACTTCTACAACGATCCAGAAGCCGCTGCCCTGGTCCTTGCGTCCGGCTTGCCCGTGACCCTTGTCCCCTTGGAAACCTGCGCCCAAGTCATGCTCAACGTGAAGGACCTTGCCCGCTGGCGAGACGCGGACGCTCCCGCCGCCCGCCTGGCGGACCGCATCCTGTACAAATGGTTCCAGCGACAGCCCGGCCACCGATTGTACGACCCCTGCGACCCTTTGGCTCTGGCGGTTGCCCTTGCTCCCGCCATCGCAAGCTACGAGGTTGGTGCGGTCACCGTGGACACCAGCCAAAGCGAGACGCGGGGACGCATGGAGTTTCGTCCCGGCCCTGGGCCTGTCTCCGTCGCCAAACAGGTAGACGTGGCCGCCTTCCACAGTCTCCTGGACACGCTCCTGCTGAAGACCTAGTACCTAGTTTCGTAAGTAGCCGTTAGATAGTCCGTTCGCCCTGAGCTTGTCGAAGGGCGGCCGGATTCGTGCTTCGACGAGCTTAGCACGAACGGGTTTGGTAACGCCAAATATAATAAGTAGATACTAGCGCATAACTAAGCAACACCACAGCCTGAAGGCTGCGGCTTGAAGTCCCGACTAGTCGGGATTCACAGTGCGGTACAGGTTGTCCATTACAAACGACCTCTTTAGTAAGAGCCTGACCTCAGGCCACGAATCCACAGGTCTTAGGGAATGGATGGGACCAGCACCATCCACCCGCTTGCTATCTGAAAAAGCAACCTCGCCGTGCGAGGCCGAGGCGGCCAAGGAACCCGTAAAGACGTGCGAAGAAACCCCATACGTGATAGACTCCAAGTGTCAGCAGGGCCCCCTCTTGTTTGGACCTCTCTCCGGTTCAGTCAATCGGGTCCACCTCGCACGAATCCAGCCCTCTTAGCTAGTAGGATTTCCACTCCCCAAGGAGAATCCATGTCTCAACCTGCTCTTCCAGTTCTTATCCAGGGCGGCATGGGAGTAGACATCTCCAATTGGCAACTGGCAAAGGCTGTATCTTCGGCAGGTGGACGCACGGGCGGCAAGACTATGGGGGTGGTTTCCGGCACAGGGATTGCCATAGTGGTTGCCAGGCGATTACAGGACGGCGACAAGGGCGGACACCTCCGCCGCGCGTTTGACGCCTTTCCTTACCCTGAAATGGCGGAGCGCGTTTGGGATGCGTGGTTCATCAACGGCGGGAGGCCCGAAGGCCAGCCGTATCATTCCATTCCCATGGTCAACTTCAAGCTGAGACAAGACGTGTCCGAGTTGATCGTTTGCGCCAATTTCGCCGAGGTTTGGCTGGCAAAAGAAGGGCACAAGGGTATAGTCGGCATAAACTATCTGGAGAAGATACAGGCCCCGCGCCTTCCTGAAATCCTTGGAGCGATGATAGGCGGCGTTGACGTGGTGCTGATGGGAGCGGGTATTCCACACCAGGTCCCAGGAGTGCTTGACAGCTTCGCCGCCTACAAGCCTGCCTCATACTACCTAGATGTGGAAGGCGCAACGTCCAGAGAGTTTGCCATGACCCTCAATCCGGCCAGCCTTGTGCCGGAGAGGTTGATTGGGCGCATAAACAGGCCGGCCTTCTTCGCAATAGCCTCCACCAACATCCTGGCCCAGTACCTCTCCGACCCCCGAAGAACGACAGGGCGAGTGGACGGGTTTATTATGGAAGGCCCTACTGCCGGCGGCCACAACGCGCCCCCGCGAGACAGGACAAAGTTCAATGAACGAGGCGAGCCTGTTTACGGCGAAAAAGACGTGGTTGATCTGAAGAAGATGCGGCAGTTGGGAGTGCCCTTCTGGGTCGCCGGTTCCTATGCCCATCCTCAAAAGCTGGCGGAAGCCCTGGCAGAAGGGGCTACCGGGTGTCAGTTCGGTTCCATCTTCGCCCTTTGCCAGGAATCCGGCTTGAGGGATGACCTCAAACGGGAGGTCATAAGGTTGGCTTTCAGGCGGCAACTGGATGTGGTAGCGGATCCCAATTGCTCTCCTTCAGGTTTCCCATTCAACGTGGTACAGCTCCCACGGACAATGTCAGACCGGACCGTTACAGATGCAAGGACAAGAGTTTGCGATATCGGCTACCTGAGACATGCCTACAAGACTGACCGCGGCGGCGTTGCATTCCGTTGTCCGTCCGAACCGGTTGATACCTATCTCAGAAGAGGCGGCAAGATTGAAGACACCGTGGGAAGGCAATGCCTCTGCAACGGGCTGATGTCCACTGCCGGGGTGGGACAATTGCACCACGAGGGTGAAGAGCCACCGATTGTCACGCTGGGGCGCAACACGGATTTCATTCATGACTTGATTGATAATGAACATGAGTGCTATACGGCGTTGGATGCGCTCTCGTATTTGCTCAAAGAATAGCCTCAAGTTGTGGAGTGAAGCGATTCCCGGCTCTACCCCATGCATGCAACGTCCTCTAGAATCCCGTAGCTAGTCAAGGCTCTTAATGCTCCCTATGCTGGTACGGTAAGCGGTCTACTTCCGTGACGTGATAGGCCGCTACCAGCAAGGAGCGCATCTCTATGGCACGCCAAGCCGCAGCCATCACGCCCAGGCTACCGTCCTTCCACAAAGCCCTTTTGGGGTTCGTTGCTCTGGGTTTGACCATGGTCGTCGTGTCCATCACCTTGGCGGCTACCTATGCCTCCGCCTCGGCCCCGGCTACGCCTCAACCCATCGTCGTAACTGCCCCTTCGGCAGCCACCCTGCCGCCGGCTGGTCTCACGTCCTACATCAGCTCCGAGCCACTGCCTCCAGCGGCAAAGATTGTTCCGTCGCAATCCAACGCCGTTTTCCAGCCTGCAAACGGCTTTAGCTTGGCCTCTCTGCCGCATCGCGACTATCCCACGAACCTGGACGACCTATCGCCCTTACCGCATACTATCCAAGACCTCCTGCCCGTTTGGGCCAGTGAGCCTCCGCCTGCCAAGGACTATCCCACCAACACCGAAGGGCTGCCTCCCCTGATTCCAGCGACTCAATCCCTGATAGACGCCTACTACCCTCGTGTGCCGGCCCCCTTGGCCTCCCACATGCGGGACGCCCTGGCTCGTACCTTGGCAGCAGAGAGCTTTGTGGCCCAAGGTAACCTGCTGACCAACAGCGGAGGCGCGCTTGCCGGCGTACTGTTCACTCACGCTGCCGGCGCTCCGGGAGAGGTCTACGTCCATACGGTACGCCTGGGTAACGCCATTGACGGAACCTCTGTAGTGGACTCCTCCGCCGGCTGCACGAACTTGGAGGTGTGGACGGCCTCTACAACCCACTACGCACGCTGCAACGACCTGCTTGCCGCTGCCGCCGGCATGGTCGTGACCCCTTCCCAACTTGAGACGCTTCCCGTGGCCTTTCTGGAATCAATGCTCTTCCAATGCCAGGCCGTCAGTCTGCTCCCGTCGGACGCTACGAAGATCATTCCATCCGATGGCTATCTATGCAGCGGGGATGACCCTGAAAACATCGGCAGCTATGACCTGACGCTTTGGGTCGGTCAAGACTCTGGGTACGTAAGCGCCCTTGACCTGCGTAACCACACCGCCTCCGGCGAAGAGCTTGCCCTCCAGGTGACCTTCGGGCGCTTTGGCGAGGGGTCGGCGGTCATCCCCGGCTACTAGCTGGGTTCCCCTTGTCGCAAGAGCTTTTGCACGTAGGCGGAAAGACTTGCTTCCCCTTCCCTAACCCCTCATCCTGGCGTACCCTGTCCCCATGAGCATCCGCTTGCCATTGCCACTCTTGCCATCAGATCCTGCCCTGCGCAGCGGTTGTAGGGGCACAAGATTTGCGCCCCGTCTCTTCCCCTTCCCGTCGCGGGGCTTTGCCCGACAATTCAGGAGTTTGCCTCTTCTTGCCTAGCAGAGGTAGATTTTTCCCACCCACCCGCCCGCAATCGCTGGGGGACGCCCCCAGCGGCCCCCAGTAGGGAACGCGGTTCCCTTCACCCTCCTTGGCATGAAGGCAATTATCGGGCAAGGCCCCGTCGCGGGAAGGGGCCAGGGTTAGGTTCCTCCCTGCCACCCGCCTCTTCCCCGTACCCACCCCCGTCTGCTACCCTCCTTGCATAACGCCGTATCGCTCATAAGCAAACCCAAACCGGGCACTTCAGTGCCCGGGTCAGGAAATCCCCTGGGAAACTCCAAAAGCGCGAATCTCTGATTCGTTTCCTCAAAAAAATAAAACGAATCCCAGCTTGCAATCCTATCTGAAAAAGACCCTTCACAAGCACGAAAAACGAATCCTGGAGTCCCTCCGCCGCCTCTGCTCTATGCTCTCCCCCTTGCCCGTATGCCCGTATGCCCCTATGCTCTATGGCATGTCCATGCACGCCGTCTACACCGTAGCCCAGGTCGCCGCCTACCTGCGTGAGTCCCTGGAAAGCGACCCACTGCTTGCCGACCTCTGGCTCACCGGCGAGGTCTCCAACCTCACCCGCTCCACGGCGGGCCACGCCTACTTCACCGTCAAGGACGCCGAAAGCCAGCTTCGGTGCGTCCTCTTCCGTTCCGCCCGTGGCGGCGACCGTGGCGGTAGCCTCCTGAAGAACGGCGACGCCTTCATCCTCCACGGCAAAGTCTCCCTCTACCCCGCCCGTGGTGAGTTGCAGGTCGTCGTAGACCTCGTCCAGCCCGCCGGCGCCGGCGCACTCCAGTTGGAGTACGAGCGCCTCAAGGCCCAGCTAGAGGAAGAGGGCCTCTTTGACCCCAGCCGCAAGCGCCCCCTGCCCGTCTTCCCCCAACGCATCGGCGTCGTCACCTCGCCCACCGGCGCCGTCTTCCACGACATCTGCAACGTCGTCAGCCGCCGCTACCCCATGGCCGAAGTCGTCCTAGCTCCTGCCACCGTCCAGGGCGATAGCGCCGCCCCGGAGATCGTCGCCGCCCTTCGCGCCCTCAATACCCTTGGCGATATAGACGTCATCATCGTTGCTCGCGGGGGCGGCTCCCTGGAAGAGCTATGGGCGTTCAACGAGGAAGCCGTCGCCCGCGCCATCTACGCCAGCGCCGTCCCAGTCATCAGCGGCGTCGGCCACGAGACCGATGTCACCATCGCCGACCTCGTCGCCGACGTGCGCGCGCCCACGCCATCCGCCGCTGCCGAGCTTGCCGTGCCCGATGCCGCCCATCTCCGTCGTCAGGTCGCCATGTACGCCCAGGCCTCGGCCTCAGCCCTGCAGCGCGCCATCGCCGGCCGGCGACAGCAGGTGGAAGGCCAGGTCCATCATCTCCTGCGTTACGCCCCCAACGTCCACTACCACCACCAGCGCGTAGATGACCTCACCCAGTCACTCGCGCGGGGCCTCGCCCAGTCCCTGGCCCTCGCCCGCGAGCGCTTCGCCGGCCTGGAGCCTCGCCTGCACTCTCTGGACCCAGCCGCCATCCTTCAGCGCGGCTACGCCTACGTCCAGCACGCCGATACGGGCCAGCCGGTGCTCAGCGTCTCATCGGTGCATCCTGGCGACCCGCTAAAAGTCACCGTCCACGACGGCGATTTTGGAGCAACGGCGGTATAATAAGAGAGGCGTTTACCCCGGTAGGGGCGGGTTTGAACTCGCCCCTACAAATGCCCAAATGAAGGCCTACCATGAGTACCTACCACAGTCTCAAAACTGAACACGGTGGCCCTAAACATACCGAAGGCTACTGGGGCACAAAGGCCGAAGCCAAACAAAAGTCCCGTAAGAAGCGGCGACAGGAAGCCAAGAACAACGTTAGGGGTTCTTGATGTCTGAACCAATAATGACCCCAACGAGAGTAATCGGAGAGTTTGAAGCCTATCTTCCTGTTCCCATAGTGGTTGATTTCACGTTGTTGTCTGTTGATCTACAAATCTTTCAGTTAGAAATCAATGGCGCCCAAGTCCAAATTCAACCGATCATAGACGCCCCAATACCCGACGAATATGGGAACCTTGATAGTCCAAGAATTTGCCGAGCAATTGTCAGGATCAGCAAGCTCATTCAAACCCATCTCAATGACAAAATTTCTCCTGATCTGGCTTCCTTCCTTGTACCAGAGGAAGAAAAGGCATCATTTGAGCCTATTCTCGTGGAATCAGTGAGAAGGCTGGTGGTTGGAATCGCCCTAAGTACAGGCCAGTGGAACATCAACATGAAGCGCCCTGTGTGCAAGTATAGACGCATACGTAAGTTCATCAGCAAAGACCAAAACTTGGGTGAATACTATGGACCAGATAAGGGTGAGGATACGCTTCCTTCATGGGTTGAAAAAACGCTTCAGTCTCAACCTCTAGAAGTTCAAAAGGGATTGACAGCAGATGCATAGATGAAAATTCACCAACAGGTGAAACAGGACATTTCTATTCCGCCCATCCAAGGGATGCTGAACGATGCCCAAATTGCCTACTATGATTTGGAATATGAAGCCTCAGCTATATACTCAGCAGCAGTCGTGGAAGGGATGCTAGCAAGAATAGTTAATAGCTATACATTGGGCGGTCAAGTAATCATAGGGAAAAAGCGGCGGAAGATAGATGATTTGACCTTTGGTCAATTGATAGGTTTTCTAAAATCCCTGAAACACCTAGGAAGGATCGTGAATTTCGAGAATTTGGATGATTTAAACAAGATACGTATAAGGTTGTTACATCGGCTACTAGGCAATATCACTTCGGAACACGCGAAAAAAGCCTTGAACACAGCACAAGAATTGTATCAGTTATACACAAAACTGGGACTCTCGTAGGGGCACGGGATGCTGTGCCCAACTGGATCATATTAATGCCTCCACGCAAACAAAAGGAACCCACCAACATCCGCCTCCCCTTTGAGGAGGCCTACGCCCAGCTAGAGCAGACCGTCAAGGCCCTGGAGGCCGGCGGCGTCCCGCTGGACGAGGCAACACGCCTCTTTGAGGAGGGCATGAGGCTCGCCCGCATCTGCCAGGAGCATCTGTCCGCCACCGAACTGAAGGTTACGCGCCTACAGCGCTCCTTTGGCGAGCAGATGGAAGCAATCATGGAGCCAGAGCCTCCCGGAGACGGTGAAGAACCCGATGCCTAATCAGCACCCTCAAATCCAAACATGGAAGAGTCACGAGTCCCGT
>Ga0082335_1000315_pt1 | contig 63084 bp, 52 predicted proteins | sample Subgrocontami58m_FD_72375 | JGI IMG/M metagenome (GOLD analysis project Ga0082335, IMG submission 72375) | Subsurface groundwater microbial communities from S. Glens Falls, New York, USA - GMW37 contaminated, 5.8 m (SPADES assembly) (version 2) ... | reverse complement strand
TTATAAGTACAATAATATCGGCTCAAGGATTCAAAGTTAAAGCAGCGGGAATGCAAACTTTTAATTTCGAAGATCAAAGAGGAAGAAATCAAGCTTCTTTTTTCAGCGCAACTCCTTTAGAAGATATTACCGGAACAGGTTCGGCGATTTCAGGAACTGTTTCATTTGATGTTGCTAATTTTGCTAAGACCTTAAAAGGAAAAATATCTATTAAAGTTGCTTCTATTAATACCGGAATTGAATTACGCAATCGTCATTTGCAAAGTACTAATTGGTTGGATGCTGAAAAATATCCCGAAGTTTCTTTCGAGATCGTTTCCGTGAGCGATGTAAAACTATCGGCAGATAACAAACTTGAATTCAAGGTTAAAGGAGATTATTCAATGCACGGGATTACAAAAGAAGTTGTTGCAAATGCAGATGCAACTTATCTTGATGAAAATGATCAAACGAAAAAACGCGCTCCAGGTGATTTGCTGGGTGTACGGGCGAAATTTAATATTAATCTTTCCGATTACGATGTTGATAATGCAGTAATAGGAAACAAAGTTGCCGAAAAAATTGAATTGAGTATTAATATGGTCGGTTCGAATAAATAATTTTTAAATGTAGGGGTTTTATCAAAAGTAAAACAATGTAAAGTGTAGAACGAAATTTATTTCGTTATTGTTAAATTTTTAACGAACTGAAGTCCGTATTACAAACCCATATTACTTTTATGACTGTTTCATTGTTTTATTAGACTCGATGAACCTGTCCCGACTCGTCGGGATCGAGCCACTACATTAATCAATCGTTTTCTTCTTCTCTTTTTCTTTCTCAACAAAAAAGCTATCCGCAATTCCTTTGTTAATCTGATAATTTTTATAATTCATAATCACACTACCTTTGAGAGACATTCCCTCACCTATTGCTTTATTTCTTCTCCTGCCTTGATCATCTGATTCTTTATTATCAGTTTTTTGATTGGACAGACCCGGTGCCATCTGCATCTCGCCTAAATTTAAAGATAGTATAACCTGTGAAGGCAACCCGTATTTCGTGTCATCATAATTCAATTCAATTTTTGTTGTTCCGCCTTTTTTCGTAGTTGTTTCTGCTTTGCGTATAACAGATTCAGTGGCGTCAATCCATAATGTAGAAAGAATAACATTTGATGAATCACTATTTGGTATCACTTTCACTACATCAATTTTATGATTATCAACTGTTTCCGAGCGGACGTAAATAGTTGTGAAATCTTCTTTAAGTAATTGAGCAGGAGAAAAATTTAATCCTTGCTTGGGAACCATTGCAAATCCTTCCGACTGAATTTTTATTTTGTCCGGCTGCTTAAAAAATACTTTCACATGCATCTCCGGAACTTTAATAAAGCTCATATCAAGTTTTACGCTTACATCAACTTGATAATCTTTTGCCTGGTTAAATTTTTGCCGTACGGCGTCAAGTATTTTATTTGGATCTCTTGTTTGAGCTGAAATGGATGCTGCTGTAATTATACATAGTGTTAACAAAATCTTTTTCATTTTTCTCTCTCTAACTTAAAATATCTTTTTTGATGAAGATGTAAGTTGTAATTCCGTAAAGAACAACTATGTGTGCAAGCAGAAACCACAATGAATTAAAAATATCTTTGTAATCTATCTGGTCGTTAAAAAATCCATCCCACTGTGACATATGATTAGTGAACAAATATGGTTTAATGGTTTGGAAAAAATCTACAGGTATTGCCGATAATATTAGAAATATAATTATCACCGCCATAGTTGCTGCAATTGGTCCAATTGCATTCTGAACAAATGAAGAAAAGAAAATAGAAATTGAAATAACAGTTGACATGCTTACAAATGCAAATAAATATGCAAAGAGGAATCTCCAAAGAATATCATTCTCTGCAAAAATAACTAACTTCATTCCTTGAAATGAAAGAAGCGGACCTGAACCGAAAAGTAAAAGACTTACAACAAGACTTAAGAACAACAACCACAATAAGAGTAATAGTACAGAGATCCATCCGGCAATAAACTTTGCTGTAACAACTTGAAATCGTGAAGCAGGACGGGTAAGAAGCATTCGGTATGTTCCGGCGGTTGCTTCACCTGCAAGAAGATCGCCGCCGACAAGCACAATTAGAAACGGAATATGAATGATCAAAGCCATCAGAATGAAACGTGCAATAAAATAACCGTTGAAAAGATTTCCAACCATTACAAATGATTGTTCAATTCCCCGCATCTGAAAATCTATCATTTTTGCGCCGGTAAAATAAAGTGTAGCTTGAACTACTATCGCTAAGAATCCGATCGCAATGAAACCAATGTAGGTTCTCCACTTCCTAAACATTTTTTGAAGCTCAAGCCAAATTAATGTGATCATTTTGTGCCTCCTTCAGTTATTCTTAAGAAGTAGTCTTCCAGAGATCGAACCGGCACAACTGCGCTTACTAATATTCCTTTCTCGATTAAATATTTGTTCAGCATTGCAATTTCATTTTTTGTTAACTCAAAATTAATTTCGCTCTTTGATGTAGATTTATAATTTTCTCTCCACTGTGATTCATTTACAGTTCTCATAGCTTCTTCAATTTTATCAACTTCGAATGTTACAACAACTTTTTCGCTTTTTAGAAGTTCCTCAACCGTTCCTTCTACTTGAGCTGTTCCTTTATTAATAATGATCATTCTTGTTGTAATCAATTCAACTTCGTGAAGAATGTGAGATGACAGAAAAATTGTTTTCCCTTTTTCTCTGCTAAGGTAAATTATCAAATCGCGGATCTCTTTCATTCCCTGAGGATCAAGACCGGTTGTCGGTTCATCAAGTATGATCAATTCGGGATCGTGAAGAAGAGCTTGCGCTAGCCCGAGACGCTGTTTCATTCCATGTGAATAAGTTTTCACTTTACTTTTATACCGTTTCTCGAGACCAACTAAAGCCAGCATATCCATAATTTTTTTCTTTGAAGTATCTGCACCGGAAAGTTTACCAAGAATTTCTAAATTTTTATATGCAGACAGATAAAGATAAAAATCCGGTTTCTCTACAATAGCGCCGATCTTCGAAAAAATTTCTTTTCTGTTTTTTGTAATAGACTTGCCAAAAATTTTCATCTCACCGGTTGTTGGTTTGATCAGAGAGAGCAGCATTCTTATAGTTGTGCTTTTGCCGGCTCCGTTCGGTCCTAAAAATCCGAACACATCTCCGCGGTAAACATTAAGATCAAGATTATTAACCGCTGTAAGACTGCCAAATTTTTTAGTGAGTCCACGAACTTCAATTACTTGTTCGGAATTCAACGTAACTCCATTTGTTTGATGGTTAAGACGAATGGACGGTGGTAATGTTATACATACCGTCCTTCAATTAAAAGCCCATCCCAACCCTTCCCAAAGGGAAGGGCTTTTTTAAGCTAGGTTGAGGTATTTAATCCACTATCTTTTTTATAAAATTATAACCTCGAGGTAAATTTCGAGGAGTTTTTAAAATTGAATAAATTATTCGGTTAACTTCTTCTTTCCGAATTGATACTCGAGAGGAATAAATTTTGCAATAAGAAAAGAAGGAATTGCCGCAACAACAACCCAAATGAAAAAGAATTTATATCCTATTGCTTCCTGAATAAATCCACTGATCATACCGGACAGCATCATACCAAGCGCCATAAAGCCGGCAGCTATTGTATAGTGAGAAGTTTTGTAGTCACCTTCAGATACGTAAATCATATACATCATTAATGCTGTAAATCCAAAGCCATAACCAAATTGTTCTACAGCTACGCATGAATAAATAATCCAAATATTATTTGGCTGTGTATATGCCATGTAAACATAAAGCAGACTTGGAAGGTTAATTGCAAAAAGCATCGGCAAGAGCCAGAATCTTAATCCTTTTCTTGAGATTGCAAATCCTCCAAGAAGTCCCCCGATAATTAATGCAATTATTCCTATCGTACCATAAATAAAACCGACTTCAGAAGTTGTTAATCCTAATCCGCCGATTGTTCTTTTATCCAGCATGAACGGTGCGGCCATTTTTACAAGCTGAGATTCACCTAAGTGATACAGCAACAAAAATGCAATTACGATTATTATTTTTTTCTTTTCAAAGAAGCGGAAAAAAGTTCTAAAAAAATCTTTTATAAAAGAGCTTTGTCTATTCACGCCAATAAATTTATCTGAAACCGGTTCAGGCAGAATTTTTCTGTGGTAGATGAAAAATAGAACGAACAAAATTCCCATTGTACAAAAAGTAATAACCCAGGCAAGAGGTACTTTATCTACCCGGGCTTTAAATATTGTTTCGGTTTTTTTAGAAATATTTGAGTCAAGTTGAAAAACAGTAAATGCAGGTTTATTCCAATTGTTGGAAGTAAACTTTAATGTTTTCCCTTCGATTATTTTTATTCCGTGATTTCCTTCTATGTAATCTAAGTTAACTATATACTCGTCATTTTTATCCGGCTGTTTTGAAAGATAAAATTTTACTATCCCAATATTTCCGACAAGATCGGTACGTGTAGTAGTATCTGAGATAGCACCCGGCTCTTTAATGAACCCGTTCATTATATTAAAATTATGAGCGAAGTTTGAATAGAAATTCACAGACTCTTTTGTTAGAGGACGAGTGCTGATTTCTAAATAAGAAGGATGCGCAATCAATCTTAAATTTCCGCTTAACTGTTTCGCTCCAATTGAGTCAACTTTAATTGTCTCTTCAAAAAATTTATTTGGATTAGCAATTACTTTAAGTTCCGCCGGACCTAGTGCTAACGTGCTTTCCAAATACCCGGCAAATATTACAAGTAATCCCTGTCCTGCAATCATTGCAACGCGATAGAACAAACTTCTTATTCCGACAAAAAAAGATTGTTGACTTTCGGAAAGAGCAAGCATATAGAAACCATCGGCAGAAATATCATGTGTTGCGGAACTAAATGCTATCAGCCAAAAAAATGCAAGTGTAAATTGAAAGAAATCGGGCATAGGAATTGTGAACGCAACTCCTGCCATTCCTGCGCCGATAAACAATTGCATTGTGTAGATCCAAAATCGTTTTGTTCTTAAAATATCAACGATTGGGCTCCACAACGGTTTGATCACCCACGGCAGATAAAACCAGCTTGTATACAAAGCAATGTCTGTATTAGAAATTCCAAGACGTTTATACATGATCACTGAAACTGTAATCACAATAGCATATGGTAGCCCTTCTGCAATATAGAGAGTGGGAATCCAGCTCCATGGGCTTCTATTCTTCTGCGATTTTAATTTTTCTTCGGTCATTTAAAAACAAATGAATTATTGTTTCACTAAATTTATAAAACTTTTTTATGAATCAGATATTTCCGCTGATAAAATTGCCCCTGTTTCCTGCGATTGTTGAACTTGGTATTTATTTAAGGAAAAGATTTCCGGATTTTGTTTTATCCTGTTTAAATTACTCTCTGTTATAATAAAGTTTGCCATAGTTACGCTTCGGTCTGTACAAATAATTAACCTCATTCACAATTCTTCATTATTGATTATTAAGATATTGAAAATCAAAAGAACATAAAAATTTAATCACATTGTTTAATCAAGCTAATTCCTTACACGGCTATTATGATGAATTAATACTTGTTGAATAATATGAAGCAAGTTGCTACATTATAGTTGAATGAATTACTCTCTTCTGCTTTTTCTTCCTTATAGAATATTTCAACAGCAATCTAATTAATTGTTGAATTTTTATTTCTAACCGGAAAGGAGGGATTATGAACCACAATAAAATTTTCCCTTCTGTTATTTATTGTACTTTCTTCTTTATTTACATTTTACAGTTGTAAAAAAGATGATAATACTGTAGCATCGGGAGATCAGCTTATCTGTATATGGGAATTAACAAAAATGACAATTACATATCAAGGGACTAACTATGATTACTCTCCTTCTCAAATGAATTATTATATGACTGTTATAATAAAGAGCGATAAAACTTATCAGTTTACCGTAACAGATAAAGGGACTCAATGGAGAATCAGTACCTGCCACTCTTGAGTTTGTAAAAAAATAATTATCAAATTTAGCACATTAATCCGGAGGTGTTATGCCAACCAAAATACTTAAAGATTTTTTAGACAAAAATGACGTTAAATACGTAACAATCAATCATTCGCTCGCTTTTACTTCTCAAGAAATAGCAGCTACTGCCCATATTAAAGGTAAAGAACTAGCTAAGACTGTTTTAATTAAGATAGACGGGAAGTTAGTGATGTGTGTTTTGCCTGCATCGAACAAAGTTGATTTTGATTTGTTGGAAAAATCTCTCGGCGGTAAAAATGCTAGATTGGCAAACGAAGTTGAGTTCAAAGACAAATTTCCTGAGTGTGAAGTCGGTGCAATGCCCCCGTTTGGTAATCTCTACGGATTAGATGTTTATGCTGAAGAGAGTTTGGCAAAAGATAAAGAAATTGCGTTCAATGCGTGCAGTCATACCGAGTTGGTTCAAATGTCTTATCAGGATTTTGAACGATTAGCTAAGCCAAAGATTATGAAATTCTCTTATCATACAAAACTATAGCTCGAAGATTAAAGTGGTGTTGTGATTATTTAATTCTTGTGTAAAATTCTCTCAATTATAAGAGTTGTACTCCAGAATTTTTATTATTTATTACCAAACATATGTTGGATAATTTCATGTTTTAGTTTATAATTCGATTAAATTTCTTCGCAAAATTTTGAAACTAAAAATTATTATCCTCATATTGTTTTTATTCGTACAAACTTCGGCACAGTTTATAACAATCTGCAAAGCATATACACAAGCCGGAGAACCGATAGATATTATTTACTCAAAAAATATTCCTCTTAACCAAACTATCTGTTTTCTTCTCAACACCGGGACCAAAAATATTTCCGGCAGTACAGTCTTTCTGTTTATAGATAGAACAGCCGACGGATCAAAACAAAATCAATTTAATAAAGTTTATAAGATTGAAAAGGATAAGAATTGGCTTGCATGTAATTTCAAATTTGCAAAAGACGGAAAGTTTGAAATTTATTTTACTGATGCCAATCAAAACCGAATAGCCGCAACAACTATTAATGTCGGTAATAATAAAGAACCCTTGAAGGAAAAATCCGTAACTGCCAAAGATATTGCAAACGTTGAAGCAGTTTTTTGCGATAATGTTTTATCCGGTATCCCGGTCAACCCAAAACAAAATGTATCATTAAAATCGGACGGCGGTTTGGTTTGTTTATACTTGAAAAGCAGCAGCCCGCTTAATACCGAACGTATTCATGTTACCATTATGCGTAAAAGCAATTACAGTATTGATTACGATGAATTTGTTGCTTCTAAAAAATATCAGTTAAACTCTGACTGGGAAGATGTTTTTTTCAAATATACATTTACTAAAACCGGTGAATATAAGTTCTCTGTTGCCGACGAAAAGGAATTATTAATCAAAACGGCTTATATTACAGTTATAAATTGAACAAAGTAGAACGGAAAAATTTATGAAAGGAATTATTTTAGCCGGCGGTTCCGGTACGCGGATGTATCCCGTAACCCGTGTTTATAGTAAACAACTTGTTACAATTTACGATAAGCCCTTAATCTACTATCCGCTATCTATATTAATGCTTGCCGGAATAAAAGAAATATTGATCATCTCAAATGAAGAAACGATTCCTCTCTACAAAAAACTTTTCGATAACGGTTTTCATGTCGGACTAAGAATAGAATATGCAATACAATCTGCACCAAATGGAATAGCGGAATCATTTATCATCGGGGAAAAATTCATCGGGAAAGATTCCGTTTCTTTAATCCTTGGAGATAACATTTTTTACGGCACCCTAAACTTTTTTTATCGTTCTGTAGAACAGCTTAAAAACGGTGCAACAATTTTTGCTTATCAGGTAAATGACCCCGAGCGTTATGGTATTGTTGAATTCGATATTAACGGGAAAGCAATTTCCATAGAAGAAAAACCGAAATCGCCAAAATCTAATTTTGCGATACCTGGATTATATGTTTACGACAACAACGTAGTTAGTATATCAAAAAATCTTAAACCTTCTTCTAGAGGGGAACTTGAAATAACCGATGTGAATAGAAAATATTTAGACGCAGGTGAATTACACGTTGAAAAAATTGGACGCGGAGTTGCATGGTTAGATACGGGAACTCCCGAAGCATTATTGAAAGCATCAAATTTTTTCGGAGTTATTGAAGACAGACAGGGATTGAAAGTCGCTTGTATTGAGGAGATAGCATATCAAAAAGGATTCATAAATAGAAAAGAATTTCATTCTCTTATAGAGAGCATACCAAAATCTTTGTACCGTGATTACCTGGAAAAAATTATCAATGAATAATTAAATTTAATCACACTTTTCCCGGCAAGAAAAAAATTGAAAGAATATTTATTTGATGAAATATAAATCGCCTTCAAAGTTATTATTAATTGTATTAGGATGGATATTTGTTGGTCTTGGCGTGATCGGTATTTTTCTTCCTCTAATGCCTACAACAATATTTATGATCATAGCGGCATGGTGTTTTGCAAGGAGTTCCGAAAAGTTTTATAAATGGTTGATCTACCATCCAAGATTCGGGAAAACGGTTCGTGATTTCTATGAGAAAAAAGGAATGTCGCTCAAAACCAAGATAACATCTATAGTTATGATGACAGCGGCAATCAGTATTTCCGCAATCTTTTTTACTCAAAAAGTATTTATTAGAATAATACTTTTCTCCATAGCTATCGGGGTAGCTGTATATATAGCTTCATTGAAAACGATTAAAACTGATGTTTCCCCACGGGCGGATTAATAATGAAAAAGTCTTCCGGTTTATTAATAAAAATAGAGATACATTTCACAAAGTTTATTATCTTTACCAGGAATAAATCTAATCAGCCAATCATGGGAGTAGCTATAGGATGAGTCTCTTTTCATCTAAGACAAAAAGCGAAATAGAAAAACTTGTTGAAGAGAATGATGAACTTAAGAATACGCTCCATACAGTTCTTCAGAAACACCAGAATCTTATTGAATTAGACAACAAACTTACCGAAGCACGTAACCAGTTTAACGAACTTCAGAAACAAGCTGAAAAATTTAAAAATGAAATTGATTCTAAGACAGAAATGGTCAGTGATCTGACTAATTCAATAGTTTCTTTGGAAGAGAAAAAATCTCTGTTAGTAACTCAAACAAAGGAATATGCCTCAAGCGGATTAGACAAACGGAAAAATGAAATTGATAATCTTAATAAACATTACAACGATTTAAAATTATCTTATGAAAAACTCTCAAATGAATATAGTTCAGTACAACAAAACGTTGCCTCGTTACGCCTTGAAGAAGAAAAACTGAGCGGAATTATTGGTCAATACGGCGGAAACATTGATGAATCCATAACCCGGGTTAATGAAATAGAGACCGCTCTTCTCGATCAGATTTCTCTGCAAAGAGCCGAAGAAGTTAAACGCAACGCAATCATTAAATCATTAGATGAAAAAATAACTTTATATGAAGATATTAAATCAAATCTTGAATTATCCCTTTCTGCCATTGTTGGACAGCTTGCGGAAAAAGAAAAATTATTTGTCGAGTATTCAAACCAAAAAGATTCTCTTTCCGAAGAACTTAGAACAAAACAAAAAGAATATGACGGATTAGATTTAAGATTTAATTTCGCTAAGGAGAATATTCAAAAAATTGAAATTGAAGTGCCTGCTTTAACCGAAAAAAGAAATTCTCTCTCTGATGAAATTCATAAATATGAAATTGTTAGGAATGAAATTCAGGAAAAGATCTTACTTTATAGAAACGAGGAAGAAAATTATTCCGAATCACTTAAGCAAAAGCAAAATGCAATCGAAGAGATCGAAAAACGTAAATTTGAAGTTGAAGAAGCACATCTTGCAGTAGAAAATAATTTTTCGCAAGTGCTTCTCAAGTTTACCGAGGAGCTAAACACAGCTAAGAACAGATTGAGTTCTATGAAACAGGACGTTTTAGATAAAGAAAAAGAACTAATCAGCAAAGAGAAAATTCTTCTTGAAAAAACCACTCAGATAGCTGAATACGGAGGAATGACAAAAGTATTACAAAAAGAACGCGCTGCAACTGAACAGTTCATGAGGAATCTTAAAGATGAATTTTCCGAGTTAAACGACGAGGTCTTAAAACTTAAAGACGAAGCGAATAAGCAAAAAATTAATTTACAGCAGCTTCGTTCCGAAACATCCTATCTGGAAATAAAGAAGGATTCTTTGGAAAAAGAAATTAAACAACTATTCAATCAAACCAACGATAGTTTTTCCGGATTAAATGAGAACAAACAAAAATTAAATCTTGAGGTTGCACAAAGCTCACGCGAACTTGATGAATTAAGAGAATACATTTCCAAAATGAGGAATGAGCTGCGCGATCTTAAAGCCGAAACCGCTAATGTTGAAACACGAAAAGAAGAGTTTACTGCAAAAATTTCCGAATTAATAGCTATGGAAAAAAATCTAAAGTATAAAATCTCGGAACACGAAAAAAAAATCAGCAACTCGGAAGACAAAAAATAATTTAATATTGTTGAATAATTACGCCTGCATTGTTACAATTTATTATAAACTTTTTTTTATTTTTTTCTGATTAAAATTATTTTGTATGCATATTAATTCTACACTTTCAAAATATGTTTTCAATTTTTTTTATATGCCCAACGCTTCTTTATGGCTGATCGGACCGACTAATATTCAACCTGTTAAGACAAATCAACAGGCAAAAGACACTTTTAGTTACTGCACAAAATGATTTGAATTATTATTTGTAAATAAGAATGGATGATTATAAAATGGAACCGGAGAATAAGTTTAGACAACCCTTAATCATTCTTGGAGTTACAATTGTAATTCTTTATGCTATCTCCTTCTATAACTTAGATTACGAAATTCCATTTATTAATTTTAAATTGAAGAGTGTGGATTTTCTAAGCGACATCAAAGAAGTATCAGCAATCGAACCACAGTTATTAAATCGGCTTAATAAGAAAGTGAATCCTGCTTTGCTAAAGATTCAACTAGCTTCATTAGATAATATGAATATTATTTCGCCTGCATTTTTATTATTCGAAAATCTGCCGGATAAAACCGACTGCCCAAACTCTTCTGCTTTTCAAGGAAGAAAAACACAAATAATAGGCAATAGCAAACAGCTTAGTTATTTTTCGATGCACTAAATAGACACTTAATTTGTGAATTAATATTTATTGAGACCGCATGAACAATTTTCAAAATAATGATCCTGAAAAATTATCAATCCCGGAAAAAACTCTTTGGCAAAGATGGGAAAGAAATGCCGAACGAAATCCCGGGAGAGAAGCAATCGTTCATTGGGTTGCCGGAGAAGAACCGATACGTTGGACATACAAAAATTTGATCGAGACTGCGAAGAAATTTTCGATAAAAGTAAAAGAAGCCGGTATAAAAAGGGGCGATGTTTGTGCAATTGTAATAAGACACAATCCGTATCTCTATCCATTGTATCTTGGAATATCCCGCGCAGGTGCTTTACCTGCTTTTCTTGCTTATCCAAATCCCCGTCTTCATCCCGATAAATTTCGCCAAGGACTCGAAGGAATGTCACAGCGTTCCGGTCTCGATTATATTTTAACCGAACGAGATCTTGATCCTGCAATTCGACCTCTTATAGAAAAAGAAGGCAATACAATTAAATCCGTTTTCTTTCCGCTTGAATGGGACATAATAACAGAAATTGATCCCAAAGCTGATGCGGAAGTTGAACAGATCGCATTATCAGTGAAAGAAACAGATCCGATATTGTTGCAACATTCATCAGGCACAACAGGATTACAAAAGCCAGTAGTGTTATCTCACCGTGCGATATTAAATCATGTAAAAAATTTAGGAGATGCACTTAAATTTTCCGAGCAAGATAAAATTGCAAGCTGGCTCCCTCTGTATCACGATTTCGGATTGATTGCATGTTTCCATATTCCTCTAGCATATGGAATTACTGCTGTTCAGATGAATCCATTCGAATGGGTTTTAGCTCCGATACTTTTACTTGAAGTTATAACAAAAGAAAAAGCAACATTAACCTGCCTGCCGAATTTTTCTTATAATGTTCTTGCAGAAAAAATTAATGATGAAGATTTGGCTGATATTTCTCTAGCAAGTTTAAGAGCTACTGTTAACTCTGCAGAACCAATACGGTATGACAGCCATCAAAAGTTTGTTGCTAAGTTTGAGAAATACGGACTCAATCCGCTTGCACTTTCCTGTTTGTACGGAATGGCTGAAGTAACATTGGCATTAACTATTCACGAGCCCGGAAAACCAATAACAGAACTTTATGTGGATAGAAACGAATTATCTAAAGGTATAATGAAATTTGCAGGTAAAGATTCTGTCGTTCGTGTTTGTGTTTCATCCGGGAAACTTATCGGCGGCTGCGATGCGCGTATTGTAGATGAAAACCGAAGAGACCTTCCCGATGGATTAGTCGGGGAAGTTGCAGTTAAATCTGTTTCTATGTTCGATGGTTACCGAAACTATCCGGAGAAAACAGCAGAGGTTGTTGAGAACGGCTGGTATTTTTCCGGCGATTACGGATTTATATACAAGGATGAATTTTTCATCATCGGAAGGAAAAAAGATTTAATAATTGTTGCCGGAAAAAATATTTATCCCGAAGATATTGAAGATACTATTAATCAAGTTGATGGCGTTATACCGGGACGTGTAATTGCTTTTGGTGAAGAAGATGAAAAAATGGGAACAGAGCAAATTGCCGTTGTTGCTGAAACAAAAGCGGAAACTGAAAAAGAGAAGAATGATCTTCGCATTGCAATATTAAAAGCCGGAATGACAATTGACGTTAATATACATATAGTTTACTTTGTCCCGCCAAGATGGCTTATAAAAAGTTCTGCAGGCAAACCAAGCAGAAAAGCTAATAAAGAAAGAATTTTAAGTCGTGAAGACAAACAAGTTTGGAGCAGATAATGATCTCACAAGAATTAAAAAAAGTAATCCTTAACGAATTGAATCTTGATGATTATGATATTCAAGATGAAACAATGGCGCCGGAAGTTCCGGGCTGGGATTCTTTGAATCATGTTAATATAATATTAGCAGTAGAAAAATTTTTCAGTGTCAGGTTTAAAAGCTATGAAGTACTCCGTTTGAAAAACGTCGGCGATCTTCAGAAGCTGCTTGATTCAAAACTAGGCAAGTGATAATTCTTTAATTCAAAAAGATAATCTTACGGCTTAATGATTCAGAACATTCACTTAGAAAAAATAACCGAGCTTCTAAAGTATAAATCCGGCGATCCGCTTTTATTCAACACAAGTCTTTTTCTAATTCTATTTTTCCTCTTTCTTGTTATCTATAATCTGTTTAAGAATAACAAACGGGCTAGAATAATCTCTTTAATAGTTTTTTCCTTCTATTTCTATTATAAGTCCACAGAATATTTCGCAGCTATTCTAATCGTTTCGGCTGTAATCAATTTCTTTTTTGGCAAATGGATTGCTTCAACAGATAGCTTTCCGATTAAAAGAATTTTTCTTGCTCTTGCTCTTATTCTTAATCTTACTCTTCTCGGTTACTTTAAATACACAAATTTTTTATTGCAAGCGATCAGCGATTTACGCGGAACGGAATTCAATCCGATCGCAATATTTTTACCGATTGGTATTTCTTTCTATACTTTTAAGGCGCTCACATACATCTTTGATATTTATTACGATACACTAAAGCCAACTAAGAATTTTCTCGATTTCGTTTTATATCTCTCATTCTTTCCAAATGTTTTGATGGGACCGATAGACCGTGCGGCTGATTTTCTTCCACAGATAAATAAGGAACTGTTTATTTCTAAAGATGATCTCGGCAGAGCAACATTTTTAATTTGTTCGGGATTGCTCAAGACTGTTATACTAAGCAGTTACCTTGAAGATAATTTCATTGGACGAATTTTTGAATTTCCTCTCCGATATACCGGCGTGGAAAACTTGCTTGCAATCTATGCTTATGCAATCCGTCTCTACTGCGATTTTTCCGGTTATACTGATTTAGCAATCGGAATCTCTTTGTTTCTCGGTTTCAAGATTATGGATAACTTCAACTCTCCGTTCAAAGCAACAAGCATTGCTGATTTCTGGAGACGCTGGCATATCTCTTTTTCAAAGTGGCTGCTTGATTATCTCTTCAAACCGGTTCAGATTTCTTTACGCAGATGGAAAATCTTTGGAAACATCATCGGTTTGATTGTAACATTTTTTATCTGCGGTCTTTGGCACGGTGCGGGATGGAATTTTATTCTTTGGGGTTTATACTTTGGCGTGCTGATGTCCATCGCTTTGTTTTTACAAAAGCCGAAAGAAAGACTTTATAAAGCATTAAAGATTCACAACACAAAATTTTTAAGATTTTTCCAGATCATAATTACTTTTCACTTCATAGCATTTTCATTTTTGCTTTTTAGATTGAACGATTTACAAATTGCGAAAGATATGCTCTCACAAATTTTTGAATTCTTCCACGGTGAAGTATTTCTACAGTTCATGGAAAAGATGCCGTTAATTTTCGGTTTGATTGTGATCGGATTTATATCTCATTTCTTCCCTGTTAAAATTGAAAACGCAATCAAGAGAGCAGTAACAGCTTTACCTCTTGCAGGAAAAATAATTTTGCTCGCTTTCATAATTTGGCTCATCACACAGTTCAAGTCTGCAGATATCCAGCCGTTCATCTATTTTCAATTCTAAAATGAGATTAATTTAATTACCGTCTCATATTAAACCAGGATCTCCCAACCCCAATTCCCATTTTGTTGAAGAATAAAGCTTAATCAAAGATTCCATTCGTTCGTTACTTTTTGCATAATTTTTGATAAATTGGCTTGGGAAATAATGCCCGTGAACTAATAAACATGAATTCGCTTGAGAGGGTTATAAGTTTTTATAATTAAAATAAATATGAATAAATCTCGCATACAAATATCCATTCTCATTTTAATTTTGCTTTCGCAAATTTCTTTTACGCAGCAGCAAAAAGTTGATATAGGAGTTTATAAGTACACAGCGCTGCTTCATATGAAAGCCGGACGTTACGGCGAAGCTATTGATCAATTGAACAAATACATCACCGCTCTGCCGCAAGAATCCGAAGGTTATAACTTGCGAGCAACTTGTTTTGAGAAGCGCCAGCAATACGAATACGGCAGATTAGATTACAGGCGCGCAATCAGCATCGAAATAAGAGATGCAACAAAGAGAGCGGAATACGAAAAAAATCTTCAGCGGCTTCTTGATATTTGGTACCCGATACTAAATAAAAAAATTGAAGGACATTTACGCGAGATCGCAATTGATCCAAACCAACCGTTTAATTATCTCGAGATTGGAAAAACATATCGGCTGATGGAGATCTGGGATAAATCTGAGCAGTGGTATGATGACTACTTAATACGGGATGATAATGCTTCGCCGGATGAAATACTCCGTTACACGGAAGTTCTTGCAAAAACCGGCAGCATAGTTAAGGGCGAAAGAATTCTTAAAAAATTTACCGACCGTTATCCGGGCGATTGGCGTTTATGGAGCCGTTACGGTTACTTTACAATGTGGCTTGGTAAATATCAAATTGCAATAAAAGCATTCGAGACTGCACTCGGTTTTAAACCGTTCTTCAAGGAAGCGCAAGACGGACTTGATATGGCAACAAACAAAGCATACGTAACTCAAGAAGATCCGCGTGCGTTCGAGAAAGAATATCCGATTGACCGTTACTATCGTGTTCTAAAAAGAAATCCAAAAGACCTCGAGACAAGATTCAAATTGGTTGATGAACTAATCCAAACAAATCGTCTTGAAGAAGCTTATAAGCAGTTACAATTTATCGGTGTAACAAAACCCGATGACTTACGCTATAAAGAGAAATGGACTTACATTACCGGCACGCGTACAAAAATTTACAGGGAAAAATTAGATAACGCTAAGGTTCTGCTTGCATCGAACCCGACAGATATAGAAGCTATAAAAATGGCAGCAGAGTATTACGATTACTTAGCCGAGTACGATAGCGCATTGGTGTTGCTTGATAAATATTTCGAACAGAATCCAGATGAGAAAGATGCATCACTTCGTTTTAGATGGGCACGAATCTCTGCATGGAGCCGTGAGTTTGATAAAGCAATTGAGATTACAGACAGTCTTCTTCAAGATTATCCAAATAATTTAGATTATCAGCTCTTTCGTGCACAAGTTTCTGTCTGGATAAACCTTGATATAGAACTAGCAAAACAATATTTAGAAAATGTTTTAATTGCTCGTCCGGAAAATATTGAGGCGCTTGTTTCAATGAGTTCTATTAAATTGATCGAACGAGATTTTGACGGAGCTGTAGCTTTAGCAAATAAAGCAAAAGAGATAGACCCAATAAATGAAGATGTAATAACATTGCTGTCAAACATAGATTGGCACAAGATGCGCGCCGAAGAGGAAAAACTCTATGCCATTCTGGAATTGGGAAGACAAAGCGTTATTAAAAATGATTGTAAAAGCGCTCTTCCCTTTTATGAAGACTACTTATCGAAAGCTGAAACGAATAATTTGATTCTGAAAGAATATGGTGATGTTCTTTTTTGTGCAAAAAATTATTCCAAAGCTCTTGATGTTTACAATAAAGTACTCTCAGCCGGACCGAATTACGATGCCCGGTTACAGCGCGCAAAACTATATTATGCAATGGACGATACCGCTAACGTTATTCATGAGTTTAAGAATCTGGTATTACAAGATTCTTCCAACTATGATGCAAATTTATCTTTAGGAGATTCTTATGCAAAGTTCGGCGATCCGGACTCCGCACGAATGGTTTATAATAATCTGCTCGACTGGAAAGATTTAGATTCTACACGAATATTAATGATCAAGCAAAGAAAAAGCTGGCTGCCGGTTACAGACTTAGTTTCAATCTTTGAATCGTTCCCGAGTAATATTGGATTTGCACCATCAGGTTTATTGTATACTGATAATTTAAGTTTTAGAATTTTTCAATATGGTGGAAGATTAGAACTTGGTTTAACAAGTTTTCTTTCTTTGGGCGTTACATACTTGAAAACCTTGTTAAAGGCAAACCCGGCGGGGCTAGACCAAAATATTGTAAGCTCAACATTTTTTTCGGGCGATAAACGATTAACAACTTTAAAATGGAATGTTTTAATAAGATTATCTAAGAATTTGACTTTTGGTTATGGTTCTGGCTCATCTAATTCTCAGGGATTGTTTGTGCGTGATGAGCAAGATGCATATGCCCGATACGAAAAAAAAGACACTATTTCCGTAAACCTTAATTATCAAAATTCCGACGCATCATTAATTCTATACTCACCTTACCTGCTTGACGTTAGGTATTACGCACAGCTTTTTAAAATAGAGGGCTATTACATTCATCGCGACGGATTAAAATTTAGCGGCCGATTCCAATACATTTCTGTGGAAGACAATAACGAAGGAAATGATTTTATGATGCGAATTGGCAAATATTTTTACAGGAATATGGCTGTTGGTTATGAATATGCATATACGAATTATAAATTCAAATCATCATATTACTACTCTCCTAAAAATTATGAGTCGCACAGTCTTTGGATAGACCAGTATCTTGAAAGAAGCGAATCCCTTCAAGTTTTAATTGGCGGTAAAATTGGTCAAGTACCAAAAAATAGTTTCTTAATTTTAGAAGGACATCTTGAACTGTTCTATAATGTATCAAAGAAATTTAGTGTTATCGGTAAAATGAGTTTTGGAAGCACTTCACGCGATGAATCCAGCTACCGTTATTTTTCGGGTCAACTTTCCGCTTATTGGAGTATATTCTAACCTTGTCCATTATCCATCTTTATTATTTTCTAAAAAAGTGGAAATTCTCTAAATGAAAAAGAAATTATTTCTTTTAATGATCAGTTTAACAATTACACTTTGTGCTCAAGAAATAAAGTTTTTGGGTGAAGCAAAACAAGGTGGAATAATAATTGGCGAAGGGAAAAATGCAGTTAGCGCAAGTTTGAATAGTGCAAAACTTCAAATTGATGAGAACGGAATTTTTGTTTTCGGATTTGACCGTGATGCTACAGGTATATTTAACTTACGCGTGACTTTTGAAAACAAAAAAGTAAAAACGTTCAAATACATTGTTAGAAAACGAAAATATGATGTGCAAAGATTGAGAGTAGCGAAGGATTTTTTGAATCCCCCAAAGAATATTTTGGAACAGATCGAAACAGAAGAACAGATGATTAAGGAAGCTCGGACTAAAGTTGGATTAATTAATGACGCATTATTTATGAGCGGATTTGAAAACCCTCTTGATAGTATTAATATAGGCGCCAAATTTGGTGTTCAAAGAATCTTAAACGGAAAACCAAGCAATGTTCATAACGGTCTGGATTTCAACGCTGAAGTAGGCGATTCCATTCGAGCTATAGCTGATGGCTTAGTTAGAATTGCCGGCGAAAACTTTTTTTACAACGGTACGTTCGTGTTGTTAGATCACGGACAAGGATTGACAAGTATTTATCTTCACATGAGCAAATTATTAATAAATAATGATCAGACTGTAAAAAAAGGAGAAGTGATTGGTCTTGTCGGCTCCACGGGACGTTCAACCGGTCCGCACTTGCATCTTGGTGTTCAATGGTTCAAAAAAAGAATTGATCCGATGAGTTTGTTAAATCTTACGTTGTAAAGCTTCTCAAAATTGCAACATCACATTGTGAAAAATAATTCTATTATCCCAAAAACATTCTGCTGATGAGAATTTTGCTTAATATGGAACCGTCTAGTTAGAATCTGTAAGGCTATCTCTCAAATAATCTTTTTTTCAAATTCTATTTGCAGACGTACGCGTCTTTTCTCTCTGCCACATTTGTTTCCATTATGTGTTCAAGTTAAATATTCTATATAACCATGAACTTAATAAGAATAGATGGTGTTTTAAATATATCTAAGTGCTTTAGGCGGTCTCCAACTTTTTGAAATATCCATTAATCAATATTATCAAGTCAATATTTTAATATTAATTTAATTAGGAGCTATAAGATGAAGAAAAAAATATTACTGTTCACTTTTGCAATAGCCATTCTGTCGTTAATAATATTACGTCCTCAATTCGATAAAACAGAAAAATCCCGTGGAATTGAATTGAGAGAAACTGACGAGCGAGAGGATTTTGCAGCAAGAGATCAACAAATGTTTCAAATGCTGCGAGATCCTGCAACTAATCAGATTCCTAAAAACATTTATAATAATGAAAGGCAATTTTTAGAATCAATGCCTAAAAGAATGTTAAAGGGACAAGCTTTAACCTGGGTTGAAAGAGGACCGAACAATACCAGCGGCAAAGTACGAGGGCTTGGAATAGATGTCCGTACTACAACAGCACCTAATGTTACTATTATTACCGGCGGAACCGGCGGTGGTTTATGGAAATCAACCAACAACGGTGATACCTGGGTTAAAGCAACAACTTTTTCTCAACTTCATAGTGTTACTTGTATAGCACAAGATACAAGAGCTGGAAAGCAAGACACGTGGTATGCAGGAAGCGGTGAACAACTTGGTAACAGTTCCTCCGGAAACGGAGGAGCCACTTTTTTAGGAGATGGTCTTTTCAAATCAACTGACAATGGAAATTCATGGGCTCCACTTGCATCAACTCAATCTAGTAACTCAAGTTCCTGGAACAGTGATTGGCAATACGTATGGAGACTTGCAGTAGATAAAAGTAATACTGCTCAAGATGTAGTTTATGCTTCAACAACTGGAGGTGTTTACCGCTCACAAAATGGTGGAACCTCGTGGACAAAAGTATTAGCAGCTGGTGTAAGTTCCGCTGTCCCGGTAGATATTGCAATTACTGATAACGGAACTCTTTACGTTGCATCAGGATCGGTAGGCGGTGCTAGTAATACTATTAAAGGTATTCGTAAATCAACTGACGGTGGAAATACTTTTACGGATGTAACACCGGCTACAATGCCCGACAACTTTGCACGAATCGTATTCACGATTGCGCCTTCAAACCAAAATGTTTTATACTTTTTAGTTCAGGGAGTTACCGGAAATAACAGTACTCTTGCCGCGCATGGTCACCAATTATGGAGATCAGCAGATGCAGGTGCTTCTTGGTCCAACATAAGCTCTGTAATTCCAAGCAATACAGATCCAGGTCTTGCTAATTTCGATACACAAGGTGGTTATGATATGATACTTAACGTCAAACCCGATAACCCAAATTTTGTAATCTTTGGCGGCGTAAGTTTATTTAAAGTGCATGATGTTACGAATGATAATTTGACGTTGGCAGAAAAGCATATTGCCGGATACGGAATGACTGCAAACGGTACGGCAAACGCTTTGAATGATTTTATCAATCAGCATCCTGATCAACACTATGGTGTGTTTTTACCCGGGAACAGTAATGTGTTTTATTGCGGCAATGATGGCGGAATACACATCACAACAAATATTACACAAACAACTGCCATGAATACTATGTGGCAGACTCCAAAAAGAACCGGGTTAAATATTACACAATTATATGCAATAGCTATTGCACCTGAAGCTGGCAGCGGATTTTTAGCCGGCGGATTTCAGGATAGAGGCAATTGGATGGCAAGAGATAATAATAATCCTGCAGTCTGGCAGGAAACCGGAGGTGGGGATGGAACCATTTGTGCAATCACTCCCGATGCACTCAATACAGTTTTTCAGGCAACTACAAGCGGAAACATCTTTCGTTATGCAAAATCCGATGTCTCTTCACCCATTAATAATAATACTCCTATGAGACCGGGTGGAGGTTCTAATTTTCAGTTTGTAAATCCTTATGTCCTTGATCCTAACGATGGAAACCTTCTTTATTTTTCTGCCGGTCGTAACAGTACAACAAATTCCGGAATATGGAGAAATACATCAGCTACCACAGCAACAGAAACAATAGGCTGGCAGTTTCTTACAAATTCAGAAGTAACAAATACTAACGTATCGGCAATAACACCTTCAACTTCAAACAGTACAAATGTTTTGTATTATGGAACTGGTGATGGTAAAGTTTATAGGATGGATAATGCAAATACGGGGAGTCCAACAAGAGTTGATATAACAGGAACTAATTTTCCACAAGATGCATATGTGAATTGTATTGCAGTAGATCCTGCAAATTCATCACACGCAATTGTGGTTTTCAGTAATTATAATGTTGATAAGCTTTGGTATACAACTGATTCAGGAGCTTCTTGGACAAGCATAACAGGAAATCTTGCGGGTGGTGTTCCGTCGGTTCGTTGGGCAAAAATATTTACTGTTGGTAATCAGTTAAATGTATTTTTGGCTACCAGCACAGGTGTTTTTCGTACTAATACTTTATCAGGTGGCACAACTACTTGGTCACCGGAAGCGCAAACATCTATTGGAAATGTTGTTTGTACAATGCTTGATTACCGTGTATCAGACAATACTCTGGTTGTAGCAACTCATGGAAGAGGTGTATTTGAAACAAAAATTACATCTGTAGCAACTGCACCAACAAGTCCTACAAGTTTAGCGGCAGCTTCAACAAGTTCATCTCAAATTAATTTGGCATGGCAGGATAATTCGACTGATGAAACCGGCTTTAAGGTTGATAGAAGACTAACCCCTACAGATGCATGGACTACAATTACAACCACAAATGCAAATGCAACTTCGTTTAACAATACTAACTTAACTGATGGAACAAAATATTTTTATAGAGTTTATGCATTTAATGCTAACGGCAATTCAACCTTCTCGAACGAAGTAAATGCGGTTACTACTATGTTAGCTCCGACAAATCTAACAATTCAAGTTGCAACTTCTCAAGTAACTCTTAATTGGACTGATAATTCCCAAAGTGAAACCGGGTACTCAATTGAAAGAAGGTTAGGATCAACCGGACAATTTGTAAAAGTCTCAGACATGAATGCAAATGTATCTACTTATACTGAGAATCCATTAAACGATGGAACAAAATATTATTATAGAGTTTTTGCATTTAATACAAACGGAAACTCCGGTTTGTCAAACGAAGTAAATGTTGTTACTGCAATGTTGGCTCCGACTAACCTAACCATACAATTAGTAAATTCCCAAGCGGTTCTTCATTGGACAGATAATTCTCAAAGTGAAGATGGGTATACAGTTGAAAGAAAAGAAGGTGCCGCGGGTACTTATGCAAAAGTTACAGATGCAAGCAGTAATGCAACAGCATACACAGATGTAACCGTTACAGCGGGACGTCAATATTTTTACAGGGTACGAGGATTTAATGCAAATGTTAATTCGTCTTATTCAAATGAAGCGAGCGTTACGATAACGGATGTGAACAGTGAAGAAGCAATTCCAACAAGTTTTGCACTCTATCAAAATTATCCTAATCCGTTTAATCCATCAACAACAATTAAATTTGCTGTTCCAAATACTGCGCAAGTAGCTATTGATATTTATGATCTAAATGGCCAAAAAATTGCCAGCATTATGAACGAAGAAAAATCAGCCGGTTATTATACTGTTAGTTGGAATGGAAAAAATAATAGCGGTGCGGAAGTAACAAGCGGTATTTATTTTTATTCAATCCGTGCAGGAAATTTTTCTGAAGTAAGAAAAATGTTGCTGCTTAAGTAAATATCAAATTAAAAAGAATGGGGGCAACCCCATTCTTTTTTTATACGCGTATTATTAGAAAATTTTTCTTATATCATCTACTACTAAACAATTTAGTTCTTCCAATTTTTCTCTGCTTTGATGTCCATTTGAACTTAGAATACAATCTGCACCTATCTCATTTGCAACTTCGTAATCATGTTCTGTATCGCCGAGAAGAAGCGTTTCACCTTTTCCGTTACCAAGCCGTTTCATTAAATCTTTACCGAGATGAAGTTTACCTGCCGCATAAATATTATCTAGTCCGACTATGTGAGAAAAATATTTAGTCAGTCCGAAGTATTCAACCATTTCTTCAAGTGTGTGTTGTGAATACGCTGAAAGTATTGATTGTCCGATTCCGAGTTTGTTTATTTTTTCCATTACCTCTATTATGCCATCGTACACAGTGCATTCAAATTTTCTGCGTTCGTATTCGTTCATCCATCTTTTGCCGATAACTTCAAACGGTTCGTCTTCAAAATTGAATCCAAGTGCTGCGTAATAATTTTTTACCGGGATGGTAAATACATTCTTATATTCTTCTCTGGTAATTGTTTTAAGATTTTTTTCTTTCAGCAGCCAATTAATCAATTCAACACAAAGATCCACATCGTTAATTATGGTACCGTTCCAATCCCAAATCATATGTTTGTATTTTTCAACCATGATAAAGCAAAGTTAATAAAATTATTTTTAACTCAAGGTCTTTCAAATAATTGCTAACGACCACGGTCATTCAGTTTTTCTTACTCTAAACTTGCCGAAATTAGGATTCACGGTTTGATTCTGTATAATTACATCAGAATTTAATTGCACGCAAAAAATCATTTCGATAAGTTTAGTATACGTTCTCTATTATACCTACTCACTTGCCAGTTCTACTGCTAATAAAGATTCACAAATATAAATATAGATCCTAAACCGGGGATATTTCCCCCAGCTATATTTTGATATTAACAGTATGAATGCATCGTTAAAACTGCTTTGCCAAAAGAAATTTCTTAGAACTTTTATTATCATTTTTAATCTTGTTGTTGCTTTCCCTTCTTTATCATTTCCTCAACAACTAGCATTTAAAACTTACAATCGCGCATCGGGACTTCCAAGCGACTACATTCTTAGCATCTATCAAGACAGAGCCGGTTATGTTTGGTTTGGAACAGACCGGGGTGCTTCAAGATATGATGGCAAATCATTTACTACATACTCTTCGGGTAATGGATTGGGAAATAATTTTGTCATGTGCATTAACCAAGATCATAAAGGTGCAATGTGGTTTGGTTTACATGAAGGAGGAGTAACAAGATATGATCAAAGGGGTTTTAAAACTTATACAGAATTAGATGGCTTAAAAGGTAAGTCAGTTGAAAATATATTAGAAGACAGCTACGGTAGAATTTATTTTGATGTAGAGTGGGGCATTGCCCTTTTTTATAAAGAACAATTCTCCTTTTTAGCTTTGGATAGACAAAGTTGTCTATTAACAAAATTAAAAGATGGTTCTATTCTTATTGGAGATGCAAAAAAATTAAAAAGAATAATACCGACCAACGATTTAAGATTTCAAATATCAGAAGTGTATTTGCCAAATGAAGCTGCGGGTTTTTTTATCCCCGGGTTAGGACCTTCAAAAGCTATAACTCGTACTAATGGAAATGTTTGCCTGATTGGAATTGTTGGTTATTTAGAATTATCAAATATTGAAAGCGGCAACACAAAAGTTGAGAGAAAATTCCGCTCTGTTTCCATAGAATCAATTTTAGAAGACCAAGACGGAATAATTTGGTGCGGTACGGAGAATAGGGGTATTCTGCGTCTTGAAAATATCCAAAAACAATTTTTTGAATGTGTTGTTATGAAGTCGGCGCAAAGTAGAATAAGTGCTTCATTCTGTGACTATGAAGGAAATTTATGGTTCGGAACAATGGGTAGCGGAGTTCAAAAACTTCTTGGCGCACACTTAAATATTTATGACAGCATGAATGGATTATCAACCGATGATGTAACTGTTGTGTTTGAAGACAGCTCTAGTAGAGTTTGGCTAGGAACACGAACAGGTGTTTCAATTACAGTTAATGATAAATTTATTAATCTAGAAAACGAATTATCTACCGTTAAAGAAGTTCGTTGTTTTAGCGAAGACCAAATGGGAAATATTTACATTGGAACTTTTGATCAATTATTCGGTCCTTTAACACTTCAGAAGATTTTTTCTCATCAAGCTATCCCAAAACAAAATATCGCTTATGGTGTTTCTTCGTTGTATTGTGATGTGTCGAGGGGAGAACAAAATCTATGGCTGGCAACGTATGGCGGCGGTACAAATCACTATACAAATCATAATTTTAAACTCTATGATGTACATGACGGAATGGTAAGCAGCATGATTGAATCCATTGTACCTGGTAATAATTCTATTTGGTTTCTCTCTCGCAATAACGGCGCAAGCAAATTAATCAATAACACTTTTCAAAATTATTCAAAAATAAATGGCTTACCCTCAAATACAATTTTTTGTTTATATGAAGAAGAAGATAATATTACATGGTTTGGCACAGATGAGGGACTTGTTCGATTGACAGGAAAAAATATCAAAACTTTTTCTGAGAAAGACGGATTAATCGGCAAGAATGTGTTGTCAATTTTTTCTGCTAATGAAAAAAACAAAAATAGAAATGAGCTTTGGGTTGTAACAGATGAATCGCTTCATAAATACAGAAACGATAGTTTATACAGCTATGGAAGTTTTGCAATTCTTCCATCCTCCGGTGCAAGCATCAATAGCGTTTATCATCGTAAAGGTTCATCTATATTATGGCTTGCAACAACCGAAGGGGCTGCTAAAGTGGATTTATCTCAAGCTCATCGTAATCTCATTGCTCCCAAAGTTGAGATTGAATCCGCATTTGCAGATACAGTAAATTTTTATAATTCGATAAATCACTCAAATACAATTTCAACAGATTCTATTGTTGCTCTGAATTATCTCCAAAATGATGTAGCAATTAATTTTAGCGCTTTAAGTTTTTCCGATGAACAAAAGGTGAAGTATATTTACAAAATGGAGGGCTTTGATGATGATTGGTTTGCTCCAACAGCAGAAAGAAAAGTCAGGTATAGAAACTTAAATTCCGGGGAAATGACTTTTAAGATATATGCAATCAACGCAGATGGCGTTTATTCGATTCAACCTGCACAGATAACATTCATTATAACACCTCCGTTCTGGAGAACAAGCTGGTTTATATTCACGGTATCAATTTTGGTCGGACTAATCTTAATCGTTACAATCCGTTATTTTTCTACGCGCAACCTTCATAAAAAAATTGAACGGCTTGAACATGAAAAACATTTGAGGGAAGAACGTGAAAAAACACGGACACAAATCTCTCGCGATTTACATGACGATATCTCCTCAACATTAGGAAGTATCGCTTTATATTCCGAATCATTTAAACGCCAATTTCACGATCTATCAGAACAGCATAAGAATATATTGGATAGAATCAGTTCCCTCGCTTCAGAAGCGGTTGATCATATGGGTGATATAATCTGGTCTGTTGCACCCGAACATGATACTCTGAATGAAATGTTAATACGCATGAAAAATTTTACAGTAGAGCTTTGCAGTATTAATAGAATTGAATATGAGATTAACGTTCAAGAATTAGCAACGGATTATTCTCTTCAAGAAGATGTGCGGAGAAATATCTATTTAATTTTTAAGGAAGCTATGAACAACATAATCAAACATGCAAACGCCACAAAAGTTACTCTTGCAACAAAATATTATGATAACATTTTCGAAATGACAATTGAAGATAACGGCAAAGGATTCGAAAAGATCAACAACATACCTGCATCAAAAAAAACTTTTGGAGATGAAACAATAAATAAACCGCACGGTCATGGGTTATCCAACATGAAAAAACGTGCTGAAGCAATTGATGCTGAATTTTTAATTGAATCTGGAATTGGAAATGGAACAATAATTAGATTAAAAAGAAGAATGACATAATCATGTCATTGAAGATTGGACAAATACTTTTTAGCTTAATGTGTGAATGAAGGTACTTAAAATGCCGATACGTGTAGTTATCATAGAAGACAATGAAGACTTTCGTGAAGGACTTTATCACATGCTGCAAAGCACGGAAGGATTCCGGTGTGTCGGGAAATTTGAATCGCTCGAAGATTCTTTGCGTAAATTAACCGAAGCAGATGTTGTCTTGCTTGATATTGGTCTTCCGGGTAAATCGGGAATCGAAGGCATTAGTGACATACGAAAAAAAATACCTGCCGCACAAATTGTTATGCTTACCGGCCGTGATGATGATAATTTGATATTCCATTCTATACTAGCCGGTGCAAACGGATATTTGCTGAAGAAAACACCGCCTGCGCGACTACTTCATGCGATAGAAGATGCCGCTGCCGGAGGAATGCCTATGACTCCAATTATTGCACGTCGTGCGGTTGAGATGTTTAAGAAGTATATACCTAGCGGAGAAGAACAAATTACACTCACACCACGCGAGGAAGAAATACTTGCTTTACTTGTAGAGGGAATGAATTATAATATCATTGCAGAAAAATTATATATCAGTCTTGATACAGTCCGCAATCACATCCGGCACATTTACGAAAAACTTCATGTTCATTCAAAATCGCAAGCGGTTGTTAAAGCAATCAAGAATGGATTGATATAGACTCGAATGCACCCCGCATTATAAAATGACATACTCATGTCATTGTTAGTATAAGGCCTTTCTGATAATCTTTACATGTAGGTAAATCTTATCCCACTTATTCAATCTATTGTTTAAAAAATTGGAATGAAATTGCTATCTCAGTAATGCAGTTGTAATAGACTGATAAAGATTCAGAGTAATTGAATTGTTTATTAACAATTTACGCAGGAGTGATTATGAAAAAATTATTTATCCTAACAATTTTTCTAACCCAAATAGCATTTGGGCAATGGTTCTGGCAAAACCCATTACCCCAGAATAACAATCTTAAAGCAGTTAAATATTTAACTTCAACTTTTGTCTTAGCTGTTGGAGATAACGGTTCTGTTCTGAAATCTACAAATGGTGGTTCAACCTGGATTAAGCTGCCGGCTCCCAAGAACCCCGGCATAGTTGGTGAGACAACTAATCCATTGAGCTCAATTTCATTTATTAATGAAAACACCGGCTGGATTGTTGGTGATTACTCTATTTTCAAAACTGTTGATGGGGGAAATACATGGCAGCTACAAAGTCTCGGTATAAATAGAGATATGAATGCTATTTTCTTTGTTGATGCAAATACCGGTTATGTTGGAGGGAATAATGGTGAGCTATATAAAACAACCAATGGTGGTGCTAATTGGACGAAACAAAATGTGGGAATTGGAATAGGTACCATCTCATCTATTTATTTCCTTAATGCCACCACAGGATGGATTGCAGGTGACTTCCTTGTTGCGAGAACAACAGATGGCAACACATGGATCTCAGCAGGTTCAATTACCGGGAAACATTACGATATTCACTTTATAGATGCTAATAATGGTTTTTCTGTTGGACAATATGGTACATTCTTCAAATCGAATGACGGAGGGATGATATGGACAAAAAAAACTTTCCCCTCCACTACAATCAGTTTATACGGTGCCTTTTTCAAAGATGTAAATACCGGAATTGTTGTATGTGGATCGTGGAATCCCAACGGAAGTAATAAAGGATATATTTATCGAACCACGAATGGAGGAACTTCATGGACAGAAATTTCTGCTGGTTTATTTGAACAGCTAAACGGGGTTGCTTTTATAGATGCAAACACGGGTATTGCAGTTGGTGATGTTGGAAGAATAATGAAAACAACGAATGGTGGGTTAAATTGGTCAACAATCAGTAGTGGCTTCACAACTCATATTAACTCTTCTCACTTTATTAATTCGAATACAGGATTTATAGTTGGCGGAGTAGGCGATTATGATGGAATAGTATATAAAACCACGGATGGCGGAATAACCTGGCAGAAAAAACAAAGTGGTGAATTGCCCTCAATGAAGTCAGTTTATTTTATCGATGCAAACACTGGTTGGGTAGGAGGTTCCTCTGCAATTTATAAGACTACAAACGGTGGTGATGCTTGGACGAAACAATCAAGCTCTTATACTTCAATGTCGCTAGTGTTTCTAAATTCGAATATTGGAATATCTGCTAATTATATGAATATTAGTAGAACTTCAGATGGAGGAACCACTTGGAATAAGGTTGCAGATTATGATTGTAATTCTGTCTTCTTTGTAAGTCCGACTGTAGGTTATTGTACCGGTTTTAATTCTGCCACTTACAAAACGATTGATGGTGGAGTAACGTGGTCTTTATTAACTGGATCACCCAAGGGCAATTGTGTTTATTTTGTAAATAGTGATGTTGGTTTTGTTGCCGGTTCAGGAATGTGGAAAACGACTAACGGTGGAACTACCTGGGTTAAGCAAACCATCGAACTCGTTGTTCTTTCTGTATTTTTCTTCGATACGAACAAAGGAATAGCAGTTGGCACCGAAGGACAAGTCTGGAATACAACCAATGGAGGTTCAAACTGGACAAGAACTTGGCCTACAGTTATGTGTGATCTGAATAAAGTCCATTTCGTTTCACCAACCACCGGGTGGATAGTTGGACAATATGGAACCATTCTCAAATCAACAACCGGAGGCACAACATGGATCCAAAAAGAAGAATCACTTCCATTACATTATGCGCTGTTTCAAAATTATCCCAATCCGTTTAATCCCATAACTACAATACGCTTCTCAATTCCAAAACCGGATTTTGTTTTTCTTAAAATTTATGATCAGCTCGGTAGAGAAGTGGAAATTCTTGCTGTCAAGGAATTTACCACCGGAACTTATGAAGTAAAATGGAATGCAGAAAATTATGCAAGCGGAGTTTACTTCTGCAGAATTTCAGCGGATAAGTATAATCAAACAAGAAAAGTTTTATTACTTAAATAAAAGGAGCGAGCAATGAAAAGATTATTTATTATTCTCTTTTTCCTTACACCCGCTTTGATCTGTTTTGCACAGCATCAAGATGATTTTTACAACACAGGCAGTTTTGTGGGAGTTACAAAAACTTTTATCGGACATAATCTAAATCCATTAAATGGAAAAGTTACCGATAGTGATGGAAAATTAAGACCGTACAATAATAACCCAAACATTTGGGGAGTTACTGTTTTAATGGAATGGAATCAAACCGGTATGTGGGCATACAATATGAGTATAAAATCTCATTTCATTGATGACTTTATTCATGCCGTAAGCAGAATTAAAAACAAAGAGGTTACTGATCCAACGTCTCCCTGGTTCTTTTCATTTCTCGAAATGAACTGCGGTGTGAATGTTTATTATGACAGATATACAAGGGCTGCTGCCGGAATATCTTCCAATATTTTTTTCCTTGAATTTTGGGACAGCAAAGGAGAGTTCAATGCCCAAAGAGGAACTTACATTAATCTTGGACCTTACATTAACGGAGATTATCTGCTTTCTGATGATATAATGTTGAAGATGGGATTCTCAATAACCGTTCCAGTAAGTGCTGGAACAGAAGTAGCGGGCGCTAAGAAACCTATCTTTATAAATTTTACACCGGGCATTATGATGAAAAGCGGTCTTTACTTTGGAATTGATTACACAATCATTCAAGGATTAGAAGACTCTGCAAAACCCGGCACAAGTTTAAGCGGTTCACGGTTCGAATTCAAGCTTGGATTGTTCACGGATATTCTATAAAAAATTTTTTAGAAAGGAGATTATAAAATGTGTGTTAAAAAAATTTTATTAATTATCTCTCTTTTTACTGTAACTGGATTTGCCCAGCAAGTACCTAAATGGACACTCGAGCTTGATGATCCAATAGAAAGCTACAACTTCTTGAGAGATGGGAATTATCTATTCTTACAAAGCGGTGAACATGCTTGGCTGTATGATGCTGTAACGGGAAAAAATATTTACTCACTTGAAGTGGATGATTACGAGGTAAAAGGTGCGCATCAACTTGTCGGCGAAAAGTATCTTGTAAGCGCAGATAACAACCTCTTATGTTATGATGCAATGACCGGTAAACTTATTTGGCAAAAAGAATATAACAAGATTGACCAGGACGAGTTTACCGAATTATCATTTGCCGGTAATATAACCATTCTGCGTTACGGGCTTGAACATCTAGGGATTGATCTCAACTCCGGTAATGAGTTATGGCGCACGCGGCTTTCCTACAATCAATGGATTACTAGAAAAGGCGGATGGAATGTTCTTTCTTTAGACAAGCAGCAAAAATTGCTTGTCTTACTCGATTCAGATGCACTTGGTCTTTACAGATATGGCGATGGAAAAGAAGTTTTGTTTATAAAAGATTTTGAAATTGACGGAGACATGGTAGAAAGCAAACAAACTTGGAGTTATGCTTCCCCCGATCAGAGATATTGTGTTTTCACTCTTGACGGTTTTGTTTCGATAATTGATGTTCAGGAAAACAAAGAAATTTTCAGAAGAAAAACTTCTTTCGATGAAGAGAAAGGGGCAATATTCCCAACAGAAAATGGATGTGCAGTTTTGGGTGATGAAGTTGTTGTTTCAATTGATTTCAACAGCGGCAAAGTTTCTGAAGTAAAAGCATCTATTGATGATTTTAGAACATTTAAAATCATGAAAGTTAGTGATCGTGAAATTCTTTTTGCGGGATTGAAAAATGAAATGTTCGCAATTGATTTTGCGGATGGAAAAATTCTTTGGAGATCGAATAAGGGGGACAAAAATTTTGAAGGCTATGCTCACCGTTACATCAAAGTTGATGGAAATAATTTATTGGTTACTTATACAAACACTTCAATGAGCGAAGGAGGAGCTAATGTTTACCTGATAAGCGTTGACGCTTCTACCGGAAAAGTCAATTATAAAACACCTTCATTAGGAAACACGCCATATGGACAAGCGGATTGGTCGCGATCTATCTTCAGCCCTTTTATGAAACTAATGAAAGTAGAAAATACACTGGGCTATGAAAACATTGGTTTCAATTACTCCGTTGAGGAATATGAGGGAAACTTAGTCTTTGGTACACTATCTATTAATTCTTTACAGAATCCCGATACAAAAGAATCTGGTGGCGATGGAATTGCGTTGATTAATCCAAAGACCGGTGAAATTTTATTTAAGGATTATCTACGTTTAAGCGACTATTCAATAATGTCTATTGGTGCAGTCCGTTATGCTGATATGATGCCATATATCAATGGCAGTTTTGCCTTTCTTGTCGGAGATGAAAACATTGCTGCTTATGATCTGAAAGCGAAGAAACGGTTATGGATTAATAAAGAAACACTTAAAGGAATTCCGCGTGATGCAATGGTGGTTGATAATGTTCTTTATGTGAAGTTTGGCGAAAGAAAGTTCAATGTTAGTTTAAGTGAGCCGGAAACAATATTTCAAAGCATATCTATGAAGATTGAAAATAAGTGGGATGAAGATCCATACGGATTTGCCGCATACGATGCAGCCACAGGTAATCTATTGTGGAGAATTGAAACAGAAGTTGATCCAAGTTTTTTAACTCCCGATTTCTCACTAAAAAATAATTACGATCCTATTACCAAACGACTTTACTACGGAGATGAGGAAAATATTTATGCGCTGCAACTGCGCAGAGACGGCGGTAAGTTCGATTACGTTATTAATCTAGACAAAAGTAAGATTGGAGAAATGCCATTCGAAAAAACGTATGCTATTCAAGAATGGCCTATTAGCGGACGTTTTATTGGGCTTTATTCTGTCGTATCCGAGGCAATGACAGGAACACACTTAAATAAATTTATTTCTGCATCGGAAGAAGCAGATGCGTGGATAGTATATGATTTCGGATTTACTATCTGGGGTGCAGCGGCTAAGAAATGTTTGCGAACAGTATATGATGAGAACTCCATTTTCGCAATGGGAACTGAAGGCATTGCAATGATTAACGCCGCAGATGGAAAAATAAATTGGGTGCATAAATGGGAATACGATCAAGACAATGTTCAGTTTATGCCGCAGGTGATAGGCGATAAACTTGTTTACTGCGTTGAAAGAAAATTTACAAGTGTAGATATGAAAACCGGTACAACAAAATGGAGCGTCGGTGAAGCAAAACGCCCGATCTTTTTAGTTTCACCAAACAATAAATATATTTTTACTATTGATAAAGAAGTTATCAAAGGATACGAATTATAGAAATGCAAAACCCCGAAGTATTAAAAAACTTCGGAGTGAATAGAGTTTCTGCAAAACGAGAAATATGTCATTTAGATGGAGCGAAGTCCCGCAAAGCGGGAAGAAATTTTCTGATTTTAACTCGTTTTCAAAGATTTCTCCTCCGAAAAACCTGTCTGCCGACAGGCAAGATCGGGGGTCGAAATGGCAAATGTAACAAAACTGGTGAGAAATGTATTACGTTATTGTTAAAGTCATTGCTACCGGAAAAATTGTTGATAAAGTCGAGATATCTACAAATAAAAAAATTCCAGGTGAAGTCCCCCAGCTCGCTAGAATCGCAAAAGAGCAATGTGTAAGACAAATTCCTTCCTGCGAAGATTTCAACATTTATCAAATAAACAGATACTCTCTTAATTCATTTAACAAATTAGAGTTTTGTGATCACACCGAAAAATTCTTTCTATCATTTACAAAACCCTCGTCGCCACTATTATATATTAGGCAACAGAAAGAGCTTCTTTCTCCTAAATATTTTATGAGTTGGCTTATTCTATTTCGAGCAATACGAGTTATCTGCTTTCGATTTATTACTATGGTCAAATATGAATTTCTAATTCTATTATAAACGGAGATTTTGCCATGAAAAATCCTAATCGCTTCATAATGCTTTTCTTAATATCCATTCTTTGCTTAACCAACAACAACTACTCACAGTGGATGGAAGTTTATTCAAAATACGATTATAGGGTTAATGCATTAGCGTCCATTGGTTCAGATTTATATGCATGTGTTAATTTTTCGATGAATTTTAAGGATGGTTCAACTTCATTTTTACTGGTATCGGTTGATAATGGTAAATCCTGGAATGAAGTAAATAAAGGTTTCACAAAAAATAGAATTTATAGTCTTTATTCCACCGGATCTAGTTTATATGCATCTGATTTGAAAGAACTTTTGTATTCAACTGATAAAGGGAAAAGCTGGCAAGCTGTAGATAGAGAAAAAGTTGCTAAATCAAATAGTCAAAGTAAATACGTAATGGGGAATAACATATTTAAGAATACAGACGATGGAATTTTCATGTCGACAGATAATGGGAATACTTGGTCATCAATTTCTAATAATCTTCCAGAAAAGAAATTTTCAGTATTTGATATAATGGACAATACATTATTTGCGGGAACAAAAGGAAAAATGTATCGGAGTACAAATAATGGTCAGGTTTGGATCTCAGCTAGTAAAGGTCTGCCGGATAGTTATCCTAATAACTTAATTATTAGCGGAACCAATCTATTTCTAAATATTTATGGAATTTTTATTTCAACTGATACTGGAGATAATTGGATCGATTGTAGCGCTGGAATTAAGGGATTTTCCGAAACGTATAAGGTGATTGATGATTTGATAATTTGTAATGACCATCTTTTTGTTGCTTCCATGTCGTCCATATACAGGCGATCATTATCAAATATATTAATGAGTGATGCTACTACGTCTGAATTGTGTATTCAAAAAGGAAATGAAAAATTTGGCCTAAAGGATGCCGAAGGAGCTATTGCGTACTACACAAAAGCAATTGAACTGAATCCGAAGTATGATATTGGTTATCAAAATATCGGTTTTGTAAAATTAAATCTGAATGATTACAAAAGCGCAATGGAAGAATATGAAAAGGCTATTAAACTTAATTCGAACAATTATGAAGCTTTTGGCGGTAGAGGAATAGCAAGACTAAAAACAAAAGAGCTTTTCGGTTATATAGAAGCCATCAAAGATTTAAATAAAGCCATAGAATTAAATCCAAATATGGTTATAGCATATTACCATCGTGCCTATGCAAAATTTTTAAGCAATGATAAAAGAGGCGCGATTGAAGATTATGACAAAACCATTTCCTTGGCTCCAAATGATCCCGGCGTTTACCATGATCGCGGATATGTAAAATTAGACCTCGGTTATATTGAATCGGCAATAATTGATTTCGATAAAGCTATACAGTTAAATTCAAATTTTCCCATGGCCTTTTTTAACCGGGGTATAGCTAAATATAAATTAAGTGCTAAACAAGATGCATGTAAGGATTGGGAACAAGCAGCGGCATTAGGTTTAACTCAAGCATCTGATTATTTAAAAGAGCATTGCAAATAAAAATGGTTTGAAGAAGGTCTAGTGGTTCGATTTAGTACAGTTAAGGACGATTCAATATGTATTTCGTAATTGTTAAAGACATTGCTACCGGAAAAATTGTTGATAAAGCTGAGTTATCAGGAACTCGTAATATTGAAGGCGAGCTTGCACATTTAGCATGGCTCACAAGAAAACAATTTGAGAAGAAATACCCATCCGATAAATATTATATAACCTATCAAGAAGCGGATAGTTTAGAAGACCTTCTTAATAAACTAAACGATCAACCCGATCAAACTGGCAGCAATACAGAGAGAGAAGAAGTTTTTACAATGATCGGCTCGCGCACTTACTTATTCATGATAGGTATAGGCGCAATGGTGGGTGGTTCTATCCTTCTCTTTCTTCTTTTGGTAATCCGGTTAATATACAATCCTTTTTTATTCATCCTCTTCATATTCCTGCTCTTCATGTATTTGTTTATTGACTACATACGCTGGGTTAAAAAAGGAATTCAAATAGTGGCAATTGATAAAAACGGTTTAACTGTTTACCGCGGAAAAGAACTTATCCAGACCAGAGTGGATAAAAAACAAATTACCGGAATAAATGTTTTCAAAAAACTTAACAGAAGAATTGTGAATATCCTTCTCGGCGGTTATGCAGACTCATCTCTTCCCGGTGTCACACTTTTTTCCGGTCAAAGAATAAGAATTACAGACGATGCATTTAGAGATGCGGAGTTCGGAATATTTATAGAAAAACTTAGAGAGCTTAGACCAGAATTGATAATAAAATTTTAGTTAGGAGGAATTTATGCGTAAAAAGATATTTGGTTTATTCCACTTACTTTTTCTTTCAGCAATAGTGTTTGCCCAAGAAGGAGAGTTTGTTAAGAGCGAAAAATTGCCGGCTGAATGGGAGTATTACAGGTTTGAATTCTCAAATGGGTTGATATTTAACTTGCCTGTTTTGAAAGAAAGAACAGATTTTTTGGCGCAAAAATTTCAGCTTAAAACAGAGTATGACAAATTTATTTTTCAGTTTACATATCAATACAAAAACCAGTTGTATTTATTTCTCATTGCTACTCGCGGCGTTATTCCCGGAATTGAAGAAAAAAGAGGTGAGGAACTTGAAAAAATTGTAGAGAAACAGATTGACGATATATACTTAACAAACATGGAAGATGGATTTAGAGCGTTGATGGAGAAGAACGAAACTTCTCTAAAGAGAGTTAGTTCTGATATGTCTGAAATTGTATCTGTTCCAAAATATTTTTTAAATAATGATGAATTCATTTATTTCGATTGCAAAGGATATCAGAAAAAAGCATTAAGAAAAGGTCAGGACAACTCCACTGAAGTGAGGACAAACGTTGATATTGTAATAAAATATTTGTCATGGAAGGTCGGTTGAGCAATTTCTTTAGAGTAAGTAAGTAAATGATTTTTTCAATAAAAAACTACTTCTGAATTTTAAGGAGAGGGTAATGAAAAGAAAACTTTCTTTTGCAATGCTTTGTATTTCCAGCATAGTTTATTGCCAGGTCATTTCGCGTGTTCAGATTGATAAAAATGCTAAAGTCATAGATCTATTTTTAAACTCAGACTGCACAAAAGCAATTGCAGTTTGTGAAAAAGGGACTCAAGGATTTTATCAGTCCGAAGAAATGAAGATCGGTCCATTCGAAAAAAAAGAAATTCAACTCTCATATGTATCCTATGATGGGTCCACTATAGCAGTTCAGTTTGAGAAGAAAGCGAAACAGTTTATTCAGATAAACAACAAAACTTATGGACCATACAACGATGCCTTTCTTTCTTCGTTCCCGGAAGAAAGTTCCATCACCGGATTTTCTTATGAGAATACAAATGGTAAATCGTTTGCAAAAATCGGCGATAAGACTTTTGGTCCTTACAACTTTGTTTCAATTCCGGTTTTTTCAAAAGACGGTTCTAAATATGGGTTCTATTACTCAAAAGGTCCTTTCGATTATTATGTTCAGATTAACAATCATACACTCGGTTCATTTTACGATGTTGATAATTTTGCTATTTCCCCAAACGGATCATGCTTCGGATTTTCATACCTTGAAGGTGACAACCACTATGTCCGGATAAATGAAAACAAATTTGGACCATACCAAAATGTTGGTTTAATAGCACTTTCAGATAACGGTTCTTTCGGATTTATTTATTTAGAGGATGATGAGTACTACGCCTTAATAAATGACCAAAACTTTGGATCATACGATTGGTGCAATTCACCTCTCCTTGCCGCGGATGGTTCAGCATATTTAATAAGTTATAAAAGAAATGAAAAATATTACGTGGAATGCAAAGATAAAACCTACGGTCCTTTCGATGATGTTAAGAAAAGTTTCATTTCACAAGACGGCAGTACATTCGTTTTTGTTTACCGGCTAAACGATAAATGGTTTCTCCAGATAAAAGAGAACCAAATAGAAGGACCATTTGATGAAATACTTAGCTATAATATTTCAAAAGATAGTTCTTCGTTTTCTATTAATTATAAGTCGGAGGGGAAGCAATTTGTTAAAGTGAACTCCGAAACTTTCGGTCCGGTAGATTCTTATGTAGAAACTTATTACTCGCCCGATGGGAAAAAGTACGGTTTCTTTTACAGACAAAACAAAAACTCATTTATTCAATTGAATGGAAAGGTTTTCGGTCCTTACGAAGCAGCCAACTGTAACTTTTCTTCTGATGGCTCCGCGTATATCACTTACAAAAACATCGGAGAAAGTTTCATCTACATAGAAAAGATTAATTGAACTGTTTACTAAATATAAATGGAGGATTTATGAAACACTTATTAATACTTCTACTTTACCTTACTTCTTGCGTCAATAGTCAAATTGAACTAAAGAAAATCCAACTCGAGCCCGGAGTTGAGATCAGCCGCCAAACATTATCAAGCGACGGCTCCTCTTTTGCATTCAAATATGAAAAAGAGGGAAAAGAATATCTGCAAATCAATGATAAAAAGATCGGTCCTTTTGAGTCTATCAGCGTATTCAGTTTAAGCCCGGATGGATTGCGCTATGCAATTCAATACGATGAGAATGCTGCCGAATATTTTAGAGTTGATGAAAAAGTATTTGGTCCATTTCAAAACACCGGAAGAGTTTTTTTCTCAAAGGATTCAAAATCGTTCGGTGTTGTGTATTTCAAAAACAGTGACGAAAAATATGTTCAAGTAAACGAAAAGATTTTTGGTCCTTTTGACGGCAGCAGTTATGATGTAGCGATTCCGGAAGATGTATCCAAGTTCTACTTCTGGTATAATAAAGGAAAAGAATATTTCATACAATGGGGTGATAAACAAATTGGTCCGTTTGAAGACGAACCAAATCCAACTGTTTCAAAAGACTGCTCGGTATTAGGATACAGCTACAAAAAAGAGAAGAAAAGTTTCATTCAAGTAGGTGATAAAACATTTGTCCCATTCGATTATGCTTACGGTCCTTTTTTATCTAAAGACGCTTCGCACTATGCATTTGAGTTTAAGAAAGATGATAACACTTACGTTCAGGTTGATAAGCAAACATTCGGACCATATTACAAAATTTCACGTCTATCTTTATCCGATGATGGTTTGTCATACAGCTTCATTTATAGTAAGGATGGGAAACATTACGTTTTAAGAAATGAAAAAACTTACGGACCTTATGATAAAGTTGATGATATTGCTCTTTCTTATGACGGATCAATCCTTGGTATAAGATACGTTGATGATGAAAAACTATACGCACGCGTGAATGATAATATTGTTGGACCCATCGAAAATGTTTTCTATCCAAACTTTTCCAAATCCGGTAAACGGATCGCCTGGCAATATGTAAAAGATGGCGGACGTTATATTCAAGTTGATGCAGAAACTTTCGGACCTTTTGAAGAATGCACAATTCCTACTTTCTCTGCCGATGAAAAGAATTACTGCTTCACATACTCGGATAAGACCGGCGCATATCTGCAATACAAAAACAAAAAATACGGCCCTTATCCATGGATAGAGTATTCACATACTAAAGAAAATAAACTCGTTATAGCTTATATAAGGAAGGGAGATAATTTCATAAGCCTAGAAAGCATTAAATAATTATTTAATGAGGATAAAATGAAATCACTTATAACAACTCTAATATTGCTGATCTTTATTTCATCCAAAGGAATGGCACAATATGATTGCGGATCCTTTGAAGACTGTCTTAATGTTGGAATCTCAGCTTATCAAGATGAAAATAATGAGGGAGCGGTTGGGTATTTAACCAATGCTATTAATAAATGGAACAAATCAAACGGTGTTGACATGTTGGTTAAAGCATACAACCATCGTGCAATGGCTTATGCAAGTCTCGAAAAAAATCAAGAAGCTATTAATGATCTTAACAAAGTAATAGAGCTGAATTCTAAATATGCGCCTGCATACCGAAACAGAGCCGGCGTTTTCGAAACTATCGGAGAATATTCCAAAGCAATTGATGATTATACGTTTGTGATCAAACTTGAAAATGATACTGGTGATTATGCAAGAAGAGGCGCGGCATTCGGAAAAATTCAAAATTTTGATGAAGCTATAAAAGATTATACAAAAGCAATAGAGCTGAATCCAACTTGGGTTGATTATCATTTGCAGTTTGGACAGATCTACTTTTTGAATAAACAGTACGATAAAGCGCTGGGGGAATTTTCCAAAGCTCAAGACCTTAATGCCACAATTCCGGATCCGTATTCGCTTTCGGCAATAACTTATCTGGTTCTGAAAAAATTTGACCAAGCTCTCGAACAAGCAGAATCTGCAGTAACATTCGCTCCAGATTCAAAAGAAGTATATGAACTGCGCGGGATGATTTACAATAAGCTAGGAAAACATGTAGAAGCCATTGCGGACTTGAAAAAGGCCGTTGATTTGGGAAGTGAAGTATCAAGACAAGATTTAAAAAATATTTACAAAATTGATTATTTACAGAATCACATTAAGAAGAAGGAGTAAAACAATGTCAGCATTAATTAAAAGAACCGGACAAAATTTTTCAACTGCTTTTCTTTCTTGGCACGATGGAGTTGATGCAATGTTAAAACCAACTCCCGATAGTCCAATGCCAAATGTTCTTATTCATGTTGCAAGAATGGTCAACACTCCAATTGGTATTTGCAGTGCGGGAATGATTTTGATTAATCCTCAGAACAAAGAAGTACCAGACTTTTTCGGCTTTGTGGCAGAGAACAAAGAACTCGGACAATATTATGGTCCAAACATTTTTAAAGGAACACCATTCGAACAAGCTCCGGTATTTAAAGCAGAAATTTCTTTGAAGATTGATTTCCCAAACAAAGTGAAAGCAAAAATAATTGTCGCGAAACATATTATTGAACTTGAGCTAAGCGATTTTGATCCGGCTCAATATTACGACAGACCGGGAGGAATGCCGTTTCATCAAAATGTAATTGAAGCAAAAGCAAAGAAAGCCGTTTTCAAATTTGATGGAGAAATTATTGGCGGAGAATTACCGCCCAAAGGTCTTGCCGGTGGTTTACCCGCGTGCTATGCACCAACGGGAATTTATTTTATTTAACTCAAATTGAGTGAATTGTAGAACGAACTACGGTTCGTAAAATATTTAGCAAAAACGGAATAAATTTCGTTCTACATTTTATATAATTTCACTTTTGTGACAACCATTATAAATAAAACGAGAGCATTGATTCGATTTTCAAAAAGGAGAATTTATATGAAAAAGAATTTCTTTTTTCTACTGCCGTTGATATTAACTACGTTATGTTTTCTTGGAGAAACTTCAATTCTAAAAGCTCAAGAAAACACAACATGGTTTTATGTTGGCTATTGTGAGCTGCATAGGAGCCATATTAATATTCACAGATGTATTGCTTGCGGTGAATGGAAGGAACTTTCAGATTTCCACGCAAAGTGTTGTGGAAAATGTTATTTATCTTCGTCCCTTTGTTTAGTGGGAGGGTGCAGAAATCCCATAAAACATAAAATCCCTATATGCTGGGATTGTGCAACCAAAGATCTTTGCTACGCCCCCCGTTCCCTATGCGGCGAATATTTAGGAAGCGGTGACGTACCAACGGCAGCGAGCCGGGATAAAAGAAGAATTTTGGCGAAATACACAGTACAAATTACAATTCCTGGTAAAAAAGAAGAATTTATGAAAAATTATAACGCAGCAAATGAAGCTATAACCAAGGGAGATTACCAACAAGCTTTGAACTATTTTAGAAAGTGTGATGAAATAATTCCAAATGGTGTAGCTTGCCAGATTGGTATTTCTTTAAGAGGATTGAAAAAAGAAGTTGATGCTGTTAAGTATTTTGATATTGCAATAAAAGAAGAACCAAACTATGCTGAACCATACTATCAAAAAGGATTGGTGCTGATCGGTCAAAGCAAGTTTACTGAAGCAGAAGAATTATTAAAAAAAGCTATTCAGCTCAATATTTGGGAAGGAAATGCTTATTTGATGTATGCTTATTTATTGGAGTCCGAACGCAAAGATTACAATCAAGCTATAACACATTACGAAAGAGGTTTCGATCTCTCTCCTACTACATCATCTTTCAGAGGTAATCTTATAAGTCTATACCAGCAAGCCGGAAAATTTGATGACGCCTTAAAGCATGCCGATGTTTTGTGTGAACTCTTGGATAGCAGTGTTGAGGCCCTTAATACTAAAGCCGAATTATTATTCAATTTTAATAAATGGAATGATGCAATTCCAATTTATGAAAAACTCATTTCAATGAAACCGAACAATGTACATATAGCTTATTACTATCTTGGTTTATGTCAATATCAAGTCGCCCAATTTGAAAAAGCAAGAGACAATTGGGAAAAAACTATCGAGTTAGATGAAAATAAAAATCCGGAAACTTACTCTTGTCTTGCTGTTTGTGAAATGAAATTAAATAATCCGGTAAATGCAAAAAAATATTGTGAAGAAACTTTAGCTCGAGTAAGTAAAGAAAGTTCATTTATCTATTATAACCTTGCTTGTGCTTACTCATTAATGAATGAAAAAGATAAAGGATTAGAGTTTCTTGAAAAAGCTTTGAAAACGGGACAAGTTAATATTTCTTATATGGAATCAGATGCAGATTTAAAAAATGTGCGGGAATCAAAAGGATACAAAGAATTAGTCGCTAAATACAAATAATCACTTATAAATAAAATCTTCTGGGATGAAATATTAATTAATATTTCATCCCAACTTATTAAATCCTTCTCGACCGAAATCTACATTTGCTTCCCTTCCCATCAATCCATAATTTTCACAATAGATCATTGATTGTATACGCTTCATTAAATAAAAGCCCATCCCAACCCTTCCCAAAGGGAAGGGCTTTTATTAAACTCGGTCAAAGTATTTAATCTTCGACCTTTGTTATAAAATTATAACCTCGAAGCAAGCTTCGAGGAATTTTTTCGATTAAAATGGATACTCCTTATGAAACTATTTAAAAATATTTCATTCATAAAAGTGATCTTAATACTTCTTCTTAGTTCGCAAATCTCTTTTCCCCAGCAAACGGAAAAGAAAATCAAAAAAGAAGACATACCCAATGCAGAAAAAATAATCGGTCTTGAATTTACCGATGCGGAAAGAGATTCTATGCAAAATGCCCTTAACGATTATCTTGAACGTTATAACGGGATTCACAAAGTTGAATTGCATAACAGTATTCCCCCGGCTGTTTTATTTAATCCTATACCAATCAATTTTAAGATTGATCAAAAGCAGAAACCACTCAAATTCAGCAGCTACTCAAATGTTAAAATGCCAGGCAACATGGTAGACCTTGCTTACTACTCTATTGGAGAGCTGGCTCAATTAATCAAAACAAAAAAATTAACTTCAACCGAACTAACAAAATTCTTTTTAGAGCGTTTAAAAAAATACGGACCAAAACTTCACTGCATAATAACTTTGACTGAGGAACGTGCAATTGAAGAAGCTAAAAAAGCCGATGAAGAAATAGCAAAAGGAAATTACAAAGGAATGCTGCATGGAATTCCGTTTGGCGTTAAGGATTTGCTTTCAACAAAAAAATATAAAACTACCTGGGGAGCTGAACCATTTATTGATCAACTGATTGACGAAGATGCAACTGTTATTAAAAAATTAAACGATGCCGGTGCAGTACTAGCAGTTAAATTTTCTATGGGTGCGTTAGCAATGGGCGATGTCTGGTTCGGCGGAATGACAAGAAATCCGTGGGATACAACAAGGGGTTCAAGCGGTTCCTCCGCGGGTTCTGCGGCGGCTGTCTCTGCCGGATTAATTCCATTTGCAATTGGAACAGAAACACTTGGTTCTATCGTTTCGCCATCAACGGTTTGCGGTGTTACAAGTCTGCGTCCCACTTACGGAAGAGTTAGCCGATCTGGTGCAATGGCTTTAAGCTGGTCAATGGATAAGATCGGTCCTCTTTGCAGAAATACAGAAGATATTGCAATTGTTTTCAATGCTATCTACGGATTAGATGAAAAAGATCAAACTCTTTACAACGCCTCTTTTAATTACACACCTAAACTCGATATAAAAAAATTGCGTATCGGATATCTCAAGAATGATTTTGACAAGAGTTATGCATTTCATAAAAATGATTCTCTTGCATTAAAAAAATTAGAAGAGCTCGGTGTTCAACTAATTCCTATTGAGTTACCCGATATAAATGTTGATAATCTGCGCATAATACTTTCTGCCGAAGCGGGCGCCGCATTCGATGAACTCACACGCTCCAATAAAGACGATCTTCTTAAACGACAGACAAAAAATGCATGGCCTAATCAGTTTAGATCCTACCGCTTTATACCCGCTGTTGAATATATAAACGCAAACAGAATCCGATTCCAATTAGTACAAGAGATGGATAAACTGTTTGGGAAAATTGATTTGTATATTGCACCATCTTGGCAGGGCAGTAACTTATTAACTACCAACTTAACAGGCAATCCGTGTGTAGTTCTTCCAAACGGATTTTCTCAGCGCGGCACTCCAACAAGTTTTACATTCATCGGTAATTTATTTGATGAAGCAAGATTGATTGCGTTTGCAAAAATTTATCAAGACGCAACTGATCATCATAAAAAGCATCCGCAATTATAACGTTCCTACAGTAGAGACTTGATTAATCAAGTCTCTACTGTTAGTTTTCATATACAAATTTCCTCTCCTCCATTTTATAACTTAATCCGGAGGTGAAACATGAAAGTCCTTGGTTCTTACGAAAAAGCCCGTATTTATATTGACAAACATTATCAAGAATCCGAAGAAGCAGAATTCCGTAAACGAAAAATGAATTCCGGTCCCACAATCACAATTTCCCGCGAGACCGGAATTGGCGCTGTGGCAATCTGCGAAAAACTAATTGAGTACTTTAATCATTATGCTATCGAAGATTATAACGATTGGACTTATTTTGACCGTGACCTGATAGAAAAAATAATGAAAGATCATCACCTTCCCGAACATTTTCGAAAATATCTATCGGAAGAGAAACAGCACAAAATTGATTCATGGTTCGGAGAGATATTGGGAATTTCTCCTTCAAAACTTTCTCTTCTCCACAAAACCTCGCACACAATTTTAAAACTTGCCGAATATGGAAATGTAATTGTTGTTGGAAGGGGGGCAAATATTATAACAGCAAAAATTCCGAATGCTTTTCATATCCGGTTCGTTGCACCGCTAAGTTACAGAATTGAAAACGCAATGTTGCTTTACAATGTTGACAGGAAAACTGCAATTGATTTTATTAAGGAAGGGGACGAATCCAGAAAAAATTATATCTGGAAATATTTTCATAAAAATATTGAGGATCCACTTCTCTATCATTCTGTTGTAAATACAAACCTTCTCAAGTTTGAAGAGATTGCAGAAATGATAGGACACTGTGTGATCAAGAGATTCCCTGAATTCTTTACAAATCCATTTAAAGAAATAGTTAACGAATGATAGAATGTCTAGATTCTTATTGCTCGATTTTATTAAATGACATATCTTAGAAACAAGAGTAAGATAAAGATTAAGAGTAAGATTACGGGCAAGAGTAAGAGCAAGATTAACAACAATTATTTATTTTTCTAAACGGATGCTTTTAACATTAACCTTACTCATTCTCTTACTCTTAATCTTACTAATTTTTATCTCCACAAAATATTCGGAGCTGTAAAATGAAATCAAAAAAAATATTGTTCTACTCTATTCTTTTGTTGATCTCTTTTCTAATTACAAACTCTTTTGCTCAGCAGGATAAACTTCAAAAGATTGATGAATTTATTAACAAGGCAATGAAAGATTGGGAGATGCCCGGTTTTTCGGTTGCTATAGTAAAAAATGATTCTGTAATTTTTGCCAAAGGTTACGGAGTTCGGAATATAAATAAAAATGATCCGGTTGATGAAAACACTTTATTCGTAATTGCATCGTGCAGTAAAGCTTTTACAACAGCGTCTCTTGCCATTCTTGTTGATCAAGGTAAAATTAAGTGGGATGATCCAGCAACAAAATATCTTCCCGATTTTCAAATGTACGATCCTTGGGTTACCAAAGAAATTACAATCCGGGATCTCGTTTCACATAAAAGCGGATTAGAAACATTCAGCGGTGATTTTCTTTGGCTTAATTCAACTTACGACAGAAAAGAAGTGATCAATCGTGCGCGTTACTTAAAACCGACTTCAAGTTTCCGCAGCAAATATGGTTATCAAAATATTATGTTCATTACTGCAGCAGAAGTAATAAAAACAGTGACTGATACTTCTTGGAGTGATTTTATAAAAACTCATATACTAGACAATTTAGAAATGAAGCATACAAATACCAGTTACGAAATATTTAACAATGACGACAACGCGGCAAAAGGTCATTTCAAAAAAGAGAATGTAATGAAAATTTTTACGGATACACAGATAGATAATGCCCATGGAGCGCTTGGTATTAATTCAAGTGCGATTGAAATGGCGCAGTGGATTCGTTTACAACTTGGCAAAGGGAAATATAACGGTAAAAGAATTTTCAGCGAACGTCAATCTTTAGAAATGTGGTCAAACCAAACGCCGATAGGAATAATGAATTACGGATTGGGTTGGTTTATCCGCTATTGGAACGGAAAAAGAATGTTGAACCATGGAGGCGGAATGCCCGGAATGATCTCTGACGTTACTCTTATTCCCGAAGAAAATTTTGGTTTTGTTCTTCTAAGCAATTACGAAACCGGAATGGTGGGCGCTGTTAGGAATTATATTAGTGATCTTTTCACTAATACTGAACCAAAAGATTGGGGAAAATTAATGCTTGATGGTTTCGCAAAAAGAATAGAAGCACAAGAAAAAGAATTTAAACGCAGAGAAGAAATACGAGCTAAAGATACAAGACCATCATTACCGTTAGAAAAATATTGCGGTATGTACGAAGATAAAATGTACGGCAAAGCAGAAGTATCATTGAAAGACGGCAAGCTGTTTTTACAATTTCTTCCTACTCCAACTTTCAGCGGAGAATTAAAACATTATCAGTATGATATGTTTTATATTGATTGGGAAGATGAATTCTTAACACGCGGCTGGGTAAAATTTGATATGAATTTCAATTCAGATATTAAGAAAATGACTTTCGAAGTTCCCAATTCACCGGATTTCATTTTTACTGAACTCCTTTTTGAAAAATTACCCGAGAAAAAATAATCTCTTAGCAAGCACCGGAATATTATTAACAAACTGTTTTGGTGCTTGATTATTTTTTAATGTGTTTGTAATATCATACCGGAATTATGCTAAACAATAGCCTAACGATTATTGTTTTTGACTCTACTATAGATCCGGAATTAACTATTACTAAAAATTACTGGGGGTATTATGAAAAAGTTTATCGTTCTTTTGTTTTTAATTTCTTACACAGTCATACATAGTCAATCAATACAAGGCGTATCAACATTTAAAAACACTTCCCTGGATGTTGTAACTGATATTGCGAGTATATCACTGGGGGAATCATTCGTAGCAAATCAAAACAGTAATTATTCTTTTTTCGAAAATCCTGCTGCACGCAGTAATAAATTTGGTGTTCATGTTTTTTATTATTATCGTTCGCATGGTTGGTTTAATCTTGCAGAGAACTTAAATTATTATTCTATCGGTGCATCCGTCAGCTCTCCATTGGAAAATTACGGTTTAGCATATAATCAGTATTCAACAGGACAAATTCCATTTTCGACAACAGAGCCTGGAAAAACCACAAACGATATCAATAGAACATTCATTTTTTCTTACTCTCGCAATATTATTGATAACTTTATTGGCGGAATAAGTATCAAGTTATTTAATCATTCACTGAATAGTTCAAGTCTTGGAAATCTTCAAATCACTTCTACTAATACATTTCTTTTTGATTTTGGAATTCTCTATTCTTTCAGCGGATTAATTAACAACCCGATTACTAAGGATAAAATTAATCTGGGAATTTCTATTCAAAATTTTGGATCAGATTACAAAGAAAAATTGATTGATCTTTTTAATCAAGAAATCAATCGCACACTTCCTCGATATTTGAGAGCAGGTTTTGCATACGAAATAAATATTGTTCCTGTTCAAGACAGACGAATGAATATAGATCTGCTCTTTACCGGAGAATATAAAAGCCTAATTAATCCCGGAGAGCCGGAGAAAACAAATGTTGATTATTGGGGCGGAGGAATTGAAGTTACATTATTCAAAGTAATTTCATTGCGTTTAGGCGGGGTAATATCACCAGAGAACAATGTTCTTTTTGACCGCGCAAAAATTACACTTCGTTATGGAATAGGATTGAATTTGCCGCTAGAGTTTCTTGGTTTGGATTATCCTCTAAATTTGAAATTCGATTATGCTTTTATTCCTGTTAATCAAATTCTCATTGATGAAATTTATGGCACACCGGGTAAATCAAAGAGTAATTTATATGGTTTTGGATTATCGTTATTTTATAACGGATCAATTTTCTAGATGTCTTGATACTAATAAGAACTTAATCTTTTACAAATCGTCTTAATGTTTACTCAAATTACAATTAAGGATCGCTATAAATGAAAAATCAAATTAGATTTTTATTCCTAACTGTTTTATTTTTTCTTGCCTCGTTAACTGCAATATCAGCTCAGCAAAAATTTTATGTTAACTTGAATGACCATACAGATGATCTTTTCAAAGTAACATTAGTACCTGAAAAACTTACAGAGCAAAATAAAATCTATCAGTTTGCATCCACAGCTCCCGGAACGTATCAAACAATGGACATCGGCAGATATGTCCGTTCATTCAAAGCTTACGACGATAAAGGAAATGAATTGGGCTCTAAGCAAATCTCAACTAATCAATGGGAACTTGAAGAACCTTCTAAGACAGTAAAATTAGTTTATACAATTTCAGAAACATGGGACACCCCAATGAAAGAAAATCCGGTTTATGCAATGTCCGGTTCTTCAATTGAAAACGATCACGTTCTCATCAACGGTCAATGCGTGTTTGGTTATTTCCACGGGATGCAAAAAACTCCAATCAAAATTAAATTAGATTATCCAAAAGAATGGTTAGTTGGTACAGCATTAATCCTGAACAAAGATGGCTTTTACGATGCACATGATTATGATTATGTGGTAGATTCTCCTATCCTCCTTGGTAATCTTACAAAAGCAGCTACAAAAATTGAAAACACTTCAATTGATGTTTATACATATTCCAAAACAAATAAAATTATATCCGAACAACTACTAATGCTGCTCGAAGATATGCTGACCGCTACAAGTCAATTCACACAAGGGCTTCCTGTTGATCGTTATACTTTTCTTTTCCATTTTGAAAATTTTTCTGCCGGTGCGTGGGAACATAATTTCAGCTCTGTATATGTTTATAATGAAGTACCGTTAGAAGGATCTTTTGCTAAAGAGATGAAATCTGTTGCAGCTCATGAATTCTATCATGTTATTACTCCGTTAAATATTCATAGCGAATTAGTAGGTAATTTCAATTTTGAAAAACCGACTATGTCTCAACATATCTGGCTTTATGAGGGAGTAACCGAATGGGCTTCCGATATTCTCCAGTTACGGGATTATCTAACCTCTCTAGATGATTTCCTTGCCGAAATAAAAACCAAACTTTTTCTTAACGATAATTATGATCCGGCGATTTCACTTGTAGATCTTTCTCTTCATTCAACAGAAAGGGAAGATCAATATCCGAACATTTATCAAAAAGGTGCTGTTGTTGCATGCTTGCTCGATATCCGTCTGCTCGAACTTTCTAATTGCAAAAAAGGATTGCGGGAAGTACTCAATCAATTGTATAAAGATTATGGTGCTAACAAAGCATTCAGCGAAAAAGATTTTTTTGATGAATTTGTAAATCGTACTTATCCCGAGATCGCAGATTTTATTAATAAATATATTAAGGGAACTGAGAAATTGCCTGTCGCGGAATATTTTGAGAAATTAGGAATTGAATACAAAGAATTTGTAGGGATAGACAGTTCAAAAATTTCTCTCGGATTCGGAATTGGAGTGAAGGATAATAAATTTGTTGTTACAAAAGTTGACGACATAACCGAAGATGGTCTTAGAGCAAATGATTTTATAATAAAAGTAAATGGAGAAGAAGTTACACTTCAAAATGCGCAGACAAAATTTGCTTTTATGATGAATATGAAAGTTGGTGATTCTTTTGTATTAACAATAGAGCGTAATGGTGCCCAAAAGGATGTTAAATGCTCTATGATACCAAAATCAATTAAACATCAATTTAAGGTTCTTGATACTGCTTCCGATCAGCAGCTAGAATTGAGAAGTGTGTGGATGAAAAATTTATAATTTGATTAGCTTTGATTTTTCCTTTACACATTAAAAAGAGGGGTAAGCTGTGCCAGAATAAAAGGCAACCGACCTTTCTACCTCGGTTACTTATTTATGGCACGATTCGTTCCAGTGATGATGAAAAGAAAGTAGAATAAATTCTATATCTCTTTCATTATATTTAAGCAAGTTGAATTGACAAGCAATCATAATGAAAGGAAAAGTTCTTGCCGTAGTCTCAAATCCCTTCTTTTTAAGCGCTTTTATGTCGTTGGTGATAATTTTCTTGGTGCCAAATATTTTCAACAAATACCACACGAAACTTATAAGCCGAGATACAAGGACAAACAAAAACTATCTTTATTATTATGCAGATCTTAATCATGACGGCAATTCTGAAAAGATAGAATTAATTCAACATAATAAAGACATTAATTCAATTGTAGTTTACAAGAATGGAAAAGTTATTGACCAATGGAATTTTGAAGGTACAAGATTGCATGAATACAATAATATTTTCGGTGATATAGATAATGACGGTAAAGACGAAATTGTAACTTATTCTTTAGTCGGAGATTCTATTTATGTTAACTGCATTAGTCCAATGAGCCGGAAGAAAAATATTTTTCATAAAGCAGTTACAGATTATTCAAAGAGATTTAATCAGACAGATTTCGCTTCTGCTACAATTGGATTTTATGACAATGATAATGATGGAGTAAATGAATTATATTTTGCTATCCAAGCTTCTTATAGCGGTTATCCAAGAAGAATGTATGCAGTTGATTTAGTAAATAATACTGTGCAAACAACCCCAAATGCCCGCATGAATTTTTTAAGACCCTTTGCGTTTATTTCAAAAGAAAATAAGAAATTAGTTTTCTCAAGTTCTGTTCACGCTCCGGGTAATTGTTCTGTGTTTGATCCATATACAGATCATTTTACGTGGTTGATGGCATTTGATCAACAATTGAAATTCATTTTTGAGCCTATTAAAATCAATGCCCATCCTTCAACTTTAGATGTTATTCCTGTTGAGTGGAATAATAAAGAGTATTTTTTATTGCTCAATTGCTATTTAGGAACGAATAATTTAAAGAGCTCGATTTTACTATACGATCTACATGGAGCGAAAGTTAAAGAGTTAGAACTTCCTAAGAATGAAGATTGGAACTCATCTTCGCTATTGTTCATGAATTCCGGAAAAGAAAAACAATTTTATATAATTACATTAGCGGGAACTATATATAAGATTGGAAAATCGTTTGATGAGATAAATATTTTGAAGATTATCTTACCTAATTCATCAAACTATTTTGTTTATTCCATTCTTGATATTGAAAGTGATGGGAATAATGAAATTTTATTTAAGTCAAAAAACACTGATGAGGTAATAATATTTCGGAATGATTTTTCGGATTATGTGACTATTGATATTCCGGGTGATAGTTACGTACATCATTATTCTCTTATTAAAGAAACTAATAAAAAAAACAAGTTGTATGTTGAAGGAGAAAATTATGCTTACATTTTTGAGTATTCTTTCAACATACTCCATTACTTTAAGTACATTATTTATTGTGCTATCTATGGAGCGTTTCTTGGATTATTGATGTTGATGCAGAAAACGCAAAAAGTAAGAGCTGAACAGAGGTATAAAAATGAACGGAAAATGGCTGAGCTTCAGATTAGGTCAATTAAAAACCAAATTGACCCGCACTTTACACTTAACATACTAAATTCAATTGGATCTTTGTATTACCAGCAAAATAGAGAGAAAGCAGATTATATTTTTGGCAAGTATAGTAAACTACTTAGGAATACAATTCTAAATTCAGATAAAACACTTTCATCTTTAGAAGATGAAATTGACTATGTAGAGAACTATCTTAATCTGGAAAAGTATCGTTTATCAAATGGTTTTGACTTTAATATCAACATTGATGAATCTGTTAGTAAGTTATTATTAATACCTAAGACATTGATTCATACATTTGTAGAAAACTCAATTAAGCATGGCATCCGACACCTTAAAGCAGAAGGAAGAATAGACATATCTATCAATAATAATATTGATCATTACCTTGTGCTTATTTATGATAATGGAATAGGAAGAAAAAAAGCAGATGAAATTAATTCATCGGGGACGGGGAAAGGATTAATTATATTAAATGAGATTTTAGATTTGTATTATTCAATAGATAAAATAAAAATAACATACTCTATCGCAGACCCAAATGAAGGAACGGAAGTGAGAATTACAGTTCCAATAAAAAAATAGAAAGGATATGGATATAATTAATTGCATGATTGTAGATGATGAGAGGGATGCAATAGCCCGTCTGAAACAATTATTGAAAAATTTTAATAATATTAAAATACTTACTACTGAAGATGATGCAGAGAGAGCTTGCAAGAAAATTGTTCAATCTAATCCGGAAATTGTTTTTTTAGATATTGAAATGCCAAATAAAACAGGATTTGGAATAATTGATGAAGTAAGAAAGTTGAATGTGAACCCAACTTTTATTCTTACTACCGCTTTTAGCCAATACGCAATAAAAGCAATTCGTGAAGCTGCATTTGATTTTCTACTTAAGCCAATTGATATAGATGATTTGAAAGAAACCCTTAAACGTTACGAATTAAAGAGGAAGATGTGTAAGAAAATTCCACAAAGTTTCATTAACAAATACAGTTTAACAGACAGAGAAGTTGAAATTACTTATTTATTATTGAAAGGAAATGATAGTAAAGAAATAGCAGATGAACTATCTATCAGCAAAGACACTGTTGATACACACCGCAGAAACATACTTCATAAAACAAATACTGAAAACACCACAAAACTCACCGCTTTAATAAATTCTTTGTAAGAAAACGCCTTTGTACCCTCTTTCCCAAATACTCAATGATGAGTATTTAAGGTAAACCCCTCTTCTTTTATCTTCCTTTATAATTTAATATCTGTTAAAGAATAAGAAAGAAAACCAGTAGGAGACGGCAATGAAAACAAAATATTTACGGTTTCTTTTATTAATCTTGACTGTTATTATTTTCTTAAGCATCAACAGTTGCAAAAAGGATGACGGACCAACTAGTCCAAATACACCTACTGAAAAGATACAATTGGGATCTAATACAAAGCAGATTGAACAAACTCCAACTTTCACTTCTGTGGCAGTTGATTCTACTCAACTCAAATTTAATTTTAGTTCAAGTTCAACACTACCCACAATAAAGGTTGGTGATATTCTGATTGGGAAAAATGGCGGTGGCTATTTAAGAAAAGCAACTTTTGTTAGTACGCAAGGAAACTCAATTATAGTTTTAACTACAGGCGCCCCAATTGATGAAGCATTTACCAAATTTAAGATTGATACATCTTTTACTCTTTCAACTTCTGTCCAAAAAATTGGTGCTCTTAATACTGAATCAACTATTGATAATAATGGTAAGAAACATTTATTAAAAGTCACCAGTAATGAACCAACTATGTCTGTTGATAATCAAACTGGTGATATTTCACTTTCATTTCCAAATATGAAATTTGAGGCTAAGGCTATATCAGGAATAGTTGAATTTGAATTAAAAGCGGAACTTGTTAAGATAGGAATAGGGATATCAACTTCTAAATTTATTGTGGATATTGATGGTAAATTAAATTCATTTGCACTCATTTATAGAATAACCAAAACAGTTGAGTTCAAAAATGTAAGTACAAAGTTTTTAGCTAATGCTACAATAGAAAAAGAAATAGATTTACTAGGCAATGATATTCCATTTTTTGCAATCCCTATTGGTCCACTTGTTTTTAATTTCGGATTTAATATATCTGCTGGTATTAAGGCAGAAGCAAAAGTTGGATTTAATACTGATTATACTACTTCAACTACATCAGTTACAACTTTGGAAGTTGGAGCTGAATATAAAAATAATACATGGAATACAGTATGGGAAAAAAATTCAACAGGAAATTCTGATGTTAGTGGAAATCCAGCTTTAGGTGCATCTTTTACGTCAAAGTTATATTTAAAACCAAAGGTTAATGTAAAGTTATACGGTGTAGTAGGTCCAAAACTGTTTGTTTCCGGGTTTGTATATGGAGATATAAAACCAGAGTTTCCACCAAAACTTGCGATCGGATTGGGTGTAAATGGTGGGATTGGATTTGAAATGAAAATATTTACTTGGAAGGTTTTCTCATTCGAATATTTATTAGCAGAAGTAAAATGGCCGATATGGGAAAAGACATTTGGGAATTCTCCTCCAACACTTCCAACCAATCCTAGTCCGACTAATAATTCAATAAACCAACCTATCTCATCACAATTAAGTTGGAGTTGCACAGATCCAGATAATGATCCATTGACTTATGATGTTTGGTTTGGGACAAGTGCCGTTGCTCTTGTTGCGAGTAATCAAACATCAACATCATACAATCCGGGTACATTAATCAATAATACTAAGTATTATTGGATGATAGTCGCAAAGGATAACAAAGGTGGATTAACTCAAGGAGGTGGTTGGAATTTTACAACAATTGCCGCAGGTACAGCACCGCAACCACCAACTTTATCATCACCATCAAACAATGCAACTGGTCAATCTATTACACCAACATTAAGTTGGAATCCTAGCACAGGTGCAACAAGTTACATTGTACAAGTTTCTAAAGGAGATAATTCTTTTTCTGGTTCTGCTTTAATAGTAAATGAAAATGTTGGAAACAATTTGAGTAAGCAGTTAAGTGGATTAGTTAATAACACAACTTATTACTGGCGAGTAAGTGCAGCAAACAGTTACGGTACATCGAATCCTTCAACTACTTGGAGTTTTACAACTGCAACCGCTGCAACCGCACCAACAGTCACAACTAATTCAATAACAGGAATTACTTCTACTACTGCAACCGGCGGCGGTAATGTAACTGCACAGGGAAGCGCATCTGTAACACAACGTGGCGTGTGCTGGAGTACTTCACAGAATCCTACAACTGCTAACAGTAAAACTGTTGATGGTTCTGGAACCGGTAGTTTTACAAGTGCAATTACTCCGCTAACAGTTTCAACAACATATTATGTTAGAGCTTATGCAACTAACAGCGCTGGTACAAGCTATGGCAGTCAGGTGAGTTTTACAACAGTAAGCGGTACTACTATGGGTGTTCCTTGTCCAGGCACACCAACAGTAAGTTATGCTGGTAAAACATATAACACTGTGCAGATTGGAACACAATGTTGGTTGAAAGAAAATCTTGATGTTGGAACTATGATACAAGGAAGTCAAAATCCAAGCAACAATGGAATAATTGAAAAATATTGCTATGATAACAAAACGGAGAACTGCAATATTTACGGTGGCTTATACCAATGGAATGAAGCTATGCAATATGTAACAACGGAAAGAACGAAAGGTATATGTCCATCTGGTTGGCACCTTCCAATAAAAGCAGAATTCGAAACATTAGCAGCTTTTGTAAATAATGATGGTAATACGTTAAAAGAAAAAACACAGATATATGAATACGCAGCTGGTACGAATACAACAGGATTTTCAGCTTTGTTGTCGGGCTGGCGCGAAGGTGCCACAAATGCGTGGCAGTCAATTGGAACATTCACGGCCTTTTGGAGTACTTCTTCAATCGTAGGGCAATACAATCACATGACCCTTTGGTACGATAACCGCATCTCATTCTTATCACCATATTTGAACGATGGTCATAGTGTTCGTTGCTTGAAGGATTAAAATAGTGAGAACAAATTACAATTTATTTAAAAAAACCATAGGAGAAGAAAATGAAATTAACTGACAAAAAATCATGGTCAATTTTTGTTTTCAGTCTTTTGTATCCCGGAATTTTAGGATCAATAATTTATGATATCTCTAACCTTATTCGAGGTTCTCATTTCGATTGGTTCAATATAACTCAGCTGTTCATAGTATTAATATTTATATCTGATTACATGCACATATATTTCGATTTAAATGATGAATTAAAATTCTCTAATTATAGATTGATTATTGATTGCTTAATTCCATTGTGTTTCGGTGCAATATATTGGTCTATGACAAGAGAAGACTTCACAAGTTTATTTTTTATTTTAAGTATAGTTATGGGGCTTATTTTCATTTATCCATGCCCAAATGCATGGAATAAAAAATTGTACTTTGGTGGAAAATCGGTATCCTTTATTATTTCACTAATAGCTTGCTATATTTTTGCAATAGGTGATTATTTTAGTAATAATATGGCTGTTTATTTTGTTGGTGCAATTTTCTTCGGTTATTTAATCCATGTATTTATAATAACACAATATTCTAAAAAGAAAAATGTCTGACCCACGCTTCCCCGATTACATGTTTTGGGAAAGCAATACCAGCCAACTAGTACCAAGCGGTGTACAGAAGGTTTTAGGGAAACGCGTAAAATGATTTTATTGAAATAATGGCTGTTATTTTAGAGACCCTCCCAACCGGAGGGTTTCTTTTTTATAAAAGATTCACTGCATCCCTCAAATTCTGCTGCTGAAGTTGAGAATTTACAAGCGCCAATTCAGTCCTAGTGTATGGCGTATAACCCAAAACGAAATGGCATTAGCTGTTCAATATAAGTTAGCACTCGGTGGTGTAAAAAATATAGTTTCGGGTTAAGTTGTTTTATGCTGCACTTAAAAATCACAATACTACTTATAAGAGAATAATAATTCATTAATGGTTATATTTATAATAACAAGAAATGATTCTTATGAAAAGACGGATATATGTGGATACTTCTGTTTTCGGTGGTGTTTTTGATAGCGAATTCCGAAATGCCAGCATTGTTTTTTTTGATCAAGTTAGAAAAGGTGAGTTTACTATAATTACTTCTCCGGTAGTAATTGATGAAATTTCTTTAGCGCCTTTTGAAGTTCAAAAAGTATATAAACAGTTATACAATTTTATTGAAGTTATAGCTATATCCAATGATGTTCTGGAACTTAGAGATGCATATTTGAACGCGAAGATTGTTTCAAAGAAGTTTTCGAATGATGCTTTACATGTTGCGTTTGCAACTAAATCGGAATGCTCTGTTATTGTTAGTTGGAATTTTAAACACATTGTAAACTTCGAAAAGATACCATTGTACAATGCTATTAATATAATAAATGGGTATAAACAAGTTGCAATTCATTCCCCATTGGAGGTAATAAAGTATGGATAAGAAAATAGATTTAACCGAGAACTTTGATTGTGTTGAAATGAAGCATAAAGCGGCAAAAATAATTAGTCAAAAATTATCTAAAATGACACGAGAAGAGGAATTGGCTTACTGGCATGAAAAGACTCTGTCTTCTCATTTAAAATTATCAAAATCTAAAAAGACTCCTTCAAAAGTATAATTTCGCTGCTAGTAAAAGTCATCTCATATAATCCCGTAAATGCAGGGCACAAAATATTTATTTTAATCTAAACCTTACTTCTGGTTTTTGTTTTATAAGTATTTCTCTATTGATATTTTAGAAAATAATTATATCACTTTAACCCCATCTCTCAAATTCTGTTGCTGAAGGTGGAAAAGGCGGTTGGCAAAAAGAAGGCAATAGAGAAAGAAACAAAAGAATGGGGAATAGCTTTCAAAAAGGTTTATAAATAATTGTTTGGAAAACTTACCAATAATTGAAAATATGCTTATCTTTGACGTAAGTAACGATTGACTTAATCATGATACTTACATTTGGCGATAAAGAAACGGAGTCTATTTGGAATGGTCTTAGAGTAAAAAACTTACCTATTGAGATTCAAACTGTAGGAAGAAGAAAGTTAAGAATGCTGAATAACTCGCAAACGATTTCAGATTTAAGAATACCACTTTCAAATAGACTTGAAAAACTAAGCGGTAAATTGGATGGATTTTATAGCATCCGGATAAATGACCGGTGGAGGATAATATTTAGATGGAACGAAGGTCAATCAGAAGAAGTAAAAATTATTGACTATCATTAAAAGGAAAAAATTATGAAAACATTAGCAAATGTGCATCCCGGAGAGATTCTTAGGGAAGAATTTCTAAAACCGATGAATGTAACAGCATATAAATTATCTAAAGATTTAGGAATACCACAAACAAGGACTTCGGCAATATTAAAAGGTAAACGTGGAATTACTGCTGATACAGCACTCAGATTTAGTTTGTATTTTGGAACTACCGCAAAATTTTGGTTGGGATTACAGGATGATTATGATTTAGAGGAGATACAAAGGATAATGCAAAAAGAGCTAGGGAAGATTAAAAAGATAGAAGTATACGCCGCCTAAGAACAGCTATATTCCATTCTGTTTCAGTGGTGTTGAGCTTCATCTAGTGTAAAATTCAGTGCTCTAAAAAACATTCACTTCAAAAGATTTACAGCAAATTCACGGCATCTCTCAAATTCTGCAGTTGAAGGTTACTGTAAACCCGCCAAAAAGATTAGTCAAAAAACTGCCGGACAAATGCATGACAAACGACGGGCAGATTTGAGTTGTAGAAAGTGTTTCATGTCCAAGTAATTATTTGATAGCTTACAACGAAACCCCACGATGAATCTAAACAATACAAATAATATCCCTTTCCAAAGAGTTCTTTTTCAATTAGATTTACTTCGGATAAGCAGCCGTTCAGGTAAAACAATGATCATAAAACTTCAAATTAGAATATTACTTGCTGTGCCGCTTTTGTTCTCAATTCTCTCATGCACTACAACATCCATTTTAGATAAAGTATATCCCACTTTGAGCGACGGCAAATACGATAGTGAGTTTCCATACAAAAATTCATCGCAGCAGCTTGAAGAGGTAAGTAATTCTATCCGATTGATCAACAGCATAGCGTTTTACGAAAGTTATGTTTTCGATCGCAATAAAAATTTTACATTACTACAACTGAATCAAATAGATTTTGAAAAGAATGCAGTTGAAAAAGTTTATTTCAATCGTACTGCTTCCGGAACAGGAACAATTATTTTTGCACATCAAGGATTAGTAGCATTACTAACTGTTGCCCATATTGTTTCATTCCCCGATACTGTTGTTTCATATTTTGTAAATCCGGATGGAACATCATCACAAATTATTGAAAGCGTTTCGATCAAATCAAAACAAACAAATTACGTTTCCGATTTTCCCGAGAGCGGAGAACTTGATGTAATTTTAATAAATAAAAATTTAGATGTGGCGTTGCTTGGTAAAAAATATGCGCCGAATGAAACAAATAATTTAACAGCGTTTTCATATCCGTGGGGTAATTCTACCGAGCTCGAATGGGGAAGTTTTATTTATGTTTTTGGATTCCCGATGAATTATAAAATGATCTCAAAGGGAATTGTCAGCAATCCCAGCAAAGAAAAACATCAATTTATTATTGATGCTGTTTTTAACCGCGGTTACAGCGGCGGAATTGTTTTGGCAATTCGTGATGGTGTGCCAAATTTTGAATTGGTGGGAATTGTAAAATCAGTGCCTGCCGATTTTGAATATACTTTACGCCCGCTTATTAAAGAGAGGGATCTTGAGTATAACCCGATGCTTCCGTATAAAGGTGATGTTTATGTTGATAAAGAACAGGTGCTTCGTATTGGCATAACTAAAGTTATCGGAATAGAAAGCGTTAAAGATTTTTTGATATCACGAAAGGATGAATTGATCAGCCGTGGTTATACTTTCCGGAATCTTTTTGTAATACCAAATCAAACTATATTAAAACAAGTTCATTAATTAGCTGTCAGAATTCAGCGGTCGGCTATCAGCTTGAAAAAATAATAGCTGAAAGCTGTCCGAAGGACTCCTTTGGAGATTGCTGACAGCCGAAAGCTATTCTAATACTTCTTTTATTTCACCGCGTGCTGCAGATTCAATCACATCTGCAAAAAGATCAATTTCAGAAATCATTGTATAAACATTTGGTGTAATGCGTAATCCTTTGAACTCTTCAAAATTAATTACAACTACAAAAATTCTATGCTTACTTAATAAATACTCTGCAAGTTTAGTTATGTTTACGCCTGTAATATTAAAATTCATTATTCCAGCCCAATTAGATTCATCGTTTATATCAATCAAAAATTTAACGTTATCATATTTTTTTACACGGTTGATCCAACGTTTGTGAAGATAACGGAATCTTTCGGCTTTTCTGTCAATTCCAATTGCTTCGTTGAACGCAAGAGCTTCTGCAATTGCATTATGATTCGCAGCAGGATGAGTTCCGATCTCTTCGAATTTACGGATATTGTTCTCCATCTCTTTCGATGCCGCCATTAAAGGCCATACTTTTTTAATTAGATTTCTTTTAACATACAACATTCCGGTTCCGATCGGTGCGTAAGTCCATTTGTGAAGCGACGTACCAAAATAATCGCATTCAAGATCAGCAAGAGTGTATGGAAAATGATTAAACGAATGTGCCCCGTCAACAATAACTTCAATCCCCTTTTCATGTGCTGCTCTGCAGACATTCCGTACAGGAAGAATTTGCCCCGTAAGAAAACAAGTGTGACTAATTAAAATTATTTTTGTTTTAGGAGTAATTCCGTTTTTGAGTGCTTCTACATAATCGTCTTTATCAATAAGAGGAGTTGGATATTTAACTTTGTTCACTTTTATACCAATTCGTCTTTCCATTTGATTAAATGTTGTTAACATGCGCGGATAATCTTGAGTGGTAGTAAGAATTTCATCTCCGGGTTTGAAATCAATTCCCTGTTGAATGATTTGCAGCGACTCGCTATCGTTTCTAGTAATTGCGATTTCTTCTTTATCGCATCCGAATACAATTGCTAATTTTTCTCGTACTGTTTCAACTTTCGGTTCAACATGCTGCCACATATAATATGAAGGCGCTTGATTGCTGTAATCTATGTACCGTTTGAACGCATCTATAACAACGCGCGGAGATGGAGAAACACCGCCGTTATTTAAGTTGATCAGCGAACGATCAACATCAAATGCCGATTGAATTCTGCCCCAGAAGTCTTCATCACTTGCTGAAGCAAACGGAGAAATTGAAGGATTTAATTTTTCTATTGCTTCTGTTGCACGTGCAAAGGCGTCTGTTCTTAAAGCAATAAATGCCCCGCCTGTTGAGATCATAAACCTATTCAAAAATTGACGACGTGAGTACATATGATATTCTCCCGATTTTCTAGATTGATTTAGTTGCAAATTTCACAATTCCCTTTTCAAAATCAATTTTATTTTTGAATCATCAACAAAAAAGAAAATTAACTGTTGGATACTTTATTTATGGCGCAATGCGCTCAGCTTTTTAATAGAACAAATTGATTGACAAAGCTAAATCACTTCTCTAACTTTCAAGTAAGATTAGAAGCATTAACGAAATCCGCCGAAGGTGTATTGAGTAGTTACACTAGTTAGGTGCAACCCTAAAAATGAAAAGGACAATTATTATTAACCTTTAAAACTTTACGACAATGTTGACAAAAAGCAAACAGCGACAACTGTTCGGTTCTCTCAAAGAGTATCACCGACAGTATCTCAAAAAAATAAACCCGGACCTTGACGAATCGGGAACACGACTAATGATTAACTCTTTCCTAACAGAGGTGTTGGGCTTCGAACCAATTGAAGAGGTTAAGACAGAATATATGATTCGAGGAACTTATGCCGACTATGTTATTAAGTTAAAAGGTGTGCAACACTTTTTAGTTGAAGTGAAAGCACTTGGCATTGAACTTTCCGAAAAACACTTGCGACAAGCAATCAATTACGGGGCAAACGAAGGGATAGAATGGGTTTTGCTGTCCAACGGCAGACAGTTTGATTTTTATAAAATTTTCTTTGAAAAACCAATCAGTGAAAGGAAAGTTTTCTCCATTGACTTGAGTGACTCATCAAAACTGAAAGCGAGCGTTGAGACAATTCAGTATCTACACAAACTTTCAGTCGCATACAAGGGACTTGACCTGCTCTGGGCCAAGTGTGTAGCATTAGACCCGACAACTGTTGCTGGACTACTTCAAAACAAACCCGTCATCAATTTTATCAAGCGTGCTTTGAAAAAGAAATACAAACACAAATTTACAGACGATGAAGTTATTGGTTCAATAAACAAAGTTATTTCTGAACCGATACAACTTGACAATGTAAAACAAGTGACAGTCAGAAAAAGGAAAAGAAATATCGCAAACAACGACCCGACAGAAAAACAAACAGAGAAAATTATTATCCCCGCAACTATAGACAGACAGTCCAATCGCATAGTATGACCGATACAAAAGAAAATAAATTAGGATTTTTAAATTTTCTTGTTCTCGTTTTATCCATTTATGTTTTAGTCGCATTGTTTGTTGACACGCTTTTCAAACTGCCGACTGAAATTTCACGACTTCTGTATTATACGGACAACACAATTTGTGCTGTCTTTTTCTATGACTTTTGTATTCGTTTTTACAGAGCGGAAAACAAATGGAAGTTTATGCGTTGGGGTTGGATTGACCTTCTTTCAAGCGTTCCTGCAATTGACTTCTTGAGAGCGGGACGAGCAGTTCGTTTAATTCGTTTATTGCGAATACTAAGAGCATTTCGTTCGACAAAACATTTAATTCATCACATTTTCCGTAACAGAGCACAAGGTGCCTTTACAACAGTTTCAATCATTGCCATTCTTCTTATTATTTTTTCATCCATCGCAATTTTACAAGTAGAAGACGGCCCAAACAGTAATATAAAAACAGCAGAAGACGCAATTTGGTGGGCTTATGTAACCATTACTACAGTTGGTTATGGAGACAAATATCCAATAACAACAGAGGGACGACTAATCGCTGGCATTTTAATGACTGCTGGTGTTGGACTCTTCGGGACATTTACCGCTTATGTTGCATCTTGGTTCGTTGCAGACAAAAAACAAAATGAAAAGACAGACACAGACGACAAAAAAGAATAACGGGTATGCACCTAGCAGCGGGTTGCTACTATGGCGGGTGACGAGCAAAACGAAAGTGTGTGTAATTTATTTGCTTTCGTGCAGTGCAACAGTGACGAACTTTTAAACACCGCAAAAATATACTGCGGCAATTCCGAACCGTTATATGCCATGCCTCGCGCGTC